>ERZ1740060.834-NODE-834-length-12819-cov-6.153479_pt1 | contig 12819 bp, 10 predicted proteins | sample MGYA00581743_ERZ1740060 | MGnify/ENA primary metagenome ERZ1740060 (study PRJEB43018, sample SAMN04849235) | marine metagenome | isolation source: floating plastic debris | place: Pacific Ocean | collected 2008-08-27 | study: EMG produced TPA metagenomics assembly...
GACAAGTCGCCTCTGCCAATGATCGCGTGGCCGAGGCGGTCGACGTGATTGCCGCCGAATGGGAGCGGATTCGCTCGGAAGGGGTGAGCGCGCAGGAATTGGAAGACGCCAAGACTTACCTGACCGGCGCCTATCCTTTGCGGTTTGACGGCAATGCGACGATCGCGCGAATTTCCGTTGGCATGCAGATGGATGGTTTGGGCACCGACTACATCGATACGCGCAATGACAAGGTGAATGCCGTCACACTGGAACAGATCAACCGCGTCGCGCAGGAGCTTCTTGATCCAGAGCGCCTGACCTTCGTGGTGACGGGTCAGCCAGAGGGACTTGCAGAGACCGTCAACTAACCTCCTGGCGTTCCGAACCGATGGTCTCCGCCAAACGGGGACCAACGTTCGGATCGGCATTCAGCATGGGCGCGCGCAAGGTCAACCACCGCGCGTCCCCGGTCATGTGAGCCTTGAGGGATTTGAGCCCCGGTATCAGGCCCGCCTCTCGCAACGCCTCGCGATGCTTCGCGATCGGTTCGATCAAAGCAGATACCTCATCGGCACGCTTCGAAACGATGGCGTCGTAGAGCCTGCGGATTGCCGCAACATTCGAGTTACAGCTCGCCGAGATGCATCCTGCGCCGCCAAGCGCCATAGCGTCGGACATCACTGTTTCTGAACCGGGAAAGACAGAGAGGCCGGGTGCGGCCTCTATAACTGCACGGGTATTGGACGAGTCTCCGGAGCTGTCCTTATACGCCAGAACCACCTCTGGAAACGCTGCGTTGAGGCGTGCGGACAAGTTCGGCGAGACCGGCACACCGCTGTTCTGCGGAATGTGGTAGAGGCATATCGACGGCGGATTTGAGCCAAGGCGCTCGATCAGTTCGCTAAAGTAGCGATAAAGCCCTTCGTCACTGACCGGTTTGAGAAAAAAGGGCGGCAGCACCATGACGCCCGCGCATCCAAGTTCAGACGCGTGGCGGCAGAGTTCCACTGTCTCTTCCAGAGAACACAGCCCAGTACCGGGCATCATTTGATCCGGCCGCGCGCTACCTGAGCTTGCAAGCGTTTCCACCGCCTGCAAACGTTCCCGGCTGGAATGGCTGGGTGCTTCGCTGGTTGTGCCAAAAGGTGAGAGGTAATGCGCGCCGTCCTGCAGACAAAGCGCCGCATGCGCGCAGTAAAGATCATAGGCAATCGTACCATCGTCATTATAGGGTGTCAGAAGTGGTGTGATCACCCCGGTCAGACGTTGCGCCATATCATCCTCTCAATACCCGCGTGACGGATCGACGATCCGGTGTAGCGGCTCATTATTTAGCCAGCGCTCCAGATTATCGAGAAACATCTCGAAGGACGCCAGATCCCAACCGTCAAAGACCGCCGATGCATGGGGAGAAATGATCGCACCCGGCAGGTCCCAATAGGGGCTGTCTTTCGCCAGCGGTTCCTCGTGAAAGACATCGAAGGCCGCGCCGGCGATCTGACCTTTCCGCAGCGCCTCGATAGCGGCGTCAGGGACGATCACACCGCCGCGCGACACGTCGACCAGAATAGCGGTCGCCTTCATTGCGGTGAAGGCTGCCGCATCCACCATGCCGCGCGTTGATTCCAAAAGCGGGATTGACAGGCAAATCACATCCGCACGCGGCCATAAACTGGGCAACGCGGCCGGCGAGTAGACTTCGTCGACATCTGTCGCTGGAGCGGGGCGCGCGCGTGTTGCAATGACGTGCATGTCAAACGCCTTGGCGCGCCGCGCGACGGCCTGACCCGTCTGTCCCAAGCCGACAATGAGCATCGTTTTTCCGCAGAGCGGCGTCATCACCCGATCACGCCAAACGTGGTCCCCCTTGTCTTGCGCCAAACCGTCGACATCAAGGGAAAAATGCAAAGCGCAACCAAAGACGAATTCTGCCATCATCGCCGCACCGACGCCTGCGGCGTTCGTGACGGTCACGCGGTTTGTATCCCACTGCCCCAGATGGTCGCAGCCCGAGCCCCCAACGGTGACCCAGCGCGGGCCCCCGTCTGACATAAGTGAGGCTGTCGGATAGGGTGTGCTGCCGTCAAATCGAACGGAATACACGGCATCTGGTGCAAAACTCTCCAACGCGCTGACGAACTCTGCGTTGCTATGGCAAGCGCAGGTGTGAAGATCGGGAAAACGCTCTGACAGCCGAGACGCCAGATCACTTGCGTTTTCAGCGTGGATCAGGATTTTTGCCATTCAGATCTTAGCCTGCCCCGACCTGTGGGATTAAAAATCGAGGTTCTCTACATTCAGCGCATTCTGCTGAATGAACTCTCTTCGCGGCTCTACAACGTCGCCCATCAGCTTAGTGAATAGATCATCCGCTTCCGCCACATCGTCGATTTTGACCTGCAGGAGCGTTCGCGCGTCGGGATCGAGTGTCGTTTCCCAAAGCTGATCGGGATTCATCTCTCCCAAACCTTTGTAACGCTGCAAGGACAACCCCTTCTCCCCCTCCGCGAGAATTGCCGAGAGCAAATCAAGCGGGCCATTAATGACCTGAGAGCGGTCCTTGCGGTGCAGGCTTGCAGGTGCCGCGTAGATCTCTCTGAGCCCTGTCGTCATCTGCCCCAGACGGCGCGCCTCGCCCCCGCGCAGGATCGGGCCGTCCAGGGTGCGCATCTCTTCGACACCGCGCAGAACGCGACTTAGACGAATCCCGCGATCCTGGGTCTGTCGGCCCTGCCAACCACGTTCATATTCCAGGGCGATGAGATCCAGACGCGCGGCCACGGCGTCTGCAACCCCCTGCACGTCGGCCTCGACGCGCCCCGGTTCAAAAGCGCCTGCAATCGCGGCCTGTTCCAATACGTGGCGAGGGTAGTGCGTGGGAAAAGCATCGAGAATACGACTGACCTGTCTCGCGTCTTCGACCACCCGCACGAGGTCGGGCCCGACAATGTCTTCACCGCTTCCGAGACGCAGAATGGCATCTTCCGTGCCTTGCGCGATCAGATAATCGTCAAGCGCGGGCTGGTCCTTCAGATAAACCTCGGATTTACCCCGGCTCACCTTGAACAAGGGTGGTTGCGCAATGTAGAGGAACCCGCCTTCGATCAGTTCGGGCATCTGCCGATAGAAAAATGTCAGCAGCAGCGTGCGAATATGCGCGCCGTCGACATCGGCATCGGTCATGATGACGATCTTGTGATAGCGAAGTTTCGAGATGTCGAATTCGTCCCGACCAATTCCCGTTCCCAGCGCCATGACCAGATTGCCGATCTCCTGACTGGAGAGCATGCGATCAAAGCGGGCCCGCTCCACGTTCAGAATCTTGCCCCGCAGCGGCAACACGGCCTGTGTCGAGCGGTCACGACCCGTCTGAGCAGATCCACCGGCGCTGTCCCCCTCGACCAGAAAGAGTTCTGTCTTTGCCGGGTCTTTTTCGGAACAATCCTTGAGCTTGCCCGCCAGATAGTTGACGTCCATCGCCGTCTTGCGCCGCGTAAGCTCGCGCGCTTTGCGGGCAGCCTCGCGCGCCAACGCGGCCTCGACGATCTTTCCAACAATCATCTTGGCCTCGTTGGGGTTCTCTTCGAACCACTCGGCCAGCTTTTCGTTCACGAGGCCCTCGACAGCCGGGCGAACCTCGGAACTGACAAGCTTGTCTTTGGTCTGGCTGGAGAACTTGGGGTCCGGCACCTTGACCGACAGAACGCATGTCAGCCCCTCCCGGGCATCATCCCCGGTGAACGGCACTTTCTCCTTACGCGCGATCCCGCTCTCGGCCGCATACTTTTGCAAAACACGGGTCAGTGCCCCGCGAAATCCTGCGAGATGTGTGCCGCCGTCGCGCTGCGGGATATTGTTGGTGAAGGGTAAGACAGTTTCATGATAGCTGTCGTTCCACCACATCGCGACTTCAACCCCGATGTCGTCACGATCTCCGGAGACAAAGATAGGCTCGGCCAGCAAGGCGGTTTTGCTGCGATCCAGATAGCGAACAAATTCGCGCACACCACCCTCGTAATAGAGCTCCGTCTCCAGCGGTTCAGCGGGTCGTTCGTCGCGTAGCACGATGCGCACGCCAGAGTTCAGAAACGCAAGCTCGCGCAATCGTTTCTCCAGCGTCTCGAAGCTGTAATCGAGATTTGAAAATGTGTCGGTTGAGGCAAGAAACTTCACCTCGGTGCCCCGCCGATCGCCAGCATCACCCACCACTTCGAGGTGACGGCTCGTTTCGCCACCCTCGAACCGGGCAATATGTTCCTTGCCCGCGCGCCAGATCCGCAATTCCAGCCAGTCTGAAAGCGCATTGACCACGGAAACACCGACCCCGTGCAACCCGCCCGAGACCTTGTAGGAATTGCTGTCGAATTTACCGCCGGCATGCAATTGCGTCATGATCACTTCGGCGGCCGACACGCCTTCTTCTTCATGCACCTCGACGGGGATACCACGACCATTGTCTGTGACTGAAACGGACTGGTCGCGATGCAAGGTGACCGTCACGCGATCGGCATGACCCGCCAACGCTTCGTCGATACCGTTATCGACCACCTCATACACCATATGGTGCAGGCCGGAGCCATCATCGGTGTCCCCGATATACATGCCGGGGCGCTTGCGAACCGCCTCTAACCCTCTGAGAACCTTTATGGAATCGGCGCCGTATTCTTCGGGCGATGCGGCTGGTTCCGCCATTCGGACTGTCCTTCATTCTTTTTTGATTTTATACGATTTTATGGGGGCAATGTCACGCGCGGACCACAACATTTTGTGGGCTTAAAGAGCTTGCCTCGTAGGCTCACGCGCCATCTTACGCATTCCCGGCTGCCGGTGCGCTGACGTTACTGCATCTGTAAGCTGGAACTGCCGTTCTTCTCTGTCACGAGGATAGATTGCGCACGATCTCCGAGTTCATCGAACAGTTCAGGTCCTGTGCCCGTCATCCAGGCCTGTGCACCCAGCGCGCAGATTTCATGATAAAGTGCGGCGCGGCGATCTGCGTCAAGATGGGCTGCCACTTCGTCCAGTAAGAGCATTGGTGGTGCGCCCAGTTCTTGAGCAAGGGCCCGGGCATTTGCGAGGATGAGAGACACCAGCAGCGCCTTCTGTTCTCCGGTCGAACAATCGGCGGCGGGGACACCCTTGGCGGCATAGACGCCGTACAGATCGGCGCGATGCGGGCCAACCAGCGTCCGTCCTGCGGCTACATCGCGAAACCGGCTTTCCGACAGCGCTTCACGGAAGTCATCGACCGTCGCAGGCATGGATCCCTCGGTCATCGTCAGTTCCAGATCTGCGACCGGGAAAGATGTCTCCACGTCTTCCTGAGCCTCTGTTAATGCGTGCAACGCGGCAAGACGGTTTTCGTGCAATGCAACGCCTGCCTCGGCCATCTGTCGTTCGAGCGCGACATACCAGTGACCGTCCCGGACCTGATCCTTCAGCAGGCGATTGCGGTCCCGCATTGCTTTCTCATAAGCTAAAGACACCTCGGCATGCCCGGGAACAAAACTCAGTGTCATGCGATCGAGAAACCGTCGGCGGCCCTCTGGTCCTTCGATCCACAAGCGATCCATGGACGGAATAAGCCACAGAACGCGAACGAGCTTTGCCAGAGCGAGTTGGGACGCCGGTTTACCATTCAGCCGCACCTGCCGTGGTGCGCCCGCCTCCGACCAGATTTCTATCTCGTGATTTTGCCCGCACGCATGAAGAACGCCAAACAGTTTCCAGCCGATCGCGTCGGGCCTGCGTGCGATATCTGACGCAGATGCTCTGCGCAAACCCCGGCCCGGCGAAAACAAAGAAACCGCTTCAAGTACGCTGGTCTTGCCCGCACCGTTATTGCCAAAAATAACGAGCGGTCGCTGATCCATTTCAAGACGTCCCGTCTCATAAGACCGAAAAAAGGATAAGCTCAGAGATGACAGGTAAAGGGCGGTCACACGCGCGCCTCTGTTTTCTTCCAAGAAAACAAATCGGAAAATCTAGATTTTCCGCGCCGGAATTTTATAAAATTCCGCGTGCGTCTCAAACCCGCATCGGCATGACAACGTAGACTGCCGATGTATCATTCCCTTCGCGCATCAAGGTCGGGTCAGCCGAAGAGTTGAACATGAAAACGGCATTCTCGCGATCGACCTGGCTCGCAATTTCCAGAAGGTACTTCGCATTGAATCCGATCTCGAGCTTTTCGTCACCGTAGGCAACCGCCAGTTCTTCTTCAGCCGCACCACTGTCGGGGGCGTTGACGGACAGAACAAGGCGGTCCTCTTCCAGTGCGAGTTTCACGGCACGTGACCGCTCTGAACTGACAGTAGACACCCGGTCGACGGCCTGGGCAAATTCAGATGCATCCACTTCCAGTCGTCGAGTGTTCGATTGGGGTATCACGCGAGTATAATCGGGAAAAGTTCCGTCGATAACCTTCGAGGTCAGTGTGATGGCAGGTGTGGCAAATCGCACCTTGGTTTCGGACACCGATACTGCGATCGCCATTTCGTCATCATCGAGCAGTTTTCGCAACTCGCCCACTGTTTTGCGGGGCACAATCACGCCAGGCATATCCGTCGCGCCCTCTGGGAGGTCAGCGTCGATCTGGGCCAGTCGGTGACCGTCGGTTGCAACGCAACGCAGTTGTGATCCGCCATCGACCTCTGCCACATGCATGTAGACGCCGTTCAGATAATATCGCGTCTCTTCGTTTGAAATTGCGAATTTCGACTTGTCGAACAAGCGACGCAAGTCAGGGGCTTTGGCCGAAAAATTGCAGACATATTCAGTGCTCGCCATGACGGGAAAATCTTCGCGCGGCAGCGTCGCGAGTGCGAAGTGAGAACGCCCTGCCTGCACTTCGAGACGACCTGCCCCGGAATCATCCGCCAGCGTGACAAGAGCGCCGTCCGGCAGCTTTCGTACGATTTCGTGGAGCGTGACCGCAGATACGGTCGTCGCGCCAGCACGTTCAACTTGTGCAGGCGCGCTGTCGACGACCTCTATATCGAGATCTGTCGCCCGGAAATGCACACCGTCCCCCTGTGCCTCTATCAGTACATTGGCGAGGATTGGGATCGTGTTGCGGCGTTCAACGACAGACTGAGCTTGTGCGACTGCTTTGAGCAGCACTGCGCGTTCGATGCTGAATTTCATGCCCTCGCTCCCTGAAGCTGCGCCTCTGACGGGCACCCGGACCGGCACGTTAGCAAAATTGGCTTTGCGGACAAGCGTTTTGTTGAGCTCTAACTCTCCAGAGCCCGACGCAGGATCTCGAGGTCTTCGGTCATCTGAGCGTCCTGATTGCGGAGCTCTTCGATCCTGCGGACCCCGTGCATGACGGTCGTATGATCACGCCCTCCGAACCGACGGCCGATTTCCGGAAGCGACCGGCTGGTCATCTGTTTGCACAGATACATGGCGACCTGACGTGGCCTGGCAAAGCTGCGCAGGCGCTTGGGACCAATCATATCCGACAGGCGGATATTGTAGTGTTCAGACACATGCCGCTGGATTTCCTCGATCGAGACTTTGCGCTCCGAGGCGCGCAAGATATCCGCGAGGCAATCCTGCGCCAGTTCCATCGTGATTTCCTTACCCACCAAAGAGGCAAAGGCATAAAGGCGCGTCAATGCTCCCTCGAGAACCCGCACGTTGGTTGATATGCGATGCGCCAGAAACTCCAACACACCGTCCGTCATGCTAAGACCGCGATATTGCTCCACGAAGCGGTCTGCCTTGGATTGCAGAATTCCCAGGCGCAGTTCGTAATCCGTTGGATGCAGATCGACAACCAGACCACATTGCAGGCGCGATTTGATGCGATCTTCCATCTTTTCGATCTCGCCCGGCGCCCTGTCGGCCGAGATAATGATCTGCTTGTGCTGATCAACCAATGCGTTGAACGTGTGAAAGAATTCTTCCTGTGTGCTGTCCTTCCCCGCGATGAACTGCACATCGTCGACCATCAGCACATCGACAGAGCGAAACATCTCCTTGAAGTCCATCATCCGTCGATCGCGAAGGGCCTGGACAAATCGATACATGAATTGCTCGGCCGATAGATACACCACGTTCAACCCCGGAGACCGCGCCTGCAACTCCCATGCGATGGCGTGCATCAGATGCGTTTTGCCCAGACCAACGCCTCCGTACAGAAACAGAGGATTAAATGTCACCGGACCGCCCTCGGCCACGCGTCGCGCGGCCGCATGCGCCAGTTCATTGGGCTTGCCAACAACAAAACTGTCAAAGGTAAAGCGCTGATCAAGCGGCGCGGATGTCAGAATACCCTCGTTCAGACCCGACGTCGCCTTCGCCGCCGACTTGCCGCCTGCACTCTTCGATGGCTCCGCGTAAGAGACTTTCGCCCGCTCCACCAAATTGGCAGCGACCTCGAAATCTATCCGTCTTATGCCCGGGGTGATACCTGCGATCTTGTAAAGTATGAGATCGCCGAAATTCTGCGATACATAGTTCCCCATGAACGTCGTTGGCACCTCAAAGGTGGCTACATCGTCTGCGATGGTCTTCAATTCGAGTGGTTCAATCCAGTTTCTGTAATTGTTGCCTCCGATTGTATCCAAGAGTGCTTGTTTGACTTGGCCCCATTGTTCTTGCGTCATTCGTGTGTCGCGCCCATCTTTTTGTTTCCACCCCAGCCCACGGTCTTTGCCGTGAGGCATGCTCAAGCGGCCTCAGCAAGGTTGACGCGCACATGCAGCAATGCCAGTCGCTATAAACTGGGCATCAGCCATCATGGCCGTATCAATCTTCGTCCGGTGTAGGACATCCTGTATCCCCAACAGAATGCCTCACAGCAGCCGACACGCAATGAAGATGAGCGTCCGGGTTCAGTAAGAACCAGAGCGCGTCTGACAATTTCCAGCGTAGTACTGCTAGCTGTCCCCCAGCGTGAGTCGCTCAGTAAAACTACCAACTTCGTCTTGCCGCGGGCAACTTATCATTACGCTTGACAGCATCACCTGATCCAAAGAATCTACCGAACTCTTTGTTGAACAAGTAATAAAAAAGGCGGACAAACCCGTCCGCCTTCCAACATCATTGCAGCTAAAACCACATTTGGACCATGTGTTGCCCGTTATCCGAGCGCCTTTACGCGCGCTGACAACCGGGACATTTTCCGCGACGCCGTGTTTTTATGAAACACGCCTTTGGTGACACCGCGCATCAGTTCGGGCTGTGCGGCCCGAAGCGCTGCGCCGGCTGCGTCCTTGTCACCAGCGGCGATCGCTTCTTCGACCTTGCGCAGATAGGTCCGTATGCGCGAACGACGCGCCTTATTGACCGCAAGACGGCGCGTATTCTGACGCGCGCGCTTCTTCGATTGAGGTGTGTTTGCCATTGTGAGCCTTCCCGTGTTTTGGCCAAAATTTGGTTTGACCAATATGTTTCAAAATCAAAACGCACGGTCCCGGGTGTCTCCGGGGCGGAAGCCTCAGGCCTGAGCGGGCCGCACGCGCATGTCTGGCGAGGCGTTTAGCCGACTTGGTCTTGCATTGCAAAGCAAAAACGGCAGCGCATACTGTCCAAAAAGCGGAGAGCGGAAATGCCCCTTGCACGACGGGACTGGGTGCCGGCGCAGAGCGAAGATCAGGTTCAGCGAACGGCACATATGGTGGCGCAAAGTGATACCCAGAGCATCGGATCGCGGATCGAGGCCCTGGCCCGGCGTAACCTTCAGATCCACGAGATCGAAAACTTCAACCTGAACCCCGCATCAAACGTGATGAACCCGCGCGCCGAAGCACTTATGGCCATGGGGTTGAGTACGCGTGCGTCCCTTGGATATCCAGGCGACAAGTATGAGACCGGCCTCGAAGCGATTGAGGAAATCGAGACGATTACCGCAGAATTGGCCGCCGAGACCTTCAAGGCGCGCTACGCTGAAATACGTGTCGCATCCGGTGCTGCGGCGAACCTCTATACTTTCATGGCGATCTGCCGGCCTGGTGATACGATCATAGCACCGCCTGCTGAAATCGGCGGTCACATCACGCATCACACCAGCGGATGCGCCGGGCTGTATGGGCTGCGCGTCCTGCCGGCACCTGTCGACACAACTGGCTATAGTGTCGATCTCGATGCTTTGCGCAAACTGGTCAAATTCGAAAAACCTCGTCTTGTCACGCTGGGCGGTTCGCTGAACCTTTTCGCACATCCTGTAGCAGAGGTGCGCGCCATCGCCGACGACGTTGGCGCGAAGGTTCTGTTCGATGCCGCTCATCAATGCGGCATCATTGCCGGGGGCGCCTGGCCCAATCCTCTGGACGAGGGAGCGCATGTGATGACCATGAGCACATACAAAAGTCTGGGAGGGCCTGCCGGCGGGCTCGTGCTAACCAATGAGCCCTACCTCGCCAAAGCCATAGACAGGATAGCATTTCCGGGGATGACGGCCAATTTCGATGCCGGGAAGACAGCCGCACTTGGCGTGACGTTGCTGGATTGGCGTGTACATGGAAAGGCCTATGCCCACAAAATGATCGACGTGTCCCGGGCGCTCGCGCGCGCGCTGTCCGACGCTGGTCTGCCCGTCTTTGCGGCAACCCGGGGCTGCACGGACTCGCATCAGTTTGCCGTCTGTGCCGCGCCATTTGGCGGAGGTCAGGCTGCGTCGAAGCGTTTGTATCGGGCCGGTTTTCTGACCTGTGGCATCGGTCTGCCCATCGAGGACGTTGAGAACGATCAAAATGGACTACGATTAGGAACGCCGGAGATCGTACGTTGGGGGGTAACTGAAGAACATGCCGCCCTGCTGGCGGAGCTGATCGCAGAGGGTCTCACCGGCAATCCCGACAACGTGGCTCCCAAAACGAAGGAGCTGCGCCGCCTGTTTTCGCGACTGCACTACGTGGCCTGATTTTAACGATCGCGAAACTGCGCCTCGCGTTTTTCTGTGAACGCTGCCATGCCTTCTGTCTGATCCTCCGTCGCGAACAGGGAATGGAACATTCTCCGCTCGAACAGCAGACCCTCTGACAAAGGCACTTCGTAGGACCTGTTGACCGCTTCCTTGATCGCCATGACCGAGATCATCGATTTGTGCGCTATCTTTTCGGCAGCCGCCATTGTTTCTTCCAGCAGTTTCTTGGCGGGGACGACCCGGCTGACAAGTCCGGCGCGTTCGGCTTCATCCGCCTCCATGAAACGGCCCGTGAGGTTCATGTCCATCGACTTGGATTTGCCAACGAACCGGGTAAGGCGTTGACTGCCGCCAAGACCCGGCATAACCCCGAGATTGACTTCGGGTTGACCAAACTTTGCCGTGTCGGATGCGATGATAAAATCGCACATCATCGCCAGTTCACATCCTCCCCCCAGCGCATACCCCGAGACAGCGGCGATGATCGGCTTTCGGATACGCAGGATCGCATCCGCCTCTGCGCCAAAAAGATCTCCGGCAAAGACATCTACAAAACTCTTGTCGGCCATCATCTTGATATCGGCGCCCGCCGCAAAAGCCTTGTCAGATCCTGTAATGACAATGCAGCGCACCTTTTCATTGCTCTGAGCGGCTTGCAGCGCATCGACGAGTTCACCCAGCAACTCGAGGCTCAGCGCGTTCAGCGCATCGGGCCGGTTCAGTGTGATCTTGCAAACATGGTTCGCTGTATCGACGAGGATCGTCTCATAATCCATGAGGTCTGGCTTCCTTATGTCGTGGCTCAGACCCTTGGGGTATCATTTGAGAGACACAGATCAAGGCTATCTTTGACAGGTACGGCAGTAAAAGCTGGAACGACCAGACTGCACGACGCGCCGAATGTCCCCCGGACACCCCTCTCTACGGCAGGGTTGCGCCTCACGATCATAGACATCGAAGCTGTGCTGAAAGTATCCAAGCTCGCCATTCGTCTGCCGAAAATCCCTGAGCGATGAGCCGCCCGCGTCAATCGCATCGGACAGCACCTGTCGAATAATGGGCACGAGCGATGCAATACGCGAGTGCGATATCCGGCGGGTGCGCCGCGTGGGGGCAATGCCCGCGCGAAAGAGCGCTTCGCAGACATAAATGTTGCCCAACCCCGCCACGATACGCTGATCTAGCAAGGCCGCCTTGATAGGGGTGTTGCGGTCTTTGAGCGCGCCCACAAGATAGGTCTCATTGAAGTCGTTGCCGAAGGGTTCCGGCCCGATCTTTGCCAGAAGAGGATGGCGTTCGGCCCTGGCCGTCTCCAGCAGATCCATGGCTCCGAAACGGCGAGGATCGTTGAACGTAATGCGCGCGCCCGCTCCCGTATCCAAGATGACATGGTCATGCTTTTCCGGCGCGGGATGCTCGTGGTGGAAACGACCCAGCGCATCTCCGGATACGAGCAGTCGACCCGACATGCCCAGGTGAATAAGCAAGGTTTCATCTGAGGACAGATCCGCCAGAATGTACTTGGACCGTCTGCGCAGGCGATGCACTCTCTGCCCGGTGAGGCGCTGCGCCATGTCGGGTGGCAATGGCCAACGCAGATCGGGTCTGTTGACCTGAGCGCGCGCAATTGTCTGGCCGGTCAGGACGTCCTCCAGCCCGCGTCTTACGGTTTCGACCTCTGGCAATTCCGGCATTGGCTCTCTCTTGTCGAATTGGGCGCATTGTCACCCGGCCCCGGCAGCTTATAAGAAAGCGCAGATGAGCAAAGGCAAGGCAAATGACCGCGAAAACAACGCATTTCGGATTTGAGGAGATCCCAGAGGCCGAGAAGGCGGATCGCGTCCGCGGCGTTTTCGGCTCTGTTGCGGGAAGATATGACATCATGAATGATGTCATGTCGGCAGGGGTTCACCGGCTATGGAAGGACGCCATGATGGACTGGCTCGCGCCGCGCCGCGGTC
>ERZ1740060.835-NODE-835-length-12812-cov-4.174257_pt1 | contig 12812 bp, 9 predicted proteins | sample MGYA00581743_ERZ1740060 | MGnify/ENA primary metagenome ERZ1740060 (study PRJEB43018, sample SAMN04849235) | marine metagenome | isolation source: floating plastic debris | place: Pacific Ocean | collected 2008-08-27 | study: EMG produced TPA metagenomics assembly...
CAGCTCTACCTTGTTCCGAGTCAAAGCGTACTAAAGCAATGCTTCTTAAATCAGCGCGAGGAATACTTACACTCCCTAAAGCATCAATTAAATTACTCCCGTTGGGTAAAGTTTGAGTGATTATTCCCCCGGTAGCATAATTCAATACACGAACTCTAATTAACGGTTGTGCTAAAGATGAACGTGCAACAACATTACGGTCATAACCATCATCTATACCAATTTCACGACGCGGGATAATGATTGAATCCCCATCTTGCAAACGTAATGACGGAAAGTTTCCACCGTTGAGTAAGGGAGTGTAAAAGTCAATATTTTGCGATACTACCGTACCGTCTATCAACTTGCGACGTACTTGGATTTGTCGTAAATCTGCCGTTTGAGTTGAACCTCCAGCGATTCGCAAAACATCAAGAACGCTTGGTTTTACCGAAGCTACGGGATAAACTCCAGGTCTAGTTATCTCTCCAGCAACATTTACTTGAACAGGTCGCAGTGCTATCAAAGAAATTGTGACAACAGGGTCTACTTGAACCCTGCTTAAACCCAAACGAATTTTTTCTTGTGCTTCTGCGATACTTAAACCTTTGACAGAAACTTTTCCGATTCTAGGTACTGCGATATTACCTTCTATGTCTACCCTCGTCTGGAAATTTAAAGGAGGACGTTGTGCGACTAATGCGACCGTAACGCTTGGTTCTACTACAAACCGATTTAAGACAGCACGAATTTTGGCTTGAGCTTGTTCTAAGGTCAAACCTTGGAGAGACACAGTTCCGGCTAAAGGTACTACAACATTACCCTGACGATTTATCGACCCTTGAAAGTTCAAATCGCGGAAACGCTGCACTATTACAGTGATTCTATCTCCTGTTCCCAAACGATAGCGACCCTGGGGTGCTTCTACAAATATGCCGATATTATCTCCAGTTCCTAGAAGGTATCTAGTGAATTGAGGTGAAATCTCTCCATCGTTGTTTAAAGGGAATGGAGGCAAAAATTCTGTATCTGGTGGAGGTGCAGGAAGAGGTCCTGCGGGATTTTGTAGTTGAGGTATTTTTTCTTGAGGTGCTTGAGCAAAAATAGGTTGGGAAGCCGTTGCAAAAAAAGCACTTATTTGAAGACTAGCAACAAAAAAGGCACTGAATCCACGCATATGACGTAATTGAGTTCTAAACATCTGTGCTTGGCAATCGCTGATTGAAGACGTAAAAATAGCACAAGTCTATTTTTATTATTTCCAAAAAAATACTTAAAAAATATTTAAAAAATACTTAATTCTTATTTTTCTTTTTTACGAAAATTATCACCTCACGTTCTTAAAATACTGCTAAAACTGCACAGTATCTAAATGTCTATTAAGAATTGAAATTGAATAATCTACTTTGCACCTTTTGACCAATAGACTTTGCTTGCTCCCAGGTTGTTTCTACTTCCCCTAAAGGCTCCATTGGAATAAATAAACTAACAGCAATCCAAGGAACGCGCCGCTTATGCCACTGTGCTAACTGGTCTGCCCAGAACCAGTTTAAAGGGGAAAAATGCCCATCTTTTGGCATCGCATACCATTGCAAAACTGCGAAAGTTTGTTTTTGGCTAAATGCACGGAAAAATCTGGCATTTACCTCAGTTTTGTCTTTGGATTGAGGTTCTTCAACTGCAAACTCAGCTTCTCTAGATTGCCCAATTTGCCATTCTCCCCACTGCATTCTTCCCCAGCTATTAATTTCTGTCCATTCAACTTGAGGTTGGTCTTTCGGGCCATTTTGAGGTAGTAGCAGCAATATAGCTGTTTGGCTTTTATCCTCTTTTTCCATCACTTGTACAGACCATTTCCCAGAACCGAGTTTCTGCTCTAGCTGTAGAGTGATTTTCCAGCCAGGTAATATTAAACCTGTCTCGCGTAGCTGTTATATTTCTCCGAGATTGACAACGGGTGGTGGTTCTTTCCACTGCCAATCACCTCGATTTAGGTATCCTGGTAATGCCCCTATCGCCAGTAGCAGCACTAAAATTAAAAGCGCTGCTATCTGTAAAAACTGACGCTCCTTGAAAAATCGGGAAAGGGAAATCATTGAGTGAACTATTTACTACAAAAGACAAAATTGTACTTTTTATACTGGTGTTTTGGGTTCAGTATTTCCAACAGTACTTTACCGATTATAGTGTGGTGACAACAGACTATTTACTGAACTTCCTCCTCTAAATTTGTCTCAAAATCTTCAGAAAAATAGCTGTCAATCCAATTAATCACCGGTATTAATACTAGTAACATACAAGCCGAATAAAGGTCTCCACCCCAGCTATCATGCAACCAATGAAAAGCACCGTCTTTTCCGGTTCCGTGGAAAAAAGTAAGTAAAGTATTACGAATTATATTTGCAGTAACGCTGATAATTACTGCTGTTGATAAAAACCAAATACTTTTACGTTTAGAAGATAAATTATCTGTCCAGTAAAGTAAAATCAAACCAACATAGAGAGTAGTAAACAGCATTTTTAAACCCGCACAATATGGCGCAACTTCTACAATCCGCTGATTTACGTATATATTAATTCCATCTACAGTTGCATCTAAACCAAACTGATTAACAATGAAACCAGCAACTCCAGCAATAAAGGTTTGCAAAGGTAAAGTAAAAGGTGCAATCAAATAAGGCACGGAATTAGGAGTTGCCAGCAGAATTAATAATAAAGGAAAAGCCTGTAGCTTCAACCCTTTAATTCCCTTTAACCATATACATAATCCAGTTAATATAATCGGAAAAGAAAGGTTTACCCATTCACCTACGCCGCTTAGATAGAAAACTCCTCCTAATGCTAATAATATTGCACCGGAGAAATGAGTTTTATCCGGTAATCTCACCCATTGTTTGCGATTCAACCAAACTAGATAAGCCGCAAATGGAAAACCAATAATTGCGTGGCTAAAGTATTCGTGTTCCGTACTGATGCTTTTATTTATCCAGCCATCAAACCAGTACATTAATACGGGAGCATACAGCAAAGCTAATATGCCTAGTATCGCGAAATTAAATATTTTTGGTGGAATTAATGGTCTTTGTTGATGCTGAGTTAACATGATTTTAGTTAATTAACTTTGTATGCTTCAAAGGTAAAAATGTCAGCAGCTAATTTATTTTGGATTTTAGATTTGGGATTTTGGATTAAAGTTCCCGCGATGATATTTAGTAAAATTATTTTTATAAAATAACCAACCTTTATCTAATTTCATCTAAAAAGATGAAACTCGAAATCTTAAACTACATTTCGTAACTTGTAATCCAAAATTCAGATATAAAACTCAAATAGATTTCTGCTGACAAATCGCTAATAACCAAACAACCGCTCCTTAAACATGGAGCAATTTATATTGTCGTTCGCTAACTACTGACGCAATTGCTGCTACTACTTCCTTAACTTGACTACTAGTTAAACCAGGATACATAGGTAAAGATAATATTTGTTTTGCTAGATTTTCTGAATGAGGGAAATCTCCGATTTGATAACCTAAATCCTTAAAAGCAGGCTGGAGATGGCAGGGAATTGGATAATGAATTCCGGTTTGAATTCCCAAACTTCCAAGCTTTTCTTGGATCTCCTCTCTTTGTAAAGGACATTTATCATCTATTTTAATGACGTAAAGGTGATAAACATGTCCATCACCACTTTGATTTTTCATGGGAGTAATTCCCAGTGAATTCAAAGGTTCTAATTCCTTATCGTACTGTCGAGCTATTTCCAGACGGCTAGCATTCCACCCTGCTAAATGAGGTAACTTTTCATGCAGTATTGCTGCTTGTAAAGTATCTAAACGGCTGTTTGTTCCCGGTTCCACGTGGTAATATTTTTTAGTTGCACCATAATTCCGCAAACGGGACATTTTTTGGGCAACTTCCTGATTTTTCGTGACTAATATTCCACCATCTCCAAATGCACCCAGATTCTTACTAGGATAAAAACTATAAGCTGCTGCTGTTCCTAAAGACCCTGCTTGATATCCATCCCTATGAGCTAGATGAGCTTGTGCTGCATCTTCAAAAATTATTAAATTATATTTTTGAGCAATATCTACTAATTTTTTAGGAGACACCACTTGACCGTACAAATGTACTGGTATAATAGCTTTCGTATTCGGTGTAATTGCATTTTCTGCTGCTGCTAAATCTATTAAAGCAGTGTTTAGGTCGCAATCGACAAAAATTGGTTTTGCACCAGTACGCAAAACTCCAATCAATGTCGCCACGAATGTATTTGCAGGGAGGATAACCTCGTCTCCAGCCCCTATATTACAGGCCTGTAAACCCAAAGCTATAGCATCAGTACCACTAGCAACACCAATGCCATATTCAGCACCAGAAGCAGCAGCAAATTCCGCTTCAAAATCGCTGACTGCTTTACCTAAAATAAAGTCTCCTCGCTCCAAGACATCATCAATTGCTTGCCGTATTTCTTTTTTTATTGATTCATGCTGCAAACTTAAGTCTACAAAGGGAATTTTCACATTTTCATTACTCATATAATCCGCAGCCTCTTTTAATAAAATCTTTTTTTTATACATGCCTTATCTATTTATGACTAACTACCTATAAATCAGCAAACAAAAATCATGAAGGTTATGTAAATTTTGTATTAAATTTATGAGATTATATTTAATTTTATCTTGTAATACTTTCAATCATTGACTGATATTTTGCTATTTTTTATCTCATTTTGTCTTATTTTTATGACAATCGGTTGAGTATTTTTTTGGTCGTTAATCATTGATTTATCTCAAAAAGGCAAGTCTAACAACACTTGAGTGCCGAGTCACATACAGGTAAAAACTTTCTTTGGCCCTCATAGATTGATATTAAAAATCCAATCTCGTATACAATCGGCTTAATTTATTACGGATTTATACTCTTTTTTTTACTTAAAAATAAAATTACGAAAAAGAAGTAGATGAAAATACTCAAAACATTTAAGGTATTTATGAATAAAATTGACTTTATATAATGAATTAACTAATTACCATTGATAGTTTTTCTAATCATAATGGCAACAGTGAATTTACTATAAAAAACATGATTAATCGCAAAATCAGTAGACCCACGGTCATGATTTCATATGTCGATAAATAATCTTTAACCCCTTGCTTAATAGTAATAATTTTATCTATTAACTATAAGGCACAACAGATATAACTACTCTGTAGCAGCATCGACTAATTAGCCCCGAAACTATCTCACTCAGATACTCGAAACGGTTAGAAACTTCCCTTCTCGGAAAAAAATTTTTAACAAGCTGTTTGTCTGAGGTGAATTTGGGGAATGCTTAAGAATAGTAAAGACTCAGAAACAAAAGTTACATGAAATACAGTTTCCAAAAAATATTAAGGTAGCAGTGGTAATGGTAGAGCCTGAAAACAAAATGTTTGCCCATAAAGATGGTTGGGCAACACCTGAAAATGAAGAGCAGCAGAGGCTTCAAGCTCTATTGAAGCTGGGTTTACGGCAACCAGAAACAATTCCGGTTTTTGAAGAAGCGACTCAAACTGCTGCCCACTTCCTCGAAGCACCTATTTCGATTTTGGGGTTTGTAGATAACGAGCGTCATTGGTTCAAGTCAGCAGTGGGTTTATCTCGCTTGGGGCTAATGAATCAGTTAGCACAAACCCGTCAACTATCACGGCAAGAATCTTTCTGTACCCAAGTAGTTGAAAGCTTGCAGATAGTAGTGATTAACGATACTCACAAGCTCGATAAAATAGAACTTATTAATGGTAAGCTGGTACAGGATTATGGGATTCGTGCATATGTAGGAGTGCCGCTGATTGATGCTCAAGGGTATTGTTTGGGTGCATTAGCGGTAATGGATTTAATGCCGCGCAATTTCACTACTCGCGACATTGAGTTTCTCCAAATCATTGCTCGCTGGAGTATGAGTGAATTCGAGCGGAACCGATTGTTGCAAGCGGCTCCAGCAAAAAGTATTTCTTCTAATTCAACCAGTAATTCGGAAGAAACTACTACTTCTGAAATTAAAATCAGCGCTCCCACTTTTCAAGACTCGGTTTTTACCAGTCAGTTGAAATTGCAGCTTTTAGGACAGTTGACTCAGGAGTTACGTACTCCGTTAACATCAGTTCTAGGTATGGCTAGTGTTTTAGGAAGGGAAATTTATGGTCCTCTGACAACCAAGCAAAGAGAATACCTAGAAATTATTCAGCATAGTGGCAGATATTTGCTTTCCTTGGTCAACGAGATTTCTGAACTCGGTTCCATGGATGACACTAATACGGAGCTAAACTTGGCTCCTGTAGATATTGAAATGCTTTGTCAGCAAGCTATCAATACCTTGGAAGAAGCAGCAGCACGTCGCGAACAAGATATTCGTCTATCTATAGAACCCGGACGAAATCGGATTTTGCCATTGGATAAAGATAAAGTACGACAAATTTTGTATCACCTAATTTTTAGCGTGATTCAGCTTTCTGCTACGGGTAGTGTTGTCAGAATTCATGTTTCTTATAAAGAAGATGCGCTCTTGCTGACCATTTGGGTTTCTCATCCTTGGTTGGGAGAAGGAATAACCGAAGTAGACCCCTATTTCCGTCTTTCTCAAATATCTTCTATGGAACTCGCATCCGATATTAATTCAGCCTTCCACCAGAATCTTGAAAGTACAGAAAGCTTTAGTAGTAACTCATTAAGGAGCGATAATTTTCAAACTACAGAGAATATTGCTTCAAGTGGAATTGCTGTTGATGCTTCCAACGGTGAAGGTAAACCACAATCCGGTGGAGTATCCCGCGAAACCTTGGGTTTATTGCTCAGTTGTCAATTAGCAGAGTTACATGGAGGGGATATCACAATTCAAGGTTCGCCAGAATCGGGATATCGTTATGTACTTTCTTTACCCTTAGACCAAGGTAGTGCTGAAGTAGTACAAGATACGAATGCTTAAATATGCCGAAAACTCATGCAGATTATTTGCTGCTTTCCCAACAATCTCCGTCTTAGCATCGAAGGAAAATTTTCGGATTAAAGGTAGTTTGTAATGATTGATGGGTAAGTGGTAATAGTTAAGGACAAAACTATTACCACCACAGCAAAATGGAAACTTGATTAATTGTTTAATTAGTCATTTAACTAATGATTTGGTTAAATATTTCCTAAATGCAGTCTACACTATTACCTTTTTGGGACTAAGCACATTATTATTAGTCCATGATTTTCGCTCGATGCTAATTGACTAAGGCTCGAACTGTATGGATTTCTTTTGGCAACAATTAACTTTATCTTCTCTTCCCCTGAAGCAGTATATTACTTCTAGCTATTTATACCGTCTTTCTGTTGGGCTTTTAAGTTCTTGGCGGCAGACTAGCATTTTACTCCGCTGGGGTGATGCAATTGCGGTTGCATTATTAAGCATTGTATATATCTTGGCTCCTTTCGTTTCTAATGCACTAATTGGTTTACTACTTGTAGCTTGTGTCGGATTCTGGTTATTACTAACTGCTTCAGATGAACCGACCGATAACGGTGCAGGAATTACACCAATACATTTACTCATTTTTCTTTATTGGGGAATCGCGAGTGTAGCGACAGCACTATCACCAGTTAAAAAAGCAGCATTTACAGGTTGGACAAAACTAACTTTATATTTATTGCTATTTGCTCTTTGTGCAAGGTTACTTAAATCTTCCCGTATTCGTTCTTTCTTAATTACGGTTTATCTACATATATCTTTAATTGTTAGCGTAAATGGATTACGACAATGGTTTTTCGGTGCAGAAGCACTAGCAACTTGGGTTGATCCAGAATCATCTTTATCTAAAACCACAAGGATATACAGTTATTTAGGTAATCCAAATTTACTTGCTGGCTATATTCTGACCGCTGTAGTTTTGAGTTTTGTTGCTATTTTTGCATGGCGTAGTCTGCCTAAAAAGGCTTTAGCAATCACCATGTTTATTGTATATAGTGCTTGTTTGGTTCTTACTTTTAGCCGTGGTGGATGGATTGGTTTAGTAGTATCATTTTTAGTACTTTCTATATTAATGTTGTACTGGTGGAGTATCGATATGCCTCCTTTTTGGCGTACCTGGTCGCTACCAATTCTTTTAGTGAGTTTAGGAACGGTATCTGTTTTAGCTGTAATATTTGTTCCACCAGTCCGCGACAGAGTTTTGAGTATTTTTGCTGGTAGAGGTGATAGCAGTAATAACTTCCGAATTAATGTTTGGATGGCTGCTATAGAAATGATTAAAGACCGGCCGGTAATTGGTATTGGCCCTGGTAATAGTGCATTTAACAAGATTTATCCTTACTACCAACGTCCTAATTTTACTGCTCTTAGCGCCTATTCAGTTTTTCTTGAAGTCGCAGTCGAGACAGGTTTGATTGGCTTGTTCTGTTTCCTTTGGTTGTTAGTTGTTACATTTAATTCTGGTCTTGTACAGTTACGACGTTTAAGACTGCAACGAAATGTAGAAGGTTTATGGTTAATTGCAGGAATCGTTGCTTTAGTAGGTATGCTAGGTCATGGTTTGGTTGACACTGTATGGTATCGTCCCCAAGTGAATACTATATGGTGGTTAATGGTTGGTTTAGTTGCTAGCTACTGGAAACCATCACCTAAAACCGAAACAAATCGAATTAATTCTTATACTCAACCAACTGCTAATTAACGTGAGTTCGAGTTAAGAGATTCACTGCTAATAAGTAGCAAGTAGCAAGTAGTAAGTAGCAAGTAGTAAGTAAAGAGTTAAAAAAGAGCATAAATAGTAATTAACCTAGGAGCAAATTCAGTTTTTCATTCGCGGAAATCATCCAATTTTTTGTGCGATTATACTAACTGAAAAAATACCATTAACTCAGGTTAATTAACATCTTGCACCCCGAACTCAACAACCACCTTGGAATAAATTCCAAGGCTCAAACACAAAGTCTGATAAATCAGACTGAGCAAGGCTTTTAGTGCGTTTTAACGTACTTTGTATATTAGCCTCGGAATTGATTCCGAGGCGGGTATTCGGGCTTGACGATAATGTTGCAAGATGTAATTTAATTAATAAGTCAAGCCTGAAATTGGAGACGTAAAATTGGAGACGTAAAATTTTGCGGAAATTGCGGTCTTGGGGGTTTCCACGCCACTTCCTACAACGGAGGGAACCTCCGCAACGGAGTGGCTCCCCAAGAGCAAATTTTCAAGAGAGCGTCTCTACAGGAGTTGTTGTTTTTTTATTCGACTAAATTATGCTCCATTGCAAAACGTACTAATTCTGCTCGGTTGCTGGTATCTGTTTTTCTCAACAAACTACTAACGTATTTTTCTACAGTTCGAGGACTTAGGTGAAGATGATAACCAATTTCAGCATTAGAAAATCCATGAGTTAAAATTTCTAAAACTTCTTGTTCTCTAGTGGTTAAAGATTCATATAATTGAGCTTGTTCATGATTGGGAAAATGTTTTCCACTGTGGGAATCCTTTTTTTTAAGGTTTTCTTGTAAGGATAATTGATACTCGGATTGAATTATCTGACTTCGTTCTAAAAGATTTCTAATAGCAGCTGCTAACTCTTCAAGTTCAAAAGGCTTTGGCAAATATAAATCACATCCAGATTGATAACCCAAAATTCTTTCTTGTGTTTCGGTTCTTGCTGTTAACAAAATTACGGGTAATAAACGAAAATGTGCTTGTTTACGCACATTACGAACTAGTTCGTACCCATTCATTCGCGGCATAATAATATCCGTCACAATCAGGTCTGGATGGTGTTCATTAACCATAATTAGACCTTCTTCACCATCATTGGCTGTGATTACTTGGTACCCAGATAGTTCTAAATAGTCGCTAATAGATAGACAAGTACCTAGATGGTCGTCTACTACAAGGATTTTGAAGGGCATAGACCTTACACCCCTAATTTTATTTGACTTCAGTTCTTGACTTAAATGAGTACTATCGATATACATTACCTCCTGTCCAGTACTCCTATACTTAATACTATGACAGCGTTACCCGAGGGTCACTTTCCTCAAGACTGAGTTTATTAAAAAAATATAAAATCATCAGTATGAAATTTTTATTAAGAAATATTATTATTCTATAATATCACGAGCTAACTGACACACTGAAGATAAATATAGCAACGGTTAGATTGTTCTTTTGAAAAATATGTCTTTAGTTAAATGCTAATCGGATGTGTCAGCTTTTTTAGATATAATGACTGGATTATTGCTCTATTTAATCATGATTGGGCAAAGTTCTAAAAATGAGATATTTTATGCCAGCTATAAATATATCTATTGAGTATTTATGCTTATTTATAACTTAATTGCGAGAAGGTGATAGAATATAAACAATGGGGAGCAAAGAAAAGCAAGGATAAATAAAGAATAGATAGTATTAATCAGAATTTTTTACGATAGGTTAATATTTTATTTTTATAAGATAAGTTTGTTATTATTTGGCAACATAATTTACGTTTGAGCCGATTTTAGGAATAGAATACTGGTTGAACACAGATACTATACTATATACACATAGGTTGTATTACTACTTTTCACTTACTATTTTTGACATTTAATATTTCTCAGGATGGAGGTAATCTTGGAAATAGAATTTAGGAATCAACCAAAATTTAAGCCAAGCAAAAGCAGCTAAACTAAATAATCCTGTTAACATCAAGGGTAAACCTAATTTGATTCTAAATGCATCGGGAAGAGTCGCAACAACTGAAATAATAATTGCAAAATATCCAATACAAAATACTTGTAAACGCTGTGAAATTTTCAAAGCTTTTCTACAGCTACTGCAAATTAGAGTATGTTGAGTATAGCGGTCAAGTAATTCTTGACGGTTATCATTGATTTTTAAGATAGAATCTTGGGGAACCTCAATCCCAGCTTTTTCCCAAGGCAATTTTCCTTGAGAATATTTATCGAACCAGTTACGAAATTCAAATATTAAGCGGTCTGCACTGGTAGGTAGTTTATAAGCTGTTTTCCAACTTTCTGCTGGTTGTCTTTCTTGAAGGAAATGCTCTTGTTGATGCAGAATAATCATATCGCCGTCGATGACTTGATTGCGGATTTTGATATGACTCCACCAACGAGGTATGAACTTATTCAAAGCTGGTGCAAAGTTGCGGCTGAATTGAGCGACAATTCTTGATTTACCTGGGTAAGTTGGAATGCAATATGTAATTAATCCGAGTTGTTTACCTTCGTTACCTACGCGGATTGTATACTCCAAACGACAAGGAGGTTCAAAAGTAATGGTAGTATTAAACCTTCCTTCAGAATTAGCTTCAATTAAATTCGCAGTTGATTCAATAATCTTTAATGGTATCGGTACAGCTTGTTCTCGATTTCCCTGTACGCCATGATGGGTAAAAGGAACGTGGCTGGGGTCAGCGACATTTTCTACCAGAGTTTGCCAGAGTTTGCCAGTCATATTCTAAATCGCGGACGTAAGAAGACCAAACAAAACCTTTACTCGCATCAACTTGAGGTGAAAGAGGTAATGGGGTCTCTTCAGCTAGCTGTGGTGAATTCGCATCGGGCCAAACCCACAATAAATCATTTTCTTGACGTACTGGTAAGCTAACAGCACAAAGATTCTTTTGATTCTTAGTGACAATTTCTGGATTTTCAGCTTGGGGAATGCGGGTACAAGTTCCTTGAGCATTAAATTCCCAACCGTGATAGCTGCACATCAAATTACCAGTTTTTTCATCAACCCTTCCCTCACTCAAAGGTGCGAGACGATGGGGACATTTGTCTATAAACACTTGATAATCGGATGTTTTAGGCTTCCAAATTACTAAACGAATTCCTAAAACAGTCACTGCAGTTGGTTTTTTGGGGTCTATATCTTCAACGGGAGAAACCGGATACCATTGATGAAAAAAATTGAATTCGGATTGCATTTTGATAAAAAGCTGATAGACAGGGAACGGTCAAAATAGATATCTACATAAAAAAACACATTATCCCAAACTTAATCGTGGTAACAGTAAAATTCGTATTTCTTCATTTATTAAGCATTTATTAGAAGTTGGTTAAAGGTTTTTGGCGTAACCTAAGATTAATATCGCCCCTTTAAATTGAAGTTTATAAAGGTATACGATTTATGGCTTATTCCTGGTTTAAAGCATTTCACATCGTTGGTATTGTTGTTTGGTTTGCTGGGTTGTTTTACCTAGTACGTTTATTTATTTATCACGTAGAAGCCGAAGAAGAACCCGAACCAGCAAAGACGATATTGAAAAATCAATATCAAATCATGGAGAAACGTCTCTACAGCATTATTACTACCCCAGGAATGATTGTAACGGTGTTGATGGCGATTGGTTTACTGTCAACCGAACCAGAAGTTTTAAAACAGCCTTGGTTGCATGTCAAACTGGCTTTTGTGGTGTTATTAATTGGCTATCATCATTACTGCAAGCGGTTAATGAAGCAGTTAGCAGCAGGTGAATGTAAATGGGGTAGTCAGCAATTACGCGCTTTGAATGAAGCACCTACGGTAATGTTAGTGGTAATTGTGTTATTAGCAGTATTCAAGAATAATCTTCCCACGGATATTACAGCTTGGGGAATTTTTGGTTTAGTTATTGCGATGGCTGCAACTATTCAGCTTTACGCTAAAAAACGTCGTCAGGATAAAGAGAAATTGGAAGCACAGGTTTCTCAAGGGTAGACGATTTTGGATTCTGGATATTCTCGTTACCATGCTCTGCATGGTAATGAAATAATGAAGTCTCTGCCTTCAATGTAAATATAGCGCTTTTCATTTGGGTGCTATTACACCTTGATAAA
>ERZ1740060.836-NODE-836-length-12809-cov-4.032931_pt1 | contig 12809 bp, 9 predicted proteins | sample MGYA00581743_ERZ1740060 | MGnify/ENA primary metagenome ERZ1740060 (study PRJEB43018, sample SAMN04849235) | marine metagenome | isolation source: floating plastic debris | place: Pacific Ocean | collected 2008-08-27 | study: EMG produced TPA metagenomics assembly...
GCTCCTCTCTCCTAAGCGCACGTAATCCGTGCTTGGCCCGATGACCACTAACAAGACCAACACCGCTATGCACACGACGAGGTAGCGTGTCGACGCCGCCGACAACCACGCCTTGCCGCTTGTGGGAAGCATCAACGGCGGGGTTCGCGTAACGGGCACGCGTTCAAGCCGATCGTCGAGCATGTGGAAGCGATGGTACACGTGCCTCAGCTCGTGCCGGCAAGCTTGCGCACCGTCATGTCGAAGCGTCGCACCATCTGGCTATGCAGCGCCCAGACCGCGGCAAGATGGATGCCCGCGCTCGCAGCGGCGCCGACGAGCAACCCGATGCGAGCCGTAAGCAGGCCATTGCCACCGGCGTTCACGACCGTCTCGTACATCGCGTCCACAGGCTCGACGAGCGCGAGACCGGCAGCAAATGGTGACAGGCCGAGAAGCGCCGGGCCGACCGCCGGGATGGAGCGCCCCGCGTTGTATCCGCAGCCACCCACCACCGCGGCGACGCTGGCCGCCACGATGACCGCGCCCACAACCGACGCGATCGCGCCCTTGCTCTTGAGCGACCAGTGCAAACCGATCATGACACACAAGGCCATGAATGGCGCCCCAGACAAGGCCAGCAGCAGTCCAGCTTCTGGAAGCACGACAGGCATCATGACGCCCGTGAGCACGGCGCCCGCCGGTACCTGGGCGTTGTCGGGCTGGCCAAAACCGCCGATCAACGCGTGCAGCCCAGCAAGCAGCATCGTCAGCACGGGTACCGCAATCATCGGCAAGAGGTACGCCACAAGCCCGCGCATCTTGCCACCCAGATATTCACCAGGCGTGACCGGCGTGGTCAGCAAGAGATCGAGCGTGCCGTCCTCTCGCTCGCGGCTGATGGCCGTCGCTGACATGTTGATCGCCACGAGTGTCGTGACGGCCAGTTCGACCAGCACGATGACCAAGAGCGCCAGCCGGTAGTCTGTCGCATTGATGGCCGACGTGTCATAGGCGATGATGACCACCAGCGCGAGAGCCACACCTAACACAATGAACGACCATCGCGCGATGATGCGTGCGCGCGTGGCGTTCCGTGCCGCCGCTTCGCGCCATGCAATCGGGTTGTGCCACACCTGTCGCGGTGGACGGAACGTCTGCCCATCTTCGCCAGCTTCACCACCGCTCAGCCCGAGCACCTTGCGATACCACGGGAGCTTGCGCCCTTCCTTCGCACGCTTGGCAAGCCCACCCGTGCGAACGGTCAGCGTGCTCGCCGCGATAAGCGCAAGGCTGAGCACCGTGGAGATGGTGACCCACGCGCGTACCGGCGCTTCGAGCATGAACGCCGAGAGGCCCGAAAGCGTGCCGCGATCGGCACTTGGGTTGGTCGTCGGGTTGAGCAGCGCATCGAGCGCGAGGAACGGATTGAGCCCGGTCAGCCACGTCACGCCGCTGCCCGAAGGCCCCGCGCCCAGGCCGCGCGTGCGCAGCCACGCATCAAGCCCGTACGTCACGCCCAGGTAGGTGACGACCGCGACGTAGAAGGTAAACACCGCACGACGACCCGCGATGCGGCTGACCGCCAGGGCGATCGCGATGGCGCCCACCAGCAAGGCCGCGGCGGCCGCGACCAGATAACTCGCGAAGATGCTCGAGCCGGGCACGCCCCCGAAATACTGCGTGAGCGCGAACAGCGGCAGGCTGGCAAAGAGCAACGCCAGCACGAAGAACAGTCGCCCCAGCAGGTTGCCCAGCACGATCTGCAGCCGCCCTAGCGGCGTGGTCAGCAGCACCTCCCACGTTCGCGGGCTGGCTTCTTGGGCGATCGCTCCGGCCATGAACACCGGACTCAGCACGCAGATCAGGAAGATCTGGAGGTAGGCCACATACGTGAACGTGCTTGCCCCCGCCTCGGCCAGCGTGCGAAACGAGGCCGCCCCGCCCCCGCCCGTCTGCACGACCAACGCCCAAAGCATCACCAACACGAGGAGGGCGAGGTACGCCGAGCGGATGTACATGTGCCGGCTGCGGCGAGAGCCGTTCTGCACAAGCCGAACCGCGATGGGATTGGCCGGAGCGAGCCGCAGGAACCAGCGGAGAAAAGCGGGCATAGTGGCGATGATATCGGCCTTGCAGCGGCGATCATCAGGTCCGGTTTGGAACGATCAACCTGTTATAGACACCAAACATGGACCAAAAGTGGAGCTGGGCAAGACAGTCTTAACAAAATTTTCCCGTAATCACGATTTTCCTCGTAGCAAATCGCTCTCTTCCTGTCATACTACTGCTCACAGAGCCCGCGGTGCCGGCTTTAGGAGGCCGCCCCCTTCGGGTGAGAGGAGACAGATATGCGCATTTTGACAGCTGCGGCCGTTCTGGCCATCGCGGGGGCCGCCTCGGCCCAGACCGAGACGTTTGTGCTGGACATCGAAGGCTTCGGCAACGACGCTGAAGTCCTCCTGGACACCACCTTTGACCTGCCCGCCATCGCCTCGATCGACATGGTCTCGATCGACATCGCCCACTCGTGGGCCGCGGACATCGAGCTCATCCTGACCAGCCCCGCCGGTGACGTCTTCACGATCACCGACGACAACGGCAGCGGCGTGCTCCTCGGCGACGGCGACTCGCTGCTCGCTGGCGTTGGCGTGTACGACTTCGTGTCGCCCGCCGGCAACGGCACCTTCGCTGACTTCGGCTTCGGCGACAGCGCCCCGGCCGGCACCTACGACGCCGACAGCTGGACCGACGGCCCCTTCGCCGCCGGTAGCTGGAGCATCTTCCTCGCTGATGACGCTGGTGGCGACGATGGCGCCGTCGGCAGCATCCGCGTTGACTACACCATCCCCGCTCCGGCCTCGGTCGCGCTGCTGGGCCTCGGCGGCCTCGTCGCCGCCCGTCGTCGCCGCTAATCGATTCCGATTACGGTCCGACAACACAGACTCCTTTCGCGCCCCGAACGGGGCGTTTTCTTTTGGTAGACGATCCGGCAGCGACGGTTACGCGAAGCCGGCTTTCCTTGTACCACGCCCCGGAAGCTGGTGCCCTTCGGCATCGCAGAGGGAGATTGCTCGTGAGAACCGTTTCAGCGCTGTGCGCAATCGCGATCTTGGCCGGCACATCGTCGGCACAAACCTTGGAATACGTGGGTGACTCCACCGCGATGGATCGCTTCAACCGACCCGATGGCTTAGGAAGCCGCAGCTTCTTTGCCACCGATGTCCCGTTCGAGGCGATCGAAGTTGAGGTCACCCAGACGGGCCAGTACACGATCCTCAACGACCAGACCAACTTTGGCGCGAGGTGGGACGGGTACTTGCTCCTCTATGAGGGCATCTTCGATCCCAGAACCCCGCTCACAGGTCTGATCGCACTCAACGACGATTACCGCGGTTCGCTGCTCCCAGGCACGGGCATCGGGTACTCGGGCGTCGAGGACGTGCAACTCAGGGCGGGGACGTCGTACTTCATCGTGACCACTGGGTATGAGAACGACGACGAAGGGCCGTACCAGGTGCACGCCTTCGGCGACGGAGGGATCCGAGTGTTCCGGTGCGCGGGAGACATGAACGGTGACGGCGAAGTCGACATCTTCGACTTCCTCGAATTCCAGAACCTGTTCGACGCAGGCGACCTCGCGGCCGATTGCGACGAAGACGGATCACTCAGCCTGTTCGACTTCCTTTGCTTCCAGAACGACTTCATTCTCGGCTGCGAGTAAGTCAACCGCGCCATAGCATCGCGACACAAACGAAAAGCCCCGCCGCAGAACGCGGCGGGGCTTGTTTGATTCACAGTGTCAAGCGAGGTTAGGTCGACTCAGCACCAGCCGAGACCGGCTTGTCGCCTTCGCGACCATCACTGTCACCACCCTCGTCCGCGGGCGGTTCGGGCAACGACTCGGCATCGAAGTAGAGGTTCTCGTCCTCGCCCTTTCGCGTCACCTTCAAGAGCGTGCGGCCCGAGATCTCTCCGGAGAGCAGCATCTCACTGAGCGGATCCTCGATGTACTGCCCGATCGCACGACGCAACGGACGTGCGCCGAAGTCTGGGTTGTACCCCTTGTCGATCAGGAAGTCCTTCGCGTGCTGATCCAGCTCCATCTGGATGTTCTGCACACGCAGGCGATCGGCAACCTTGTGGACCTCGTACTCGATGATCTGCACGAGATCGTCGCGGTTGAGCGGGCGGAACACAATCGTGTCATCCAGGCGGTTGATGAACTCGGGGCGGAAGACCCGCTCGATCTCCTTCATCAGGATGCCCTTGATGTTGTCGTAATCCACGTCGCTCGAGCGCTTCTGGAAGCCGAAACCACCACCACCCTTGATCAGATCAGCACCAATGTTGCTGGTCATGATCAGCACGGTGTTGCGGAAGTCGACGTTGCGGCCGAACGAGTCGGTCAGGCGGCCCTCTTCCATGATCTGCAAGAGCATGTTGAAGACATCGGGGTGCGCCTTCTCGACCTCATCGAGCAGCACGACGCTGTACGGACGACGGCGGATGCGCTCGGTGAGCTGGCCGCCTTCCTCGTACCCGACGTAACCGGGAGGCGCACCAATCAGTCGGCTGACGTTGTGCTTTTCCATGTACTCGCTCATGTCCAGGTGGATGAGGGCGTCCTCATCGCCGAACATGAACTCGGCCAGCGCCTTGCTGAGCAACGTCTTTCCGACGCCGGACGGACCGACGAAGATAAAGCTGCCCATCGGACGCTTGGGATCCTTCAAGCCCGCGCGAGCGCGACGGATCGCACGCGAGACGGCCTTGATGGCGTCGTGCTGGTTGATGACCTTCTTGTGCAGCTCGTCCTCGAGCTTGAGCAGGCGGTCGGCCTCCTCGCTCTCAAGGCGTTGCAGCGGCACGCCGGTCATGCTCGAGACCACCTCGGCGATGATGTCCTCGTCGACGGTGCCGTCGATTTCCTTGGACTTCTCGCGCCAGGACTTCTGGATCTCTTCCTTCTTCTTGCGAAGCTGCTCGGCCTGATCGCGCAGCTCAGCCGCACGCTCGTAGTCAGCACCCTTCACCGCTTCGTCCTTCTCGACACCGAGGCGCTCAACCTCGCTCTCGATCTCAGCAAGGTCTGGCGGCTTGCTCATGCTCTTGATTCGTACGCGAGCGCCCGCCTCATCGATCACGTCGATCGACTTGTCAGGCTGCACACGACCAGAGATGTACCGGCCGCTCAGCTCGACGGCGCTCTTGACGGCGTCGTCGGTGATGCGCACACGGTGGTGCTGCTCGTAGCGATCGCGCAGCCCCTTGATGATCTCCACCGTCTGCTCGTCGGTGGGCGGATCGACCGGGATGGCCTGGAAGCGGCGCGCCAGCGCGGCGTCCTTCTCGATGTACTTGCGGTACTCGTCGAAGGTGGTTGCACCGATGCACTGGATCTCACCACGCGCGAGCGCGGGCTTGAGCACATTGCTCGCATCGATAGCGCCCTCGGCACCACCCGCACCCACGAGCGTGTGCAGCTCGTCGATGAACAAGATGACGTTCTTTGCGCGGCGGACCTCGTTCATGACCGCCTTGATGCGCTCTTCGAACTGGCCGCGGTACTTCGTGCCGGCGACCATCATCGCCAGGTCGAGAACCACGATGCGCTTCTCGTGCAAGATCTCGGGCACGTCGCCCGTGATGATGCGCTGGGCCATGCCCTCGACGATGGCGGTCTTCCCGACGCCGGCCTCGCCCAAAAGCACGGGGTTGTTCTTCGTGCGGCGGCACAAGATCTGCACCACACGCTCGATCTCCTTCGACCGGCCGATGACCGGATCGAGGGTGCTCTCCTTGGCCAACTCGGTCAGATCACGACCAAAGCTGTCGAGCGCCGGCGTGCGGCTCTTGCCCTTACGGCCCTCACCGCTTGCGCCACCCGACACTCCAGCGCCGGCGAAGCCCTCTTCGGTGCCGCCGCCCTCGCCCGACGCGCCGAGCAGGTTGCGCACCTCTTCGCGGACCTCGTCGAGCTTCAGACCCAGGTTGCGGAGCACCTGCGCCGCGACGCCGTCCTGCTCACGCAGCAAACCAAGCAGCAGGTGCTCGGTGCCGACGTAGTTGTGATTCAGGCTCCGTGCCTCTTCGATGGCATACTCGATGACCTTCTTGGCGCGCGGCGTCTGGGGCAGCTTGCCCATGGTCACCATTTCGGGACCCGCCTTCACGAGCTTCTCGACCTCAAGGCGGACCTTTCGCAGATCCACATCAAGGTTCTTGAGCACGTTCGCGCCAACGCCCGAGCCTTCCTTCACCAGACCGAGCAGGATGTGCTCGGTCCCGATGTACTCGTGGTTGAGGCGTTGGGCTTCCTGGTTGGCAAGGCCCATCACCTTGCGTGCTCGGTCGGTAAACCGTTCAAACATGCCGCACCTCCAAGGGTTGACCCGGACAAAATCCGATCAACCTTCTCCCGGGGCCTTGGAGTTCCCCGGGCTGTGGCCGAAACCCTTCAGACACCAAGTCCTCCGAGCATCGGCCCATTCCGGGGTATCGGTTGCACGGACCGTGCCAATTGGCCAATCCGCCCGCCCCGGTGCGCAGTGTCCGCCGGTTAGGCCCCAGAACCCATCCCAGGGCTCCAAACGCGCCAGACCCAAGGCCCGGAGCGAATTCCGGCGGGCCTGGGCCGAGAAACCCTGCCGCTTCGGCAGGGCCAACGACCCAAGCAGGTATCTATACGAGTGATTACCGGTCCCGGGTCGATCGGTTTGTCAGCCGAGGGTCGGCGACGATCTCGATAGGGATGACCCGTTCATCTTCCGAACCGTCGGCCAGATCTCGCAGGATGACCTTCAACTGGTACCGCCCAACCGACAACGAGGCGGGTAAGTCGATGACAGTGCCCAGGTAAACCTCCGTGCGAGGCCGATCACTGCGGATGGCCACCCGCTCTTCGGGACGACGCCAGGCAAGCATCGAGCCGCGTTCATTAAAGAGCCGCAGTTCGAGCCCCAGCCGAACCTCGACAGCCCCTGGGTTGGAAGCCGCACCAGCACTTTCCGGATCAGCCGTGGGCGTGCTGGTGAATCGGGACGGCTCGGTGTAGAGGAGGACGCGGTTCGAACGCCCCGCCAGAAACGCGTTGCTGTAGAAGGGCCGATATGCCGCGTAGCCAAAAATGTCCGTCGCCAGTGCGGCATCGCGGATGCGCACCGGCAGCACGTCGGCAAGTTGCAGTGCCGCTTCCTCGACCGCCTCGCCCACTCGATCGGGAGCGTCGGATCGCTCACCGCTGGCGATCGATTCGAGCACAGGCTCGAGCACCTCGAACAACTCCCGCTCGGCCGGACTGAGCACCTGAGTCGGCCGCGATCCGTCGTCGCGGTCGGCGTAAACACGGAGCAACCGCGCCATCATGGTTGCTGCGAGTGCGCGATCGACCTCATTCTGATCGCCCTCCAGTCGATCCAGCGCGGCTTCGATGGGGTCTACAACCGGCGCCAGCTCAACTTCGTCGGGCGACAACTCGGGCTTCAACGCCGCTGGCTCGACCGGTTCGGATGCTGGATCTTCTTGCGAGATACTGGAATCTGTTTCGGAGTCGGTCTCGGTCGCCGATGGCGGCTGCCACGATTCCCGACTGCTTGCGGGCTGGTTGGAGGTCGGCGTTCGACGCAACGGCTCACCCTCTGCCAGCAGCGCCGCGAGATCATCGGCCGATCGCCTGGCGGCTTCCGCCAGCGAAAGGCCGCCCATAGAGGGCTCGCCCTCCGCATTGGCCGCGCCCGCACTCCTTCCACCAGGCTCCAGATCCTCGAGCGCCGCGCTCGGCGCCGAGTCTTGGGCCTCAGGAGTCGTCGCGCACGAAACCGCGAGTCCAGCCAAAGGGAGGAGCACAAGGGACCAACCGCGTGCGGCATGCTTCAAGGGTCGCCTCCTGCGACAAAGGGCCGCGCGAGCGCACAGCCCGACCGGGGACTCCGCCCCAGCGGTTTCTCAGCGCGTATCGGCCCGCCGGCCCAAGCCGCTTGCGATTTCGACGCACAGTGTTTCGAGGGTCCGTCGGCTGTGGGCCCCACGCTTGATGGCGGCATCGGCCTCGCACGCTCGCTGGTGCAAGCGAGCGGCTTGCTGTGGCCCCAGCGTTCGCGCCGCACGGACGCCCGCCCCACCGCGATGCGCGGGCCAGAGCTTTAGCTTCTTGGCGATCGCCCCCTCGGGTGTGCCCGTGCTCGCCATACGGGCCGCGGTCGCCAGCACGCGCGTCAGATCGACGCACGCCCACATGGCCGGCACCGCCTGATCTCGTGGTGCGTTGCCCATCCAGAGCTCGATATACGCCAACGCCCGAGCCGGATCACCTGAGAGGATCTCGTCCTGCAACGGCCAGGGCGTCTCGGCCTCCCTTGTCGCGCGCACATGCGTGCGCACGAGTTCCCGCCCGGTAGCCGGCAGCTCACCCCCGCGCGCCTCCGCCTCGGTCGGCAGCGTGGCCAGCACGACATAGCGCCGCGCGAGATCCACGCCCACCGAGTCGACGAGCAGCTGCGCCGCATCGGCCTTCAGCATCACCCTGTGGAAACCCTTCGCACGCCCCGTGGCCCACTGCGCGGCCTGCTGGGGTCCCACGGCATCGCACGACATCACCTTGCCGACCTTCTCAACGGCCTTGTCGAGCCGACCGGGCCGCCAGTTCTCCGTGCGCAGGACCAGCGTCGCCCGATCATCGGGGACGTCGGCGTACTTCTCCAGGGCCGACCGCGTCGATTCGCGCACGAACTTGGCGGCATTGTCGACCACCACGAGCTTGTGGACAGGCAGCAATCCAGGGCTGCGGCACTCGTCGAGTACGTCGGCCAACTCGGCGGTTTCCCCGTCGAATCGGATGGTGTTCAGGTCGAGCCCGGTGGCCTTTGCCAAAGCCTCAGAAAGCCGCTCAAGATAATGCTGCCGCAAGAAGGCGTCCGGCCCCTTGATGATGACCACACGCTCGCTGCCGTCCGGTGGCGACGTTCGTGCGGGCTTGGATGGGGCTCGCTTGGCCATGCAGCATCACAATATGCGACCGAGCCCGCCCGCCGGGCGTATACCACAGGCGTGCTGGTGTTGACCGTCATCGAGGGACCCGCGAAGGGCAAGCGATTCGAGCTTCCAGCCGACGAGCCGCAGATGCTCGGGCGTTCGAGCGAAGCCCTGCCCTTGGGCGATCAGGCCGTAAGCCGCCGGCATGCCGAACTGACGCCCGATCGCGGCGAATGGTTCCTTCGCGATCTCGAGAGCCAGAACGGAACCCTGGTCAACGGCAACGCCATTACCGAACGCGTACGCCTTCGTGCCGGTGACAAGATCTCTATTGGCCAAACCACCCTCGCATTCGGTCGCACAAGCATCGTCGACGAACTCGACATGATTGAGTTGCTCCAGCCCGGCGAGATCGCGACGAACGTCGACGCAACACTCAAGAGAGAAGGTGCCACTCCGCCGGTCGAACCGGCACGGAGTGGTCGCGATACGACCGAAGCCGAGCGGCACGCGCTCGACTACCTCCGCATCATCTACCAGATCACAGAGCTGTCTGCGAAGTCATTCACGCGCGGCGCGCTCTTACACGGCTTGCTTGAGCTCATCTTCGAAGACTTCCAGCCCGAGCGCGGCGTTGTGATGCTGATCGATGAAGACGGCAAGCTCATCCCCGGCGCGGTGAAGAATCGCGCGCTCATCAAGGGTCGCGAGGACGATCGCATCCAGGTCAGCCGAACGATCCTGCTCCACGCGATGCGCACGGGCGAAGCCGTCTTGTCGACGAACGCGATGGCCGACCCGCGGTTCTCGTCAGGCGACTCGGTGCACAACCTGCGTATTCGCAGCGCCGTGTGCGTGCCGGTCGAGCATCGCGCCACGGTCTTCGGCGCGATCTATATCGATACGTCAGCGAGCGACCAAACCTTCGACGGCGAACAGCTGCGCCTCTTGCACGCCGTCGGCATCGCACTCTCCCACCTGCAGCTCCACCAGGGCAAGCTGCAAACCGAACGGCTTGCGGCGATGGGCGAAACCGTCGCAAGTCTGAGCCACTCGGTCAAGAACATCTTGCAAGGACTGAGCGGCGGCGCTGATCTTGTGGAACTGGGACTCGATCGGGAAGACCTGGAAATCTCGCGGCAGGGCTGGGGCATCTTGCGTCGCAACCTCGATCGCATCGCGGGCCTGACCACGAACATGCTCGCGTTCAGCCGGCAGCGACAAGTTGAAGTCGCCTTTGCGCCGCTGCGACCACTGGTCGAAGACTGTGCGCAACTCCTTGAGACCGTCTGCGAGCAAGCCGGCGTGGCGCTGATCGTGGACGCCGAAGACGACGTGCCACCGGTGCCGATCGACCCCCCACTGATTCACCAAGCGGTGATGAACCTCTTGACGAATGCACTCGAAGCGGTACCAAGAGAACACGGCACCATCACGGCGCGCATCAGGTACGAGGAACCCGACTCTCGCGGGCCGGGCAGCCCAGGTGAAGCACAAATCATGGTAATCGATAATGGGACCGGCATCCCAAAAGAACGCCAGGCCTCGATCTTCGAGCCATTCCAGACAAGCAAGGGACTCAAGGGCACGGGTCTTGGTCTCGCCGTGACCAAGCGGATCGCTGAGGACCATCGCGGCCGCGTTGTGCTGAGCAGTGAGCCCGGCAAGGGGTCCGCATTCACACTGGTCTTACCGTCCGACCCAGGACGGCCCATGGATCCCGCGGCCACGCGAGGGCCGACGCAGAGCGCACCTTGAGTTCGCGAGCAAAGCGCTTTACTTTTTGGCCGTGTACTGACCGCGCCCCTTCTTCGTGAACACGTCGGTGTGCTTGAGAAGAGTCTGGTTGACAATGGTGCGGAAGTTTGGACTCGTGGTCTTGTAGCCGGCGACTTGCACGGCCTCGGCAACCTCCGACACACCCATCGTCGTACCACTCAGCACCCCACGGAGCGCATCGACAAGATTCGTGTCGTTGCGATGGCGCTTGCGCGAACCTCGAGGCTTCGTGGGAGCCTTCCTGTTCATCGCACGGCTCGATCGCGAAGCGGTCTTCTTCGTGGAGTGGCTTCGCCCTGAAGTACGCGACCGACCAGGACCGCGCTTGCCTGGAGATACAGAGACGAGCTCATCGAGCATTGCATCGATTTCATCAACGCGCTCGATCAATTCGGCACGCTCTTCTTCGAGCAAGGCAGCTTCTTCCTGCCGGCGTTCGATCTCTTGGTTCAGTTGTTCGATGGAGAGATCTTGAATCGAAACAGCGGCTTGTTTTTTCTTGCGGGGCATGCGTGCTCCAGGAAAAAGGCAGATTCAATGGTGCATGTTCGCCGGCGCAACGACCACCCGCGAGCGGAGATATTACCTCAGCTCGAACCTTGAGTCACCTATTGAGGGGAGCAAGCAGAGTTATGAGGATTCGAATCCAAGCCTGCTCATGAGACCGTCGAACTGTTCGAGGTCGAAGAACTCGATAATCAACTTTCCCTTCTTACCGGATGATGCGACATCGACACGCACACGGGTTTGAAGGTGCTCGCCAAGTTTGGTTTCGAGATCACGAATGTTCGCGTCAGGCGTGGCTTGTTTGCTGTTAGAAGATTCATCATTCGGGCCGGCCCGTTTCTCCGAGAAATCACGCACTGCCTTCTCAGTTTGTCTCACAGAAAGATGCTCAGAAACAATGCGCTTCACGAGCTCGCGTTGCCGCTCGGGATCGGCGACCGAAGCAAGCATCTTCCCGTGCCCTGCAGACAACACGCCGTCGGCGATCATGGTTCGAACATCGTCGGGGAGTTCAAGCAAGCGAAGGAAGTTCGCAACACTCGCTCGGTCGAGCCCGACGCGGTCAGCAACATCCGACTGCGTAAGTGAGAACGAATGCATGAGCGTTCGAAAGGCGCTCGCGCGCTCGATGGGGTTCAAGTCGCTGCGCTGCACATTCTCGATCAATGCGAGCTCGGCCGACTGGCGATCGCTTGCCTCCCGCACGACAGCGGGGATGGTGTCGAGGCCGGCCAGCCGCGCGGCACGCCAGCGGCGCTCTCCAGCGATTAACTCGTGCACCCCATCCTGAGCAGGCCGAACCACGATCGGCTGCATGACACCAACCTCGCGTATCGAAGCAGCAAGTTCGCCAAGGTCGCGATCGTTGAATCGGACCCGCGGCTGAAACGCATTTGACCGGATGTCATCGAGCTTAATGTTATGTATTTGTTCTCTATTGTCCGATAACTTTGAGTGCTCAATCTTGACCTGGGCAGGAGCGGAGTCTTCGAGGAGGCTGGAGAGACCACGACCGAGCTTGCGGGTTTTTTGATTCGCCATGGCAGACTGTATCAGACCTGCACGAGTGTTCCACGTGACACACCCTCAATCGTAAGGACGAGTGCGCCGATGCACATTGCATGGAACGCGACCTGGCCGTCCTGGTATCAGTCCGCACTCATGATTCGATCGCAGCGGCGATCGCCCTTGAGGTCAACATTCTGCTGACCCCCGTGATCGGCCTCGCGGACCTCCTCGAGCACACGAATGGCGACGATGAGATTCGTGACCAGCTCATCGAGCGAGCCGTTGAACGCTGCCAGCGCGCCGTCACCATATGTGCCATCTTGATGGACACAGCCAGGTCAGCAGGTGACAATGAACCACACTGCCAACTAGCCGAAGCTGTTCAGGCGGCGATTAGCACCGCAGCGACGCAAGCCGATGCGAGCGGCGTTCGCCTCGAAGCGGGATTCGACGGACCGGGAAGCGTGTGCGCTCCTGCAAGCGTGGTAGAGCACATCCTGCTCAATTTGATGCTGAATGCGATACGGGCTTCCATTGAAGACAGCATCGAGACGCTTTCGGCT
>ERZ1740060.838-NODE-838-length-12788-cov-3.077908_pt1 | contig 12788 bp, 11 predicted proteins | sample MGYA00581743_ERZ1740060 | MGnify/ENA primary metagenome ERZ1740060 (study PRJEB43018, sample SAMN04849235) | marine metagenome | isolation source: floating plastic debris | place: Pacific Ocean | collected 2008-08-27 | study: EMG produced TPA metagenomics assembly...
CTCTGTATCAAGGAGCCGGCGTGTGATGTCCATTTGGATATCGAGGGCGGCGTCCTCGGCCCCGCCATCGCTCATGTCCAAAAGACGAGGACCATTCAGTCGTTTCATGAAAGCCGCCGTTTCATCATATCGGAATATTTCGACAGCGAGGTCAGGACCGTATCTTGCCAAGAGTGCAAAGCCATTTTTTTCAATAGAAAGGCCGCTGGGTGTCAGGACTTTGAGCAGCCCTGACCCGAACTTTTGTGAGTGACAGGAATAGAAAGTGCTATTTGCGGTTTCTCCTTCTTTGGATAAGCTTTCTAGCTGCCACGCGGATGCGTATGTCTTGGCTGCGTCGAAACTCATTCCGGTGCCCAAATCATAGCGCGGCCTTTAACATCTGCGCCAACTCTTCCACATCCTCAGCCAGCTGCACAAAGCCAAGTACGTCGTCGCCCGCAAAGCCGCTATCGACCACATGTTGCAGCAGGTCACAAAGTGGGTCCCAGAACCCATCGATATTTAGCAGGATCAGCGGTATGTCATGGAGCTTGAGCTGCCGCCGCGCCACCGGGCAGCACGACCACGGCATCCGCGTTCATGAACATCACCTTTTTGCGCTCGTGCATGGTTTCGGTAATCACAAACTGATCTAGGTCGCGCTTGCCCACTTCCCATTCTAACAGATGGGTCGGTATGACACCGAAGGTTTTGCCACCGGCCTCCTGTACGGCATTGGCCACCCGGCCCATTAGCCCCACATCACCTGCGCCATAGACCAAGCGCCAATTGTTGGCGGCCAGCATCTGTCCGGTGTCGGCCGCAGCCTGCGCATATTCAGGGAAATTGCCGTCGCGGGAGCCGCAGTAGACGCACACTGATTTCATATTTCCGGACATCGTGATCCCTTCGGGGCTAGCTTCGCTTTGACCGGTCATAGCGGCGTTGTTAAGGTGTCTCAACCACCGGGGATGGGGCCGCCATGAATTGGCACTGCAAAAGGGATAAAACGTGACAGAAGACGCAAAATCAGGCGCAAAGCCTGTTGTGCTGGGTGCCATTGCTGCAGCGGTGATTGGTCTGGGTGTTTTTATGTTGATGCCGCAACCCCAAATTGCCGAAGGTCCGGTAAGCAGGGCAGAACCTGCGACCGTTGCAGAGCCTGTTACCGCAGCCGAACCAGCCCCTGTTGAAGATGTGGCCGAGGTTCCCGCAGAGCGAGAGGCGCCGGAGGTTGCCGCCGAAGCACCCGAACCCGATCAAGCACCACAAGTCCCATCCTTTGACACGTTTCGTGTCGAACCTGATGGCAGCATGGTGATTGCCGGGCGTGCGGCACCCGATCAAACGATTGACGTGATGCTGGCAGGTGAGGCGATTGACAGGGTGCAGGCCGACAGTTCCGGCAATTTCGTATCCTTGCCAGTCGCAGGCCCATCGGATCAACCCCGCCGCCTGTCATTGCTGGCTGATCCTGATGGTGATGCCGTGGCCTCGACCACCAGCTATATCGTGGCACCCATCGCTGCACCCGTTGTTGTGGCTGCAGCTCCTGAACCCTCGCCCGATGAAGAGGTGGATGTCGCAGCGCTCGAAGTACCTGAGGCCCCGGATGCGCCTATTGTTGATACGCCGGTCGCAGCCCCTACGCCGCCTACTGTCTTACAGGCGGATGCTGAAGGTGTGCGTGTGGTGCAAGGTGCGCCAGCATTGGAAGACCCTGAGGTTGACGCAAATGTCGCCTTGGATGCCATCACCTATGACCCAGACGGTGAGGTGCAGCTTTCCGGCCGTGCAAGGGGCGATGGGGCCGTGCAAATCTATATCGACAATGAACCTGTGACCGGGTCCACCGTCACCGAAGGGGGTGATTGGCGTATTGATCTGCCGGATATTGATACTGGCGTTTACACCCTGCGCATTGACGAAGTTGATGAAACGGGTGACGTCGTCTCGCGGCTTGAAACACCGTTTAAGCGCGAAGAGCCTGAAGATGTCGCCGCCGTACTGGCCGAAGAAACATCGCAAGAAGGGTTTGAAGTGGCGGTGCGCACTGTCAAGCCCGGTGCCGCGCTTAGGGCCATCGCGGAAGAGAACCTTGGCAATGGCATTTTCTACATCGAAGTGTTTGAGGCCAATAGCGACCTGATCCGCGACCCCGACCTGATTTACCCCGGTCAGATTTTCCGCATGCCCGAAATCTCGCAATAGCCAGTTTGCCTATGGTCATCCCGGCGATGGAAGCCTAGCAAGGGCACTCGCTATGTAGGAGTTTTCATGCGCGGTCTAGCCAAATCTGATGCCAATCTGAGTGATGTTCAGATTCAAGGTTGGAGCGTGATCCGGCGCGTGACCCCCTATCTGTGGCCCGACGCGCACCCTTGGGTGAAACGCCGTGTTGGGATTGCGCTGGCGGTGCGTGTCATCGCGAAGCGGATCGCGGTGACGTCTCCGGTGTTTTATGGCGGGGCTGGTGATGCCTTGGCCCCTGACGGGGCGGATGCAGCCACGATGCTGGGGCTCGGTGCTGTTGGTCTGCCCATTGCGTACGGTATGGCGCGGCTGATTACCGTGGGCTTTCAACAACTGCGCGATGTGGTCTTCACACGCGTCGGACAGCGGGCGCTGCGTCAGCTGGCGCTGGAGACCTTTACCCATATCCACCGCCTGTCGATGCGCTATCACATCACGCGCAAAACCGGTGGGTTGTCGCGGGTGATTGAGCGGGGGGTCAAGGGCGTTGATTTCCTGTTGCGCTTCTTGCTGTTTTCCATCGGCCCGCTGGTTCTGGAACTGTTGATGATCGGCGTGATCCTGTTTATTCTGTTTGATGTCTGGTATTTGGCGGTCGTTGTTCTGACCATTGCGCTTTATGTCTGGTTCACCTTCAAGGTCACCGAATGGCGCGTCAAAATCCGCAAAGAGATGAATGATCAGGACACAGACGCCAACCAAAAGGCTATCGACAGCCTTCTGAACTTTGAAACGGTCAAATACTTCGGCGCCGAAAAATGGGAGGCTGACCGCTATGATGTTGCGATGGCGCAATATGAGGATGCGGCGATCCGCACCAATTATTCGCTGGCCTTTCTGAACTTTGGCCAATCGCTGCTGATCACCAGCGGTTTGGTCGCTGTGATGGTGATGGCAGCGGTTGGCGTGCAGCGCGGCGACCTGACCGTGGGCGATTTCGTGATGGTGAACGCCTATATGATCCAGATTACGATGCCGCTAAACTTCCTCGGCACTGTGTATCGCGAAATCCGCCAAGCGCTGATTGATATGGGCGATATGTTCGACCTGCTCGAACAACCCGCGGAAGTGCAGGACAAGGCAGGTGCGCAAGCCTTGCAGGTCAATGGGGGCCGTGTCGCCCTGCAAGACGTGACCTTTGGCTATGATGCCGCGCGCCCCATCCTGAAAGGCATCAGCCTGGAGGTGGAGCCGGGCCAGACGGTTGCGATTGTGGGTTCGTCGGGGTCGGGCAAATCGACCATCGGGCGTCTGTTGTTCCGCTTTTATGATGTGGGCGCGGGTGCCTTGCTGATCGACGGGCAGGATGTGCGGGATGTGACGCAAGAAAGCCTACACGCGCAGATCGGTGTAGTGCCGCAGGATACCGTGCTGTTCAACGATACGGTGCATTACAACATTGCCTATGGGCGGCCGACGGCGACCAAGGATGAGATTATTGCGGCTGCCAAAGCGGCCAAGATCCATGATTTTATCACCGGGCTGCCGGATGGCTATCAGACGACGGTGGGGGAGCGAGGGTAGAAACTCTCGAGTGGTGAAAAGCAGCGTGTTGGCATCGCCCGCACCCTGCTGAAGAACCCGCCAATCTTGCTTTTAGACGAGGCGACGAGCGCCTTGGACACCGAAACCGAGATGGAAATTCAGGCCGAATTGAAAGCGATGGGCAAGGGGCGCACTGTGATCACCATCGCCCACCGCCTGTCCACGATTGCCGACGCAGACCGGATTGTGGTGCTAGAGGATGGTGTGATCGTCGAAGACGGCCAGCACGATGACCTGCTGGCATCCGATGGGCGCTATGCGCAACTGTGGAACCGGCAATCAGAGGAGGAGAGCGCGTAGAGTAGGTGAAAACCACGCGCTGCCCCCAGGCTTGGCGTGAGTGGTTTTGCACACTCTACGCCGCGACCAGCGCCACCAGCTTATCCAGCGCCTGATTCCAGCCGCCTTCGCCAGCTGTCCCTGCGGGCACGCCGACATGCACCATCGTCATCTGGGTTTTGCCGCCGTCTTCGCTTAACTCGACGATCACCTCTGTCACATCCGGGCTGCCTTCGGGCATGCCCATCGCGGAGGGTGGGATCAGCGTGCCGTCGGGCTGGCACATGCTCTCAGTATAGACCAAACGATGCGGTGCGTTCAGTTCCTTATACACACCGATGAACCACATGCTCATCTCACGCTCGGGCGTTTGCATGGTCATGTTAATCTTGCGGGTCCCACCGACGGTTACATCCATTTCGGCTATCGGCACGCTCATCCCCATAGGGCCGTACCACTGTTTAAACATGTCTGGATCGGTCCACATTTTCCAAACCACATCAATTGGTGCATCAAATGTGCGGTGCAGGCGCACCCAGTTGGGTTGGTCAGTCATCTTTGGGGTCCTTCATGTTCATCAATATCCGGTCCATCGCATCAAACCGCGCGTCCCAGATATGGCGGTATTGATCGGTCCAATGCGCAATCGCCTGAAGCGGTGCGGTTTCAAGCGTGCAGGGACGAAACTGCGCGTTGCGTCCCCGTTTGATCAGCCCTGCGTTTTCAAGCACACGTATGTGTTTGGATATTGCAGGCAAGCTCATCTCAAATGGCTCGGCCAAAGTATTCACAGTCGCCTCGCCCTGGGCCAGCTGCGCAAGGATGGCGCGCCGGGTGGGGTGGGCCAGGGCCGAGAATGTCGCGTCGAGTTGGTCCGAGTTATTCATACCGGCAATGATAAACCAGTAAGTTAATTAAACAAGAAGTAAATAATACTTTTGTAGTAATTACTGCCTAGCCTGCAAAATCAGTGCAGTAATCTAAAATGTCCTCACGTTTCCAAGCTGTCATGATAGGCGTGCCTTCCATTTGGCCAAGGAGCTCCCTTGTCATGTCTTGGTCGTCAGCCAAGCACGAAAACAGAGCAAAATTCTGAATATTCCATTGATCAGGATATTCCGCGAGCACATCAATCATTCCACGACGCATCTTTTCCCAATCGACTTGCGAATCCATGAATAATCGGAGGTCAAATTGTGTCTGTGAAGCATACCAATAGATGCGCGCATACATTCCGTCGCCTTCGGTTTCATGTGCAATCTCATTGGCGCGTACAGCGAAGGCTTCAATAGCATAAGCATCTCCGTGCCACTTGGGTGCAAAGTAGTTTACTGCCGCGAAATGGAGCTCAAAAAAGTTCGGATGACGCGCCAATGCTTCGTCCATGAATAAGATGAACTCCTCTGGAGGCGCATTCAAGTGATTGAGAATCTTTGCACGCTGGACATGCCAATACGGGTCGACTGCTGCGTATGACTCTGCCTCTAGCAACACCTGATTTGCTTCGTTCATCTTCTCAAAGAACGGTGCCCAGGCTTCCTCATCGACGGTACGTGCGTAGCCGCCGCCACGAATGTACCAGCCTTCCGCAGTCAGGGTGACTGACTTCGCGACCGCTGCGGTCGGTGAATTAGGATGTTGCGCCAGCCAAACCTCCATTTGGTCGCGCATTAGGTAGCCAACAGCATTCATTTGCAACCGTTCTTTGGTAATCTTGTCTATCGTGAGATAGAACACAGCCAGTTTCTGGATACCGCTTGATGTCCGCGCGTCGTTGTCTCGATAGGATTGAGCAAGCTCCTCCAACTGAGAATATCTTGAATTGAGGATCAGGTAGTTCACCTCGTCCTGTATTCTTTTGCGCTCATCAAGTTCCTGCGAAATCAATGCTGACGTCGAGAGAAAAATTGCAAAAATGGCCGCGACCCAAATCTTCAAAGGTCGCATAAGGTTCTCCAAAATATCAGCAACTAGTCGGCAGTAGACTCATTCTGCCGCCTGCATCGCGGGCTTCAGTTCCAGCGGGGGCAGCTTATCTGGCGCCCCATCATCCCAGATGAACTCTGGCGCTTTGATCCGCTTGGCTTGCCGCGCCAATGCCCAGTCGCGCGCCGCTTTGCTGCTGCGGCCCATGGATAGTTTGGCGAGTAGTTGCGCGAACCACTGCACGTAGGTGACAAACCAGACGCGCACGGCCAGCATGGATGGCGTGAAGACCAGCGTCAGCATGGTCGCGATCCCAAGGCCAAAGACAACGGCGGTCGCCAGTTGCTTCCACCACAGCGCCGTTGGGCTGTCGATCGAATAGCCTCCATTCATGAAATCAAGGCTAAGGCCGAACATCATGGGCGCAAGACCCGCCATCGTGGTGATGGTCGTCAACAGCACGGGGCGGATACGCGCCTCCGCCGTGCGCGTGATCGCTTCGGTCCTTTGCATGTATTCGCTGTATTCCTGATAGGTAGCGATCAGGATGATGTTGTTGTGCACCACGATGCCCGCCAGGGCGACGATCCCTGTCCCCGTCATGATGATCGAGAAGGGTTGATCCATCACCAACATCCCCACCAGTGACCCGGCGGTCGACATGACCACGGCCATCAGCACAAGGATGGAGTTGTAGATACTGTTGAACTGCGCCAGCAGGATGATGAACATCAGGCCTAAAGCACCCATGAAGGCCACTTGCAGGAAAGCACCGGACTCGGCCTGTTCTTCCTGATCGCCGGTCCATTCCCAATCGATTGAGGCGGGCAGGGGGTTGGTGTCCAACCATGCCGTTAGTACAGCGATGCGCTCGTTTGCGTTCAGCGGTGCTTCTGACGTTTCATTATTGTTCATCATCTCAGTCAGGCTGGCAGAGGTTGTGTCGCCCAGCAGCGTGACGGCCTCATAGCGGTCCATGCCGACAGCCTCTTCACTGACGGTGCGCACGACGGCAACCGCTTCTCCATCGACGGTCAGGTTTGTCAGCCCGGCCTCAACTCCGGCTTTCACGTCAAAGTACCGCTTCTGCTCAATCCGGTCGATCTGGGCGAGCTTTTCCACAGGTGTGCGGGTGATGAAGTTCGACAGCGGGATTAGCCCTTGATTGGTCCGCACCCGCAGACTGTCGAGGGTGGACAGCACGCGGTCTTGCTCAGGCAGACGCACCCGGATTTCGATTTCCTCGTCCGAGCTATCGACGCGCATCGTGTCCAGCAGGATACCCCGCGTGACCATTTGCACCAAGGCTCCTACGCTGTCCACGTCAGCGCCGTAGCGCCCGTCCTTTTCGACATCCACATCAATCTGCCAGTCGATGCCAGGCAGGGGAAGTGAATCTTCGATCTGGATCAATCCGGGTGTTTGTTCAAACTGGGCGCGGGCAATATTGGCGGCGGCACGCAGTTCTTCAAAGTTATCGCTTTTCAGCCGCAGGTGCACCGGCTTGCCCGATGCGGGTCCGCGTGACTGCGCCAGGATTTCGGTCTCAATCCCGGGGATTGTATTCAGCTCTTCCTGAATTTCAGCCAGCACGACATCACCATCGAGTTCGGCAATACCGGCACGGTCCTCCCAAGGGATCGTTTCCAGCTGTACCTGACCAATCGAATCGCCCGGCGTGCTGGCGCCGCTGGCATCCGTATTGAGCCCGCCGTCACCGGCAAAGGAAAACGCTGTGATCACGCCCGGATGGGCCAGCACGATTTCTTCGGCTTGCCGCACCAGATCGTCCTTTTCATCTAAGGATAGGTTTCCGCGTGCGCGGACATAGACAATGGCCTGTTCCGGTTCGGATTCCACGAAGAATTCAACACCGTTGTTGTTTGCGCCGTAGTAGCCAAAGATTGAAATCACGGTAAAGACAACGGCCCCGGCGGTGACCAGTGGCATCACCGGGTTGCCCGCAATGAAATGCATGAAATGGCCGAAAGGTGAACGGCGGTAGCCTGCCTTGATCGTCTTGGCCTGCCGTTCGATTTTGGCGGCACCGATGGTGATGGACAGCAGAAATGCGCCGACAAGGAACAGCAACATGCCAGGCAAGCTGTCACTAAGACCTGCGGTTTGTACCGCTTCCCCTGTCAGATAGCCGGGGTTCAGCGTCAGCATCGCCCCGGTAAAGACGACCATGATCGCTGGAAACACCAGTAGTGCTCGCACAAACCACGGAAGGCGTGCGCGCAACGCGTCAGAGGCATTGCCAAAGACCCGGCTCATGCGTCCGGTGACACCACCCATGACGGGCAGATAAACTAAAGCGACGACCAGTGAGGCTGATAGCACGAAGATCAAGGTCTCAGGCAACATGCCCATGAACTGCCCCGGCACGCCGGGCCAGAATAGCATCGGCAGAAACGCGCAGAGCGTTGTTGCGGTGGAGGAGATGATCGGCCAGAACATCCGCTTGGCCGCCTCAACATAGGCATGCATCGGCCCGCTGCCTTCGCGAATGCGCTTGTCGGCGTATTCGACCACCACAATGGCCCCATCCACCAACATGCCCACGGCAAGGATCAGGCCGAACATGACGATGTTCGAGATCGTGATTTCCATCACGGCCAGAAGCGCGAAACACAACAAGAATGAGGTCGGGATGGCGAAACCAACCAGCAGCGCTGGGCGCGTACCAAGGGCCGCCAGCACCACGATCATCACCAGCGCGATGGCGGTCAGAACCGACCCTTCCAATTGGCTGACCATGGAGGCCACGTTGCGGGATTGGTCGTTCGAGGTGCCAACCTGAATAGCTGATTGTAGCTCAGGCGACCAACTGGCGCGTTCGTCCTCCACAACCTCGCGGACGAGGGCGGTGGTGTCGATCAGGTTGAACCCTTTGCGTTTCACGACCTGCAAGGCGACCGTGTTCACGCCGTTAAAGCGGGCCGTGCCAGCGCGATCCTCAAATGTCAGGCGGATCGTGGCCAGATCACCTAGCGTGATCACACGGTCGCCATTGGTTTTGACGGGCAGGTTGTAGATATCGCCGGGCTCATCAAAGGACGAGGGGATTTTAACCGCGAATGTCCCTTGCTCGGTCTCAACTTCACCGGCCGCGATCAGCAAGTTGTTGTTGGTTACAACGCCAATCAGCTCACTCGCGGTGACGTTATAGGCCTCCAGCCGAAGCGGGTCGATCACGACCTCCAGCATCTCGTCCCGTTGCCCGGCAAGCCCCGCCTCCAGCACTGCATCAAGGCCCTCGATCCGGTCCTGCAGGTCTTTGGCCACGCGCAGCAGAGTGCGTTCAGGCACCTGGCCTGTCAGATTGACGATGACGATGGGGAATTCTGAAAAGTTAATCTCATTGATCGAATATTGGTCAGCGCCGCTTGGGAACTGCGCTTCTGCGTTGTTCATGGCCGAGCGGATATCGGCAAGAATTTTGGTCTTGTCCCAGCCAAACTCAAACTCAAGTGCCACGCCTGCGTAACCTTCGGCGGCCGTGGCCGACATGGTTTTTAGCCCGTCCAGATCCGAAAGTTCGGCCTCCATCGGTTTGACCAGCAAGGTTTCACTGTCTTCGGCTGAGATACCGGGGAAGGGGACGGACACAAAGATCGCGGGGATTTCGATGTCAGGTTCACCCTCTTTCGGCAGGCCGACATAGGCCATGCCCCCCGCCAGAAGCGAAAGGGCAATAAAGGCCAGAACCATACGGGCGCGTGAGGCGGCCCAGTCAACTAGTCCAGTCATCCTTTGGCCTCCGTATATGTCGGCGCGACTTGAACACCATCCACGACAAATTCTTGTCCCACGGTAATGATATCAACGGTTTCGGGCAAATCGGTGACCCAAACGCCTTCGGCTGTGTCGCGCAGCAATGTGACTGGCATGAACTGTGCGATGTTGCCTTCGGCGACCGTGCGCACACCCAGCACACCATCATCATCAAGCGTCAGCGATGATTGCGCCACCAGATGCGCCCTGCGCCCTTCAGAGGCGATCAGGATTTCGGCTGTTTGGCCGTCGCTGATCGCCAGATCATCATTTTGCACAGTGACCTCAACGCGGAAGGTGCGTGTCAGCTCATCCGCGCTGCGCGACAGGAAGGTCACGCGACCTTGTACCTCTTCGCCGCTGGTCAGGCGTGCGCCCGCCACAGCACCGACGTTGATTTTGGCCACATCCGCCTCGGGCACAAAACCGACCAGCTTGATCTCATTCAGTTGGATAATGGTTGCGCAGGGGGTGCCGGGCTGCATCAAGGAGCCCAATTCGGCAGTGTCCGTTTCCAACAGGCCAGAGAAGGGGGCGGTGATCGTCAGCTTGTCGATTTCACGCTCAGCCGAGGCGACCTCGGCCTGCGCGGATTCAATACCAGCCCGCGCCGATACAACGGCAGAACGGGCGCGCTGGACGCCTGCGGTTGCGGCTTCCATCGCTGCTTCTGCGCTGACGAGGCGGGTTTCAGATGCAAAACCATCCTCAGAGAGGCGCTGGGCCGCATTCAGGTTGATCTCAGCCTCGCGCACCCGGGCGTCCGCCTCGATCACGCCAGCTTCGGCCTCGGGGACGCGACCTTCGGCCTCTGCCAGCCGCGCACGTGCTTCGGCAAGTGAGGCCTCACGAGTGCCGGGGTCAAGGCTGCACAACATTTCGCCCGCGTTAATGAATGCACCTTTCCGGCGCGGCTCTGAAATCACCAGACCAGAGGTTTCGGCAGCAACTGTGACCTGGCGTGCTGCCTCTGTCCGGCCGCGCAGGATTACAGCGCTATCAACGATTTGCGCGACGGAGCGTAGGGCGACAACACCGACAAGGGATTCGCTACCGTCAGCGGTGTCTTCGGCTGCAGTCTCTTCCGTTGCCACGACCGCCTCTTCTGCGCCACCGCCGGCAAAGCTCACCAGTGTTTCACGCTCAAACACCACCATATAAAGGCCGGCCAGCACCAAGACGGCCGTCAGTATCGGAATGATTTTCATTTCGTTGCCCCTTTTGGATGGCGTATTGTGCCGCCAGCCGTCTTTCTCTCGTCTTTATTACGCGCCGTTTACAAGCGTAGATCACAAAGATGTACTAAACCATTCAGTTCAGTTTATACCTAACCTGCCCTGACGGCAAGCGCACTTTTGCGTGTGACTGGGCGGATAAGGGCAGGCATTTGGGACCGGCCTCTTGTTCATTGTGCTGGCTTCACGATATGTACGCGCGCAGACGTATCTCAAACATGAAGAAATTGGGGATCAAGGTGAGCGACACCGACAGTTTTATCAACGAAGTCACCGAAGAAGTGCGCCGCGAAAAGCTGTATGGCTATCTGCGCCGCTATGGTTGGATCGGTATCGCTGCTGTGTTGTTGCTGGTGGGCGGTGCGGCCTGGAACGAATACCGAAACGCGCAGGCGCGTAACGCGGCTGAGGCTACGGGTGATGCGCTGATGGCTGCCTTGGAGGAAAGTGATCCAGCTGCCCGCGCCGCCGCGATGGCCCAAATCGAGGGTGAGGGGGCTGCAGCTGCTGTAACACTCATGTTGCAAGCCTCGACCGAATATGAGGCGGGCGATGTCGCGGCCTCTGCCCAAACCCTTTCAAATGTTGTGACAAACCCGGACATCCCGGAAATGTATCGTGATCTGGCCGCCTTGAAAGCGGCAATGCTGCCGTCCGATGATGCCGCAGCTCGCCGCGCGAATTTGGAGGCATTATCCCAGCCTGGACAGCCGTTCCGCCTGCTTGCACTCGAACAAATTGCCTATACCACCCTGGCCGAGGGCGATACCGAAGGGGCCATCGCGATCATGCGCCAGATTGAGGAAGACGCAGGTGTGACGCGCGGGTTGCGCGAACGGGTGCAGACACTCATGGTGGCATTGGGCGAAGAATTGCCCGACCCTGTGAACCAGTAAAGCGCAGATTGGATCCGACCCCGTGACTTTGAAAGCCAGCATCACCGCCGCCCTTAGCATGGCCCTATTGGCCGCTTGTGGCGATAATGATGAAATTCTGCCGGGTGAGCGTTTTGACATTCGTGCGCAGACCACCTTTGAAAACCAGACCCTGCCGGTCAGCATTCCCGCAGCAACCGTGAACGCTGATTGGGGTCATCGCAATGGCAACCCAAGCCATGCGATTGCGCATCCTGCCCTTGGTGCCACACTCAGCCCCCTCTTTGTTGCCGATATAGGCGCAGGAGACAGCCGGCGCGCGCGGATCACATCATATCCCGTCGTCGCCAATGGCGTGATCTACACGGTAGATGCCCGTGCGTTGGTCACAGCAACCACAGTTGATGGGTCCACCCTATGGGCGCGTGATCTGACGCCAACACGCGATAACGCCACCGATGCGTCCGGTGGCGGTATCTCGGTCGGGGGCGGGCAGGTCTATGTCACCACTGGCTTTGGTGAAATCACAGCACTTGATGCCGCGACCGGTGCCCCGGCAAATGCCGCATCCACCTTACGTGGTGATCTGGTTTATGTGGTGGGCCGTGATAGCACTGCCTGGGCGCTGGATACATCCAATGGACGTATCCGCTGGCAACGTTCTGGCGCGCCCTCAACGGCGAATTTTGCGGGCGGTGCATCGCCTGCCGTGAGTGGTGAGTTTGTGGTCTTCCCCTTCCCATCGGGCGAAGTATTGGCGACCTATCCGCGTGGCGGTCTGACCCGCTGGTCCACCGTTGTGTCGGGTGAGCGTTTGGGTAACGCGGCTGGTGTGATCAATGATATCTCTGGCGATCCGGTCATTGTTGGCGATCGCGTCTATATCGGCAATTTCGGTGGACGTACGGCCGCCATC
>ERZ1740060.839-NODE-839-length-12777-cov-5.505424_pt1 | contig 12777 bp, 12 predicted proteins | sample MGYA00581743_ERZ1740060 | MGnify/ENA primary metagenome ERZ1740060 (study PRJEB43018, sample SAMN04849235) | marine metagenome | isolation source: floating plastic debris | place: Pacific Ocean | collected 2008-08-27 | study: EMG produced TPA metagenomics assembly...
CAGCGGGGGCCGACTTTGCCCTTGGTGACAGTGTGAGTGCGCCACGGCTCTTGTCCCCGCAGGATCTGGCGCTGCTCGCGTCGATGAACGCGGCGCAAGTGCGGGTGCATCGGCGCCCGGTGGTGGCGATGAATGGCCACGGATTGCGCGCTGGCTGCGGGGTTCGGGCTTTCGTCATAGCTGCCTCCCGAGATCACAACGAGGATCAAAAACGATCCTTTTTGAACGGGAAGCGGGGGCGGCCTTTTCACGGCCTCCGAAAAAATTCATGGCCGAGAAACCGGGCGTTTTCAAGTCTTGTCTCATCTTATTGCTGTCAAACTCCTTTCGTAACAAAAACGATCGTTTATGTTACGCAGAGTATGCTTGGAGATTGCATGAATTAGTGTGATTTCAGGACTGTTTTGCATACCAGTGTATGCCCAAGGGCCGACAACGGTGCGGGATTTCCTGACTTGGACAGAGGATCGGCAGGGTAGCTTTTTCCGGTCTACGATTTTCACGTCGGCAGTGATTGCCAGTCAGATCAGCCCGGATTTGGTCGAATGTATTGACGGTTGGTACGCGACCGGTGCGGCTACAAGCGACGAACGAGACCGCGAGATGGTGGCGGTTATGCGAGAGTTTCCAGACAGCCATCCGACAACAATCGTCATTGCCGTTCTGCAACGGGAATGCGGAAGTTTCGGTGACGCGTCATAGTTGGGGCACTGCATGGCCTTCGACGTTGAATGCGCCAGGTTCAGCTGGCTCGTGTTCATGCAGTCGGTTCAGGCTCTGATCGATCCGGTCAATCTGCTCTTCGATGGCTTCGACCTCATCATATAGGTCTTCCATCTCGTCCATGGTGGCGGGGTTGTCCTCATCATGGATGGCGTTGTCGATGTCGCCGAGGCGGACACCCAAATCCCGGTTTTCGTCCTGTGCGTCCTGCAAGTCGGTCAGTGCATCGCGCGCGTCGCGATAGGCGGAGCGATCAGGGCGGCCGGTCCAGTCGATGCCTTCGGTGATGGCCGGGTCAATGCGGCGGTCATCTTCGGTCCAGGCGACGCCGTTCTCATCCAGGAAGGCGCGCTCGCCACTGCGCAAGACGACGGCCTGATCCAAAACGGTCTCCATTTGATGCCGCGCCGCGTCAAGGGCAGCTTCAAGACGTTGATCGAGATCGTGATTGCGGGCTTGGGCTACGCGAATGTCCCCGGACAGATCAGCATGCAGAGTAAAGTAGTCGGGGCTGGTGCCGAGGATGATGTCTAGCGCCGATAGCCCGCCTCCGTCCTTGTGGCCGCGCTTGCCTCCGGTAAGAGTGTTGTCGTCAGAACGGGTCAGAAACCGACTAATCCGCCCGACTTCCCGGCCCGCCAACTCGTTGTTGAAGTCGTCGAGGTCCTGCCGTCGGTCAACCTCTCGCTGCGCTTTCGAATAGTCATTAAAATCAGTCAAATAGCTCTTCATACACCCCTCTCAAATACCCCTTCATTGTACCAAATCCGGGGTGAGCGGTGCAAATTTCAGATTATTGCCCGTAAAGCACGTACCCACCCCAAAAGAAGGGATGAGCGAAAGACTGTTCTGACGCTGAACGGCTTTTCAATTTGCCGAGAAGACTGGAAGCAGAGGCTTCCGTAGTTCGTTTATTCACCAGATCGTTCTCGAGATCCTTGGTAAGCTCTGCGGCTGTCACCCGGGCTAGCCAACGTTGTGCCTTTGACAGTGCGATTGCTGGTTCTTGGTTTAATGTAATGTGCTCTTTGTAGAAGCGGGCCATCAACAACGCTGAGGCTTCATCGCTGACCGGCCAGATATTGGCTAATATGCCCTGCGCGCCTAACTGGAAGAATGCCGAGGGCAGGCCGGTGAAATCGCCAAAACGGTCGACGGAATCAACGGCGCCCGCGAAACATGACGATAGAACTACTAGCCTCAAACTATGCTTCGTTTTCAGGCCTGCTATTTCATAGAAAGGCAGCGATGTTCCGTCAGTAAGCTTGAGCGCCGATTTTTCTGGCGAAGAGGTATTAAATGCTCCGTGCGTAGAAAAATGCCAGTAAGAGCTTTCATTCAGGTTCTCGAAAAGCACCGCCTTGGATTCAGGACTGATATTTTTTGCCAGACTGCCGAACGTGTCGATGACGATCTCGCGTTCGAAGTCCAAGGTCGGGAGGTCACTTACCGCAGCGCGAACAAAGGCCATGCGAGGCTGACTTGCTGGCTTCTTTTGGACCTGCGCGGCTCTTTCTTCAAGCAACGCCAAAGCAGCAATGCTCGGCATAACAGACACTGCCGTGTTTTCGGCCAAGCTAGTGCCAGGATGTTCGTCGCGTCCGGCTAAGGTCACCGGTAGCAGGTTTATGATGCTATTGCAGACGATGACAGCACGATCATCAGGTTTCACACCAGAGACTTTTAACCGCGCTGATACCCAGTGGCCAAACAGCGCATTGATGCAGCCAACGGCTCCCTCGGTATGAACCCCAACCGACCAGAGATCGCGGGTCTCGGCAAAATCATGCAATGACCACGCATAAGTATCGTCGCTGGAGATGTCAGAGCCGATGACAAACGAGACGATGTCGCGCAGACCACCTCTGGTGATGGGGCTAAGAATGGCGTCGGACAGCCCGGCATTCGGTGGAATCAGAATTGTACGCGTATGATCGTTGATCATAAGCGGCAGCACGATCCACGCGTCCATACGTTTGTATGTTGCGTCCGAGCCGGGTTGGTGTTGCTGGTTGTTCTCCACCACAGCTGACTTGGCCCTCAGACTATCAAGCTTGTCGAGCCAAGCGCGCCTTTCCTCCCCTTTAACGAAGTCTATCGCTCCTTCGCCCAAAAAGTTCAGGTTTGTCAGTCTGGCGCTATCATTGCCGGTCGCAAGCTCGGTTGTTGAGAGTGAATGCTTTAGCTTTCTCGCGTTCAGGAGCTCGTAGCGAGATATCGCCAATTCGACCTCTCCCACGGCTGCTGCAACAAAGGGCGCGGCGCTCAAGAGGTGACCAAGCGGACCAATGATCCGTCTTGTGTCTAGGTGATAAGCGGCGGATGCGGTGTCGGCTTGGCTGAAGTCAAATACTTCGGAAAACAGCTTGTGAGCGTCGGACCATTTTCCCTGTGCGACATAAACGGTCGCCGAGTGAGCCAGAACCCGGATGTATTGATCAGGCTCGAATTCCGCCTTGATAAGGCGCGCTGATTGGCGAAAGGCCCGCTCTGCCTGTGCCAGGTAAGCGTCGTGACCAAACCTCTCGAAACACGAGAGCGCAGTTTCGCCCCACCTGAAGTATGCCTCTGGCGCGAATGCCGGAAATCGGGCCCAATCGGTTGAGCCGCATAGCTTTTCGATCTTCTCCAGACTCAGCTCAGCATCTGCTTCGGAACCAGCGGCACGAGACTTTGCATCAAGCAACTCCGCGCGATCTAGCAGTTCGTTGTATTGGCTGCTTCGGAGGGCCGCGGTCGTTTCGGCAAGTAATGCGCGGGCAGTAAGGGGAGTACTTAGCTGCTCACCCAGGTCAGGTCTCGTGAACAGGCAATGCGCAAGTGACAACCTGATCTTGGCCCAGAGTTCGAGATCGGCCTCTGGCGAGGCAAGAGCCATGGCCGCGCCTAAAAACTTGAAAGCCAAAAACTGGTTGTTCCCCTGTCTGCCCAAGACGCGGGAAAGATAATTGTGACCGAGGGTGAAAAGGATCAGGCTCGCTCTTTGGTCGTTGCCAAGGACGTAGTCCAAGTCCAGAAGTTCCTGGCAAAGCGTGAGGCCACGCTCGAAGGCCAGAGGATCGGCTTGAGGCGCTCTTTCAAGATAGATTTCGAGCAGTCCGTTGGCGACGTGCCATAGTCCATGATTGTCTCGAGCTGACTTCATCTGCGGCATGAGTTCTTCATACAGCTTGCGCGCGCGCCGAACCCGTTCATCGTAGAGACCCAGAGCGCGCTCGCGACAGAAATCCGCTAAGTTAATCGCTGCATGTGCCCATTCTTCCCGAAACTCAGTCTTTGCGAGGAGCGCAATGCCCTTCTCGTACCGCTCAACCGCCTCGGCTTGTTCTTCTAAAGTGCTGCAAAGGGACAGCGTGTTGCGCGCCTCAATGCAGAGCAGCATCCCATGGTAATAATCATGTTGGTGTTCAAAAATGCGATGTGGCAGTGAGTTCGGCTTATCAAAGAGCTTCTTGGCCTTTGAGCAGGCGGTCAAGGCTTCATGAGACCCAGGCGGCGCGGCATGCGCCTGGCCTAAAAGAGCAGTGAACCGCGCAAAAGAAGCTTCTTGGAGAAGTTCGCCAAGCATTTGAAAATCCAAAGCCGAGGACTACTTCACAACGTAGCACCTTTAGGCCGGAGTAGTTGTGACATCTGATGCTCTTCCGAGACTTTGTATTACATATAGGGCTTAGATGTCATCCAGATCACGCCGTTGATAGCCTGGGGGCAGATCAGGATCGCCTGCTGCCATTTTCTGACGGATTTGTTCGATTTCTTTGCTGTGCAATATCTCGACAAACTCACCATCGAGAAGGCTTGAACTGCCTTCTTCCGCGACAATAATAGCCGCCAGCATGGCAGGCGTTCGACCGCGCTTGTCCTGAATTGTCAGATCAATATCTGGCAACTCTGATAGCCACAGGCTTCTGCGTTTGTTTTGGTCTCCAACAGCATAGTGCAAAGCCGTAAACCCGTTAAACGGGTCTTGTGCGTTAAGTGCCTGGCCGTCGCCCAGGATTTCCCTGAGCGTGTCATAATCGTTGCGGATGTTTTGAACCGCTTCGATGAAGCGTTGCCCTAAATATCGTTCCTTCTTCCCCATGATACCAGCATCAGAATTGTCCTTCGCGCGTTCCGAGGCCTTCTGCTGATCGAAGAAGCGTGAGTTTTTGAGGAACGGGTTGTCTTTCAACGATCCGTCCCACTTTTGTTGTGTTTCGGCGGGTTCTTCGCCATTTTCCCTAATCATATCAGATTTCGAGTCTTGGCTAAAGAAATTTTCACTATCCCATTGAAATATATAGATATTATCTGGATTGTTCTTGTCGGTTACCATTTCTGAGATTGCCGTCCAGTCCATAGCCTCCACCGGATCACTGCTGTCTTGTAATATGAGCGCTGTAGCCTCCGCGCGAGGAGCCGCAAAATCGAGTGGGCTCGCCGGTGTGGACAGCAACGTATTTCGCCCCGACCTGGCATGCTTGATGTGAATGAACAGGTTGTTTTCGGGCGGCAGAACACCCCAACCGTCATGCGATCGAGCTATCCAATCGCCTGAATTAGCGTCGTTTTCGTAGGTTCTCATACGAACGACAAACCAGTCCTTCTCCTTTTCAATCGAAATTGAGAGTTCGGGCTCGGTTGTGTGCGATTGATCGGAAGCTGCCACCTTGTAGGTCCCGCCATAGCTTGGATGCAAGCGTGGCAGCGCCTCGTCCAGATCAAACAGAAGAGTATTGATGAAGGCTATCGGTGCGGTGGTTGGAAAATTGCGAAACTGCAAGTGATCCAAATTCAACAATCCGATTTTGGGGTGCGCTAGAAACGACGCGAGCTTTTCAAGCGTCTCAGGGCGCGTTGTCATTTGTGCATAGCTGCGCTGATCACCGGCTAGGCGGTCGAGGAAACGGCGCAGCGTGTCTTTGCTGAAGTCTTCCCCAACGTAGCACTCGATCAGAGCCGCCAGTTTTTCGGGCTTCAACTCCTGAGCTTTACCGAAAGCCGTGACCAAGCGCCCGATGTGTTGAACCTGCCATGCCCGGGCACCGCTGGCGAAGAAGCCGTCGGCGCCGTGAGTCGGACCAGTCCCTTCTGGTTCTTTGATTTCGGACGCCATCATTTTGAAATATGGCAATAGGACGCGACACGCCAGAGTCGGTGCGCGAGCTTTTCGCGATACGTGTGGTCAGCCTTCACTCTCATACAGCTTGCCTTGTCGAGACAAAACTCAACCCCGGTTGTGTTTCCGGAAACCTGCCGACAGCTCTGTCGGAGAAGACAATGCAAGAAGGTATCGAACCCAATAAGCCGCTTTCCATTTGCGTAGAAACCATCCGTTCGCCGGGCAAGCGCCTGATCAAGAACCCCTCGCGGCTTTCCCAATTGGCCGAGTTCTATGCAAGCCTTGGACTATCCGGCGATGACACGATGGACTGGATTTTGGAGCAGATTTACGATGGTCATCACGGCACGCTGATCGACTTCAATGGCTATGAGATCGACAAGTCGAAATGGTTTGTCGACGAGCTCTTCGGCGAAGAACCGCGCCGGTGGCTGAATGACTTCAAGCTTCGCGCGACGAAGACAGCGCGGCAGCGCCTTCAGGAAAAATGCGTGAACCGGGTCATGGCGATGTGCTTCGCCCGTGACATCTATTTGGCGCGCATCGCCTGAGCGTCGAAGCCATCAAAACGCAACCTCGAGAAGCCCGCCCTTGTGCGGGCTTTTCTGTGTTTGAGGTCTGCATAGTTCACCCAGCTTTTAGGTCTTAATCCGTCACGCTTCCGCGTTCACTTCGGCGGAGACAACCGGGTTGAACCCCTAGCGTGAGAGCCGGAACGCATCACCGCGTTTCGCTCAACGGAAAGGGGGTCTTCATGTCCCTGAAAGGTAACGAAAAGCAGCAAGCGGAGTCGGGCTTTGTCACGGCCTTGCGCTGGTTTTCCTACTTCGCGGCGGCGGCAATCGCGTTCGTGCTTACGCCGCTCATCCATACGGCCACTGCCGACTATGTGTGGGCGTTCACGACCCGTCATTACGGGTCCGACCTCGCTGTAATCGCTGATGTCGTGTGGTTCGTCATCATCGCTGGACTGACCTTTTTCGGCTCCAGCGCAAGCACGCAACTCCTGGTGATCACGGGCGGCATCGCTATCGCCGCGCGCTTCGCCTTCTAGTTCTAAATCCAACTGAAAGGATATCCAAATGGCCAAATACAAGCACAAGGGCCGCGTCACCATCGATCGCTTCGAGAAGCTGCCGGAGCCCAAGAAAAGCATCGATTGGGAGGTTGTTGGCGGCACCATCGTTCTCCTCTTCATCGTGGCCGCTGTTCTGGGCAGCTGCACGGGCTGACGCCGACACCTCACCGACCATCACAGGGCGCGCTTCGATCTTCGGAGCGCGCCTTCTCTTGAGCACAAAGCGCGAAGGCTTCGCGCATAGCCGCGAAAGGCGACCCAGATGGCAGCGTTCAATGAAGAGTATCGGTTCGGCTCTGCCCGTTGGGCCAACCGGCACGAGTTGCGCAGGGCACGCTTGTTCGAGCGCAAGGGCCTGCCGATCGGCTATTATACTGGCCAGCCTCTTTATCTCGACGGCGATGCACCGATGATCACCATCGGTGGGGCGGGTTCCGGCAAGTTCCGCGATCTGCTGGGCTATGTCGTGTGCAACTCGCCCGGCGAGAATATGATCATCAACGACCCGCGCGGTGAAGCCAATGCCGTCTCGCGCGGCATACACGGCCCCAATGGAGACTATGCCTATAGCTGGAACCCCATGAGCATCGCGGGCCTGCCAAGCCATGCCTGCAATCCGCTGGACGTGCTTGATCCGGCCTCGCCCTACTTCCATTCCGATTGCAAGGCGGTGGCTGAAAGCCTGATCCCGCTGTCTGGATCATCCAATGGCCAGTATTTTGAGATCGCAGCGCGCGGCTGGCTTGCCGCCATCCTCAAGCACGGCGTTGAGCGCGACGGGCGCATGTCGTTGCCTGCGCTCTACCGGATCATCAACATCATCGAGAGCGATGCGCAGGCTTGGGCGGCGATCCTGGAATCCATGCTGGCCTCCCGCTTCATGGAAGTACGCCGTGTCGCCGGTGAGATGCTGGCCAAGCAGCAAGACGCGCCCAAAGAGTTCGGCTCGATCATGGGCGAGCTCTATACGCATCTCAGCTTCCTGGACGATCCCAAGCTGGCAGCCTCCCTGTCACATTCCGATATTGATTTGCGGTGCTTTGCCGATACCGCGCCGCGTCATGGCACTAAGCTCTTCATCAACGTGCCCGCTGAGTATCTCTCGCTCTGGTCGCCTGCGATCCGTCTGATCTTCACCATGGCCAAGCAGATCAAATCCCGCGCGCCGTCCGCGCCGCGTCTCACACTGATCTGTGATGAGGCCGGGCAGCTTGGCCGCTTCGAAGCGCTGCTGAAAGCCTTCACCTATGGCCGTGGCGCTGGCGTTCGCGCCTGGGCGATCTTCCAGGATGTCGGCCAGATCATCCGCAACTTCGGCCAACCGGCGCTTTCCGGCTTCATCGGCTCGGCCCAGATGCGCCAGTTCTTCGGCGCGCGGGATATCGACACGGCAGAGACCATCTCAAAGATGGCAGGCACGCAGACCCTGACCTTCGATGATGAACTGGCGCAAGGTCAGGCCCGCAAGCTCAAGCGCGATCTCATGCAGTCGGTGCTGCTCGATGGAGCCGACCCCATGCAGGCGGCCCACCGCATCGCGCAAGCCGATCAAGCAGTGAACCATCGCAGCAAACAAGCGCGGGCCTTGGTCACCGCCGATGAGGTGCTGAACGGTCTGTCCGAAGACGAGCAAATCCTCTTCATCTCCGGCCATGACCTGTCGCCGATCCGGGCCAACAAATACCCCTACTTCACGCGCCGCGAGATGGCCGGGCGCTATCTGAACAATCCCTATCACCCGCCAGCCGACAAGGTGCGCGTGCAGGGGCGCTTTGGATCGCGCTGGGCACCGATCATCACCGAAGATGCACCAGCCGTTCTCAGGGACTTCCCCCAACATGCGGACGGCACATGGTCATACGTGAAGGGTTACAGACCCAACCTCTAAGACAAAGGATCACGATCATGGATGACAGCAACACCCAAGAAACCGGTGAAAACCAAAAGGGCGGATCGCGTCCGAGCCATATTGCCTATCACGTGCGCGAGAACGACGAGGGCAAAGCTTTCTTCAACCGCGTCGGCTCAGCTTTCGCCCACAAAGACGGCAAGGGCTTCAACGTCCTGCTCGACGCTTCCCCGGTCGACGGCAAGATCACGCTGCGCACCGCAGAAGATCGCCTGAAAGATGCCAAGCAAGGCAGAGCGGCCAAAGATCAAGGGCAAGAGCGATGACCGACAAACAGGCCGCAAAGCCGTTCGGCCAAGCGGCAACGCCGATCACCACAAAGGAACGGCTGGACGCGCTCAAAGCAGCGCGTCCAAAACCCACACCCGAACGCCACCTAACGCCAGGCGGCACGGTGGAAACGGAAACCAAGCGCAGCGTCAACTCCGTCCTCGAAGCCTGCATCGCCGCCATGACCATGCGCCTCGACCGCGCCCGCCAGAACCTTAAAGACGGACGCTCGAAAGCGTTGGCGAGAGGCAAAGCAACGGCAGGGTTTGGGCGGAGCCGCTAGTCTAGACCGTAGCGAAACGAAAACAGCCGGAGATGTCATTCCCGGTTGTATTCGTTTCAGATGCACAGAAATTCCCATAGCCACTAAGTGGGCAAAGCTGCCTCATGCTGCGTTAGCCCCAGGTTCGGCTTTTGCAGTTTGTCAAAATCGATCCTTGATTTAATTGACAGAAACTCATCACGTCTGGACAAATCTGTTCGAAGATTTGTGTGAAGTTCTGAACCCATTTCATTGAAAATGGCGGCACAGAAGTGGTTATTTGGGTCATTAATTGGCGCGCGTGCTAGAAAACTGAACAGTGGCCTGCTGTGGTAATTATCGTAGTTCCAAACTAACAGAAGAGCGTCACATGACATGTCGGATCGTAAGAGCTCTGTCCCTCTCATTCTGCGCTATTTTTTTCATTGTGATCACGCCCGCATACGCCGATTTGAACAACTCATATTGGCGAATTACTATCGAACGTTTTGACTGTATACGAAATCACATTGATGATTACTTATCATCCAGCAATGCCCCCCTAATAGTCATTGACGTTATAAATTGCCCAAGATCGATAGGTGTGAATGAAATGCGCCAAATATTGACTGAACGGATTGAACCCAGAGCCGATAACAATTTGTTACCACAGATTTTGAACGAAGGTACGGCTGCGGATAGCGTTTCCGCTTTTGACTCAACGCATCAAGTGATTTACTTTTTAAGGAACCAGTTGCGCTGCCTCCTGAGCGTAAATCCAGTACTTTTGGAAGACAATATAGTGAGCATTCCTCACTACCCGGTTTGCGATGAATAAAGAATCAAAATATAGACGCGCCGTTAAAATAATAGTTATAAAATCTTATTTAGAAATATTTGTGAGTATAAGTGTAATTGCTGGAATTATATTCGGAATTATGTCGTTTTTTAATTTTAGTAACAACGACAAAATAGAACAGACTCTCCAAAGGATAACGCAATTTCAAACTGGGAATCTAAGCGAAGATCGGGACCGGCTATTTCGTTTTTGGATTGAACCAAGTTCTCTATTGGCGGTCAGGCTTCCCTTAGCTGACAGACAAAGGTATGTCGCAGACCGTATAGCTTTGGATTTAGATGACGGCCATATCTTATCTGTTGTCGCACTTGTGAGCTTCTTCGACGAAATGTATTATTGTATTGAATCCGGCGTATGCAATAGAGCTATCGCACAAGAGCAGTTAGGAGGCTACGCAAGTGCTTTAATTTCTAACTATTACATTATAATACAACAGTTAAATTGTAATGGGTTCGTATCGAATAGTTTGGTGGGTATCGGCCTGTTGCGCTTTTCAGATTCAGAAGAGTCATTCAATTGCAATAGGCTCGACCAAGATAATTGACCGATACAGGTGGTTCCAGTCTCTGCCTCGACCGATAGGATCTAACCTGTAGAGCTCGGGGTCAGGAATTCGCCCCACCGCTTTTAAGCGAATTTGTTGAGCGCCGTCTATACTAGGATCAAAGTGTCGACCAGCTTGTGGTGGTGCGGTGAACCGGAGTTCTGAGCTGGAGCCAATATCACTAAGATGGCCTCAATCAGTTGCTGCTGACCTCCTAGCGCTGCGAAGTGCAAATATGGGCTGGTCTGCCGAAGAGCCGCGCATCGAGCTAATAAAGTCGTCCATCATTGTTTCAGCAATGTTACATTGCAGGTCCAGATGCTCTATCTCGTATTCAATTAAATATAGCGCTCGTCTCAATATGAATTCATTCATGCTTTCGTTTGGGTCATAGCCAATATAACGTTCTCTTTGGCCATAGTTGTATAGCCGACCAAGATAGCTAGTGAGTTCGCGGTCGTCGAGAACTACGTCCTCTAAAGAGCCGCCAAAACAAGCGATTTGCTGGATTTGGTTTCGAAACTGGTCAACCCTGTCACCTAATCGTTGGGGTATTCTAGACATACGTTCATGCCGAAGCTCCCACATTCGATCAAGGTTGCGGAACCGTGACGACAAATCAATCATCATTGCGCCATTGAGGTGGACGGCTTGGAAGCAAGAAGTACTTCCAAAGGTATAGCTTGCAACACCTACGTCATCATAGTTGCTATATATGTTGATGTCGACGAGATACTCGGTGCTATTAGCCGCGTTTTGGCCAACACCAACCGCAATGGAAATTGTTGCTGTGAAGATGGCCGTGAGCTTGCGAAACAAATGACTGCCTTTCCCTGTGACCACGTCAAAATAATGTATCTGCTCGGCACCTTGATCAGCTTGCTCTCAGGGCCGAGTGTATCAACGGCAGCCGAGTTCGGCCACTCCAAAAGCGCGAGTTTTTGCCAGGCCAACCTCATACTGTCAGAAGCCGCTCGGATTTCTCCAGCACTGCGGGCCGTTGACGAACCAGCGTGTCTTTATCTCACGGGAGAAATCACGGATGGCGACTTTGAGCGCTTTGCGTCAGCCGTAGACAACATTGCTGACAGCTTGATCATTTTGAACTTGGCGAGCTCTGGCGGCGATCTTGTAGAGTCCATCAGAATCGCCCAATTGATGTTTCAACGCGGGAACATAATCACCGCAGTTCAGCCCGACACCATCTGCGGTTCTGCATGTACGGTACTTTTTCTGGCTGGCAATTTATTAGATGGGGATGGCCTGACCATACCAGCCAGAGCGCTGCTTGGGGACGGTGCCCTGTGGTTCCATGCGATCCGATATCTGCCGTCCGAGCAGAATTTGCAGTTTTTTGGGCTGACCGATAATGGTGATTACGAGAATTTTAGGAGGGAAGTGCTATCATCCTACTTTGCCAGCAGACTAGCCATAAGTCCATCTGCGTTTCAATGGTATTCAACAGATGAAATTACTGTTATTGACGATACATCCTACGATGTCCCACTCTTTAAGATAGATTAAAAGATACAATAGAGACTATTATCTCTAAATATATTAATTTAATAAGAGAATTCAAAATCCATTATTATATAAGTAATTTATCAGTGTCAAAAATTTCAATTGTCTTTATGCTTGTATCTGGAACCAAAAGGTAGGCATTTTATTGGTCGAGATTGGCAAGATACAATTTTAGTCGTCGATGGCGATTGGATACATGCAATGTTGGGACTGCTTTGGCTGACCGATAAACAATGGGCGCGGATTGAGCCTTGCCTCCCAAGTAACCAGCCAAGCGGCCGTCGGGTTGATCGCCGGCGGGTGATCTCGGTGAATAGAGCGAAATATAGAACGCGAACTCCTTGGGGAGCATGTCAGCACCACTGGGCAATGCATGGCTCGGTAGGGCTCGAAGCAGTCATATAGGCTATTTGGACCAACAAAATCTATCTCTCGAATTCAGGACTGCAATTGTCATGGCTGCCACCGGACGTCCCTCCCTTCCGCCATTTGGTGTCTTGTGTCCGCTTAACGATGTCGGTGTTTGCA
>ERZ1740060.840-NODE-840-length-12777-cov-4.045905_pt1 | contig 12777 bp, 10 predicted proteins | sample MGYA00581743_ERZ1740060 | MGnify/ENA primary metagenome ERZ1740060 (study PRJEB43018, sample SAMN04849235) | marine metagenome | isolation source: floating plastic debris | place: Pacific Ocean | collected 2008-08-27 | study: EMG produced TPA metagenomics assembly...
TTGCGCTTTCCTTTTCCGGATTTGGCGGCCTTTTCAGCTATCAGTGCGACAGCCATGTCCATCGTCACTGCATCCGCCTCCACGTCTTTGGGCAGGGTCGCGTTGATCTTTTCCCACTTCACATAGGGACCGTAGCGACCATCCATGACATTCACCGCGCCACCATCCTCTGGATGCTCCCCCAATTCCTTCAGAGGTTTGGCCGCAGCCCCACGGCCTTGACCACGAGATGCCGCTTTCTTGGCCAGCTCTTCCACCGCCCGGTTCATGCCGATGGTGAACACCTCATCCACTTCTTTGAGGTTTGCATAAAGCCGGCCATGTTTCACAAAGGGTCCGTAGCGACCAATGCCCGCCTCAATCATTTCGCCATCATCAGGATGCGGCCCGATTGCTCTGGGCAGGCTGAGAAGCGTGAGCGCCTTATCCAGATCCATGTCGTCTGCACTCCACCCCTTCGGCAGGCTGGCGCGTGGTGGTTTCTTAACCTCTTCCGTCACTTCTCCGCGCAGCACGAAAGGGCCAAAACGGCCAGAGCGCAGGAAGATCTGATCCCCGTTGTCTTCGCCAAGTGTGCGATCGCCACCCTGTTCCTCCCCGCCAATGGGCCGCGTGTAGCGGCATTCCGGGTAGTTTGAGCAGCCGACGAACCCGCCAGTTCGGGACGTTTTGAGGTGCAGGCTTCCGCCATCGCATTGTGGGCAGCAGCGCGGATCCGAGCCATCTTCACGCGCGGGATAAAGCTGAGGCGCCAGAACCTCGTCGAGCTTATCGAGCACCTCAGAGATGCGCAGCTCTGATGTCTCGGCAATCGCGGCGGAAAAATCGCGCCAGAAATTGGCAAGCACGTTTTTGTAATCCGCATCTCCCGCACTGACCACATCCAGCTCTTCTTCCAGATTGGCCGTGAACTCATAGCCCACATATTTGCGGAAAAAGTTCAGCAAAAAGATCGTGACGATCCGCCCCTTATCTTCCGGGAAGAGCCGGTTTTTGTCTTTGCGCACATATTCACGATCCTGGATCGTCGTCACGATAGAGGCGTAGGTGGACGGGCGCCCGATCCCGAGCTCCTCCATCCGCTTGACCAAGGTCGCCTCGGTGTAGCGCGGGGGCGGTTGGGTGAAATGCTGTTCGGGGGTGACACCCTTCTTCTCTGCCGGCTCGCCTTCCATGATCTGGGGCAAACGCTTGTCATCATCATCGACGACATCGTCGCGACCCTCTTCATAGACGCGCATGAATCCGTCAAACATGACAACCTGGCCCGTGGCGCGCAGGCCGACCTGTTTGTCATCGCTTTCGATATCTACCGTGGTCCGTTCCAGCCGTGCGGCCGCCATCTGACAGGCAATGGTGCGCTTCCAGATCAGATCGTAGAGCTTGCGCTGATCAGGCTCAGAAAGCTTTACCGCGGACGCATCGCGCGTCATATCGGTGGGCCGGATGCATTCATGGGCCTCCTGGGCGTTCTTGGCCTTGTTTTTGTACATCCGCGGGCTGTCGGGCACATATTCGGCGCCATAGCGGTCCTTGATGGCGGCGCGGGTCGCCATAACGGCCTCTGGCGCCATGTCGATACCGTCTGTCCGCATGTACGTGATGAGACCCGCCTCATAGAGACGCTGGGCCGTGCTCATGGTCTGACGCGCACCCATGCCAAACTTCCGGCTGGCCTCTTGCTGCAGCGTGGACGTCATGAACGGGGCGGACGGGTTGCGATTGGCGGGTTTTGCCTCAACGCTCACCACTTTCAGATCGCGGCTTTTGATGGCTTGCACGGCCAACTCTGCCTGCGTTTCGTTCTCTATATCGTAGCGGTCAAGCTTTTTACCCGCTAGGACCGTCAGGCGCGCTTCATAGTCTTTGCCGCGCGGTGTCTGCATTTGTGCTTTGACAGACCAGTACTCGCGCGCCTTGAACGCTTCGATCTCCAATTCACGCTCAACGATGATGCGCAGACAGACAGACTGCACCCGCCCAGCAGAGCGTGCCCCAGGCAGTTTGCGCCAAAGAACTGGGGAGAGGTTGAAACCCACCAAATAATCCAGTGCACGCCGCGCCAGATAGGCCTCGACGAGGTCTTCGTCCACATCTCTGGGATTGGCCATCGCTTCCGTCACCGCGCTCTTTGTGATCGCATTGAAGACGACCCGGCTGACAGGCGTGTCCTTTTTAATGGCGCGCCGCTTGCGCAGCGCTTCTTCGAGATGCCAGCTGATCGCTTCCCCTTCACGATCCGGGTCGGTGGCGAGGATCAGAGCGTTGTCATCCTTCAGGGCATCAGCAATGGCTTTCACATGCTTTTTACTGTCAGCGCCGATTTCCCAGAGCATTTCGAAGCCGTTATCGGGGTCGACAGACCCGTTCTTTGGAGGCAGGTCGCGCACGTGGCCGTAGGAGGCCAAAACCGTATAGTCAGAGCCCAGATATTTGTTGATTGTCTTGGCCTTAGCCGGGGATTCGACAACAACAACGGGCATACGCAGACCTTTCGACTCATTGGCTATACTGTGGCGGGGCTACATGTGGGGTGTAGCGCTTGATTGTCAATGCAGCTGCGCGCGCATGGTATTGTCAGAGGTAAAGTCACCGTGCAAACTGCCTTAAGAGCGGAGGCGACGATGCGACTAATCTTTGCGAATTTCTTGGCGGTTTTCATGCTTTGGTCCTCTGCGACCCATGCGTGGGAGGAGCCTGCCCGCGGGACACCGACCAGGGCGGCGTTGATGGATGCGATCCGTCCGACGGCTGAATATCTTCTGGGTGCGCCGGTAGAGTTTGTCGTTTACGAGCTCAGGCGCTCGGCGGATATGGCGTTTGCCATGTTGAATGCGCAGCGGCCGGGCGGCGTGCCAATCGACTATGCAACCACGCCTGCGGTCATCCGTGGAGAGATGGACGTGCAGCAGGATGTCACTGGGGCCCAGGTGTTTTATCGGCTGACTGGCAGCGGTTGGATCGTTGAAGAATTCTCTTTTGGGGCGACGGATGTGTGGTTTGCGGCAGAACCGTTTTGCACGCGGTATCGCGCGCTGATCTCAGATTACTGCTAAGTGGCTTTCGCGGCGCGCTCTAGCCGGTGCGGGACAACAGCCCGCCCGGGTGCCGTTCAATTTTCCCATCAACTTCAAGGTCTGTCAGCATCGGCGTGACTTGCGCCGCCGATGCGCCGAGGTCTCGGATCAATTGATCTTCTGCGATGGGGGATGGCCCGAGTTTTTCTAGGATCACTTGATGCAGGTTGCGGGTCTCTTCCTGCGATCGAATATCCGGCTTGTGGTAAGGCTCTGGTGCAATGATGTGGCGTGGCTCGGATATGTCCGGGGTCTGGGGTATCTGGGCATCGTGGCCCAAAACCTCCAAAACATCGGACCCGCGCCTGACCAGCGTCGCGCCGTCGCGGATAAGCATATTGCACCCCGCCGCGCGCGCATCAAACGGATGGCCCGGCACAGCCAGCACATCGCGCCCTTGATCCAATGCCGCCCGGGCTGTGAGTAGCGAGCCAGATTTTGCGGCCGCCTCTACGACGACAAGAGCGCGTGAGAGGCCGCTGACAATTCTGTTTCGAGATGGAAAGTGCCGCGCGCGCGGCTGCAGCCCCATCGGTTGTTCCGACAAGATTACACCACGCGCTGCGATGTCTCGTGCAAGATCGGTGTTTTCGGCCGGGTAGACGACGTCTACGCCACCCGCCGTGACCGCAATCGTGCCGGTCTCCAGCGCGGCTTGGTGCGCGGCGGTATCGATGCCCCGAGCGAGTCCTGAGGCTATTGCGAAACCGCTTTCAGCCAGTTCCCTAGCCAAAGCTTTGGTCATGCGTAGGCCCAGAGATGACGCATTGCGCGCGCCGACGATAGATATGGATGGACGTTCCAACAGGGACGTATCGCCCAAGGCCCACAGCGCTGGCGGCGCATCGGGGATTTCGGCTAGAAGCCAAGGGTAACACGTATCGCCCCGACAAATGAGGCGGGCACCAAATTTCTCGGCTTCTCTTAATTCGGCTTCGACCACGCCAGTTGGGCAAGGCGTGTAATCCTTGGCACCCGCCTGTCGCGCCAGCTCTGGCAGGGCTGCAAGGGCTGACTGAACGTCGCCATGTTCGTCAAGCAAGCGGTAAAATGTAGAGGGGCCTACTCGGCGAGAGCGCAACAGGCGAAGCCAGGATATCCGATCATCTTAAGTGGAGGGTGGGAGTGGGGGGTGGGTGGAAGGATGTCTATCCACGGTCATCACAGCTCCGCCTAGTTGCAAGACATTTCTAGACCTCGCATAGTTAATGAGGGGTAAACCGTTGTGTTTTTTTTAATCCCAATGAAACGATAGTTTCTGTCTGCGCTACGCCTTTAGTGCTGTCACCCACCATACACGGTGTTGCACTTCTGTCGGATCATCGGGAAAGTAGCACTCCAATAGCGCTGCCAGTTCTGCATCAAATTCCGCTACAGCGTCTGCGGGAAGGGAGGCCGCAATACCTGCGCTGGCGCGAATGCGTCCCCGCCATGCAATGTGGCTATAGCTTTGCAGCACGTCAAAAGAGGCTGTCTCGATGCAACCAAAGCCCGCATCGGACAAGTCACCGAGCCATGCCGGGTAGAGACCTGACCCTCTTGCACCGGCCCATTCCGGATTGTGGCGCAAAATCAGGGCCTCGGTGGCCGCCACCAGCGACCCAGTCAGCGGCACCCAATCAAAATGCGCAATCAAGATGCGACCGCCGGGTACCAGTAGGCGCATTGCCTCTTGCGCTGCGCGAGGCCGATCAAACCAGTGCCAACACTGCCCCGCTGTGACCAAATCAGCAGAGAGATCCTGCAGGCCTGTGTCTTCCGCTGCGCCTGGTCTGTACGTGACTTTCACGCCGGTTTCGAGGTCAAGGCGCGCCGCTTCCGCCAAAAGATCTTTGGCCGGATCAATGGCTGTCACGCGCAGACCACGCCGCGCAAGGCCGCGCGCGATGGTGCCCGTGCCCGTTCCGATATCGACAGCACTGTGCCCTTTCAAAAGGAAGCCACGCGCCTCCATCGCCTCGAAAAACTCGGGCGGGAACCCCGCGCGATGGGTCGCATAATCATCGGCTGTCTTGCCAAAATCGACGTGATCCCCAAAACGGCGCAGCGCTTCGGGGTCAATTTCGCTCATGCAGCGGATCCGCCAATCGTCAATCCGCCAATAAGCACCGTCGGTTGACCCACGCCAACCGGCACCCATTGTCCGGCCTTGCCGCAATTGCCCATGCCAGGGTCAAGAGCCATGTCATCGGCCAGGCCTCGGATATGCTTCAGAGCGGTTGCGCCATCGCCAATGAGCGTGGCCCCTTTCACCGGAGCACCGATCTGGCCGTTTTTAACGCGGTAGGCTTCGGTGCAAGAGAAGACGAATTTGCCATTGGTGATGTCCACCTGTCCGCCAGCAAAGCCAACGGCGTAAATGCCGTCTTTGAGCTCTCCAACCAGATCATCGCGGCTGGCCGAGCCGCCCAGCATATAGGTGTTCGTCATGCGCGGCATCGGCGCGTGGGCATAGCTTTCGCGGCGGCCATTTCCGGTGGGGTCTACCCCCATCAGGCGGGCATTTTGGCGATCTTGCATGTAGCCAACCAGAATACCGTCTTCGATGAGAACGTTCTTGGCCGATGGCGTGCCTTCATCATCCACAGTGATCGATCCGCGCCGATCAGGGATTGTGCCGTCATCCAGAACGGTGACGCCCGGTGCCGCGATCCGCTGGCCCATCAAGCCGGCGAAAGCTGAAGCCCCTTTGCGATTGAAGTCTCCCTCAAGCCCATGGCCAATGGCCTCATGAAGCAGAATGCCAGGCCACCCTGGGCCCAGAACAACGTCCATCACGCCCGCGGGTGCGGGTTCTGCATCTAGGTTGACCAAAGCGATGCGCAGAGCTTCTTTCGTTTTGTCCTGCCAATCCGCGGGGTCCAAAAGCCCATCGAGCCCGACGCGCCCGCCGCCACCGGCACTGCCTGCTTCGCGCCGTCCCTGATCCTCAACGATGACAGACACGTTGACACGGGTCATCGGGCGCACATCCGAGACTTCGGTGCCATCAGGGCGCAAAATGATGACCTCTTGATGGGACGCGGCAAGCGTGGCGCTGACCTGGACCACGCGCGGATCCAGATCGCGCGCAAAGGCATCGATATTGCGCAGGGTTTCCAGCTTGACCGGAAAGCTGTGACCTGCGATCGGGTCATCATCGGTGTAGAGCTTGGTGTTTGTGCGCGCCGGCGCATCCGCCATGGTGCCGCCGCCATCGCCCACGGCCAGACGCGCCGTGTCCACAGCCCGTTTCAAAGCAGCCTCCGTCATTTCGGTGGAATGTGCATAGCCCGCGACCTCGCCCTTCACGGCACGCAGGCCAAACCCTTCCGAGGCGTCATAGCTGGCGGTTTTGACGCGCCCGTCATCGAATACAACGGCCTCAGACCGGCGGCGTTCCATGAAAAGCTCTCCGTCATCCGCACCCTTGGTGGCGGCCTGCAAATGGCTCAAGGCTTCTTCGCGTCCAAAGGCTGTTTCAAATGGTCGAAAGGGCGTGTCGGTCATGCCAACCTCCGCAAAAACTCTACGAATTAAAAGCGTTGGTTATCGCAAACAAGCGTCCGTTTGCCGCAACCCGCATTCTTGTGCGCGATATCGGAATAGGATTTAGTCTCGTTAGACGCGTTTGCCATGCATTTCGCTTGTGAAACGCACATACAGATTGCGGCGAGAAACGCCAATGACAAAGCGCAAAAGAGCCAGATACCCTATGAAGAAATTGCTAAGCCTAGTGGCCGCAGCGGCCCTGCCAAGCTTGCCTGCCGCGGCGCAGGAGGGACTTGAGTCGATCGGCAATCCACAACCTGGTGGCCTGAATTTCCAGCCTGCGGTGACCGAACTGATGGAAGATATCGTGTGGCTCGACACCATGCTGCTGGTTGTCATCACGGTGATCTCGGTCTTTGTCTGTGCCCTTTTGCTGATCTGCATCGTGCGGTTCAACCGCAAAGCCAACCCCGAGCCTTCAAGCTTTACGCACAACTCTCCTTTGGAAGTCGCTTGGACCCTCGGACCGATTCTGATCCTGGTATTTATAGGGTCATTCTCTTTGCCGGTTTTGTTCAAGCAGCAAGAGATCCCAGAGGCCGACATCACGATCAAAGCCACCGGATACCAATGGTTCTGGGGCTATGAATATGTCGATCATGAGTTCGGTTTCGAGAGCTTTATGCTGCAAAAAGACCAACTGGCTGAGTTCGGCTACGCGGATGACGAATACCTTCTGGCAACCGATACGGCCATCGTCGTGCCTGCCAACAAGACAATTGTGGTCCAAGTGACGGGTGGCGACGTGATCCATTCTTGGACGATCCCCGCATTTGGCGTGAAGCAAGACGCTGTGCCCGGCCGGATAGCCGAGCTTTGGTTCAATGCTGAGAAAGAAGGGATCTATTTCGGACAGTGTTCTGAGCTCTGCGGCAAGGACCACGCCTACATGCAGATCACGGTGAAGGTCGTCAGCGAAGAGGCATATTTCGCGTGGCTGGACGGTGCGATCGAAGAATACGCGGGCACACCGCGTGACGTGGCGGTCGCCGCGAAGGCTGACTGAGATCAGCTCTCCTGCGTCCGATCAGCGGGCACGGGGCATTACGGGTCAGGCGCGCTGGCCCCTTGGATACGGAAGGTGGATCGAGGGAAAAGTCGGTCGGTCCATCCACCTAGGGAACAAACAGGATGTCTGACGCAAGTCTCAACAGCCATACGCACACCACGACCTTGCCAAGCGACGGCGGGTTTTCGGATTTCTTCGCACTTTTAAAACCGCGGGTGATGACGCTCGTTGTGTTCACGGCTTTTGTCGGCCTTTACGCGGCACCCGGTGACATCCACCCACTGGTTGGATTGATTGCCATTCTCTTTATTGCCTTGGGAGGCGGTGCCTCTGGCGCGCTGAATATGTGGTGGGATGCCGATATCGACCGTGTCATGCGCCGCACCCGCAACAGACCCATTCCGTCTGGCCGCGTGACCGAACGCGAGGCCTTTGGGTTCGGCATCACCTTGTCGGCGATTGCCGTGGTTATGCTCTGGCTTGCGACCAACTGGGTGGCGGCTGCGATTTTGGCCTTCACAATATTCTTCTACATCGTGATCTATTCCATGTGGCTGAAACGCTGGACGCCGCAAAACATCGTGATCGGCGGGGCTGCGGGGGCCTTTCCTCCAGTGATCGGATGGGCAGCTGTGACCGGCGGCATCAGCCTTGAATCCGTCCTGATGTTTTCGATTATCTTCATGTGGACGCCACCGCATTTCTGGGCCTTGGCGCTCTTCATGCGGTCTGACTATGATGACGCGGGCGTGCCGATGCTGACAGTCACTCATGGTCGCAGAGCGACGCGCGTGCACATTCTTGTCTATACCCTCCTGTTGGCAGGTTTGGCCGTGGGCATTGGGTTCACGATGGTCGGTGGGCCTATTTATGTGGCTGCCTCGGTGGCTCTGAACGCTCTGTTCATAAAAGGCGCCTGGCAGATCTGGAGACGCAGCGAGGAAGATGCAGAGGCTGATAACTACAAGGTCGAAAAAGCGTTCTTTAAGCTTTCGCTCTACTATCTCTTTGCTCTCTTTGGCGTGATCGCCCTTGAGGCTGGATTGGCACCGCTTGGCTTGGGAGGGTGGTGATGTCTTTGTCGCGCGAACATGAACTTCACAAACGCCGCTTTTCACGCAACATGGGGCTTGGGTTGGCCCTGATCGGGTTGGTCGCAATTGTATTCGGACTGACCGTTGTCAAAGTGTCAACGGAAGACTTCACAGAGCCGCTTTTCGGGGAGGCATCTGAATGACAGTGATGCCCCAAAACGGACAGCCAAATCATGGAAGAACCGTCGCAAAGCTTGTCGGCGTTGTTGTTTTCATGGGCGGTCTGGCCTGGGCATCTGTGCCGCTCTACGATTGGTTCTGTCGCGTGACAGGGTTTGGGGGGACACCGTTAACCTCAACGGACGCGCCCGATGTCATCCTCGACCGAACGGTCAACGTTCGGTTCGATGCATCGATTGAGCGTGACATGCCGTGGGAGTTTCGCCCTGTTGAGCGCGAAATGGAAATTCGGATCGGTGAAACCGGGTTGGCATTCTATGAGGCGTACAACCCCACTAAACGACCCATTGCCGGATCTGCGGCCTTCAACGTGTTTCCATACGAGGCTGGCGGCTTCTTCACCAAGATCGCGTGCTTCTGCTTTGAAGAGCAGGTTCTTCAGCCCGGGGAGCGCGTTATGATGCCGGTCACGTTCTACGTGGACCCCGCAATGGTTGATGATCGGGATGCCAAGTACACCCATTCGATCACACTCTCTTACACGTTTTACCAAATTGACCTGCCGCCCGACGAGGACGTAGAGCAGGCTGCGCTTGGAACAGCGCCCAAGCAAAACTGACGCCTGAAAGGCTAGGGACAGAAAATGGCACATGAAAAGAACCACGACTATCACATCCTGAACCCCTCGATCTGGCCCTTCTTCGGTGCTCTGTCTGGTTTCATCATGCTGTTTGGGGCCGTCGTCTGGATGGCAGGGTCCATGAGCATTTTGTTTGGGGCCATCACGCTGTCGGGCCCATGGCTCTTTTTGCTGGGGTTCGCGATGACGCTGGTCACGATGTATGGCTGGTGGGGCGAGACCATCAGCGAAAACATCGCCGGAGATCACACGCCGGTTGTGCGTATCGGTCTGCGCTACGGCTTCATCATGTTCATTATGTCAGAAGTGATGTTCTTTGCAGCTTGGTTTTGGACCTTCTTCAAGCACGCGATGTATCCCATGAGCCCGGAAAGCCCGGCGGTGGATGGTGTGTGGCCGCCTGTGGGTATTGAAACTTTTGACCCGTTTCACTTGCCGCTCATCAATACACTGATTTTGCTGTGTTCTGGCTGCGCCTGCACTTGGGCGCACCACGCGCTTGTACACAATGACCCGCGCGGTGACATCAAAACAGGCCTGCTGGTGTCCGTTCTGCTCGGCGTGGTGTTCACCTTCTTCCAAGGCTACGAGTACAGCCACGCGGCATTCGGTTTTTCCGGCAACATCTATGGCGCAAGCTTTTTTATGGCCACGGGCTTTCATGGTGCGCATGTGATCATCGGCACAATCTTCCTGTTTGTGTGCTACCTGCGCGTCCGCAGAGGTCACTTTACAGCCGAAAACCATGTGGGGGTTGAGGCTGCCGCTTGGTACTGGCACTTTGTCGACGTTGTGTGGCTTTTCCTCTTTGCCGCGATTTACGTCTGGGGCGGTTGATTAAAATCTGCACATAAATGACAAAAAAGCGCTCGGCAGGTCCGAGCGCTTTTCATATGTGCGGTGCCTTGTACTCAGGTGTGTTGCGGTTCTTTGTGCTCCATTGCCAGCGCATTCTGTACGACTTGCGCGTCGTCGTCGATATTCACTGGTGCGCCGTGACGAGATTGATCGATAAAGCGCATCGTCAGGACATGGGACAAAGCAGCAAACGCGGCAGCGTTCAGCAAAATGCCGAAGGCGACGCCGTATAGCCCGAAGAAATAAGATCCGGCGGCGAGGAACGGTAGAAGGCCGATCGTGCTCTTGAGCCAGTTGATGCGCGGCGCGATCTGGGGTTTGCCGAGGTTGCTGTAGGCGGCATTGGAGATGAAGATCGCGCCGTTGAAAAAAGCGATCATCGCGTAAGGGCCGCAATAGAGATAGATGATGTCGCGCGTCACACCTGTCGTGTTGAACGCATCCGCGATTGGATGGCGGAACAGGACCAGCAGCGCAATCGCACAGCCCGTGTAAATGGCCAGAAATTTGAGCGCATCAAAATAGGCGCGTTTGACGCGGTCATGTTTCCCGGCGCCGTAGTTTTGACCGATGATTGGCCCGATGGCACCGCTCAGTGCGTTCACGACGGAAAAGACAACCGGGGAAAGCCGCCCGATGATGGCAAGACCTGCCACCGCATCTGTTCCGTACTGAGTGATGTAGCGGGTCACGATAGAAAGCCCGATCGGAGAAGCAACGCTGGCCAAAACGGCGGGCAGGGTGAAGCGCACGATCTCTCGGGTGTACCGGCGGAATGCGTCCATTGTCGGCGGATTGACAATGTCAAAGAGACGCACCGCGGCGTAAAGCGCAACACCGAAGGTTGCGACACGCGCCATAACTGTCGCGACAGCCGCCCCGGCAAGGCCCATGTTCAGACCGAAGATAAGCAGCGGGTCGAAGATCAGGTTGATAAGCGCGCCTGCAAGGGACGGGTACATCGACCATTTGGCAAACCCATGGGAGCGCAGGGCCGCAACCAGGGCCATCGACATGCCCGACAGCCCAGAGGCTGGCAAAACGATCCATAGATACATGGTGGCCAACTCCGCCACTTCGCCCTGAGCCCCTAGCCACGAGAGCATATTTGGTACGAAAGGCAGCATCGCGATTGGCACGACAACGCCCACGCCGAGCGCAATCAGCATGGATGTCGTGGCCACGTCTTTGGCCGCGCTAAGGTCGCTTCGGCCCAGATACTGTGCGGTGAGAGAGCCTGCCGCGATGGAAAGGCCGATGTTCATCGCGCTGACATAGAACATGATCGTGCTGGCAAAGCCCGCGGCTGCCGCAACTTCGGTTTGACCCAATAAAGAGACAAAGAAGATGTCGAGGAGGTCGACCACGTAGATCGCCATGATGCCGATGCTGGAGGTGAACGACATCACAGTCACATGGCGCATTATGTTGCCTTGGGTGAAATCGGTTCCCGGCGATTTTGGCATTATGATCGCGTCCTTAAACTTGCGACCAGCATCGCAGTTTGGCTGAAAAAGTATATGCCGGGCCTCGCAAGCGGCTTTTTCGTGGCCCCTTGGCGCTAAAGGTCTGCTGAGGCGCTAAGCGGGGCTGAAGTTTCAAACATTCCTCGGGCCGTTCAGTTTGTGTTCTTTGACGATCAGTAGTGTTGGTCTGCGGCAAAGCCGGACCTGTGCCGCGCCACCGAAGGTCCCTTTCTCAATCACTGCCCTGGTCAAAAGGGAAGACGTTCGTGCCCTAAGATCCCACGCGTTTCGCACGGGCACCGCAGTCCGGGATGCAGCTGATCCAAGGTATCTTGCCCATGAACATAAAGAGCGTGCCCCAATTGCCGAAATCCCAGCCCCGTGCACGAGCGCGTCTTCCCCGCGAGTCGCTCTGCTCGAAAATTGGTCCGCCCTGCAGATCGGTTATCGACATCCAGTTTGCTATGCGCGACAGCTGCAGTCCTGTTGGGGCGGGCAAGGGGCAGAAACCACTTCAGCCTCCGCATTGAAACGCCAGAACCCGCCCGGCTGTTGACAACGAATCCTACCCATCTTATACGCCGCGCAATCCAGGTTGGGGATAGCGACTCAACCGACATCAAATTGCAAGTGGTCATGATCCGGGCGCCTATTGCTCCGATCCTCTGAATGCCCCCCGCGACGTACCAGCAGGTAGCACGGTACGCTTGCGGCTTTCGTGCTTGGCGGACGCGTCTGGCATGTGAACCATAAAGCCCCGCACGGGAACGCCCGCGCAGACGAAAAAGAACTGAGGAAAACGGCCCAATGCCAACGATCCAACAGCTGATCCGCAAGCCGCGTCAGCCAAAAATCCGCAAGACCAAGTCTCTGCACTTGCAGGGATGCCCGCAGAAACGTGGCGTCTGCACGCGCGTTTACACGACAACACCGAAAAAGCCGAACTCGGCCATGCGGAAGGTTGCCAAGGTGCGCCTGACCA
>ERZ1740060.841-NODE-841-length-12766-cov-3.181890_pt1 | contig 12766 bp, 12 predicted proteins | sample MGYA00581743_ERZ1740060 | MGnify/ENA primary metagenome ERZ1740060 (study PRJEB43018, sample SAMN04849235) | marine metagenome | isolation source: floating plastic debris | place: Pacific Ocean | collected 2008-08-27 | study: EMG produced TPA metagenomics assembly...
ACACACAGGATGCCCAGCCGTTTGTAGTTTTGAACCCACAGCCGACCCAATCCAACACCCATATCCTCAGTCGACAGAGAGGGCCGCTGCTGAATTAGCAGGTGTGACTGCAATCATCTGTTCCAACACATTGTCAGAGATCTCGGAGGCCAGTCCAGTTGCAGCAATGAGCTCTGTCCAAGCCAACTGTAAATCAACGTTAGCAATATCTTGGCGGCGTAAGCTTAACAGCGTACTCACCTGATCTTGCCAAAGACCAGCCGAGCCATAGATGGCAACTCTCGCTTCTGGCGTCGCCAACGCCAGCTCATCGCTTACAGCAGCTGAGACCCCAACCCGACGAACCCATCCCTGCAAAGCCAGCTCAGGAGAACGAGAACCGTTGTTACAAGTCAAAGAGAAAGTCCACTTATAGTTTTCATTTACAGCAAGTTCAGGCGCTGATGCTGGCAGCTGAAACGAACTCAACCCAGCTGCATCGCCCACCTCCACCTGCGTGGCAAAGACCAGCTCGTTGGCTTCATCTATTAACTGAAACTCAACCGATTTAGCACCATTTGTTTCTGGCATGGAGAACCAAAATGTTGGGTGTGATGCTAGCGTCGTGCCCAAATTACTGCGGGGCATAATAGAAACCAAAGACTGATTAAAATCGGAAAAGCAGCTATCGGCGGGTGGTTCCATACGCACACCGCCACTGATACGCCTGCCAGGCAGCCCTTGGCGCACATTGTCACTATTAATGTTACTGGCCAATCCAGACGAGGTGAGTCCGCACAGAGCCATAGCAAAGCCAATGGCAGAATAAGACCATAGTTTGAACGAACGAGTGCTGTTTATCATGATGAATGAACTTGAAGGATTTTCTGCATTGGAATGAGATATCGAACCGTGAAGTCAAGCTGTGACGCTAAATCGTGCTAAATCGGAAAGACGAGACGTCGGGGAAGTCATTGATAGTGCACTTAAGTTTAGTGCACTAACTAGTAGCGAGAGTACTCCCCATCGCCTGGGACAACTCTTCAGTTTCCAGGCATGCATCCCGTCGCTGAGACAATTCAGACGCATTTGTTTTTAGCCACATGCCTGACCATGCGGTTAACACGACATACTAAAGACCAGAGTTTTCATAAAGAGCCAACTGCTCTTGCGCGCTTACGGTAGACTCCCTTTTGACTGAGCGAGTGTATGCACTATCGGATTCAACAGGTCTCACCCACCCAGTTACCGCCAGATCTGCAGCTAGGTTGGCTTGATTACAGACAACTGAAAAATACCACCGATCATCACGACTTGCCCTAAGTGGGGATACGGTATCCGGTAGTGACAGCTGCATGAGACCTGTTTCTCCTATCAATGCAAGGGACTTCTGATACAGTGGCTCATGAGGTGCAAGGCTCGCCTCTACGTTGCTTTTAGGCATGAGGGCAAAGACTGGCTCATTTTGAGGAAGAAAGCAAACTGTATTAGAAGAGCGAGAGCCACTGCTAATACGTCTGCCAGGTAATCCCTGTCGCAGCTCGGAGTCAAAATTTTCAGCTTGGGCAGCTGCGCTAAGCGCACTGAGTGTAAAAACACTGACAACAGCAAGAATAAGAGTTGATTTTGTTGTGTAGAAGCATCCCATAATGTACATACATTGAGTTGGGTACAGTCGTAGTTGCATAAGCTAGCTACAGCTCTTCACTGAAGAGTTTGTCACTTAAATAAAATCCAGTTCTCTGACCAAAAATTTTATAAAACAACAGATCAAATAACGCGTATACCCCAAAAGGTAAGAGTCAAAGCAAAGACAGAGCATAGCTTCACCGTAAGCAATATGCATTCGGGGACCACCATGAAGCCCTAAAACTTTGCGCTTTTCAGTCTTAAAGCATTTTCGATACAGTGGAGAACTGTACTTTCACGGATACAGCGCAGTCTTGTGACGCTAGTCAACCACAGCCAAATGTCGCCAAATAGTATCAGTACGACCTTGCTGTGGCTACGCTAGAGTAAATAGAAGACTGCAAAGGGTTGTTATCGAACACCCTCATCATGGTTAGCAACAATCACTCCGGTTAGCACTAGACATTGACTGTGGACACGATCGCTGGTGACAATGGGAAAGTAAAAACTGTTAAGGAAAGATAACTATGGCCAGTATCCAACCCACTAAGATCCCTAAAATGGAGCGGCCAAAAAAAGGATTTAACCAGTATGCAGAACAGCTGAACGGTAGAGCCGCCATGGTAGGAATCATAGGGCTGATACTGGTAGAACTCATCACAGGCAAAGGATTGCTCAGCCTATTAGGTCTCGCCTAAAACAGCCTCGGACTAAAGTATAGACCCAGTACTAGGTGAGACTCAGCACTAGGAACTGAGAAAAGGCCCATGGAGGAGGAGGATTTACCATCACATCCATGGACCTTTTCTATGCTTATTATCACTGGATAATGATTCAATGCTCGATTAAGCTCCCTCAGCTTCTAGTTTGGCTTTTGAGTCGCCCCAGTAAGCGCTGTAAACCCACTCTTCTTTGTCACCTTTGTCAATAGTCTTCCAGCGATAAATTACGCCTTTGTTGTGATTAACACCGACTTCTAGAAGTTTGGCACCCATGTAATATTCTGTCTGCTTAAGGGTGCGATCACGGATAAAGGCACTTTCCCGCTTAGGAATGATTTTAGAGATGTGGGCTTGGGTGTGTTTTGCCATAGTGCAGCAATGATTTGTCTGTAGCGTTAGCTATATTTTATGCATTTTTGACAGCCGAATCACCTGCCCACTTAAGAACGCTAGATTAGAACCTAAAGGGACCACTCCAAATTGATACCTACTCGGCTATCACCCTCGTCTGGCGTCCTTTGCCATTCAAAATCAGTTGAAAGCCGCAAGTCTTGAGTAATGGCATACCCAAGATTGAGCTGAGTAATATTCAGACGCTCACTATCGCCAACAATCCAAGACTGATCGAGCGTGATGTCAGCAGCACCGGTTCGAGAAGGCACAAAGCGTGCACGCACGCCCACATGAGCGCCGTCAATGTTGTAGTCGTTGCCAGATTCGGCACGACGGTAGCCAACGATGGGCGAAATGTTGAAGTAACCACCCAGAGGCAGCAAGTAGTAGTGCAGATCTGCGCCATAGGCTAAACGATACTGTTCGGAGGACGTTCCACCAGATGTGAAGTTCGTCTGATAGTCGGCGCTTACGGTCAATGGCGTATCACCTAAAAAAACATCATCGACGCTAAACACAAATCCACTAGTACCACCCGAAGAGGGAAAAAATGTGTAGCCAGCTTGAATGCGCGTTGTAAAACTTGTATCATTACGAATATCAGATTGCACATCGGGAAAAGACTCCAACCAGCGCTGCAAGACAGGACTTTGCTCAATCGTCTCAGGTGAAAGATTGAGTGGCATAACTGGCGCAGTCTCTAAATCCACTTCTGTAGCGCTTTCGCCAGTCGTAAGCTCTGTTGCTTCTTCTTCTAACTGCTCAGGTGAGACTCCAGATAAAGGCACAGTGGAGTCAATAGCAGGTAAATCAACGGCTTGCGCGACCATCCTTGGTAAAGGCATTGCCATCGCACCAACCGACAACAAAGAAAACACAGTCAAGGCCAGCGAATAACAAAAAAATTGATATCTCATAGCTCTAGACTATCTTCCCAACTGGTTAAAAGTCAGCCCTTTCCATCTGAACAGTAGCTGTAAAACAGCAAAGCTACTGTAAAAACAAAGCCTTTACAAAAAGTTCAGCGGATCTACAGGCTCCCCGGACCGACGAACCTCAAAATGTAGGTGAGGCCCTGTAGAAAGCCCTGTCGAGCCAATTGCAGCAATGGTGTCTCCTTTTCTGACAGCCCTCCCTTCAGAGACATAGAGCCGACTGGCAGGGGCGTAAAGCGTCGTGAGGCCATCGCCATGATCGAGAATCACCGTATTTCCATAACCGCCGTACCAGCCGGAAAAGATAACAACGCCCGTTTCGGCCGCGCGAATAGGTGCACCGGTGGCAGCCCCGAAATCCGTGCCCGCATGAAAACGACTGTATCCCAGTACAGGATGAAAGCGGCTGCCAAAGTGACTGGTAATGGGTCCGCTACTGGGATACAGCATTTTTCCTGAGGCTCTTGCCGCTCGCAGGGCTTCCTCTCTCGCAATTTTCCCATCGGCAGCACCTGCTTCAGCCACTCTCTGCAAGATCAGCGAAGTGATTTCGTCTGACTCTTTATCAAGCTGGTCGATAGCAGCGGCCAGCGCCCCTCGGTTTTGTTGGAGGCGAGCGACTAAGGTCGATTGCTGCTGCATCTGAGCGGTGTATTGGTCACGGCTCACGAGGAGCTGTTGACGAAGCAAGGCGATCGCATTTTTTTGCTGTTCTACCCCCTGCTGCTGGGCAACCAGATCCGCTGACGCCTCATCCAACGATATGAGATTCGCCCTGTCGGCTTTGTATACATGCTTAAGCCGATATCGACGATCAAGAAAATCGTTAAGGTTTTCACTCTGCAATAGCAGCGCCCAGCCCTGCGCATTTTGCTGACGCTGCATAAACTGAAGTCTTCCTACAACAGCAGTTCGAGCTTGCTCATAGTCCTGCTGATTACGTTCAAAATCAGCCTCCAGCTGGGTGAGCTTTCGTTCGGCTTCGGCCAGCTGATATTCCGTGTTGGTGATCCACGCATCTGTACTCTGAATCGTTTTTGAAAGATCGCGCAGATTTTGATTCGTTTGCTCTTCAGCCTTGCGAAACCGCTGATCAGCTTCATCGTAAACCTTGATTTGTTCGTCGAGCTGATCGCGCTGCTGCTGCAACGTTTCTAGAGAGGGAGACTGTGCCCAGACAGACTGAGCGGCCGCCGCAGTCAACACAAGACTCAGCGCGATCGCAATTATGACCAGCAACCGCCACACATTTTGCCTGCGCCACTGCCAAACTACCATGCCAGGAACCTGCATCTCTCTTGACACAAAAGCGAAAACCGAAGACCTACGACTGAGCGATTGCTCGGATTGACGCGAAGAGCGCAACCCCTCCAAATCCTGTAATCACAAGACCAAAAACCTTACTAGAGAAAGCATTGAACTGGGTCAACCGTGCTGGAGTGAGCCGGCGTCGCAAATAGGCCACCCCTGACACTAGCACTAACCACCAGAGCAGAGAGCCCGAGAAAACGCCAAAAACCAGTGTTACCGATTGCAGATAGTCGCCTTGCGTAATACCGAGTCCCACAAAGATGGAAAGAAAGAAAATGATAGTTGCAGGATTGGTAATCGTAAGCGCAAGCGTCGTGGTGTAAGCGGGAAAACACGCTTTGATGTCAGTGAATAATTTATTAGTGGATGCTCTATCGGTGGAGGGTCTGTCAGCGGCAGCGGATAAAGAATTGGGGCGTGAGGAAATGGAAAGTTCTGTCAATGAAGAAGATGCAGGGCTAGGCTTTGCGAAGAAGGGTTTAAGACCGAGGTAGCAGAGAAACAGACCGCCGAGAAGCTGGAGGCTCGTAGTGTGAGCGACTAAAAAATCAGAGAGGGCATTCAAACCGAAAGCAGCGATGGCGCCGTAAACAGCATCGGCAGTCGCTGCGCCACAACCAGAGACAAAGCCAATTAGGCGACCTTGAGTGAGCGTACGACGGATACAGAGAACACCTATAGGACCAACGGGCGCAGCAATCGATAATCCGAGCAGCAATCCCTTACCAAAAACCAAAGGCAAGAACATGGTGAAAAGAGTAACTAGGAAGATTTAGAGATCAGGGGCATCAGGTTCTAGCTCAGGCGTTGACAGAGAAATGACAGTGGTGTCTTTCAACGACCGCAGCGAGATGGTGGTGCGAGTTTGAACGATGCCAGGGAGTGCTTTGAGTTCTTCGCTAAGAAGGTGCTCTAGCTCGGCAGTATTGCGACAGCGGATCTTGAGCAAATAGTCGCCTTCACCAACAACATGGTGACAGGACTGGACAGCTGGATTTTCCTGCACATAGTCGATAAACGATGCTCGGTGTTGGGGATGACTGAGCGTCACAGACACGAAGGCTGTGAGGTCGAAGCCCAGGGCCAAAGCGTCCAGCTGTGCAGTGTAGCCAACGATGAGCCCGGCCTTCTCCAAACGCCGAACACGATCTGCGATCGCAGGCGCTGAAATACCAAATTTATCTGCGAGCGCTGCCCACTTTACCCGAGCATCAATCATGAGCGCACTTAAAATTTTTTCGTCCAAAGCATCAATATTCTTAAATTCATTATAATCAACTTCTAGTCTTGTTTGCATTCATAATGAAAGCAAAATGCGATAAAAATATTATTTTAAAATGCGAATTCAATAATTCATATTATTTAGAAAATAAGCAGGGAAAGCATTTCCAAAATCATTTACAGGGTAAGGGCAGCAATCTGGGTAAATAAGAAGGAGACAGAGATACATTTGACACCAAAATTCAAGAAAAAATTACAGATATCGTACGGACGCTTAACGGCATAATTTTTCTCTGACACAGCATCTACCACCGTCTCGAAATTTCTTATGATTGGGCACCTCACCGCTGCACTTGAGCAAATCGATATTCCGGCTGATTGGATTGGAATTAGGGCGATGCAGGAAGTCAGTAGCTGGCGAGCTATGCGCGATGGATATCCACAGCAAAATGACCATGGTCTCAGCCAAGGCGCCATGGTAGAGGTTTTGGCCGCCGGGCAATTTGGCTACAGCGCGACCAATCAACTAACATTCGAGTCCCTGCGCAAGGCCGCACAGCAGGCCTATAATCAGGCGATCACAACGAGTCAGTGGGCTATTTACCGCTTTACCCAAGCAGTACGTCCCCCGGTTAAGGGCAGCTACATTTCGCCCTGCGTAAACACATTCGACGGCATGGGCGTTGGCGAAATCAACGATTTGCTACGGCAGCTGTGCAAACATCTGAAGGTATCGACGGCGGTGGTGCGCACGAGTGCGATCGCTCGAACTCACAACGTTGATACTTGGTTTGTCAGCAGTAACGGCTCCCAAATTCACCAAAAGCTGGCCATGGTAGAGAGTCACTTGGGTGCGATTGCTCAAGCACCAGGTGTCACTCAATCCCGCACTGACAACGGCTATCTGGCTCGCAGCTACCAGGGCGGCTGGGAGCGATTTACTGAAGACGACCTTTGGGAGCGGGCCACTCGCATTGGGCAGCAGGCTGTTGCACTACTAGAAGCACCAGACTGCCCAGACGAAAGCACTACGCTTGTGCTGGCCCCAGACCAAATGATGCTGCAAATTCACGAGAGCGTTGGACATCCACTGGAGCTAGACCGCATCTTGGGCGATGAGCGAAACTATGCCGGCGGCAGCTTTGTTAAACCTAAAGACTTTGGCAGCCTAGTATACGGCTCTAAGCTGATGAATATCACCTTCGACACAGGCCTAGAAGGCGAACTTGCCAGCTACGAGTTTGACGACACGGGGACCCCTTCAGAGCGAGCATATTTGATTCGAGATGGCATCTTGCAGCGGGGCCTTGGAGGGCTAGAAAGTCAGCGTCGGCTAAATGTACCGGGGGTGGCCTGTACGCGCGCCTGTAGCTGGAATCGCCCGGCTATTGATCGGATGGCAAACATCAACTTAGAGCCAGGTGAGACCGAATTTGAGTCTATGATTAGCAGCATTGAGAGTGGCGTGTACATGGAATCCAATCGTTCTTGGTCGATTGATGATCAGCGCCAAAAGTTTCAGTTTGGCTGTGAATACGCCCGTAAAATCGAGAATGGGCAGCTCACCACACTGCTCAAGAATCCTAACTACCGCTCAACGACGCCCAAGTTTTGGAGCAGTCTGGCTCAAGTCGGTGACGGCAAAACCTTCAAAGTTTACGGTACGCCCTACTGCGGAAAAGGCGAACCCAATCAGCTAATTCGAGTAGGCCACGCTTCACCGGTCTGCGCATTCGAAGACATTGAAATATTCGGAGGAGCAGCGTAATGACACTACAAACTTCAGTAACCGTAAACGTTAGCAACTCATATTCATCCATCAATACTGCCACCCAAGGATCAGTCCATAGAAATCATCGCTATCGAACGACCTTTGAGCAGCTCGTAGAAGCTGTTGCCCGCTACCAAATTGATAATCAGCCGTCTGACGATTTGCAAGAGACACATTTCACCATCTCCTTGACAGGCGAAGAGAGCCAATTCACTCGATTCAATCAAGCCAAAGTACGACAGAGTGGTCACGTACGCGATGCTCAAATCAAACTGACTTTAATCAGCTGTCATCGAGTTCCAGCGCAAGACGATTCGGACAGTGATAACGAGGTCCATCAGGATGGTAGAACCGCATCTACCACGATTCCCTTCACAGGGGACTTTGATGTTGACTGGCCTCTGACACAGTCTGCGCTCACCCGACTTCAGCAAGAGCTACCGCTATTACCAGTCGACCCTTACATAGTGCTGCCACTGAGCGCGGAGGCTGACAACATCCAACGTAGGCAGACCCAAACAGTCCTTTCTGGTCATCTGCTGAATGAATCAGACATTGCCAACGCTTTGCTCAAGCCAGTGCACACTCTAGATTTTTCCGGATTTTATGCAGGTGGACTCTCCTACCGAGCCTATGCAGACTCTGCGGGCAAACGTCACTGGTTTGAAACACCTTCTTTTACGCTGGACTATTCTCTATTCGGTGGTCGTGCGCAGGAGGCCGTGAAAGGAACGTTTGCTGGCGTACGTTGGCAGCAAACGGCATACGAGAAAAGTATTGAAGCCGCCGCAAAGCAGCTGACGCTCCTAACCCGTCCAGTCAAAGCTTTACCAAGGGGAAGCTACCGCACTTACCTTGCCCCTGCCGCCGTCGCCGATATTATTGACATCATTGTTTGGGGCGGAGGACTTGGGGAGGCCGCTCTCAGGCAGGGGAACAGCGCTTTCGGCAAACTTGAGAAAGGCGAGGGAACTCTTTCTGAACAGTTTTCACTAGGGGAAGACTTCCAGCGCACAAGTCTTCCTAGATTCAACAGCAGTGGGGAGATAGCCCCTGCAAGACTTTCTCTGATTGAGGGAGGGCGATGGAAAAATTCGCTCGTCAGCGGGCGCAGTGCTAAAGAATATGGCAAGCCAAGCAATGGTGCTAACGAAGAAGAAGCGATGCGCGCACCGACTGTGGCTCCTGGCACCTTGAAGGAAAAAGACATTCTGAATGAGCTAGGCACTGGCCTTTACATTTCTAATTTGCACTATCTCAACTGGAGTGATCTCACGGCTGGCCGGATTACTGGAATGACCCGCTATGCTTGTTTTTGGGTTGAAGAGGGAGAAATAGTAGCGCCTATAGAAAATCTGCGCTTTGATGATGATCTCTATCGGTTCCTGGGAGAGGGCCTTATTGGACTAACAGACCAGCAAACTTTTATCCCCGCTGTCAGTACATACGATCGACGATCACTCGGCGGTATGTGGGTGCCTGGAATGCTCATCGATCAGTTTCGATATACGCTCTGAACGTTACACGCCGACACTTCCATATCGATAATTTGCACGGCGAAAATTACGAACTGGGCCTTTAGGCACACGCTCTAGAGCAAAAGCCTGTTTAGCGCTAAAGTCGTAATCGTCACAGTTGTATTCGTGCTATTTCGACACTGATAGTGTTGGCCGCTTGGCTCACTGCATTAGTGCTCCCTGAAATCGTTGATTTCAGGGATCTAAAAGTGGCGCACAAGCATACGTATACGCCGAAGGCGTAGCCAAGGCCAAGACGCAGTCTCGCTTTGCGATATGCATCCGTACGCTCGCTATACAGCTGGAACGATCTCTATCAGGTTGAGCTTTATCGTGGCGGTACTGGTTCTCATCGTCTTAGTCGGGCTGGTTCTGCTCGCTTTACTGTTGCTGTAAAACGTTTCAAAAATTTTTCACTTCTTGCCCCTTCTTTTTGTATGGCTTCTGAACAGCGACTGTCTATTTCTTTGAGCGGCGTTTTGATTGTGTTTGCGGCGATCGCATCCGCAATTATCGGCTGGCAGCTCAGAGGACTGCTGCTGCTGGTGATGGTCTCTGTGGTCCTCGCTTGCTCTATTTCACCCATTGTCGCCTGGGCTGAGAAGTATCATATTCCTCGCTGGCTAGGTGCACTGCTCACCTATGTAGCGATCATTAGCACCCTGGTAGGCGTCGTTTTACTCATTGGTCCGACTGTCCTTGAACAGATTCAGCTACTCATTCGTCAGCTGCCACTGTTGCTGCGCAAAGCAGCTACCCAAACAGAAGCCTGGGCCCTAGCACTCAACGACAATCGCCCTGACTTTACGACTCAAATATTTGATCAGCTAGATGTGCAGGCGATCGCAGCTTGGGCCATCCGCTCAACTCGTCAAGTTGCCCTCCGCTCCTTTACAGTCACCACAGATATTTTAGGCACGCTGCTGAGCCTCATCCTGGCAATCTTCATCTCCGGCTACATGCTGGCCGACAGCAAAACCCTGACGGCTAATTTTGTAAAGCTTATTCCTCAGCCATGGGACCAAAAAGTAAGCCAGCAGCTGCCAGAAATTGGAAATCGCATCGGCGGATACATTCGCGGTCGGCTGATTGTATCAGCGACGTTGGCGCTGGTAACAGGCGTGGGGCTAAGCTTCTTAGGGCTAAAGGACTTTGCGATTGGTTTGGGTGCGATCGCAGGCGTCACCAATCTCATCCCCTTTCTCGGTCCAATTCTCGGTGCGATTCCAGCCTTAGTCGTCGCCATCCCTCAGGGCGGCTGGTTGGTCCTCTGGGTGATTGTGTTTTACGCCATCGTCCAAAACATTGAGACCTACATACTCGATCCGCTATTGGTGGGATCATCCGTCGGCGTACATCCGTTGTATCAGCTGCTGGCGGTATTAGGAGGTACTCAAGTTCTCGGCATCATCGGCGCTTTAATTGTGCCGCCCTGGGTTGCAGGCGGCGCTGTCCTTTTAGAAACGCTCTACCTTCAGCCCAAACTACAAGCTGAAAAAGCTCAAAGTGGACAGTCTCAAAGTTTGGCACTCCAGCCTCAAGTTGTGACTAGCCACAAACCGTAAACTGCATTTTTTTGGTATTAGTGCTCATGTCTGGTGCGTGTGTATTTACGGATAAGTCTCCTGATACGCATACCTCCCTTCTGAAAAAGCATGCTGTAGTCGCACTTCTTCCAGCATATCCAACGCTGAAACCTAGGAATTCTTCCCCTCTATGAGCATCGTTGTAACTCTGAGCGTTGTGGTTGTTGCCCTCTTGCTCTTCATATTAGAAAGATTCCCAGCAGACATCACAGCACTGGGAGTCATGGTGGCTTTGGTTTTGCTCAGACAGGTTACACCACAAGAAGGGATTGCAGGATTTAGCAATCCCGCCACCATTACCGTGATGGCCATGTTCATTTTGAGCGCTGGCGTCGCTAGGACTGGCATTTTACAGGAAGCAAGCAACTGGCTCATTCAGTGGGGAGGAAAACGACTGAGCCGTCAGATCTTTGCGCTAGGCCTGATTGTAGGCCCAATGTCTGGGCTGATCAACAATACAGCCGTCGTCTCGGTTTTTTTGCCTATCGTTGAAGACTTTTGCCAACAGCATCGCATTTCACCCTCAAAACTACTGATGCCGCTTTCGTTTGCCACCATTTTAGGCGGCATGATCACAGTCGTCGGCACCTCTACGAGTGTTCTAGCCAGTGGCCTATCCGCCGAGCTTGGGTTTGGCGAGTTTTCACTATTCCAGTTCACAGCGCTAGGCATTATCACCTTCATTATTGGGCTGGCCTATCTAGCCTTTATTACACCTTTGCTCATGCCCAATCGTCGGGTGGACGATCGCGGCCTGGGGCAAAAATACGGAATGAAAGACTACGTCAGTGAGCTGGTCATCACCCCACGTTCTAGCCTGGTGGGTAAAACTCTGCGAGCGACTCAGCTGCAAAGGCGATTTGACGTTGACATCCTTGAAATTATTCGCAACGATGCTCATTTTCCCCAGCCGTTGGCAGACAAAACCCTGGCAGTCGGCGATATTCTACTAGCCCGTGGCGGCAAGCAAGATCTGCTCAAAATCAGAGAAAGTGAAGGCTTAGAAATTCTTCCCGACGTGCAGTTTGGTCAAAAGTCCTGGCAGGGCGACATGAGCGAAGAAGAGGGCATTGCAGAAGCTTTGGTGATTGCGAACTCTAACCTGGTGGGCTCTACGCTCAAAGACCTCAGGTTTCGGCAGCGGTATAACGTAACGGTGTTGGCGATTCGAAGAGGACAGGAGCTGGTGCGCGATCGCATGGGAAAAGTCCCTCTCAGATTTGGTGATCTGCTGCTCGTACAGGGCCCCAAACAAAGCTTAGTCGGTATGCAAACCAGCCGTAACTTACTCGTTCTAGAACAGCGAGATCTAGAAACCCTACGGTCTGGGAAAGCCTACATTGCGCTCTTTATTGGACTAGCCGTCGTTGGTATCGCAGCCACGACCGACTATCCCATCCTGGTATCTGCTCTAGCAGGTGTCGGCGCCATGGTACTGACGGGCTGTCTCAAGCCTGGAGAGCTTTACCAGGCCGTACGCTGGGACGTCATCTTTTTACTGGCTTGCCTTATTCCACTGGGTACCGCCATGCAGAACTCTGGAGCAACTGAATGGTTAGCCAATCAGCTTGTGGCCATAGGCGGAAGTTTATCTAGTTACTGGATGCTTACCGTAATCTACATACTCACGGTGCTATTAACCGCCGTATTATCGAATAATGCTTCCGTAATTTTGCTGCTACCCATCGGCGTGCAGGAAGCT
>ERZ1740060.842-NODE-842-length-12749-cov-3.579014_pt1 | contig 12749 bp, 9 predicted proteins | sample MGYA00581743_ERZ1740060 | MGnify/ENA primary metagenome ERZ1740060 (study PRJEB43018, sample SAMN04849235) | marine metagenome | isolation source: floating plastic debris | place: Pacific Ocean | collected 2008-08-27 | study: EMG produced TPA metagenomics assembly...
AGAAAGCTTACGGTCTCTCTGAAGAAGTGGTTTTTCAAAAGCAAAAAATTCATTTGCAGAATAATGACCTGAATAACGCCTTATTGGAAGGGCAAAAATTGATCGAGGCATTTCCCGGAGAAGAGCAATATGTACTTAAACAAATTGAAATCTTAATTGCCAACGATAAAACAGATCAAGCCCAAAAGCAGCTTGATCAGTTTCTAACAGATTCACCCAATAATGCACAAGCGAGGTTGGTTCTGGCCGAATTGAAAAGAAAGAGCGGAGATCTATCATCGGCATTGAATGAATTAGTTACGCTTTACGAAAGTAGTGACTTAAGTTTCGCAAATAAGATCCAAATCTTAGCCGAGTACAGAGGCTATATGGATCAAGGTCAGCTGTCTAACCAAGGTTTGAAGTTATCATCGGAAATCATTGCGAAACACAGCGAAGAAGCAGCAGCCTATGCAATGCATGGTGATATTCTCCAAGCTATCGGTAAGTCTGAAGACGCACGGAGAGCATATATCATGGGTCTGAATTATGATCAATCTAACTTTGCCATATGGCAAAATGTGATCCAGCTCACTTTCAACGTCAACAAGATTGATAGTGTCATTTACTTCTCAGAGCAGGCGCTGGAGTTATTTCCTAATCAAAGTGCTTTTTTCTATTACAATGGAGTAGCCAATTTGCAAAATAGAAATTACGAAGAGGCCATTGCTGCTCTCGAGCAAGGGAAACGCTTATCTTCGGCAAATCTTGGACTGGTTAGTGCCTTTAATGGTGCCTTAGGTGATGCCTACAACGGTACTAAAGACTATCAAAAGTCGGATAAGGCGTATGAGGCTGCCTTAGATTTTGATCCTAACAATGATGGTATATTGAATAATTACAGCTATTACTTAGCATTGCGAAAAGATAAATTGGACAAAGCGGAAAAAATGGCCGAAAAAGTAGTTAAAAATAATCCTGATAACGCCACCTATCTGGATACTTACGCCTGGGTCCTTTTCATGCGAGAAAAATATAAGGAGGCTAAAAAGGTGATGCAAAAAGCTTTTGATAATGATCCAGACAACGTATCCGCTGTCCATTACGAGCATTTTGGTGACATTCTCTTTAAACTTGGAGACATAGATGAGGCCGTAAAAAATTGGAAAATAGCCAAAGGTATGAATCCAAACGCTGAGCTTATTGATGAAAAAATCGCTCAGCGAAGAATTAACTGATGAAAAAAATACTCTTTATCGCCTTCTTTTTTTCACTATTGGGATCAGTGGGGTGCAGCAAAAAGATTTCAGGTATTGGCCCGGTAGACAATATGAACATTCTCAATGTTCAGCAAGTTGATTTCGATTATTTCTCTGGGAAAGCTAAAATAAACTACAAGGATAGCGAGTTAGACATTAAAGCTAAGGCTAACGTAAGAATGAAAAAAGACAGCGTAATCTGGATAGCCTTTTCAGCGGTGGGTATCCAAGGTGCCAGATGTCTTATTAATAAAGATTCCATTACCGTATTGAACCTATTTAAAAAGGAATATTACGTTTATAACTACGACTCATTGAGTGAGCAATTCAACATCAATGTTGATTTTGAATCTATTCAATCTGCCGCTTTGGGTAACTTGGTAAAGGTTAATGACGAAGAAGATAACGTTGAGAAAACGGAGGATTTTTTTATACTAAAGCAACGATCGGGCTCTGTTGCCATTGATAATTTTGTTAACCCACTTACTATGAAAGTAGAACGGGTTCAAATGCTAGAAAATGAATCTAAAAATTCTGCCACTATTAACTATTACGATTTCCAAATGGTAGAAAATCAGGCTTTTCCATTTTCAGCGGTTATTTCCTTATTTTACAAAGCCAATAATAAAACCCTGAATACGCTGATCGAATTTGAGTATAATAAAGCTGAAATTGAGAATAAAGAACTTAAGTTCCCTTTTAACATTCCCAAGAAATATGTGCGCAGGTAGATATACAAGGGTTCTCATTCTCCTTTCTTTTCTACTCACATCAATTCCTTTATACTCTCAAAAGACCAAAGCTCAGCTTCAAAAGGAAAAGCAAGAAAACCTGATTAAAATTCAGGAGGCTGAAAAAATTCTAGCTGAAACTAAGAGTCAGAAAAAGAATACCATAGGGCAGCTGAATGCGCTGAGTCAAAGAATTAAAACCCAAGAAGCTCTCATTGGCTCCATCCGAAAAGAAGTTGTACTCCTCAATGGGGAAATTGATGAGAATAATCAGATCATTGAGGCCCTAGAAGAAGACGTTAAAAAGCTAAAAGAGGAGTATGCGGCTATGGTATATTCTGCTTACAAAGCCAATCAAAGTTTCAACAAGCTTACTTTTCTATTTTCTGCCGCTTCCTTTAATCAGTTTTTGATGCGGCTGAAATACATGGAGCAATATGGCGAAGCTAGACAGAAGCAAACCGCCCAAATTGAAAAAGTACAGGATGCGCTAACCGGCCAAATTACAATCATTCAAAGCAGAATGTCTGAAAAAAACATTTTGTTGGCCGAACAATTAGAAGAAGGTAAAAGTCTCGGTCAGCTAAAAGATTCTAAAAATAAGCTGGTTACTAACTTGCAAAAAGAAGAGAAAAAGCTTCTTGATGATCTGGAGAACAGAAAAACCGCCGTAGCTAAGCTTGAAAGATATATTAATGATATGATAAAGGAGGAAATGAAAAAGGCTCGTCTGGCAGAAAAAAAAGATAGTGAAGCCTCCGTAAGACTCTCTAATAACTTTGCCGAAAATAAGTCTAAGCTTCCGTGGCCAGTCAAAGGATTTATAGCTCAGAAATTTGGAAGACAGAATCACCCTGTTTTAAAGCGAATCATATTGGATAATACAGGTATCCAAATTCAAACCAGCCAAAATGAAAAAGTGAAGTCTATTTTTGACGGAGTGGTAAGCCAGGTAGCTTTTATAAAGTATCTGGGAAATACGCTACTGGTAAGCCACGGTGATTATATAGCCGTTTACGCCGGTATGAAAGACGTATTTGTGAAACGCGGCCAGCAAATAATTACGGGTCAGGAGTTAGGAACTGTTCTTACTAATCGGGAAGGAGTCTCAGAACTTAAATTTGAAATTAGAAAGAATGAGAAGCCGCTAGATCCGCAGCAGTGGCTCCGTGGTCAAGGCTGAAAACCGCTTAACGAATAATCTACCGGCTTAAGTAGCATTCTTTCGGGTTTTTCAATTAATACATATCTTTACGTAAGCTTAAATAAAATACCATGGAAATGTATAGCTTGTTTGCTATTGGAATGCCGGGAGGTTGGGAATGGATAATTATAATATTGGTAGTTCTAATATTTTTTGGAGCAAAAAAAATTCCTGAGCTAGCCCGAGGCTTGGGGCGTGGCATACGTGAATTCAAAGATGCCACTAAAGAAATAAAAAAAGACATTGAAGAGTCTTCCGGTTCTACTGATGAAGCGGTCAAAAAATAGTCCGGCCTTTTAAATATTCTTATGTATACTTCATTTAATTTAATCCGTAAGGATTTATTTAATGGAGTTATCAGTTGTACTCAGCTCGTTGAGTTCTACCTAGATAATGCCCAAAAACATCAGCATTTAAATGCCTTATTAGAAATTTATGCGGAAGAGGCTGTGGCTAAAGCTAAAGCTATTGACCTTAAAATAGCCGCTGGAAAGGCCGGAAAGCTGGCGGGTATGGTAGTGACCATTAAGGATGTTTTTTGTTATGAAAACCATAAGCTTCAATGCAGTAGCAAAATATTGGGTGATTTCGAGTCCCAATTTACGGCGACCTGTATCCAGCGGTTGCTTTCCGAAGATGCAATTATTATTGGCCGTACCAATTGCGATGAATTTGCTATGGGCAGCAGCAATGAAAATTCTGCTATCGGACCTGTAAAAAATGGTATAGATGAGCGTAAAGTGCCCGGAGGTTCTTCTGGAGGAGCGGCAGTAAGCGTTCAGATGAATATGTGTCTTTTAGCTTTAGGTTCTGATACGGGCGGATCGGTAAGACAACCTGCCGCCTTTTGCGGTGTCATTGGCTTAAAGCCTACCTACTCCCGAATATCACGCCATGGATTAACGGCTTATGCTTCTTCTTTTGACTGTGTCGGTCTTTTTTCCAAGGATACGGATTCCATTTCAGCAGCACTTGAAGTTATGGCCGGTGCGGATGATTTTGATAGCACGGTCTCAAAGAGAGCTTCACCGATTATTGCCCAGAATAGAAATAACACATCCAAATACCGATTTGCCTTTATCCGCGAAACCTTAGAAAGTGATGGTATTTCCAAAGAAATAAAACAAGCCGTTCAAAGGCAAATTGAGATACTTCGAAAACAGGGACATCAGGTAGAGAGTATTGATTTTCCTTTGCTTGAAAAGATATTACCTACTTACTACATTTTAACTTGGGCGGAAGCCAGCTCTAATCTATCTCGCTATGATGGTGTGCGCTATGGTTATAGAAGTAAAAATACTTCGAATATTGACTCACTTTATAAAAAAACCAGGACCGAAGGCTTTGGTACAGAAGTTAAGCGCAGGATTATGCTTGGTACTTTTGTATTGAGCGCAAGTTATTATGATGCCTATTATGCTAAGGCTCAGAAGGTTAGGAAATTGATACGCGATCAAACGAGGAAGATTCTAAAAAAATATGACTTCATTTTGACACCAACCACCCCCTCCACAGCGTTTAATTTAGGTGAACACACTAGTGATCCCTTGGAAATGTATTTAGCCGATTTATTTACTGTGCAGGCTTCTGTAGCAGGTTTACCCGCTATTTCCTTACCTTGCGGTAAAGATTCGAAAGGTTTGCCCATAGGCTTACAGGTAATGGCTGATGATTTTGATGAAGGAAAGCTTCTTGAGTTTTCCGACTATTTTTTAAACTTGGAGAAATGAGAACTTTATTCTTATTATTTTTTTTATTGGTAGTCCAATATGGATTTGGTACAACTATAGACTCTACCGAAAACAGTTATCAGATCAAACAGAAGGTATCAAACTCTACTTATGAATATATCCCGGCTGAGTTGGATTATGATCTTGTTGCCGATCGGTTAAGTTGTATACAAGGTGAAATACCTTTGAACTTTAATACACGTGTATACGCCTTTATTAATTATTTCGCGGTAAAAGACCGGGCGTATACTAAAATGATGCTCACAAGAAAGAGCATTTATTTCCCTCTATTTGAAAAATACCTTAAAAAGTACGGCCTCCCCGATGAATTAAAATATCTTTCCATTATAGAATCCGGTTTAAATCCAACAGCGATATCAAGGGCCAGAGCAGTAGGCCTATGGCAATTTATGTCTTTCACTGGCCGGCAGTACGGTCTCCACCAAGACTGGTACCTTGACGAGCGTATGGACCCTGAAAAATCAACGGAAGCCGCTTGCAAATTTTTAAAACAACTGTACGGTATGTTCGGAGACTGGGAGCTGGCTATAGCCGCTTATAATACCGGGCCGGGAAATGTTAGAAAAGCCATCAGACGTTCCGGATACAAAAGGAAATTTTGGGAGATCTACCCCCATCTTTATCGCGAGACGCGCAGTTACCTACCACAGTTTGTGGCCATTATATATGTTTTGAAATATGCTGAAGAGCATAATTTGTATAACGAAGAATTACAATATGCTATAGCTTCAGATACCTTACAGCTAAATTCTTACGTTCATTTCGAAACATTGGCTAATCAGCTAGCTATTTGTAAAGATGATATCACAAGTTTAAACCCGGCGCTCAAAAAGGGTGTATTACCTGATTCAAAGAAAAAACAGACGCTACGGATTCCTTTAGAAGCCATGGAAATTTTAAAGACAAACAGAGTGGCTATACTCGATAGCGCTGGGAAAGTGGGGAAAAAACAGCTCGATTACCTTGCGAGAAACTCAATAGGAAGTACCTATGGAAGAGATAAAGTAGTACATAAGGTAAGGCGCGGAGACGTACTTGGGAAAATAGCCCGGCGGTATGGTGTCAGAGTATCTGATCTGAAAAAATGGAATAATCTGAGGGGAAATACGATCCGTATTGGACAGCGATTAAGCGTATGGAAAAGGCAGGGCTATACTCCTGTAGCGCCCGTAAAGAAAAATGAACATCCTATAGTTTTAACCGGTAAACAAACTTATACCGTTCAACCGGGAGACACCCTCTGGGACATATCCAGAAAATTTGAAGGAGTGAGCATAAAAAAGATCAAATTGCTCAATAAACTTGAGAATAATAAAATCAAACCCGGCCAAAAGTTAATTGTAGGTACTTAAGTGACTTTTGCTCTGATTAAGGTTATACGTTTATGAAGTTGAAAGCCTCTTTTTATCTTTTTTTGGTACTAGCTCTTGGCATTTCCTGCAGTGAAACCAATGACGGGAACAGTAATAACAGGTTATTGCCTAAAGCCACCGGTAGGGCGGGTGATATGATCATCGTAGTGGATTCTGTCCAATGGTCAGGAGAGCTAGGAGCAGCCCTGAAAGAAACTTTTAGAGAGGAAGTGGGCGGCTTACCTCGAGAAGAGCGTTTGTTCAAAATTAACCAAGTCGATCCCAGAAAATTGAATAACCTTTTAAAAGGCGTTAAGAACCTGGTATTTGTTATTACTTTAGATAGCCGTACTTCAGAAAGCCGGGCATTGAAAAGTTATTTTACAGCATCTTCTATCGAGCGGATTAAAAAGGATCCAAATATTTTTGTTCATACCGTTGAGGATGAGTATGCGAAAGGCCAAAATATTATGTACCTATTTAGTAGTACGGAAAAGGCGTTAATAGAAAAAGTCCGGTCTAACAAAAAACAAATCCAGACCTATTTCAACAAGGCTGAACATGAACGCTTGAAAGCTGGATTATATAAATCAAAAGTGCCTACAGGATTACGAGACCTACTTAGGAAAGAGCATCAATGCTCGATGACTTTACCTTTTGGCTATCAGCAAGTAGTGAATGAAGAAGGCTTTATTTGGTTCCGGCAGATTAATGATGAAAGCGATAAAAATGTATTTATTACCTATAAAGACTACAGATCTGCCGATCAATTTTCAAAAGAACAGTTGATTGCCTTTCGCGACTCAATAGCCATGGAGCAGCTATTTGAAGACCCGGATTATCCGGATACCCATATTCTCACAGAAACATCCGTACCTTATATTCCTGTGACCACAAACGAGATAAATTTCAATACTGCCTACGCAGTAGAAATGAGAGGTCTTTGGAAAACAGCCAATTTATCAATGGGCGGGCCCTTTCACGGTAATGCACTGGTAGATGAAGCGATGAGCAGATTATATTACTTTGAAGGCTTCGTATACAGCCCCGGTAAAAACCAACGTGAATTTATGAGGGAGATTGAAGTTATATTATCAACCTTCCGGACATCCGGTCAAATAAGCTCCTAAAACCCTTAACTTCTTGTGAAACAGGCAGGATACTGTTTTGCATTTCTTATTTTAGCCGCTTGATTTCCATCCAGAATTATGTCAATTAAAATAAGGAAGCAAGACGCTCTCAATTATCATCAACAAGGACAACCAGGAAAAATAGAAGTAGTGCCTACTAAGGCCTTAGGCTCCCAACTTGACCTTGCGCTAGCTTACTCACCCGGAGTAGCTGAGCCTTGTAAAGAAATCTCTGAAAGTCAAGAAAACGTCTACAAATATACATCTAAGGGCAACCTGGTTGGTGTGATTTCAAATGGTACTGCCGTCCTAGGTTTGGGAAATATCGGTCCTGAAGCTTCTAAACCAGTGATGGAAGGTAAGGGAGTACTTTTTAAAAAGTTCGCCGGAATCGATGTGTTTGATATCGAAATCAACGAAGAGGACCCCGATAAATTTATCGCTATTGTTAAATCCCTTGAACCTACGTTTGGTGGTATTAACCTTGAGGATATAAAGGCACCTGAGAGCTTTAAAATTGAACGTGAACTTCGTGACAAAATGGATATCCCTGTCATGCACGATGATCAGCATGGCACGGCCATTATCTCAGCAGCCGCCCTACTAAACGCCTTGGAGCTGGTAGACAAGAAAATTCAAGATATAGTTACCGTAGTGAATGGTGCCGGCGCTGCTGCCATAGCATGTACTAAGCTGTATTGTGCCTTAGGAGCCAGGCGGGAAAACATAATCATGTGCGATAGCAAAGGTGTAATACGTACAGATCGAGAAAATCTTGATCCTGTAAAAGCCGAGTTTGCTACCGACCGAAATCTTCGCGACCTTCAAGAGGCCATGAAAGGTGCCGATTTTTTTCTGGGCCTATCGGTGGCGGATATTCTGGTGCCTGCGGATATTCAAAGTATGGCGGATAAACCCATTGTTTTTGCTCTGGCCAATCCCAACCCGGAGATCGCGTATATGACCGCCATGGAAAGTCGTGAGGATATTATTATGGCTACCGGCCGATCTGACCATCCCAATCAGGTGAATAATGTGCTTGGATTTCCTTATATCTTTCGAGGAGCCTTGGACGTGAGAGCTACTAGTATTAACGAGGAAATGAAACTGGCCGCCGTTCAGGCACTGGCAAACCTGGCGAAAGAAACCGTTCCGGAAATGGTAAATAAGGCATATGGTGATAGTGCCATCCAATTCGGGAGGGACTACTTAATTCCAAAACCTCTTGATCCAAGGTTAATCACTACCATTTCTCCGGCTGTGGCCAAGGCTGCTATAGAGTCCGGTGTGGCTAAAAATAAAATTGAAGATTGGGATAAATACCATGTAGAGCTACAGCAAAGAATTGGCATTGATGAAAAATTAATATCTCGTGTAATCAGCCGCGCCAGAAAGAACCCCAAGCGTGTGGTTTTTGCTGAGGCGCACGATATCAAAGTATTAAAAGCCGCTCAGATCATTCAGGATGAAGGCATAGCTAAGCCCATATTACTGGGCAGAAAAGATGTGATCCAGTCATTGGTGGAGGAACATACGTTAGAACTCTCAGGCTGCGAAATTATTGATAATTATAACGAAAATGACCGCATTCATACCTACGCAGATGCTTTGTATGAAAAACGTAAGCGCAAAGGCTTAACCAAATATGATTCTGTAAAATTAATGCGGGAGCGCAACTACTTTGGCTGTATGATGGTAGAAAAAGGTGAGGCTGATGCTTTTATTTCAGGCCTTACCAAGGACTATCCCAAAACCATATTACCCGCGCTCCAAGTTATCGGTACCAGTGAAGAACATCAACGTGTAGCCGGAATGTACATTATGATTAATAAAAAAGGTACTTTTTTCTTTTCGGATACCACCGTAAACGTAGATCCGGATCCGGAGCAATTGGCTGATATCATACAAATGACCTCCAGAGGAGTTAAATTTTTTGATATTGAGCCTAGAATGGCGGTACTGTCTTATTCTAATTTTGGCACCTCCAAAGGAAGTGTGCCGAACAAAGCTCGAAAGGCCGCTGAAATAGCCCAGGAAAGGAATCCTTCATTAATCATTGACGGAGATATTCAGGCTAACGTAGCCTTGAATACAGATATACAGCGGGAAAACTATCCGTTTAGTAAGCTGGCAGAAAAAGGCGCAAATACCCTTATTTTCCCTGATTTAGCTTCCGGGAATATTGCCTACAAGCTGGTGATGGAAATTGGTGGCGCTGAAGCCATTGGTCCCATACTGCTTGGTATGAAAAAGCCAGTTCATGTATTACAACTAGGGAGCTCAGTTAGAGATATTGTTAATATGGCAGCCATTGCCGTAGTGGACGCACAAACATTTGATAAGAGAAAAGGCAAATGATAGCTTATTTAAAAGGCAAATTGGTACTAAAAGAGCCTACACATATCCTTTTAGATGTAGGCGGCATTGGTTATCATATTAATATATCACTCTCCACTTTTAGTGACATAAAAGACAAAGAAGACACCTTAATTCATACTTACTTACACATAAAGGAAGATTCTCACACTCTATACGGATTTAGCCACGAGAGTGAAAAGCATATGTTTATGCACCTGATTTCCATATCAGGTATAGGGCCGAGTACCGGGCTTATGATACAGTCCTCTTTAACGAGTGGCGAACTCAAGGAAGCAATCGCCTCAGAAGATGTAAAAACAATTCAAGGTGTGAAAGGTGTAGGTGCTAAAACTGCCCAACGGGTCATCCTTGAATTAAAAGATAAGATGAGAAAAGAAGGTTTTGAGACTACTGGAAAAGAAATCGTCTCCCCTTCACGCAATACAGTTAAAAATGAAGCGTTGTCTGCTTTGGTAACGTTAGGAATCAATAAAAACGCTGCTGAAAAAAGTATTGATAGCATCCTGAAAAATTCAGGAAATACAATTACATTGGAGGAATTGATCAAGCTAGCTCTCAAGAACGCCTGATAAGTTTTTTTACGTTTTGACATTCGGTAGATTCAATTATTCTTTATGGGCATGCATTATGGCTTGCATAGGCTGTATGAGTCTTGCTTTTACCGTAAGCCCACGCTCCCTGGCTTATAAAGCAATAGATCTATCCGCTTTTTATCCAGTTTCTGACACCGCAGAAACGGATACTATTCAAAAACCGTATGAACCTTCACGAAAACCCACTTTTAAGCAAAAAGACCGTTTTGGTGATCCTTTTAGCAATAATCTTAGTAAATCTCCTCTGTTATTGAAAGACCCCGCAAGCTTGAAACTTGACGTAGAAATTGACACTGGTCTAAACTATACCATCTATGAAAAAATAGGGGATCTAAATTACAGGCCTACCACTTCCATGAGCTTTGAAGAATTCAGGCGGTACCAGGAGCGTCAATTGCTTAAAGACTATTGGAAAAACAGAAGTGCAGGTTTAGATGGTGAAAGCGCGGTTAGCGGCAGGAGTCTGATCCCTCCTATCTACATAAGTCCCGTTTTTGATAGAATATTTGGAGGTACTTATGTGGAAATAATACCAAGAGGTTTTGTAACACTGGACTTTGGTGGCCGGTGGCAAAGAATAAATAACCCTGCTATACCCATACGCCAGCAGCGTAACGGTGGGTTCGAATTTGATCAGCAAATCAGCATGAACGTTACCGGTAAGATTGGTGAAAAACTACAGGTAACTGCCAATTTTGATAATAACAATTCATTCGATTTTGAAAATAATCTCAAAGTAGAATACACAGGCTTTCAAGAAGATATACTACAAAAATTAGAAATAGGTAATGTTAGTCTTCCATTGAATAATAGCTTAATCACCGGAGCGCAAAACCTGTTTGGAGTGAAGGCGCAGCTTCAGTTTGGAGACCTTTTTGTAACTACCGTTGCCTCTACGCAAAGGGGTAAATCAGAAACGATTGAGATTGAAGGAGGTGGAGCACAAGGCCGTGAATTTGAGATCTTAGCTTCGAATTATGATGAAAACAGACACTTTTTTCTAGGACACTTCTTCAGAGAAAATTACGAAAGATGGATAGAAGGAGTACCTTTAGTAAGCTCAGGAGTAAACGTCACTAATGTAGAAGTTTATGTAGTTAATAGAAATAACGATACGGAAACCTTAAGAGATGTTGTGGGGATAATGGATATGGCAGAGCCTAATTTACAAAACATCTTCAGAAGTGAAAGAATTGAAACAAATAACACCTTTATCGCAAATGATAATAGGGCCAATAACATTTTTGAAAATCTGCCTGATGAGAATTCAAATCTTCGTAATTCAGATGAGATCAATCAATACCTGGAAGAGCTTTTTGATAGAAATCCAGGAGAATTCCAAGGTATGGGAGTTCCTGGATTACAAGAAGGTCTAGATTATGAAAAAATTACCAGCGCCCGAAAGCTTGATTTTAATGAATACACTATTAATTCAAAACTTGGCTACATTTCTCTATTTCGGAAATTACAAAATGATGAAGCACTCGCTGTTTCGTATCAATATAGCTTTAATGGACAAAACTTTACCGTAGGTGAGCTGGCGCGAGATTATTCTACCCTGGATGAGGATAAGGTAGTATTCTTAAAGCTATTAAGACCAAGACAAATTAGAATTGATGCTCCACTGAACCCAACGAGTAATACATTAAAACGAGTACCTACCTGGGAGCTCATGATGAAAAATATCTACTCATTAAATGCATCAAACATAAACCCAGAAGGCTTTCAGTTAAGAGTAATCTATCGTGATGATATTACCGGTATAGATAATCCACAGCTTCAGGAAGGAATAAGGGCCAGTACAATACCGCTCATTGAGATCTTAGGACTTGATAAGCTCAATCCCAATAACGACCCTCAAAGAGATGGAAACTTCGATTTTGTAGAAGATGTAACAATAGATACAGAAACTGGCCTGATCATTTTCCCTTTTTTAAGACCTTTCAGTGATGCCCTAGACTCTGTGTTTAGTAACGATCCCAGAGAAGAGGAACTGAAAGCAAAATTTTCCTAGAATGAATTGTATAACCGAACGTTGATTGACGCGCAGTTAGTATCCAGCAAAAACAAATACATTATTGATGGATCATTCCAATCCGGAGCCTCAAACGAGATCATCATACCCGGTTTCAATATTGCAGAAGGGTCGGTACGGGTTTTTGCAGGGGGTTCACCTTTAGTGGAAAATACGGATTACCGGGTAGACTACACTTTTGGGAAAGTAAGTATAATCAACGAAGGCGTTTTAAATTCCTGTAAAAAGATCAGCAGCTCGTATGAAATAGCAGACCTTTTTAATTTCCAATCAAGGACCCTGTTAGGCGCTCGGTTCGATTATCGTTTAAACGATGATGTCAACTTTGGGGCCACC
>ERZ1740060.845-NODE-845-length-12734-cov-4.811026_pt1 | contig 12734 bp, 11 predicted proteins | sample MGYA00581743_ERZ1740060 | MGnify/ENA primary metagenome ERZ1740060 (study PRJEB43018, sample SAMN04849235) | marine metagenome | isolation source: floating plastic debris | place: Pacific Ocean | collected 2008-08-27 | study: EMG produced TPA metagenomics assembly...
CAGCGCATCCGCCGCGCATACGAGATAACGGATATTGGTGAGGAAGGTCGAATTAAAGAACTCGCACAGAGAAAGGCCAAGACCGGTGAAATCGAATCTGAGCACGGCGATACCAAGCCCCGTCAGCCGCGCCGCGATCCGGCGCGCAGTCGGGATGTCCTTGCCGCAGGTAAAGCAATGCGCAAAGAGCGCCGTTGCCAGATGCGGCCCGTCTGGAAGATCGAGCCGGGCAGCCAGATCGTGGCCATCATGGCCTGTGAAGGTGAAGCGTTCGGTGGGCATGGGGCAGTTCCTTGTCGCTCAAGCTAGGCTCTGCGCGGGAGCGAAACCAGACCGCATTTTCTTTTGTCACGGCTAGGTGAGGATCTGAAACGAAGCTGTTTTGAGCCCTTTGATGTAGGTCATTCGTTCTCTAGTTCAGGGTGTTACTCTGCACCACCAGAAGCTCCTTCTTGGGGTAGCTCCTATCTGCAAAGCATCGAGGTTCACATGCAAATACGCTATTTTTCCTGCGCTTTGGCACTTGCGGCGACAGCATCGCTCGCGGGTACAATGTCGAGTGCACAGTCGGTTTCCAGTGATCTTTCGGGTCTCTTTCAGGATCAGGAGATTACAGTGAACGTAGATAACTTCGTGCGGGCCGCGACCGACGCAGAAATCGGCAAGTATCTTGCCTTGAGTGGGGGCGTTAACAAACTGTTCCATCTGCGTGTGCCGACACCGGTCGATCAACAGCCGACAATACGGATGAATCGCGACACACTTTATAGCATGTCGATTATCGATATCACTGAGGGGGCAAGTGTGACCCTGACTGATGCAGGGCAACGGTACATATCCGCGCACATCATCAATCAGGACCATTACATGGACGTCTATTCGGGTGGCGGCACCTATTCCATCGATATGGAAAAGTACGCAACTCCCTATGTCGTCCTGATTGTCCGGACATTGGTGGATTCCTCTGACGCCGCAGATGTAGCAGACGTGCAAAGTTTGCAGGATCAAATTCAGGTGGACGCCGGATCGGCCAGACCCTTCATCATGCCGAACTATGATGAAGAGAGTTTCGAGGCTGTCTTGGAAGCGGCTTTGTCGCTGGCCGTTCATATCCCAGATAGTCAGGCGACGTTTGGTATGAGAGATGAGGTCGACGATATCCGCCATTTTCTGGGTGCTGCATTCGGTTGGGGTGGATTGCCCTCATCAGAGGCCTTCTATCTCAATGTCGAGCCAAACTTGCCTGTCGGTGAGTACAGAATACACGTTCCTGCTGATGTCCCGGTCGATGCGTTTTGGTCGGTAAGCCTCTATAACGCGCGCGGGTTCTTCGAAGAAAATGATCTCGATGCCTACAACGTGAATTCGGTGACAGGAAAGCGAGAAGAGGACGGGTCAATGGTCGTGCATCTTGGTGGTTGCGGTGATGCCCGTCCGAACTGCCTGCCCATAATGGAAGGCTGGAACTATGCCGTTCGACTGTATCAGCCACGCGATGAAGTGACTGCCGGCACTTGGGAGTATCCAGCGGAGGAACCGGTTGCGCCATAACGCAGAATAAAGGCCAACAGCACTAGGCTTGGCGCTTTGCTACTGCACCTGCAAAGGCCAAGAGCCTGAGTCTGGTCTTGGGGGTTCGTCGGAGCACCTGCCCATCAACGCAGCATCGAACGGGTATTTCGTCAGGTTTTCGTACCCGTCTTCCGTGATCAGGACCTGGTCTTCCAGCTTGATCGAGAAGTCTCCGCCTTCCGGACTGATCAGCGCCTCAACGCAAAGAACCATGCCGGGCTCCAGCGGGTAGTCGTACGCACCGGCAACCGCATGGTCCGGATAAGCGACCAGCGGCCACTCGTCACAAAGACCGACGCCATGCATCAGACAGCCATATTTCAGTTTCTGGAATTGCGGGTCGAGCACATGGGTGTTTGCGCTGAGTTCGGGGATCATGACACCGGGCTTCAGCATTTCCATGTTTGTCATGATATGCTCGTGTCCGTGCTGCATCGCATAGACCATGTCCGGGCGGGGGTTTTCATCTCCAATCCACCAGGTGCGCGAGATGTCGACGCAAATGCCATAGCTGCCCACCAGATCGGTGTCGAAGGCGATAATCTCGTTGTTTTGGGTGATGCGCGGCCCGCATTCCTGGAACCAGGGATTGCTGCGTGGACCCGAGGCCAGTAATCGCGTCTCAATCCACTCGCCGCCGCGCCGAATGTTCTCGGCGTGCAGAACGGCCCAGATATCGTCCTCGCTAGTTCGACCCAAAGGCACGTTTTCGCGGGCAAACCGCTCCATCTCCGCCACGGCGGTCTCGCAGGCGTGGGAGGCGCAGCGCATCGCAAGAATTTCATCGGGCCCCTTAACAGCGCGGCATTTCTCCGTGAGTTCCTCGCCCTCCATCACCTCGAGGCCCTGCGCTTCCAGCGCGCGCAGGCCGTGCAGCATGATCTTGTCCACGGCAAGCCGTTTCAATCCGGGCGCATGCTCTTCAAGCAGGATGCGAACCTCGTTGGATAGCGTGTCGGCCGCGACATCGATTTTGTCGCCTCGGTCAAAGTAAAACAGGTCTGCGCCGGAGCGTTGCTCGCGCACAAGCGGATTGAATTCGGACAGAAACGGTGAGTTTTTGTAATCCCACATCACCATATAGCCATCGGCGCAGATCAGAAGCGCGCGAAACGGATTATGCGTGTTCCACAATTGCATGTTGGTGCTGTCGGTCGCATAGCGGATGTTGAGCGGGTCAAAGACCAGCAGACCGGCATAGTCGCGATCGTTTATGAACCGCGTCAGACGCGCCCATCGATATCGACGCATGGCCTGCAAGTCTGGCAGGTGCAGCCCGGCTGCCGCCCATTCCCCGAAGGCCAGTTGCGTTGGGCCAATCTCGACCCGGTTGGCATCGTTCGGAGTGTTGTCGCCCAGCGTAGCGCCGCGTGTCGGGTCGATCTTGCGGGTCTCTCGGTAATGGGTATTCATTGCAGGCCTCCCTGATGGCATCAGGGTGGGACGGATCAGAGGCGTGTGGCGCGCCTGATCGCGACATCACAGCCTATCGCAAGCGGCACCGCCGGGCAGGTGAGTATTTCTGGCAAGATGAAGCCTTCGGGCGATGTTCCGTAAGCGCACAGAGCCGTGTGAGGTGCTTAAGTCTGATTTTGGTCGTCTCGGATGGCGTCGATCATCCGTTGCACGTTGTCAGGATCGGCATCGGGCGTGATCCCATGGCCCAGGTTAAAGATATGCGGGCCGGTCCTGAAGGCGTCGACCACGCGGCGGGTTTCGCGCACCAGCGCCTCGCCCCCGGTCACCATGTGCGACGAGGCCAGGTTGCCCTGCACGCAGCCAGAGCTTTGTACGTGGCTCGCGGCCCATTCCGGGGTGACGGAATCATCCAGTGCGACGCAATCGGCGCCTGTTTTTTCATGAAATCCGACATAGCCTTCGCCCGCCTCACGCGGAAAGACAATGACCGGGGTGTCCGGGTGTTTCGCCTTGAGCGCGGAAGTGATTTCGGCGGCGGGTTGGAGAGCGAAATCCTCGAAATCCGCGCCTTTGAGCGATCCGGCCCATGAGTCAAAGATCTTCACCACCTCGGCTCCGGCCTCGATCTGAGCGCTAAGATAGTCGATCGTGGCCTCTGTGAGCCGGCTCATCAATGCTTCGAACAGCGGGCGGTTCTCCGCCTTGAGCGCATGAGCGGGGGCCTGATCCGGTGTGCCACGCCCCGCGATCATATACGTGGCGACGGTCCACGGTGCCCCGGCAAACCCGATCAAAGTCGTCTCGTTTGGAAGGTCCGAGGACAGGTTGCGCAAGGTTTGATAGATCGGCGCGAGGGTCTCGTGCACATCCGTGGCCGCAGATAGCTTGGCGAAATCGGCCTCAGAGGTGATTGTGGACAGGCGTGGGCCCTCGCCGGTGACAAACCACAGATCCGCGCCGAGAGCCTGCGGCAGGAGCAGAATATCCGCAAAGAGGATGGCGGCGTCAAAACCGTAGCGCCGGATCGGCTGAAGCGTGACTTCGGTGGCCAGATCAGAATTGTAGCACAGCGAGAGAAAATCGCCTGCCTCTGCCCGGGTGGCGCGGTACTCTGGCAGATACCGGCCCGCTTGTCGCATCATCCAGATCGGGGGGGTGGGCTGCACCTCTCCGGCGAGCGCGCGCAGGATCGTCTTTGTCTCTTTCATGGCTGTCACTCCCCCGAAAATCCGTCTGTTGCCCTTCGGCCGTCTGCTTCAGTGTTTAGACTGTCAACCCAATGGCTTGTCAACGCAAGTTGACAGGGCTAGACCTGAGGTATGACGACGGAACTCCCCTCACCTGACGCCCCTTTGCGCATTGGCACGCGTGGCTCTCCGCTTGCGCTCGCGCAAGCGCATGAAACCCGTGACCGGCTGGCGTCAGCCTTTGACTTGCCGCAGGACGCCTTTGAGATTGTGGTGATCAAGACCACGGGCGACCGGGTGCTGGATCGGCCCTTGAAAGAGATTGGTGGCAAGGGCCTGTTCACCCGTGAAATCGAGGACGAGATGTTGTCGGGCGGCATCGATATTGCCGTACATTCGATGAAGGATATGCCTGTCAAACAGCCTCCGGGGCTTACGCTGACGACCTATCTGCCGCGGGAGGATGTCCGCGATGCGTTCGTGTCCCCCGAGTTCTCAGCGCTTCGCGACTTGCCTGCGGGGACAAAAGTCGGCACCTCGTCACTTCGGCGAAAGGCACAGGTGCTGGTTCGGTTCCCGCATCTCGATGTTGTTGAGTTCCGGGGCAATGTGCAGACCCGGCTGAAAAAGCTTGAAGACAGAGTTGCGGCGTGCACCTTCCTTGCGATGGCAGGGCTGAACCGCCTCGGTCAGAGCCATGTCGCCCGGGGGGCCATCGACCCAGAAGACATGTTGCCTGCAGTAGCGCAGGGCGCGATCGGTATCGAACGGCGTGAGGACGACGCTCGTATGGCCGGAATGCTTGAAGCGATCCATGACACCGAGACTGGCATGCGACTTGCCGCAGAACGCGCCTTTCTGGCGACGCTTGACGGGTCCTGCGAAACGCCGATTGCCGGTCTGGCCGAGATCGACGGAGAGACTTTGAGGTTGCGAGGGGAAATTCTGAGCCCGGACGGCAGCAAGAGCTTCGCTGATGAATTGTCAGGTCCGGTCGAAGATGGGGCGGCCATGGGCGAAGCCCTGGCGCGGGCTCTGCTCGAACGCGCCGGCCCCGGTTTCTTCGACTGGCGCAGCACTCAAAGCGCTTGAGCAAGTCACATATCGATCAACTGCGCGCAACGACCACTTTCCGTGAGCCACACGCGCAAACACACTAAGCACGTGCGCCACGATCCAGCGGAATTGCCAAAAAAAGCTGCAAAAAAAGCACCCCGCAGGAGGACCTGCGGGGTGCTTTTCGCTTTTGGCTTAGTTTACTTGTGATTCTTGTACTTTGACGATTCCATGCCCTGCCCAATCGCAAGCGCGCCGATGCATACGGCGATTGCGATCACGCTGTAGAGGCCAGGCATTGCCGTCCCCAGCCCCATGAAAATCGCGCCACTGACGCCTTCCCAGGTGCCTTGCTCAAATGGAAATCCCATATCGGTCTCCTTTCAGACGTTTCGTTAGCTGGATGCCGGGGGCGAGACCCCGATACCCTCAGGATAGGCCTGTGCCGGTACTTTGACCGTGTCCAGACCGGCGATTTCGGCCGCTTCAGGGACCCGGAGCATGCCCAGCATCTTCAGGATGAAGGACGTGCCGAAACCAGTGATGAAGCCGATAGCCACAAAGACAACAATGCCAACAAGCTGGCCTACAAAGCTGATCACCGGAACGCTGTCGCCGGAGAATGCTGCCGCTTCACCAAGGGCGGGGTAGCCCGCGCCAAAGATACCCAGCATCAGCATGCCGTAGATACCCATCGTGCCGTGAACAGTAACCGCGCCGACCGCATCGTCGATACCCATGTTTTCGAGCATCTTGGCCGCTGGTTTCAGAAGCAGGCCTGCCCCGATTGCGATCAGGAATGTCAGGGACGGGAAGTAGATGTCCAACCCTGAAGCGGTAGAAATCAGGCCGGCAAGAGCGCCGGACATCATCCAGAACGGATCGCGCGTGAAGAGCCAGGCGCCGATGATCCCGCCAGCAACACCCATCAGGATGTTAAAGCTGAGTGCGCCGAGGTTGGTGGGTGTGCCATAGATTGTGTTGTAGTTATCGCTCCACGACCAAGCCTCGCCGCCGACGACAAGACACCCCATCAAAAAGCCCCAGAAGCCCACGACAATGAGCATCAGACCAGTCGCCGTGAACGGCATGTTGTGACCCGGCAGATCGTTTGCCGTGCCATCGGCGTTGAACTTGCCGATGCGGGGGCCCAGATTGATTAGAACGCCAAGCGCAAAGAAGGCTGCGATGGCGTGAACGAGGCCCGCGGCGCCAAAGTCATGGACGCCCCAATCCTGCACAAGCCAACCGTCCGAGTGCCAGCCCCAGGCCGCACCGAGTGTCCAGCTGAACCCGCCCAGCACAATCGCGCAGATTACAAATCCAACAGTCTGGATCCGTTCGATCACCGCACCGGACATGATCGATGCCGTTGTCGCGGCAAAGAGCGTGAAGGCGCCCCAGAACACGCCGCTAATCTGGTCATCGATGTTGGGTCCCATCGCTGCTGCGGATTCTCCCCAAGGCCATGCAATGGAATTCGCCAAAGCCGCACCCGAGATCCCGTTGGGTCCTTCGGCGAAGCTGAAGCCCTGTGGAAAGCCGTAATAGACCCACCAGCCAAAGAAATAGAAAGAGGGGATCACGAAGGCGATCGCCAGGATGTTTTTCACCCCAGACGACAGCGCGTTCTTGGCGCGTGAGGCACCCATCTCGTAGGCAAGAAAGCCTGCGTGGATAATGATCATCAAGGGGATTGTCAGATAATAGAACAGCTCGGCGAACATCGTATTCGTCGAATTCCCCTTCGCCTCAATTGCCGCCACCTTGGCCGCAAGTTCCGCGAGTTGTTCTTCCATGGTCCGTTATACCTCCGTGTAGCTGACCAGCGTCTTGGCGCGCAGAGTCATATTGATGGCGCAGTGAACCCCGGAGGCGGCGGGCGCGAAAGTATTAATTTTTTGTAATCATTCGACATGTCGGGCGCATTTGGCTCGGCTTGCGCTCAAAACTATAGTGGATACCGGGGGTTTGTACTGGTAAATATCCAGCTAAATCACTGATTTAAATTGGAATATTTTATATCTTTGTTCGCGACCCTCTGATGGGAAGATACGCTCTTCTCTCAACGTGGCTCCGGCAAAACGTCGCACAAAAAAAAGGCAGGGTTTGCGCAGATTTGTACCAATTATGAGCCAATATTTTTCAAATTTTGTGCAACGGCTCGAAACGGTGCAGCTGTCGAACCAAATGTGATCCAAATCGGCGGCGCTGACCCCCCGCTGATGTCCTAGCTGAAAAACGAGCGTCTTCAGATACAGTCAGTATGTGTTACGAGGGCGACGGCCTGTGCAAATCATCGGCGTGCATTTCGCAGTACTCTGCACTTTGTATTTCTTCGCGAGCGGACGCGGTTTCGAAGGCGCTGTACCGACCGTTCGAGAATCGCTCGCAATCGAGCGCATGTCCTGCCTCGATGGCCGCAGCCCCGACATCCTGACCGGCGGCATAACAGACACCAACATGACGGTCATGGCTGCGTCGCCCGCTCAACGCGCTTTTTAGGGTTTTGCCGCTCAGATAATCGACCATCCATCGTCGCGCTTCCCGGCCCTGAGATGTGGTCACTTCGGGACCGTCCACGCCGTTCAGTCGAATGGGAATCTGGTTCAGGATAATCGTATCGACATCCCGCACGACCACGTTGCGCCCCACAATTGTCTCGGTCCAACCGGTTTCGGCATGCGCCATCAGCGGAACAGACGCCAGAGCCAGGACAACGCGGCCTGTGAGGTAGCGGGGGAGGGCGAACATAAAGAAAATACTCATACAAACCCTCCCCCAAACTGACCAAGCGCAGATAGGTCGGCACCGGTCAGACCTCTAACCGTCGTAATGGACGGTTGCGCGTCGGCAAAAAGGCAGCAGAGCGCCGACGCTGACACGAGACATCAAGGGCAAATAAGCCAATTCTGCGGCTGGAATTCGCACAGGCCGGGGCCAAAGACCGGGTTTTGAAAACAATCTGTTCACCCGTTGCGGGTCTGCTCCGACCGGCCTGCGTCGCGAAGATCGCTTTTCGCTTGACGCCCATTGGCTGGCTGGCATACGACGCCCGGACTTCTGGCGTGGTAGCTCAGCTGGTTAGAGCGCACGACTCATAATCGTGAGGTCGGGAGTTCAAGTCTCCCCCACGCCACCACGAAATTCATAATTAATATTGTAATTCAATGTGTTATGGGAATTATAGTGTTTTCCGACCACCTTTCTGTCCACCCTGTCTTGCTCTAGACTTCAAATGATCTGTTGTGCAGTACCCCGCGCTATGCTGACGACGGTCCTGCCCAAACCACTCCAAGCCAACGATATGGCCGCTCCCTTAGTGAGAACTTCGGATACGCCGGTGAGGCTACCGGATCTCAGCGGATCGAGCTGGCAGTTGCGGCGAATGGCGGGGGAGAGCCCAAACCTACCAAGGCGCCTGCACGCGGCGAATGACCGCTCTGCGGACTCTGTCAAAAGCGACCGCGTCTGGATCGCAACCGATCCGCCATTCTGGCTTCAACGCTCATCAACGCCGAACCGTGCTTCCATTTTGAGCTTTTGGGCGTCGGTTCTTAGGCCTTCCACGATCTCGCGCTCGCTCAGGCCTTTTTGAGCGCGGCGCAAAACGAGCTCGGCATGCCGCACACCTTCCTCGTCGTATCCGTAGAGAACGGACTGAGCTCTGATGTCCGTGGGGCCGGACAACCATGAGCGGCGGCTTAGCGGATCGATGTAGAGCGTCGACTTGGAGTAATGCTCATCGCCGCTTGCTATGTCCGTTCTGGCGAACATGATCTCTTCCACGCCTTGATGCTCAAACAGTTGGCTGATGCTGCGAAAGTGCGAGTCCATCTTTCCATCCGCGTCCACCCCGTACCCCGTGACAGAAAGCGACGCCACGTCCTGAGCAATCCGCCAAATGCCAAAGTGGCGTTTGCCGTTTGCTTCGTAATTGTAGGTCCACAGGCCGTTCACGAACGCGTTGCGGTGATAGAGCGCCAGCAGCGTATCGGAGCGGTTGATCAACCAGTAGACCAGCAAAATCAGCAACCGGAAGAGCCCGACGCTTGTGAAAAATGTGATCAGCCATCTGACTTGCGACTGGATGTCATCGATGTTGGAGAGCAGATTGCTGAGCGCCATGATGTAGGAGATCGTGACCAGCAGAATGAGGATGTTCACTTTCTCAAGAATGTTCATGGCTTTCGTGCCTCGGTGCAGTCGGAGGGGCTGTTGCGGAGATCAAGGGCGGCGCTTGAGGTTGACGCACCGCCCTTCCGGGAAGGCGAATTACACTGGCTGCGACTGGCTTTGGGTCATCCATAGAAGCCCAAAGAGAAGCAGCGCAGCAGACGCGGCACTGGCAAAGGTCCGGACCGAGTTCCAGAACGTCCAGCGAGGAACGTAGGTCTGGAGCCAGAAATCGCGCGTGGTCCCCGATGACATCTCCATCCCGGCCAGGGCCTCATTCATGGGTACGTTGAAGAAGACGGTGACCCCGAAGGTGCCGATCAGATAGACCAGTCCGGCGATCATGATCAGCGTTCCCGCGGGGCCGGAGACGGCGAATGCGCCATAGCCCGCAACGATCAGCGAAACGGCCGCCATGCCCAGAAACAGCGCCATGAACACCCAGCGAAACACCTCGCGGTTGATGACCTGCATGGCCTCGACGCCGCCATGCCCACCGGTCAGTGCGAGTGAGCGCATGATGAAGTCGGAAAAGGCGAGGAACACGCCGCCCACGAGGGAATACGCGATGATTGCGAATTGCATGAGAAAGAAGAAAGCGGTCGACATTTTGAGAACTCCAAATTGGGGATGATGCGGCAGAAAGGCGTGAGCCTCCCGCCGCGTGGTGTGAGGATCAGGCGGCGGCGGACCAGGCGCCCGCGGCCATGGCGGTCTTGGCGAACTCCGCGAAATCGCGCGGTTTGCGGCCAAGGGCGCGCTCGACACCGTCGCTTGTGTACGCGTTGCGGCCATCCAGCGTCTCACGGGCGATCTGCGTGAACACGTCGGCCACGAAGTCACCGCCCGAGGCCGCGACATTGGCGTGGAAGTCCTCGAACGTGATCGGGATGTGCTTAATGGGGCGACCCAGCGTTACCGACAGCACCTCGGCCATCTCCGCGAATGTCATCAGGCGTGGACCCGTGACCTCGTAGCGTTCGCCGATATGACCCTCTTCTGTCAGGGCTGCGACCACGACATCAGCGATGTCGTCAATGTCGATGATCGGCTCGGGCATATCACCGCCGGGCATCGGCAAAACGCCACCCAGGATCGGATCCCGCAGATAGCCTTCGCTGAAGTTCTGCGCAAACCACGCCGCCCGCACGATGGTGAAGGGTAGGCCCGAGTTGCGGACAAGCTCTTCGCCCATGCTGGCGAAATGCTCGCCGCGGCCGGACAAAAGGACGATGTGTTTGAGCCCGGTATCAAGGGCGACCTTGGTGAAGGCCTCCAGCTGCTCTACCGCGCCGGGGAAGGCGAGATCAGGGAAGTAGGTCACATAGGCCTTTGAAACGCCGCTGAGCGCAGGCGCCCAAGTTGCCGTGTCTTCCCAATCAAAAGGTGTCTCAGACCGCCGAGCACCGCGCCGGACGGCGACGCCTTTGGCTTCGAGTTTGCTGACAACGCGAGAGCCGGTCTTGCCGGTGGCGCCGATGACGAGGATGGGTTGGTCAGTCATGTTCAGTCTCCTTGGTTCAAGTTGCTAACCAAGGTTTAGAAAGTCGGTCGGACGCGGGTATTGACCGCGATTGCCACCTTTTTGACATCGGCTGCCAAAGGTGCAGTTCGAGTGATCTTACTTGAGAGATTTCCGATAGGCCGCCGGCGTAACGCCCATCCATCGCTTGAACGCGCGATTGAAAGCGCTTTGCTCTGAATACCCGGTCAGGAACGCAATCTCGGACAGCGAATAGCGGTCTTCTTGCAGCATGGCTGTAGCGATCTCGCGGCGGGTTTCTTCGGTCAGGGTCTGAAAACTGAGACCATGTTCCGAAAGACGCCGGTGAAACGACCGGACACTCAGGCCCAGCCTGCGCGCGATATCTGCCATTTTGGGCAAACCTTCACTGAGGGCACGGGCAATCTCGCTTTTTGTCTGCGTCTGCAATGCGGGCATATCATCAATCTGCGCAAGTTCCTGATCGAGGTGCGTAACAAGAAACTGCGTGATCCCCTCATCCCCGAGAATGTTGGGATCGGACAAAGATTGATGGGAAAGCAGCATCGCATCCCTGTCCGCGCCGAAATAAACGGGACAGCCAAAATATGCCTCGTGATGCTCGATCGTCTTGGGAGCGGCGTGCTTGAAATAGACCTCGATCGGAGCAAATGGCCGCGGCGACACCTGCCGACTGAGCGATACGCCGCTAGCCAGGTCAGCCTCAATTGAAATGCGCATGCCGAGCCGACGTATGCCTTCGCGGTGTTCAACAAACAGCATGCCTCCCTCTGCTTCCTGCAACTCATAGAGCGAGAAACTGGTCCAAAGACGCCAGTATCGCGCCACGCGTGAGAACGAGCCAAGGAGATTGGGCGCGGATTTCCATGCCAAGCCGAGCGCGCCGTATTCGTCCGGTCGCATCGCTTCACCTACGATCAATGGCAAAGACGTTACGTCCATCTTCTCGGCCATCAGCTCGATCATGCCGTAGAATGCATCTTCATCGAGCATATGCTTGGGGTCCCAGGCGCCGTCAGCGTCCACACCAACGGATGCCAGCACCGCCTTTGCATCAATGGCGTCTCCGGCAACGCCAACGACTTTTCTGGCAAAGAGAGAAGTGACCTGACCCATGCCCGCAGACTAGTTTAGCCAAAACCACTAGCCAAGCCTCGCGGCAGCAAAGCGGTCATTCCCCAATTCCCCAATAGATGACCGCTTCGTCCGCAGGGCAGTCGTTCGGTAGGTCAGTGCGCATGACACTGCAGCGAATGACCGATGTGAGCACCAAGCGGCTGGTGGGGTCCGCGCCAAAACTGAGCACATCCACGACACGCTTCAAAAACTATACGTAACGCCCAAACCAAAAAACGCTTGGGTTTCAGATCCGACGTCCGAGACTATTGGACTGTCGGAAGCGTCTCCCATAAGTGCGCTGACAGAAGCATTTGCAATTAGTCCCCAACTCTCAGTTAGCTGGTATGTAGCAACTAGACTGACGCCAATACTGTCAAAGCCGCCGTCAGCTTTGAATGCCGGAAGTCCGGATGCCATTGAACCTACGTGTGAATTCGAAAAGGAAGTTTCTGCATAGTCGTCGGATACGTATCTTGTTGACACGCCAGCGGTAAGACCAAGGCGCGGTGTCGGGCGGAATGTGTACGCCGCCCCAAGTTCGGCAAGAAAACCTGAATGAGCATCTGCCACATCGTAGAGCAAATCGACGCGCAAAACCCCTTCATCGCCAGAAGCGAGACCAATTGGTTGTCCGTAACGGAGAAAAAAGCCGAGCTCCGCTGCGTCAGCAATTTCTGGAAGGGCCGCGGCCTGACGGTTGG
>ERZ1740060.846-NODE-846-length-12703-cov-4.655202_pt1 | contig 12703 bp, 8 predicted proteins | sample MGYA00581743_ERZ1740060 | MGnify/ENA primary metagenome ERZ1740060 (study PRJEB43018, sample SAMN04849235) | marine metagenome | isolation source: floating plastic debris | place: Pacific Ocean | collected 2008-08-27 | study: EMG produced TPA metagenomics assembly...
GGTGGTGGACGGAAACAAGGGCGAGGAATTCGATTTTGAATCAGAGAATAAACGCCAGCTCGCTGGCAACATCTACCTCGCAAAAGTAACCCGGGTCGAGCCGTCTCTGCAGGCGGCTTTCGTGGATTACGGTGGAAATCGTCATGGGTTTCTGGCCTTCTCGGAAATCCATCCTGATTACTATCAGATCCCCGTTGCAGATCGGGAAGCGCTTCTGGAAGAAGAGCGCGCCTATGCCGAGGCGATGAAGTCGCGCGAGGAAGAAGAAAGCAAACCCAAGAGAAGCCGCCGCCGGACGCGTTCCAAGGCGGCGAAGACCGCCGATGATGCGGCAATCAGCACGTCCGACATTTCCGGGATGGAGACCATTGACCTCGATGACGAGGATGAAGGTCTGTCGCCGCGCGAGCGTGCGGGCGAGGTGCCCGTCGAAGAGCCCGATGATCTGAAGGGCAGCGAGGAACAGCCCGAAAACACGCAGACAAATGACCCGGACGAGGCCGCGTCCGAGGATGCCCAGCCCGCATCCGATGCGGCTGAGGGCGAAAAGGTGTCGGATGAGCCCGAAACCGGATCTGCGGAGGGTGACGACGCGAAAGCGGAGGATGAGGGTTCGGACGATGAGGACGGCCACGAAGCGGAAGACGCCGATTCCGAGGGTAAGAGTGATGCCAGCGCTCGGGATGACAGTATCGAATCCGTTGCCGACGAGGACGATGCAGAGGATATTCGCCCGCCCCGCAAACCCCGTCCGCGCCGCTACAAAATTCAGGAAGTGGTCAAGGTGCGCCAGATCCTTCTGGTCCAGGTGGTCAAGGAAGAGCGCGGCAACAAGGGCGCGGCGCTGACCACCTACCTGTCCCTGGCGGGACGGTATTGCGTTTTGATGCCCAACACCGCCCGCGGTGGCGGGATCAGCCGCAAGATCACAAATGCCGCAGACCGAAAGAAACTCAAAGAGATAGCGGGCGAAATTGATGTGCCGCAGGGCGCGGGCTTGATCGTGCGGACGGCAGGCGCCAAACGCACCAAGACCGAGATCAAGCGGGATTACGAATACCTGCAGCGTATGTGGGAACAGATCCGCGAGTTGACGCTGAAGTCTATCGCACCTGCAAAAATTTACGAGGAAGGCGACCTGATCAAGCGCTCGATCCGCGATTTGTACAATCGGGATATCGATGAAGTGCTGGTGGAGGGCGAACGCGGCTACCGCATCGCCAAGGACTTCATGAAAATGATCATGCCGTCCCACGCCAAGAATGTGCAGCATTACACTGACGCGCTGCCATTGTTTGCAAGGTTTCAGGTGGAGAGCTACCTCAGCTCCATGTTCAATCCGGCGGTGCAGCTGAAATCCGGCGGCTACATCGTGATCGGCGTGACAGAGGCGCTCGTCGCGATCGATGTGAACTCGGGCAAGGCCACCAAGGAAGGGTCTATCGAAGAAACCGCCCTTAAAACGAACCTTGAGGCCGCCGATGAAGTGGCGCGCCAATTGCGGTTGCGCGATCTTGCCGGGCTCATCGTCATCGATTTCATCGATATGGACGAACGCAAGAACAACACGGCAGTTGAGAAGCGCATGAAAGAGCGGCTGAAAACCGACCGTGCGCGCATTCAGGTCGGGCGTATCTCGGGTTTTGGCCTGATGGAGATGAGCCGTCAGCGGCTGCGCCCGGGGATGCTGGAGGCCACGACACAACCCTGTCCCCATTGTCACGGAACGGGTTTGATCCGATCGGATGACAATCTCGCCCTGTCAATCCTGCGGCAGATCGAGGAAGAAGGCGTCCGGCGCCGCTCGCGCGAGGTTCTCGTGAAGTGCCCCATTGGCATCGTCAACTATCTGATGAATCAAAAACGCGAACATGTCGCTCAGATCGAAACGCGCTATGGTCTTTCGGTGCGGATCGAAGGCGATCCTGCGTTGATCAGCCCGGATTTCTCAATCGAGAAGTTTAAGACGGCGACACGGGTTGTGCCGCAAGTCGACGGCCCGCATGTCTCCGTTGACAGCTCTTTGATGGAAGAGATCGATGCCGAAGATGAAGACAGCGTAGATACAGCCGTCGATGAGGACGAGGACAAGCCAAAGAAGAAACGCCGCCGGCGTCGCCGCCGGTCGCGTGGGCGAGGCAACGGTCAGGGGGGTGATGAGACCCGCAGCCCGGACGAGACCAGCGAAGGTGAGGCCTCGTCTGAAGACGCGACGAGCGACGCTGATGTAGACGCCAAAGCCGTAGCAGATACGGAGGCGGAGACCGAGACAGAAAGCGGCGCGACGCAGACCGACACTGTGGAAGACGCGGCCCCAGAGGAAAAACCAAAGTCGCGCCGTCGCAGCCGGTCCCGGCGCAAGACGACGGAAGAGCCTGTCGAACCGGAGACGGCGGAAGCACAATCAGCAGGTGACGAGACGGCTGAAGCGACTGAGACGTCCGGAGAGGGGGACGCGGCGGATGCATCGCCGCCGAAGCCAAAACGCAAACCGCGCACCCGCAAGAAGCCAACACCGCAGGAGGATGTACCTGCCGAGGCAGAGGCAAGTGCCGCGCCCGAGCCGGACGAGGCCGTCGCGCCAAAACCAAAAGCGCGCGGCAGAAAGAAAGCCACCTCAACCGAAGCGGAAAAGATCGCTGTTGCGTCTGAACCGGTTGCGGCGACCTCAAGCGAAACAGTGGAGGCCGCCCCTGCACCAGCGCCTGAACCGGCAGCAGAGGCCGCGCCCGAGGACAAGCCGAAACGGCGTGGCTGGTGGTCTATCGGAGGCTAGGAGAAGAGGCGCTGACACACTCGCGCCGTTTTGTCTGTCTAGCGCTTCTCGACGCGGTAGATCACGTGATCGCTTTTGTTTTCTGTGCTGAGAAGCGCATTCCCTGACTCGGTGCAGTAATGCGGCACATCCACGATCGCCGCCGGGTCATCGGCGCAAAGCTCTACCACGTCGCCCGGTTGCGCGCGCTTGATCTGTTTGGCGAGCTTAAGAACGGGCAGGGGGCAAAGGAGCCCCGTGGCATCGATCCGGGTGGTCTGGGTCATGGCGCGCAGATAGGTGTTGCGTTACAGCTTGTCCACACAGATGTGACCGGATGGTGGCGTGACCTTCTGCACGCGATAGCCTACATCTGCCTCCATGTTCGGACTGGACCTCATAGACGCCACGCTTTTGCCGGCGATGCTGATCGCGCTCGCGGCCGGGGTTTTCTCGTTTCTCAGCCCCTGCGTGCTCCCGATCGTGCCGCCGTATCTGGCATATATGAGCGGGGTCACGGTTACCGATCTCAAGGAACGGGAAAGCACGCATAATCCTGCCGTGCTGCCGGCGATCTTTTTCGTGCTGGGCCTGTCCACGGTTTTTCTTTTGCTCGGGATCGCGGCGTCGGCTGCGGGGCGCGCAATCCTGCAGTATCAGGGGATACTTAACACCGCTGCCGGGATCACCGTCATGGTTTTCGGTGCGCACTTCCTGAGCATTTTCCGCATTCCGATCCTCGACCGGGAGGCTCGCATGGATGTGGGCGACCGGGGCGGATCGTCCTTTGGCGCCTACGTTCTGGGATTGGCCTTTGCCTTTGGCTGGACACCTTGCATCGGCCCGCAGCTGGGCGCGATCCTGTCGCTTGCGGCGACGGAGGCGTCGGTGACGCGGGGCACCGTGCTGCTCGGGGTCTATGCGGCTGGCTTGGGTATTCCCTTTTTGCTCTGCGCGCTCTTTCTGCCGCGTCTCGGTGGGCTGATGGAGTGGATGAAGCGACATATGGGGCGGATCGAGCGGATCATGGGGCTTTTGCTCTGGACCGTGGGTCTCTTGATCCTCACCGGCGGATTTGCCGATTTCTCATTCTGGTTGCTCGAAATGTTCCCGGCGCTGGCGCTGGTGGGATAAGCCTTACGCTTGCCGCAATGCTGGTCTAGGCTGCCTGGTAAAACAGGTGTGGTATGAGCAGCCAGCCCGAGATCCAGACGGAGAAGACGCCGCCAGAAAACCGGCGGGACGTGCCTGTCGCGCGCCGTCGCGTGTTCTACGTGCCGGGCTTCGATCCGATTCCGCCGCGTCGCTACCGGGAGCTTTATCGCAAGGAAGCGGCGCAACAGGCCGCTCTGTCAGGATACCGGATCGAGCTTATTGCACAAGCGCGGGAAACGCCCGGATTTGGATGGCACGTCGATGCGGGTATCGACGGGCACGAGACGCGGACCGATATCGAAGTGCTGATCTGGTCCGATATCGTGCGCGACCACATGTCGTCCGGGATCGCTGCAACCTACGTCCAATTGGCGCGGACCGCCTGGATTTACATTGCCTCCGGCGCGCTGGCGCGTCTGGTTCGCTTGCGCAAGGGGCCTGTTCTGGCCGCCTTTTACCCCGTGGTGGTGCTGCTGGGCCAGCTCGCGCTGGCAATCGGGGCAGGTACTCTGGCTGCTATGGCGGTCCAATGGCTCGCCGGTGCGCTTGCCCCGACGCTGATCTTGGCTCTTGCTGGCGGGCTCGGGGCCGCGACGGCTTTGTTGGTTCTGCGCTGGTTTCGGGCGCAGGATGGCCGCTTCTACGCCTATTATCTGATGCATGACTACGCATTTTCGGCAACAGCCAGAGGGGCTTATCCGCCGGCGCTCGAGGCGCGGCTCACAGAGTTCGCAGATAGAGTCAAAGCGTCGTTGAATGAGGACTCAGATGAGGTCCTGGTGGTTGGCCATTCCTCGGGGGCGTATCTTTCGGTTTCGGTTCTGGCCGCCGTGCTGCGCGCGCAAGCCTCTGGTAAGGCACCTGGACCCGCCTTGTCTTTCCTGTCGCTCGGGCAGGTCGTGCCGATGGTGTCGTTTCTGCCGGATGCGGATCGGCTGCGCGCCGATCTGGCGTATCTGTCATCCTCGACGGACCTCACTTGGGTGGATGTCAGTGCGCCGGGGGATGGGTGCAGTTTTGCGCTATGCGATCCCGTTGCCGTCTCCGGTGTGGCCGAGCCGGACAAACGCTGGCCGCTGGTTCTGTCGGCGGCCTTTACGCATGCATTGAGCGCCGAGCGCTGGAAGGCCTTGCGCTGGCGGTTCTTCCGACTGCATTTCCAGTATCTCTGCGCCTTCGACCGGCCCGCGGATTACGATTACTTTCAGATCACCGCCGGACCTCTGACACTGGCGAAACGCTTCGCGGGTCGCGCGCCATCCCCCAGTCGGATCGAGACGCCGCTCTCGGGCCATACGTCCCGGTCGCCGGAATGACCTTACCGCCGAAGCCACCGCCGCGCCCGGGTGATGTGTCGCTCTGGCGCTATCTGAAGCTCTTTCGCCGCGATATCCTGTCGGCACAACCCGCGCGTCTTTATCGCGCGTGGATGGCGGAGTTTCGCACGCCTTTCTTTCGCTCTTACCTGTGCAATCAGCCCGCACTTGTCGATCTGGTACTGCGCGAGCGACCTGACGACTTTCCAAAGTCGCGCCGCGTGCGGGAGGGGTTAACCCCGCTCTTGGGGCAATCCGTCTTTGTAACGAACGGCGCGACCTGGCAACGACAGCGACGCATCATCGACCCGGCCTTCGAAGGCGGTCGTTTGCGTGACACGTTTCCGGCCATGCGCGCGGCGGGCGAGGGGGCGGTTGCCCGATTACGGGCGCGCCCGCTGGACGCGCCGGTTGAAATCGAGGCGGTTACCAGTCACGTCGCCGCCGACGTGATCTTTCGCACGCTGTTCTCGGTGCCGATCGAGGATGAGCTGGCTCGTGATGTTTTCGATGCATTTCGGGAACACCAGCGCAGCCAGCCGATCGTCACGCCCGCGGCGCTCCTGCCCTTGCCACGCTGGATGCCGCGTCTGCATCGCCGCCGGACCCGCGCCACGGCACAGCGCATCCGGGATCTCATCACAACCATGACATCGACCCGGGCGGCGGAGATTGCGGCAGGCAAAGCGCCGGACGATCTCGCAACCAAAATCATGACGACACCGGACCCCGAGACCGGCGCGTGTTTCGACACGGATGAAATGGTCGACCAGGTCGCCATTTTCTTTCTGGCGGGCCACGAAACGAGTGCCTCTGCGCTGGCCTGGGCGCTCTATCTTCTGGCGCTCTATCCCGACTGGCAGGACAAGGTGGCCCGGGAGGCCGAGGCGGCACTGGCGGGGGATTTCGAATTTGGTGATCTGTCGAAACTTCGCCTTGCGCGCGATGTCTTCCGGGAGACGCTGCGGCTCTATCCTCCGGTTCCGATGATGGTCCGCGAAGCCAGCCAGAACGAGACGTTTCGTGACCGAGCCGTGCGCCGTGGCAGCCAGATCGTTCTCAGCCCCTGGCACCTGCATCGACACACCCGGCTTTGGGAGCGCCCGGATGAGTTCGACCCCGACCGCTATGCCACAGAGAACGGCAAGGCGTGCCTGCGCGAGGCCTACATCCCGTTCTCGGCAGGGCAACGCGTCTGCCCGGGGGCCGGCTTTGCCATGATCGAGGGATCATTGCTACTTGCCTGTCTTGTCCGGGCTTTCCGTTTCAGGCCGTTGGACGGCCATGATCCGATACCTGTGGCGCATCTCACCGTCAGAGCGCGCGATGGCATCTACTTGCAGCTTTCGCCTCGATAGTGACGTAAAACAAAGAGTCGAATGGCAGAGGCAAGGCCTGTATCCAGTTCACGTTCTGCATCAATATCAGCGGCAAGAACATTGATTGGTAATTGTTTTTCTTTCGCGATTTCGCGAAAGGCCTGCCAGAAATCATCTTCAAGAGAAACGCTGGTTCTGTGACCCCGCAGGGTCAGGGAGCGTTTGACAGGCCGCGTGTTCATGGCTCCGCGTCAGAGCTATCCCGACGATGTCCATCCAACGCAGCCCGCGCCTTACGGGCGCGCGCCTCGTCCAACTCTCTCTCTGCCTTCGTTCGTCCGTGCCGCGCGGCGTTTTCGTCCGCCTGAGCCCGTTTCTCGTCTCGCGCTTTTTGTTTGCGAAAGCGGTTGAGATTGACGGGTGTGCTCATGAGGGTTTGGGACCGATCATGTCTTCGGGCCGCACGATCCGGTCGAATGTTTCCTCGTCGACAAACCCGAGCGCGATAGCCTCTTGTTTCAGCGTGGTCCCGTTCTTGTGCGCGGTTTTGGCGACCTTTGTGGCATTGTCATATCCGATCGTAGGCGCGAGAGCCGTGACCAGCATCAGGCTTTCCTTCATCAGCTTGTCGATACGCGGGGCATTGGCCTCGATGCCGTTGAGCATCCGTTCGGTGAAGCTGTCTGCGGCATCCCCCAAAAGCTGGATGGATTGCAGCAGATTATAGGCCATCATCGGGTTGTAGACGTTCAGTTCGAAATGACCCTGCGACCCGGCAAACTTGATCGCGGCATCGTTGCCCATGACATGGGCCGCCACTTGGGTGAGCGCCTCGGCCTGGGTGGGATTAACCTTGCCCGGCATGATCGAGGAGCCGGGCTCGTTTTCCGGCAGGATCAATTCGCCCAGACCCGAGCGGGGGCCCGAACCCAAAAACCGGATGTCGTTGGCAATCTTGTAGGCGCTGCCCGCGATGGTCGCGAGGGCGCCGGACAGAAACACCATGGCGTCATGGGCCGCGAGTGCCTCGAACTTATTGGGCGCGGTGACGAAGGGCAGGCCGGTGATGTCAGCCATGTGCCCTGCCACCGTCTCGCCCCAGCCGGGGCGGGTATTGAGCCCGGTGCCCACCGCTGTGCCCCCCTGGGCCAGTTCGTAGATCCCGGGCATCGCGGCTTCAATCCGGACCAGCCCTTGCCGGATCTGGTGCGCATAACCGGAAAACTCCTGTCCCAGCGTGAGGGGCGTAGCGTCCTGGGTATGGGTGCGGCCGATCTTGATGATTTCCGCGAATTCCGCTGACTTTGCCTCAAGGCCTTCCGCGAGCTTGGTCAGACCGGGCACCAGAACGTCCCGCACGCTCATCGCGGTGGCGATATGCATGGCTGTGGGAAAGGTGTCGTTGGAGCTTTGCCCCATATTGCAATGATCGTTGGGATGGACCGGATCCTTGGACCCGATCGTGCCCCCCAGAATCTCGATCGCGCGATTCGCAATCACCTCATTGGCATTCATGTTGGATTGAGTGCCCGATCCGGTCTGCCAGACAACAAGCGGAAAATTGTCGTCGAGCTTGCCGTCGATAACTTCGCCCGCTGCGGCGATCATGGCCTCTGCCAGTTTCGCGTCCAGAACGCCGGCATCCCGGTTGGCCATGGCGCAGGCCTTTTTGATCACGCCCAACGCGCGCACAATCGCAACAGGCTGGGTTTCCCACCCAATCGGAAAGTTCATGAGGGATCGCTGCGTTTGCGCCCCCCAGTACTTGTCCACCGGCACCTCAAGCGGGCCGAAACTGTCGGTTTCCGTGCGCGTTGCGGTCATTGTGGCCTCCCGTTACCTCGTTCTCTCTGCTCTTACCGGAACAGTGGGAAACTTCAACACTGTATGCTATAGCATACGCATTCGCGGGGTGGGCTATTTGCGGAAGTGATCCAGCGACACAACGTCGGCCTTGGCGTCGCCGCTGGGTCATTTAGGGGGATCCTTGTCGTCTGTTTCGCTGCTTTTGGGCTCGGATTGCAACGGCGGAGCCTCTGCCTCACTCTCCACCTCGTCTTCGTGGGATTCAAACCGCAGGCCGAACTCAACCGACGGATCCACGAATGTCTGGATTGCATTATAGGGAATGAACAGGTTTTCGGGGCTGTCGCCGAAATTCAGGGTCACACCGAACCCGTGTTCCAGAACCTCCAGATCTTCAAACCAATGCTGCATGACGACCGTCATCTCCGAGGGGTAGCGCTCTCGCAGCCAGTCGGCCAGACGAACCTCGGGATGTGTCGTTTCAAAGGTGATGAAGAAATGATGTGCGCCGGGCAGGCCCTTTTCGCGTACATCGATCAGCACTTCCTGAATAAGACCGCGCATCGCGCGATGCATCAATTTGCCGTAATCGATGGAACGTGTCATTCGCAGCCCTGTTCGCTTGCCTCTTCAGCATAGGGGATTCGACTCAAAACGAAAGGGTCAGCGCCGTTAGGTCGGGAAACAGGCTGCCGAGCAGAGCCGCCGCCAAAGCCATCACAGCCAGGCCTGTCAACATCGGCAGACGCAAACCCAAAAACAGAAGGCCAGCGAGTGCGATCAGACCCGCTTGCATCGGCAAAAAGGTAGCGTTCTGGAACGAGGGGGCGCCGCCTCCCTGAGGAAGACCGCTGAACAGCACATTCAAAGAGAACCAGACGGCCAGATTCAGGATGACGCCCGCCACTGCGGCCGAAATCGCGTCAAATCCGCTGCGCAACCGGGGACGGGATAGCAGCAGCTCGACATAGGGTGCCGCAGCAAAAATCCATAAAAAACAAGGAACAAACGTCACCCACAGCGTGATGCCCGCCGCTGCGAGCGCAAGGCCCGGACCGCCTTGCAGAAAGCCGGTCATGAAGCCTGCGAATTGTGTCACAAGGATCAGAGGCCCGGGGGTGGTTTCGGCCAGACCGAGCGCATCGATCATCTGGGCGGTGCTCAGCCATCCGTAATCCTGCACGATCTCCTGTGTCATATAGGCCAGCACCGCATAGGCCCCGCCGAAGGTGACGATCGCAAGCTTCGAAAAGAAGAGCGCAAGTTCCAGCAGAAGTTGCGCGTTCAGTATCCAGAGCAGACAAATGGGCGCCGCCCAGATGAGACCCCAGAGAAGGATGATGCGCAAAGTCTTGCCCAAACCGGTTTCGGTTGTCGTCGGTGCGGGCGTCGTCGCGTCGGCGGACGGGGCCAGCAGGAGGCCCAAAATCGCCGCAGCGGCGATGATGAACGGAAAGGGCAGGCCGAGAAAAAAGATGGCGATAAAGGCCATGATCGCAAGCGCGCGGGAAAACCAGCCGATCAATGCGCGTCTGGACAGTTTCACAAGCGCCTGAAAGACGATGATGACCACGGCGGCTTTTACCCCGGCGAACAGGGTCTGCACCAATGGCAGTTGTCCAAAATAGGCGTATCCGAAGGCCAGCAACAAGATCACGACAGCGCCGGGAAGAACGAAAAGAAGCCCTGCCAGAAGCCCGCCGGGCGTGCCGCGCAGCTTCCATCCGGCATAGGTCGCTAATTGCATGGCCTCAGGCCCGGGCAGCAGCATGCAAAAGGACAGGGCCTGAAGGAATTGCTGATCGCTGAGCCAGCCGCGCTTGTCCACCAGCTCTGTCTGCATCAGCGAGATCTGGGCGGCAGGGCCGCCGAACGACAACAGACCGATGCGTCCGAAAACCGCGAAGAGCTCGGAAAATCGGATGAGCATCTGGATCCCCTGGCGCTGCGGTCACTCAATACTCTGGGGAAGTAATCTGCGGGGGCGCAAATGTCTTGCACAATTATGCGTTGCGCGGGGCTGTTGTGGCGGGGCCCCGTCGCACGCGGTCAGGTTTTGTGTTGCAACAGACGTGAAAGAACGCCCGTCTTTTTATCCTGAGCCTTCAGGGTTGCCTCGTCCTGTCGGCACCGGCGCGCCACGTCATCGAAAATCGGAGTAAATTCAGCGTTTAGAATGCCCCTGCCGGTGGCGATCTGGTACAGCATATGGTGAGGGTTATCATTGCATTCGATGATCGCAGGGCCGTCACTCGTGACGCCGATATCCCAGCCAAAAATCCCAAAGCGTGGAAAAACCTTGTGTGCTTTGATTGCGAGTTCAAGCACCTGTTCCCAGTGAGGAATTGTCATACCCGTCAGCTTGGTGCCGGTCACCGGATGCGTGTCGATGTCTTCCTGTGTCGGGCCTGTGCCGCGGCGGCATTGCAAAACTGTACCGGTGGCTCTGTCGATTTCGGCCAGAAGGCTGCCATCCTGCCAGTAATTGTCCGACATGGCGTTCGGCGACGGGATTTTCCAAAGTGTATAAAGAACCTCTGGCATTTCATTGCGCAGGATTGTCACGACGCGCACGCTTCCGACGGCGTCACCGATTGCGCTGGCGATCTCTGGATCCTGCCGGATGGCCGACTGAATGATAAAACCGCTCCCGTACTCCTCTAGAACCTGCCTGGCAAATTCATCGACGTCTAACCGGTGGCCCGTCAGCGTTAAGACTTCGCGCGTTGCGGAATCGTACGCGTCGAGGAGTACCGACCCGACGCTCAGAGAGCCGGTTTGCGGTTTGCAAAAAATCGGATAGATCGCCTGGGTTTCGAGAAAGCGAACCAAGTCTTCGACCGTCGACAAGCTCGGATAATCACCATATCCACGACTGCGGGAAACAACCGCCTGAGTTTGAGTTGTGCTAATCCCGAGTTGTGCCATCAATGCGGTGTAGAGCATTTTGTCAGCAATCAGATCCATCATGGCATTGGCGTAGCCACGTGTGATCAGGCGAAAATTCAGATCCTCGTTCGCCTTCCTGCCCACAAACTCGCGCTTGGTCAAAGTCGAGAAATCAGGCCGATAGATCTGATTGCTATAGTATTCCTGAAGATTGACCTTGCGCCGTCCGTATCGAAGTCGAAGCATTTCGCCAAACTGCTTGAAGGGGCTGACCCCGTGTTTGCGAGCCACATCGACGATCAGTTGCGACGACGGTCGTACATTCTGATCCGGCGCAGCCAAAAGAGCGCCTGTAACGGTCCTATCGGTCATTTCTGCTCCTTCAAAGTCTCTTTGGAACTCTTGCGGAACTGAATGTCCTAAAAAATTGTCCAAATTTGGGCGGCTACCCCCGCTGCAAAGGGTCCTATGGCGTTGTTTTGGAAAGTGCAGGCTTCTGTTGCCAGGCGCCTGCGAACCCCGCCTGACCTGGCTAGAGGACAGGGCTTAAGATTTCGGTCTTTCGGACTGCTTACGCAGCCAGAGCAACCGGAGCATTATTGTCGTTGGCAATTATGCTTTAGCGAACCGATAACGGTGGTATCTCACCGGGACAAAGCTAACCCCTTTAGACGTTCGTCGATCCTATTTCGGCCCCAGATCCCTCCAACGACGGGTGATTTGGTGGAGCCGCCGGGTACCGCCCCCGGGTCCGATCCGCTTATGACGAGCGCGTTTATGTCCATAGTTCCCTCGCGGGAACGTCCTCAACATAGGCGTATCGCAGCGCGTTGCAAAGTCCTTCGCGCAACGGCGCGGTGAAAAACCTTGCTGATTGGGCTTTATTCCGTGTGGATGTGCTAGACGAGCCGTCTGCTTTTGCGCCCGGTCCAGGTGAGGTATCCGCACAGACCTCCGGCCACCAGACCGCCCAGATGCGCCTGCCATGCGATCACGCCCTGCGATAGCAGCGTCAGCGCCACGTTGAGCGCCAGAAAGACCAGCGCATGATGCATCAGCGGGCGCAGGCTCGCGCGGCGGTCGATGCGGTCCAAAAGATCCCAGATCGCCACGACCCCCAACAATCCGAAAATCACGCCCGAGGCCCCGACCATCGGTGTCGTGGAATGGCTCAGGAGCGCGAAACAAAGGCCCGAACCAAGCGCGCTTAGTCCTGCGACGGGCCAGAACGCCCTGACACCCAGCCGGTTGACGATGATCGGACCCAACCACACGAGGCCGATCATATTCATCGCCAGATGGGTCAGCCCGCCATGCAAAAATGCGCTGCTGGCAAACATCGTGATTCCCTGGCCGGGGTAGAGGACAGGCCCACCAGAGAGCATTCCGGGCCAGAACCCCCCGACCAGAAGCATCAGATTGCGCACCGCAGACCCTGATCCTGTCAGCATCCCCGCGAGGGC
>ERZ1740060.847-NODE-847-length-12695-cov-22.948259_pt1 | contig 12695 bp, 14 predicted proteins | sample MGYA00581743_ERZ1740060 | MGnify/ENA primary metagenome ERZ1740060 (study PRJEB43018, sample SAMN04849235) | marine metagenome | isolation source: floating plastic debris | place: Pacific Ocean | collected 2008-08-27 | study: EMG produced TPA metagenomics...
ATACCGCCGCTCAAAGAGCTGGATTAACCACACATCCTTGGTCTTGGAATAATATGCAACCTATCCCACACTTCTCTGAATCACGACCCGGATTATTGAAACGCGCCTGTGTGAATCTTGCACTATATTCGCAGCCGATATGTCCGAGGCCGATTTGTCAGGTGCTCTATTCAAGGGGGCTCAAATTTTCGAGGCCCGGTTTCTAAATACAAATTTGGTAGAGGCAGACTTGAGCGATACCCGGATGCAATCTACAGACATGACTGGTGCAGATTTAAGCCAAGCCAATCTGCACAACGCTCATTTAGATATGGTCTGGCTGAATAGTGCCAATTTGACAGAGGCCGATTTAAGTGATGCAAGGATTAATGGTCATTTCAGCAATGCCAATCTGTCAGGAGCTGACTTTACGAAAACTCAAATCATCACTGCAAATTTTACTGGGTCAGATTTGACAAACACTGATTTCACAGATGCAAGCATCGCATTTGTGTACTTCGTAAATACTGACTTGAGGAGAGCCAACCTCCGCCTAGCCGTTTTTGAGGCAATCATTTACGATACTCGTACTCAGTTTCCAGAGGAGTTGTCGATACCAGGATTAAATTTGTACTTGTTTGCTCCCCATTCTTCTGTTACCGGTATTCGTGCTTACAGCCTAGCCCTGGCAGATCAAGATTTGACAGGGCTAGATATCAGACGTTCTCGCATCAGGGGGGACTTTTCCAGAGCGGTTTTAGATGAGGCCAATTTCGAGAATACCGTTGCTTATCTATCTGTCTTTACAGAGGCCAGTTTTGTTGATGCTCGCCTTTGCAATGCACGATTTCTAAGAACTAATCTGACTGCGGCAAACCTGCAAGGAGCTGACATCAGGGGAGCTAATTTGAGGCGTACTGTTGTCGATAACGCAAACTTCCGAGGTGCAATCTATAACGCTGATACGAAGTTCCCAAGGGGCTTTGACCCCGCAGCGGCAGGAGCCGTCTTAGATGAAACTTCAGATGCGTGCATGCGCCTCTAGAGTGATGTTTGAGCAACGGCGATCGCACTATTCCACACCGTTACTTATTCGCATGCTCCACAGCAAAGCTTGGTTCTTAAAATTATCTGCGCTCTCTTTTTTGCTTTCTGCCACCGCACTCCCACTAAAAGCTGTAGCTGATATTGGTGATGGCGGACTCGAAATCACTCTCCCAAGGGAAGTGAATCGGATTATTGAAACGCGAACATGCGAGTCTTGCACGATCGTTGTCGCCGATTTGTCTGAGGCCGATTTGTCAGCTGCTTTATTCAAGGGTTCTCGATTTGTCGAAGCCTATTTCGTGGATACAACTTTGGTAGAAGCAGACCTGAGCGATGCCTGGATACAATCCACAAACATGACCGGTACAGATTTGAGACAAGCCAATCTACAGAATGCTTACTTAGATCTAGTCTGGCTAAATGGTGCGGATTTGACAGACGTCGATCTAAGTAGTGCACGGATTAACGATGGCTATTTCAGGAACGCTAATCTGTCAGGGGCTGACTTAATGAATACTCAGATTAGATCTTCAGATTTTACTGGGGCAGACCTGACACAAACTGATTTTACAAATGCAAACATAGTATTTGCGTACTTCGTAAATACTGACTTGAGGAATGCTGAACTCCGCCAAGCTACTTTTGAGGAAGTTATTTACGACACCCGCACCCAGTTTCCAGAAGGCTTTTTGATACCAGAATCAGGGACGTACTTGTTTGCCCCCCATTCCTCGGTCGCCGGTATTCGTGCTGGCAGCCTAGCCCTGTCAGAGCAAGATCTAACAGGACTAGATATCAGTCATGCTCAAATCGGAGGTGACTTTTCTAGAGCTGTTTTGAACGAAGCCAATTTCGAGAATACAAATGCTAACCACTCTGACTTGATAGAAGCAAGTCTTGTTGATGCGCGCTTTTGTAATGCACAATTGGTGGGAATCAATTTAACTGATGCAAACCTTGAAGGGGCTGACATCAGAGGAGCCGATTTAAGGCGTGCTGTTGTCGATGGCACAAATTTTCAAGGCGCAATCTACAACGTTGATACGCAGTTTCCAGAAGGTTTTGCCCCCGCAGCGGCAGGCGCTGTTTTTGATGAAGCTTCAGCCGACTGCCCACCTCTAGAGTGATGTTTGGGCGGCAGCAGGGTGTTCCTGAGTGCGGCAAAAGCAGTCTGTTCAGTGAGTATCGGCCTCTCAAAGTCTTAAGAGTCATCAAAATCCGTGTGCTTCGGGAAAGCAACGGGCAAAATCTGAAGGTACCTCTGGGGGCAGGCTCGCAGCACGTTGCTGTCAGCCTTCATCGCTTGACCGATGATGCGCTCGATCAACGCCTGACCGCTTGAGTCAGCGCTGCCCCAACTTTGTCTTTAAGGAACTGGGCATGACCAACCTCGACTCAAACAACAACGATAAAAAGATCATTGCGGGTGTTTTAGGCATCCTGCTGGGTGCATTGGGGATTCACAAGTTTTTGCTGGGCTACACCACCGAAGGGATAATCATGCTGGTGGTCAGCATTGCGACCTGTGGAATCGGCGGCGCGGTTATGGGCATCATCGGCTTGGTTGAGGGCATTATTTACCTCACCAAAACCGATGAGGAATTTCAGATGACCTATGTTGATGACAAACGCGGTTGGTTTTAGGCACGGGTGCTACGAGGTTCTAGTAATTAACGAATGATGTGCCCTAATGATAAAATCTCGTCCCTCGCGCCCTCTGCTCTGGCCTAGCTCATCGGCGGCGGCGCTGAGTAATCCCTGGCGATCGCAGGCTTTGAGAACTGCTCCTCGCTTGCGATCGCCGCTGTGGCGATGGGGCGCGATCGCGGCCATGGGCACCCCCTTGCTAGTGGCTGTTGGCATCAGCCAAGGCGGGTTATCGTTACCGCTGCCCCCCTGTTTGTTTCGAGCCCTGTTGGGGTTTCCCGCGCCGAGCTGTGGATTGACGCGGGCATTTTTGGCGCTGGCGCGGGGCGACTGGGCACTGGCGCTGTCATATCACCTGTTTGCGCCGTTGCTGATGGCCCTGCTGGGGGCGATCGTCGTCATCTCTGCTGGTGAACTGCTCACGCGACGCTCATGGCTGGCGCTATATCGGCGGTGGCTGCCGCCCGCCACCACGCTGTCACTGATCGCGCTGTTTTTGGGATATTATGCCCTGCGATTGTGGGCGCGGTATATGCTGCCGTTGTTGCCCTGGGGACTCGAAGAGACAGCCATCTGGCAGCATTTTCTGACTGGGGCGCTGGCGCTTTGAGCCAGCGGTGAGAAAAGGGCAAGATCGAGCGAAGATTTGGCTGGCTATCTGACCAATACAATCGGCTTGCTCACAGCGAGCGAGCCGCAGACACCGTTCGTCAGTTCGCGCAAAATTCCCTCGTTTCCTCCTTTCTGTTGTGGGGTGACGCATCCGTAGCATCGAAATGACTAGTCAATCGTCAGTACAGCCTTGCCACTAAACCGCCGCGCGAGTAAATCACTGGCGAGCCGGGGGGTTTCTGACCAGTCGGCGGCGGTGATCGCCGGTACCTGCAGGCGATCACTCTCAACCAATCGCAGTAAACGGCTCAGGCCGATGGAGGACGGCTCCACCTCCACCTCGCTGTAGAGCGTGAGTCCATATAGCCGTCGCTGTCCCCCATTGCCGTATAAATCGGCCAAACTGAGTGGCGTTTCAGAGCTCTGCGACCCCCCGTAGGAAACTAGAGTGCCGCCCTTGGCGGTGACCGGCAGCAGAGCGCCAATCAGGTCACCGCCAACCCCATCCACAATGAGTCGATACGGCCCCTCGGCCTCTAACCCCTGGCCGTCGGCGGTGACAACGACGGCATCAGCGCCGATATCTCGGGCAAATGACGCCTGTTCGGAACGGCGCACCTGAGCCACGGCTCTGGCACCGCTCAGCTTCGCGAGCTGCAGGGCAAAGAACCCCACCCCGCCGGTGACTCCCGTGATCAGCGCTGAGTGCCCCAGAATTCTGTCCCCTTTATCGATTGCCGCTAGGGCGGTGAGGCCAGCGACGGGCAGCGTTGCGGCCTGGGCATCAGATACCCCATCGGGAATAACAGCCAAATACCCGCGATCGCCAATCACGTATTCGGCAAACGCATCCATCTGCGGTCGCCAGCCAACGACGCGGGTACCTGACTGCGGCCCTTGGCCATCAGCAGCGGGTGCTGCAATCGTGCCTACGTAATCCCAGCCGATGGTGCGACCTTTGGCATTCGGGGACTGGGCAAAGTTCACTTCCCCTCGATTGAGCGAGAAGGCGGTGACCTTCACTAAGCTCTGGTGGGGCAACGGTTGCGGTTGCTCTGTTTCTGAGACTCCGATACCGCCGGGCTCGTCTGCGTTCATCATGAGGCGTTTCATCGTTCTATCCTCGATAGTTGGGTGAATGGACAAAGAATGACTAGCTAAGGTATGGGGCAGATTAGGCAACTTCAATGCCCCGAATGATCGGCTGTGGCTCGAAGTTCTGCGGGTAGTGCATTCCACGTTCCGCAATGAGATAGGTGGTCAAATCGAGGGTATGGTCAGCGACCCAAAAGCGAGTCACCTTTTCGCCGTCATGGGACAGAATGAAGTACTCAATGGAAGTGCCTTTGCGGCCAGTGGGGGCTAATCCGAAAAACTCTCCAGTATGCTGCCAGACAAGGTTGACGGCAATCACAGCGCGGTTAACCCCATAGATTTCATCTACCAGATCGAGTCTAGGGGAGAACTTGGTCTGAAACTCAGCAGCCCAATTTTTGAGCGGTTCAATCCCGTGAGTTGGTTGGGAACCAACGGTGCTGCGGAGTTCCACATCAGCAGCGATCACGTCGTCCCAAAGAGCCAAGTTCCGTTCGTTAAAGCCTTTGTAGATCAGACGACCAATTTTTTCAGATTGCGCAATGGCATCGAGGGTTGCTTGAGCATTCATAATTGATATCTCCTAAATGATGCGGGTTTATAGACTGCTGGACTGCTAGAGATGTGAGTATGGCTATTCCGTTGAACTTGATCAGAGATCGGGGATGCAGCACTGTTCAGACTGAATCCAGCTGCGAGGCTTGGGCCAGTTGAGATCGCATTTCATCGGCAGTCAGTACTTGGTTCCAAATGGCACTGGGCGGATCAATCGGTCGCGAATCAGTGAGGGTGCCTAAATCTACTGGATCAAATCCGGCATCTTTGATCAACGTCGCCACAGCCGGTTTGTTGTCTGCATTGCCCGCCAGGGCAACCGCGACTTGAGGATAGGGACGATGGGCATGTTGTTGCAGATAGCCTGTCCATAGGGTGGTAAACGCTTTCACGATGCGAGCGTTGGGTAGCTTGTCTGCCATCACTAACCCGGCAATTTCGCGATCGCCAATCACGCGCTCCAGGTTGCCCTCATCGGTGTAACGCAGCGGGTTGGTGGCATCAATCACGATTTTGTTTGTGACGTGCGGGGCCATCTGAGCCAGGGCAGCATCAATAGTTGCATAGTTAACCGCGAGGAGTAAAATGTCGCCCGCGATCGCCGTTTGGACAACGGTCGCAGCTTGGGCAGTGGGTCCCAGGTCCTGAATGACGGACTCAAGCGTTTCAGGATGACGTGAGCTGAGAATGACCGAATGCCCTGCCTGTGTCCATAGTTTGGCGAGGGTTTGTCCGACATCGCCAGCGCCGATAATGCCAATTTTCATCACAGACCTCCTGATGATTTCTGAATGGGGTGGGATGGGGGTGCCATCCGTTTGGTTCTAAATTCAGAATAAACAGGCTGTAGCTTGAGAAAAATAGGGCTAAAGTGAATTCATTATTTACCAAAAGTTATCAATAGATGGTTTGATGAGCGATGAAAAGCTGGACTAACGTCACGACCTTTATTCAAGTGGCAGAATCCCAGAGCTTTGTGCAAGCGGCCAATGCCCTCGGGCTTTCACCGCCAGCCGTTAGCAAAGCCATTGCCAAGCTGGAGGCAGAACTCGGCGTCAAGCTGCTGCATCGCACCACTCGCAGCGTCAGCTTGACGCCCGAAGGCGAACGGTTTTATGAAGGCGTGACGCCTTTGATGCAGGAAATGACGGCCCTGACCACTGAGCTAATTGAAAGCCTCAGCCAACCTCAGGGGCGCTTAAAAGTCAGTATGGGCGCTGCGTATGGACGCATCTGGGGCACTCGATTGATGCCCGCTTTTTTAAAGCAATATCCTCAAATTGCAGTCGAGCTTTCTTTAAACGACCACGATGTCGATCTGGCCGCCGAAGGCGTTGATGTGGCCCTGCGCATTGGCTCATTGCCCGATCGCGCCAATCTGATCGCGCGGCCACTATTCACTGACCCACTGATTACCTGTGCCACGCCTACCTATTTGGAGCAAGCCGGCTACCCCCATTATCCTGACGATTTAGAACACTACAACTGTCTCAATTTTCGCAATCGCAAGACGGGGCGACCGATGCCCTGGTTTTTTACGATTGACGGACAAGTCGAGCGCCGGCAGGTCAAGGGAAATCTCACCATTGATGATGGTGAAGCAGTGGGCAGAAGTGCGATCGCTGGCCTCGGCATCAGTCAAATGCCTGGCTATATGGCCGCGGCCGCCTTAGAACAGGGGCTGCTGCAAGAAGTTTTGCGAGACTATCGCCCGCCTGAGGTACCCATCACTGCCCTCTATCTAGAACGCCGCTTGGTTTCGCCTCGAATTCGAGCGTTTATCGACTTTATGGTGCAGCAAAGGGATCGATCAAACTTACAAAACATTGAAATAAACCCAATTCGCTAAAGTTGGACGACACATCAAACAAGTGTGTAGCCCGCTTCGACAAGAGGGCAGCGACAGCGAGGGAGTCCCAATCTATAGCGTTACTTTTCAGAGCTGGGATAAAACCCATCACGGGGAGATCGCCTGCTCTGCTGATAAGCAGCCCACAACTCTGAAGATTTAATGAGAAAGCGGGTGACTTTGGCTAAATTTTCTCGGGTAGAACTCTTAACTGCGCATCAGGGTAGCATCAGCCGCCTTGACGACGATAGGGGCTAGATGACTGAGACTAAAAGGAGCCCCGATCATGCGATTTACCCTCATCACCTACAGCCTACTTGCGGCAGTGACGCCGGTTTTGGTTTTGCTCAGCAGCGGTTTAATTGCCGCACCACCTAACCCCATGCAACCGCTGCAATCGATGTCCTTTGCTGAAACGCTGATGGATTCTGAACCCAAAACCTTGGTGAGGGCAGCAGGGCAAATCGCGATCGCCCCGGCGGCGCCGGCCCCAGCCAGCATTGTCAAAGACAACGGCCAGCTTTTTTTAGAGTTTTATCACTCGCTCAATGCCGCTGCTCAAACGCCGAGCCTGATGCTGATTTTGGATGCCGATTTAGAACCGAAGCAAGACTTTAGCCAGATCAGCGATCGCCAATTAGCCATTGGCCAATTGGCTAAACAGTCGGGCCAACATCGCTATTTGCTGCCGACCGCCGTTGACGCTGATCGCTATCTTTCGGTAGTGATTTGGTGCCCCGAATTCAAGACTATTGTGGGATACATGCCGCTGGCGAGGCCGGTGTAATTTGTTGTTATATCAGGAGGAAAGCTCCAGTCATCACGACTGGAGCTTTGGTGTGCAGATGGCTGACTAAAAGGAGCTCAGCACACCAAGCTTGCTGACCAAAATTATTGAAATAATTGGCTAAAATCTTGTGATCTTAGCGGCAATTACCTGACTCAATCAACTCTGCCAGAGCCACGCTATGGCTAGCGCACGGTCAAACCTTAGGTGAATTCCGGAAAAAATCAGGCTCTCTGCTTTAGAGAGCCTGTTGCTTAAAAATGCAATGATCGGACTGTCGAAAACGACTCAGATCTAGTCTTTGTCGAGGTTTTCGCGACGAATTTCGTCTAACGAAGAGGCATCTTTGTCGAGGTTTTCGCGACGTAGTTGGTCAAAATTGACACCGCCGCTGACGCCCTGAAGCTGGTCATCCGAGACTGCATCTTTGTCGAGGTTTTCGCGACGCAGTTGGTCAAAATCAACCGCATCTTTGTCAAGATTCTCGCGACGGAGCTGATCAAAATCAACACCCCCGCTCACGTTCGCGAGTTGCTCATCACTGACGGCATCTTTCTTGATTTCTTCAGCCATTACAATAGCTCCTTCAGCTGTGTACAGTTCTTACAGTAAAGCCAAGCTAATCAGGCGTGTGCCTGAAAAAATCATCTGTTTAAGGCCATTAATTTAGCCAGTCTGAACAAAAAAAGCTATCTCCTCAAGAAGTGTTAAGGCATTATTAAAAACATCTCTAATCATTAAGTTTGCTGACGCATTTTGTCAGAAAAAATCTGCTGTACGTTGTGTAAAAGTATTGAGCTCATAAACCCTCTTATTATTAGGAGGTCGTCTTCAAATCTTCTATGGCAGACACCCTATTACAGGAGCTGAGTAACGCTGACTTAGACTGGCTAATCAGCACGGGTGAGCGATCGCGGCTATCGCCAGGGCAGCCGCTGCGATCGAGCCAGCTGAACGCGGAGCGGGTCTACATTCTCATTGAGGGCAAGTTGGGTCTAAATTTTGGCCCTGGCTCCGCGACTGCCACCCCGCCGATGCAAATCGATGAATTGAACCCAGGAGAGGTGATCGGCATTGAAACGCTATTTGGCAGGTCAGAAATGACCCGTGTGGAGACGCTAGAACCAGTGCTGGTGATGGCGTTGCCGGTGGCTAAGGTGCAGCAAAAACTGCAGGAAGACATCGCCTTTGCCGCTCATTTTTATCGAGCGATTGCGGTCATTCTGTCGAGTCGCCTGCGTCGTATTTTTGAACAGCCCAACCGCATTCAGTTTTGGGGCGATCGCTCTACCAAAGAAGTGCTCTCGATTTTTGGCGAGCTGCGCGACAGTGATGTCGATTGGCTGGCCTCCTTTGGGCATACGGCGGCGATCGCCAAAGACCAGGTGGTGCTGCAGGCGGCGCGGCCGGTCGATGCGCTGTACATCATGCTGGATGGGCAAATGTGCATCTCGGCACCGCAGCAGGGGCAGTTCAACCCGCTCGTGCTCTGCTTTGGGGAGGCTGACGACAACGGGCGCGACCAGCCGGCTTTTACCACTATTTCTAAGGGCGGTATGCCCGGCATTATCTCCTTTCTGGATTTTCGGCCCCTGCCGGTCACTATTCGCACGGTCAAAGATTCGCTCGTGTTTGCTGTGCCTCGACAAACCCTCGTCACCAAACTGCAGGTCGATGACAGCTTTGCCTCGCGGTTTTATCGCGTCATTGCGATCGAGGTTTTAGAGCTGCTGCAGGCCGTCAGCAGCCAACTCGTGCATCCCGCCGCCGTGAATCAGACCGCTGATGATAAGCACTGGGATGAGGAGCTTGATATGGCCGACCTGGAGCAACTGTCAGAAGGGGCCAAAAAGTTTAACTGGATGCTGTCGCAGCTGGGAGTGACCTAGATGGCTAAAAAAGAGGCTAAACCAGATTCGCCCACCCTGTTTCGCCAGAGTTCGCTGGAACGACTATCCTCGCCCGAACGCCTCGACGAACTCATGACCCTCGTTAACCTCAAAAGCTGGCTGCCGTTGGGCACCATCGGGGTGCTGTTAGGGTTGGGGCTGATCTGGAGCTTGGTGGGGCGGGTGCCCGTCACGACGAGTGGTCGGGGTCTGCTGGTGCAGAGCGATGAGGTGGCGGGCAAGTTGGTGGCCCTGCTGTATTTTGAAAATCGCTATCGCGGCCAGTTTCGCCCCGGCATGCCGGTGGTGCTGACGCCTGAAACGCTGCTGATCTATAACGAGCCGGGTCTCAGTGCCGAGGTGGTTAAGGTGCTGGAGCCGCCAGCGCTTAGTCTCGAAGCAGCCCAACAGCTAGAAGCCGAAACTGACGCCAACGCTTCCCTGGGGCGGTTAGAGGTGCTGGCTGAATTAGCGCCGATGGATAGCGCCATGCCCCCCAACACTCTGCTATCGGGGGTCGAGGTGCAGGGCCGTATTACCCTCGAAGAGCGCGCCCCTATCACCTTCATCTTTCCCTTTTTGAACCGGCCCTGAGTTGGCTGGGGTTTGCCCCACGGCTGGGTCAGCCCAGCTGATGGCACCCTCTCCCTGGGGGCTCCGCTGGCGTTTTATGAGTAGCCGAACCGATGTTTATTTTCCCCAAAGCCTTCACCTCATCGCCGACTAACCGGGTCAAAACGCCCACCGTGTTGCAGATGGAAGCGGTGGAATGCGGGGCGGCGGCCCTGGGCAAAATCTTGGGCTATTACGGTCGCCGGGTGCCGCTGGCAGAGCTGCGCCAGGTTTGTGGGGTGTCGCGCGACGGCATCACGGCAGCCAACGTGCTGAAGGCAGCGCGCAGCTATGGGTTAGAAGCCTCGGGCTACAAAAAGAGCCTAGAGCGGGTGCTGCAGTTAGCGCCGCCGTTTATCGTGTTTTGGCACTTTAACCACTTTTTGGTGGTCGATGGGTTTAACGCCAAGTGGGTGTATCTCAACGACCCGGCCACCGGCCCCCGGCGGATTACTCATGCCGAATTTGATGAAGGGTATACCGGCATTGTGTTGGGGTTTACACCGGGAGAAACGTTTGAGCCCGGTGGCCAGAAGCCGAACTTGATCAAAACCTTGTGGAGTCGACTGCGACTATCATCCGGGGTCTTGCTGCTAGCCCTGATTGCCGGGCTGTTTTTAGTGCTACCAGCGCTGGTATTGCCTGCCCTGAGTCGAATTTTTGTCGATTCGGTTTTGGTAGGCGGGCGGCTAGAGTGGGTGCCTTACTTGCTATTGGGGCTGCTGCTGGTGGCGATCGTGCGGGGTTGGCTGACGGCCCTGCAGCGGCAGTATCTGCGATCGCTCCGCATCAAGCTGGCTGTGGGCATGACCAGTCGCTTTGTCTGGCACGTACTGCGGTTGCCTACGGGCTTTTATGCTCAGCGCTTTGCGGGGGAAATCGCTAGCCGCATTAGTTTGAATGACACCGTCGCGGCGGTGCTCTCCGGTCGGCTCACCACGACGATGATCAGCTTTGTGCTGGTGCTGTTTTATGCCCTGGCTATGGCCCAGTATGACGGGTTGCTGACGGTGATCGTCGTTGGGTTTGCCGTGATTAACGTCGCCGTGCTGCAGTGGATTGGCCGCCAACGCACCGATGCGAACCTGCGACTCTCGCAGGAATATGGCAAGGCGGCGGGGGTGGCGATCGCGGGCCTGCAAAATATGGAAACCCTCAAGGCTTCGGGGTTGGAATCTGACTTTTTTGCCCGCTGGGCCGGGTACTACACTAAATCGATCAACGCCCAACAGGCCCTAGGCTTAACCAATCAAGTGCTGGGCATTTTGCCGTCGCTGCTGTCGGCGCTCACCAACCTGGCGCTGTTGGTGGTGGGCGGCTGGCGCGTAATTAATGGCGAACTCAGTATTGGCATGTTGGTGGCCTTTCAGCTATTGATGGTGAGCTTTCAGCGACCGGTGAATAATTTGGTGCGATTTGCCAGCACCCTACAAACCCTGCAGGGCAACTTGCAACGGCTGGATGACGTGCTTGCTAATGAGGTCGATGTGCAGCTGCGGCAGGATCGCCCCAATGCGTCCCCTCTCCAAACTGCGACGAACCATGCCATGGCGACTCAGACCGCAGCGATCGCCCCCAGTGCTGCAGCACTTGCCGCATCCGAGCCCCCCTTATCTCATCGCCTGACAGGGGCCATCACGATTGAAAATCTGGCCTTTGGCTATCACCCCCTGTCGCCGCCGCTGATTGACAATCTCAATCTCACCATTCGACCGGGGCAGCGGGTGGCTTTTGTCGGCGGCAGCGGTTCCGGCAAATCGACCCTGGCCAAACTGATTGCCGGATTGTATGAACCGCGATCGGGCGAAATCTATTTCGATGGGGTGCCCCGGTCGCAAATCCCTCGGGACGTGCTGACCAATTCTGTGGCAGTAGTCGAGCAGGATATTTTGGTGTTTGAAGGGGCCATTCGCGACAATCTGACCCTGTGGGATACCACCCTGCCGGAGGTCGATTTACGCAAGGCCGCTCAGGATGCCGCGATCGAAGACGTGATTTTATCGCAGCCCTACGGCTACGACGCCCAACTGTTGGAAGGCGCCTCTAACCTCAGCGGCGGTCAGCGGCAGCGGTTAGAAATGGCTCGCGCTCTGGTGGGCAATCCTTCAATCTTGATTTTGGATGAGGCCACCAGCGCCCTGGATACCGAAACCGAAAAAATCATTGATCAAAACCTGCGCCGCCGGGGCTGTACCTGCATCATCGTGGCCCACCGCCTCAGCACCATTCGCGACTGTGATGAAATTTTGGTGCTCGATCGCGGCCAAGTTGTGCAGCGGGGCACTCACGAAAGCCTCTGGGCCGAAGGCGGCTATTACGGTCGGTTGATTCAAAGCGAAAGCGGCTAGCCATGATGACGAGAACACTCTGACAGAAGCAATCTTCCTGCAAATGCTCGGACTCCCAAGCGAATCTTGGTACCGCAGGGGAGCCAGATTTATCGTTGTATTTCAGAGCATCCATGTCATCCCCATTCCTGAAAACACCGCCCACAGGTATATTCTCCTCTCTATTCCCTCGCCCCCTCGCCAACCCCGCACCAACCAAAAAACACAACAACCCCCAAACCCACCACCGCAACCCACACACGAAACACACCACCACCCACCGCAAACAACCAACC
>ERZ1740060.848-NODE-848-length-12694-cov-22.116228_pt1 | contig 12694 bp, 13 predicted proteins | sample MGYA00581743_ERZ1740060 | MGnify/ENA primary metagenome ERZ1740060 (study PRJEB43018, sample SAMN04849235) | marine metagenome | isolation source: floating plastic debris | place: Pacific Ocean | collected 2008-08-27 | study: EMG produced TPA metagenomics...
GTCATGCTGGGGCGCACGCCGCACCGGCTGGGCTTTTCGACGGCCGGGGCCAATGACGGCGAGATCGTCGAGAATGCGCTGCACCGGCTCGGGCTACAGGATCTTGCGCACCGCGATCTGCTGACCCTTTCGGGAGGGGAACGTCAGCGCGTGATGGTGGCCCGTGCGCTCGCACAAGAGCCGCAGGTGCTGGTTCTGGACGAGCCGACGAACCATCTCGATATCCGGCACCAACTTGAGGTTTTGGCCCTGATCCGCGGGCTTGATCTGACGATCATCGTCTCGCTGCATGATCTGAACATGGCCGCTGAGGTCTGCGACAGCGTTCTGGTGCTGGAGCATGGGCATCTACGCGGCAGCGGGCCGCCCCATGAGGTCTTGACCGAGCGGCTGGTGTCGGACGCGTTCCGCGTCGAAGCGCGCCGCGAAACACTGAACCCCAGCGAAGACACCCATTTTTCTTTCCATCTTCCAAACTAAGGACGAACCCAATGAAACAACTCTTCTCAACCCTCGCCATGACCTTCGCGGCCACCGGCGCTTTGGCACAGACCACTGTGGAAAGCTGCAACCGAGAGGTCACCTTCGATGAGCCGCCCAAGGCCGCAATCTCCAACGATGTGAACCTGACCGAGATGATGTTGGTGCTGGGTCTGACCGACCGCATGGTCGGCTTTACGGGCATCAACGGCTGGAACAAGCTGGATGAGGAAATGCGCGCGGGCCTGACGGAACTGCCCGAACTATCCGAGAAATACCCCAGCAAAGAAGTGCTGATCGGCGCGGATGCGGATTTCTTTTTCGCAGGCTGGAATTACGGCATGAAAGTCGGTGGTGAGGTCACGCCCGAGACGCTGGAGCCCTTCGGCATCAAGGTCTATGAGCTGACCGAAAGCTGCATTCATATCGGCGAGAAAGCCGCCGCCAGCATGGATGATATGTATAACGACCTGCTGAACCTCGGCGCGATTTTTGAGGTCGAAGACCGGGCGGCAGAGCTGGTAGAGGGCTATAAAGCCGAGCTGGAGGCGTTTACCGCCGAGTTGGCTCCGCTTGAAACCGCACCGCGCGTCTTTGTCTATGACAGCGGCGAGGACACGCCCTTCACCTCCGGGCGCTACGCAATGCCCAACGCACTGATCGAGGCGGCAGGCGGCACCAATATCATGAATGATTTCGAGAAAAGCTGGGCCACCGTCGGCTGGGAAGCCGTGGTGGAGCGCAATCCGGAGGTCATCGTGATCGTGAACTACGGCAACGTCACGGCCGAAGAAAAGCGCGCCTTCATGATGAACAACCCCGCTTTTGCCGATCTCGACGCGATCAAGAATGACCGCTTCGTGACGCTGGAATATGTCGAGGCAACACCAGGTCCGCGCAACATCGAAGCCGTCAAAACGCTCGCAGCAGCGTTCCGCGCGGAGTAAGCCTCATGGACAGGACCCTGCCCGACACAGCCGCCAAACCCGCACGCAGCAACCTTTTCGCTGTGGCGATGGGTTTGGGGCTTGTGGGGTTGGTCTTGTCCATTTCCGCGGCCATCAGCCTGGGTGCGATTGGCATTCCGGCCAGCACGGTCTGGGGGGTGCTGGCCAACAAGCTGGTCCCCGACACGGTGCCTGTGGACTGGTCGGCAGGCCGCGAGGCGATTGTCTGGAACATCCGCTTTCCGCGCGCTCTTCTGGCGTGTTTCGTAGGCGCAGGGCTGGCCATGGTCGGCGCGAGCCTGCAAGCGGTGACGCGCAACCCATTGGCGGACCCGCATTTGCTGGGCATCTCAGCGGGCGGCGCGTTTGGCGCGATCACCGCGTTGTTGCATACGGGCATGTTCCTGGGGCTGCTCACCGTGCCGCTTTTGGCGTTTCTGGGCGCGTTGGGGGCCACGCTTTTGGTGCTGGCGGTATCTCAATTTGCGTCAGCAACCAGCGCAGACAGGTTGATTTTGGCAGGCGTCGCAGTGTCGTTCATCGTGATGGCACTGGCCAATATGCTGATCTTCATGGGCGACTCGCGCGCGACCCACACGGTTGTCTTCTGGATGCTGGGTGGGCTGGGACTGGCGCAGTGGAGCCAGTTGATCTACCCGCTTGTGATCCTGGTCGCGTGTGGTGCCTACCTTTGGCTGAATGCGCGCAACCTGAATGCAATGACGATCGGGGATGAGACCGCAGCAACGCTGGGTCTGCCCGTCGCCCGCTTCCGGTTTTCGGTCTTTGTGATCGGGGCGCTGATAACGGGTGTCATGGTCGCGTTTTCGGGAATTATAGGCTTTGTTGGGCTGATGGTACCGCATATCGTGCGCATGATTGTGGGCGGGGACTACGCGCGGGTTCTGCCCGCCTCGGCGCTGATCGGTGCAATCTTCCTGCTTTGGGCGGATGTGGTTGCACGCACGATCATGGCGCCTGATGATATGCCTATCGGGATTGTCACCGGGCTGATTGGTGGCGTGTTCTTTGTCTGGCTGCTGCGCCGCCGGATCACGTAAGGCACTTTCATCCAACAAGAAATCTGCGACCTGTCGCTTTGCAAGAAACGCATAGCGGCTTCGCACTTCTGTCTATTGTTCTGCGGTGCAGCATTTCCTATCTGAGGGTTGTAGCGGTTAGCGCTACCATGAAACACGCGAAAGGAGCCAATCATGAGCACCCTCTTCACCCGCCTGAACACCGCCGTCCAAAAACGCGTTGCCTATCACCGCACCGTGGCTGAGCTGGAAAGCCTGCCGCTGGACACGCGTCTGGATCTGGAAATCTATTCGGGCGACATCCCGAAGATCGCCGCCCAAGCCGTCTACGGCCGCTAAGCGCCAAACTTCGTTAGAAGCGCTGCATTTACCGGAGCTGGCACAAAATGGCTGACATCGCCCCCGAGGCGCGCAATTTCTTTGACCAGCTTTGACGCAATTGCTTGGTGGCGGGCCTCCGCCATCAGGAACACTGTCTCAATCTCATCGTTGAGCACCCGGTTCATCCCGACCATCTGATACTCATATTCAAAATCCGCGACGGCGCGCAGGCCACGTACGATCAGGTTGGCGCCCACATCCTGTGCACAATTTATAAGCAAATTCTCAAAAGGATGAGCGATAATCTCGGTCCCGGTCTGCGACGAAAGGCAGGCACATTCCGCCTCGATCATCGCCACACGTTCTTCCAGGGTAAAGAGCGGACCTTTGTCGCGGTTGATCGCCACGCCGATCACAAGACGGTCCACCAAAGCGCTTGCGCGTCGGATAATGTCGATATGGCCCAGTGTGATCGGGTCGAAAGTACCGGGATAAAGGCCGATGCGCATGGGGGTGCTCCGTCGTCATTCGTAAAGGTCACGCAACAATATTGCGTGTCCGATTGCAAGCGGCGGGTTGCCTCAGTTGCCCATTATCATCCCGGTAAGCGCTTCTTTTTCCATGGAAAGCTCAGTCACGCGGGCTTTGACGACATCACCCAACGTAATCAGCCCCACCATTTCACCGTTTTCCATGACCGGCATGTGACGAAAGCGGCCTTCGGTCATGCGACTTAGGACATCATTGGCACGTTCCGAGCGTTCGCAGGTCTGAACCTTTTTGGTCATCATGTCATCGACCTTATCGTTCAGACAGGACGGACCCCGCTTGCCGATCTCGCGGACGATGTCGCGTTCGGACAGGATACCAAGCGGGGTCTTACCATCGGCTGTTACCACCAAAGAGCCAATTCGCTTGGCCGACAAAACGCCTGCTGCGTCTTCGACAGACATCCCCGGCTTGATGGTGATGACGTCATCTGTCGCCTTGGACTTCAATATACGTTGAACGGTCATGGCATCCTCCCTTAGCTGTCGACCTAGGTATACAACCCATTGAGACCCGGAAGGGGCTGTGCCGTCAAGCCAAGGCCTCCAGACGCGCGACCTCTTGGCGCAAGCCCGCGACCAACTGCGTTGCGAACCGATTGAGCCGATCAAGGCGGCGATCATCGGCGTGGCGCACCAGATAAAAGCTGCGTGTCAGGCTGATCTGGTCGGTCAGGATACGGATCACCCCAGGCGCGGCAGGCAGCGAAAAGTCATGGACGATGCCGACCCCTGCCCCTTGCCGGATCGCGTTCAGCTGCACCGAGACCGAGTTAGAGGCAAGCGGCACTCGAGGCGCGCCCAGCTCGGACAGGTAATCCAGTTCCTTGTCGAAAATCATATCGGGGATGTAGCCGATGATGCGATGTGCGCCGAGATCAGCCCGGCTGGTAAGCTTGGGGCTTTTGGCAAGATAGCTGTCGGCGGCGGCCAGATGCAGGCGGTAATCCGTGATCTTTTGCACAGTGAGACGACCGGCGGTTGGTGGGCTGACGGTGACCGCCAGATCGGCCTCGCGCCGCGACAGGTTAAAGACGCGCGGCAAAGCGACGATCTGGATATCAAGATCGGGATTTTGTGCACCGATATTGGCGCATACCTGTGGCAGAAGGAAGTTCGCGACACCATCAGGCGCGCCAATGCGGATCTGACCTGACAACGTGGCCGTCGTGCCAGTCAGCGCGTCTTGCGCCCCTTGCATCGCCTGTTCAGCGCGCTCGGCATGAGCTTGAAGACGCTGGCCTGCATCCGTGAGCGCATAGCCCAGCGGCGATTTGGCAAAAAGCGGCGTGCCGAAGGTTTGTTCAAGCCGGCCGATACGGCGCCCCACGGTGGCCGGGTCCACCTGCAAAACGCGCCCGGCACCAGACAGGCTTTCCGTGCGGGCGACGGCAAGGAAGACCCGCATGTCGTTCCAATCGAGGGTCACTTGGCTATCCTTTGCAAAAGTGCAAAACTCTTTTGCCAATTTTCCTCTTTTATCGGTGTTTTTGCAATTCTATCCTACAGCTAACTTTGGAGGAGCGAGAGAATGCAGGAACTGACCCATTATCTGAATGGCACCCATGTCAAAGGCACGTCGGGCCGTTTTGCCGATGTCTATAATCCCGCCACAGGCGAGGTGCAGGCCAAGGCTCCGCTGGCCTCAGCCGATGAGGTGGCGCAGGCAGTGGCTTATGCCGAAGCCGCACAGCCTGCCTGGGCCGCAACGAACCCGCAACGCCGTGCCCGCGTGCTGATGAAGTTCGTCGACCTGTTGAACAGCGATATGGACAAGCTGGCCGAAGCGCTGAGCCGCGAGCACGGCAAAACGCTGCCCGATGCCGCCGGTGACGTGCAGCGCGGGCTTGAGGTTGTCGAGTATTGCATCGGTGCGCCGCAAATGCTGAAGGGCGAGTTTACAGACAGCGCCGGGCCCGGCATTGATATGTATTCGATGAAGCAGGCTTTGGGTGTCACGGCGGGCATCACCCCGTTCAATTTCCCCGCCATGATCCCGATGTGGATGTTTGCGCCTGCGATCGCCTGCGGCAATGCCTTCATTCTGAAACCGTCCGAGCGGGATCCCTCGGTGCCGCTAATGCTGGCTGAATTGATGGAGGAAGCCGGACTGCCCAAGGGGATTTTGCAGGTGGTGAATGGCGATAAGGAAGCCGTTGACGCGATCTTGGATCATGATGTGATCCAGTCGATTGGTTTTGTTGGCTCCACCCCGATTGCCGAATATATCTATGGGCGTGGGTGCAGCAACGGCAAGCGCGTGCAGTGTTTTGGCGGCGCCAAAAACCACATGATTATCATGCCCGATGCAGACATGGATCAGGCCGCCGACGCGCTGATCGGCGCGGGCTACGGCGCCGCGGGCGAACGCTGTATGGCTATTTCCGTCGCCGTCCCGGTGGGCGATGAAACCGCAGATCGGCTGATCGAAAAACTGGTGCCACGGATCGAGGCGCTGAAGGTGGGCCCCTATACGTCAGGCAATGACGTGGATTACGGACCTGTTGTGACAGCTGCAGCCAAGCAGAACATTCTGGGTCTCATCCAAAGCGGTGTGGACCAAGGCGCCACGCTTGTTGTGGATGGGCGTGATTTCAGCCTGCAAGGCTATGAAGATGGCTTCTTTGTTGGTCCGCATCTTTTCGACAATGTCACCCCGGAGATGGATATCTACCGCAAAGAAATCTTTGGGCCGGTCCTATCGACCGTGCGGGCGCAAAGCTATGAAGAGGCCGTGGGTCTTGCGATGGATCACGAATATGGAAACGGCACAGCAATCTTCACGCGCGATGGGGATGCGGCACGCGATTTTGCGAACCGCATCAATGTCGGGATGGTGGGCATCAACGTTCCGATCCCCGTCCCGCTGGCCTATCACACGTTTGGGGGTTGGAAGAAATCAGTCTTTGGCGATCTGAACCAGCACGGGCCGGACGCGTTCAAGTTCTATACCCGCACCAAAACCGTGACCGCACGCTGGCCATCCGGGATCAAGGAAGGTGGCGAATTCTCTATTCCGGTTATGGAATAACAGGTTAGCTGCCGGTCTTGCCAGGCGCGTATAGCTGGCTTTTCAGCCCTAGGATGCCGCGGATGCGACCATCGGTGAGTCCGGTCTTATAAACGGCCTTAACCAAAGAGCGTTTCCCGGTGAGCGGGCTTGAAACGGCGAGGATAAGCGCCTCAAGCAGACGTGGGATGACCAAAGATGCGACTTTGAGAGCGGATTTCTGATGGATCTGCACTCCGTTGCGCGCCTGATCGCGCGTCCGGCGGTAAAGATAGCGCAGGTTGAGCCGGTGTGCGGGAATGCGGTCGTGCACGACCGCATCCGGTACATAGCCATTGCGCCCACCGGCGTTGCGAACTGACTTGCTGAACGCCGTGTCAGAGCCCCCTGTATAGCGCAGTGCGTTGTCAAAACGCAGCCCCGTTTTACGCGCAAAATCAAGCCGCAGCGCCCAGTTGTTCGTGTAGGCGTTCAGTTCGTGATCGGTGCCATCGGCCACCATCGCACTGCGCGTGCGCCGATTTTTATCAGCCCGTTCCTGCAAATAGGCCAATACAGCCGCCTGCCACGCCGAACTCACCGGTGCAGCCGCTTCGATCTTGAGTGGGCCGCCAACCAGATCAAGATCGCGGCTGAGCAAACCATTCGCAAGCTGGACCAACCAATCCTGAGCAACGCGTTCGTCGTCATCGACAAAAGTGAGGATATCGGCTCCGTTTGCCAACGCGATCTCAAGCACACGATTGCGCGCAAAGGGGATCCCTGGCTCGGCCTCTGTTTCGTAGAAGACCGGCTCGGGCACCGACGCACGGAAGGCTTCCAGTATCTCTGTCAGACTCGCAACAGCATCATTTTCAACGAAAATAAATTCGACATGCGCATTGTCCGGACGCGCCATCGACGCGTAGGATGCCAGCAATGTGCCAAGCATTTCAGGGCGGTCTTTGGTGATAACACCAACGGCGATCTTAACGGGTTTCATGAGGCCAAGGGCTTACCGCGCCTCTTGCAAAAGGCAACCAAAAAGAGATAATTAAACACGTGTTCAATTAGAGGGTGGACAATTCTGTCGCTTTGGGAGGAGCCGGAATGGATTTTGCACTGAGCGAAGAACAGACCGCCATCTTTGACATGGCCCGCGCCTTTGGCAGCGCGCATATCGCGCCTCATGCGCGCGATTGGGAGAACGCGGGCACGATTCCAAAAACGCTTTGGCCGGAACTGGCAGAGTTGGGCTTTGGCGGGCTTTATGTATCGGAAGACAGCGGTGGATCAGGGCTATCCCGGCTTGATGCGACGCTTGTTTTTGAAGCGCTTTCAATGGCCTGTCCGTCTGTTGCGGCGTTTTTGTCGATCCACAACATGTGCGCTGCAATGATTGATCGCTTTGGCAGTGACGCGATGAAGGCACGCTATCTGCCCGGCGCGGTCAGCATGGAGACGTTCTTTTCCTACTGCCTGACCGAACCCGGATCTGGATCGGATGCTGCGGCCCTGAAAACACGCGCGATCCGCACGAATGAAGGGTTTGAGATCAGCGGGACCAAGGCCTTCATTTCGGGCGGCGGATATTCGGACGCCTATATCGTGATGTGCCGCACGGGCGAGGATGGCCCAAAGGGGGTCTCGGCCGTTGTGGTTGAAGATGGCGCTGCAGGTTTGTCTTTTGGGGGTCTGGAAGACAAGATGGGCTGGCGTGCGCAGCCTACGCGGCAAGTACAGCTTGATGGCTGCAAAATTCCTTCAGATCAATTACTTGGCGAGGAAGGCTTTGGCTTTCAATATGCGATGGCAGGCCTTGACGGCGGGCGATTGAACATTGCCGCCTGCTCGCTTGGTGCTGCGCAGCAGGCGCTGGATTTGACTGTCGCCTACATGGGTGAGCGGCAGGCATTCGGCAAACCGATCGACCAATTTCAGGCTTTGCAATTCCGCCTCGCAGATATGGAGATTAACCTTTCAGCGGCACGTACCTTCTTGCGGCAAGCCGCCTGGAAGCTGGACACGAACGCGCCCGATGCCACGCAATATTGCGCGATGGCCAAAAAGCTTGTGACTGAAACGGGCAGCGATGTTGTGGATCAGTGCCTGCAATTGCACGGCGGGTATGGGTATCTTGGCGACTACGGCATCGAAAAGCTGGTCCGCGATCTGCGGGTCCACCAAATCCTCGAAGGCACGAACGAAATCATGCGCCTGATCGTTGCGCGGCACATGCTAACGAAATGAGTGCTGACATTCATATTCGTAAAGAAGGGCGTGCGGGCCGGATCACTTTGAACCGTCCAAAGGCGCTGAATGCGCTCACATATGATATGTGCCTGGCGATTGATGCTGCGTTAGACATGTGGATGGAAGATACCGATGTCGCGCTGTTGATCCTGGATGCCGAAGGCGAAAAAGCCTTTTGCGCAGGTGGCGATATCGCTGAGATGTATGCGACCGGAACAGCAGGCGATTTCAGCTATGGTCGGCGCTTTTGGCGTGATGAATACCGGATGAATGCCAAGCTGTTTCGGTTTCCCAAACCCGTCGTCAGCTTCCTGCAAGGCTTTACGATGGGCGGGGGCGTCGGCGTGGGGTGCCATGCATCGCACCGCATCGTTTGTGACAGCAGCCAGATCGCAATGCCAGAGGTTGGCATCGGGCTGGTGCCCGATGTGGGCGGTTCGCTGATCCTTGCAAATGCACCCGGCCGCTTGGGCGAATACCTGGGTATAACGGCAGGACGTATGGGCCCGGCTGACGCAATTTTGGCCGGGTTTGCGGATTACTATATCCCCAAGACCGGCTGGGACACCGTAAAGTCCGCCCTTGTTGAAACCGGTGACTGGACGCAGGTTGATGCGGCTGCGATCACGGTGGCAGATGGCACTCTTGCCAGTCTAAAAGACCAGATCGACGCGCATTTTTCGGGTGAAAGCTTGGCGGATATTCTTCGATCCTTACGCAGCGAAGAGACTGATTTTACAAAAGAAACGCTTAAAAGACTTGGGCGAAATTCTCCTCTGGCTATGGGGTGCGCAGTTGAGATGATCCATCGATTACGCGGAGCGGAGGATATCGAACGCGCCCTTGAGCTGGAGTATCGCTTTACCCATCGCGCGATGGAACATGGTGACTTTATCGAGGGCATTCGTGCTGCAATCATCGACAAAGATCGCCGCCCAAATTGGCAGCATGATATGGATGGGCTACCGGATGTGGACATGTCAAAAATGCTGCGGCCACTGGGGCCCGATGCACTGACGCTTTGAAAGGAATCGCCATGAAAATCGGCTTTGTGGGATTGGGCAATATGGGCGCCCCGATGGCGGCAAATCTGGTCAGCGCTGGCCATGATGTGACCGGCTTTGACGTATCGGCAGCCCCTACAGGCCTAACGATGGCGGCCTCGGCTGCCGCGGCAGCAGACGGGGCTGACGTGGTTATCACGATGCTTCCGAACGGCGCGATTCTGCGTGCGGTCGCAGCCGAGGTGATCCCTGCGATGCCGTCTGGGGCGGTGCTTTTGGATTGCTCGACCGTGGATGTGGACAGCGCACGCGCGGTCGCGGATGATGCCCACGCGGCGGGTCTTATGGCGGTCGATGCGCCTGTATCCGGCGGGATCGGAGGCGCGTCTGCCGGGACGTTAACCTTTATGGCCGGTGGCACTGAGGCCGCGTTTACGAAAGTTAACCCCCTTTTCGACATCATGGGTCAAAAGGCCGTCCATTGCGGCGAAGCCGGGGCCGGGCAAGCCGCAAAGATCTGCAACAACATGATCCTTGGCGTAACCATGATCGGGACCTGCGAGGCCTTCGCACTGGCCGATAAACTGGGGCTGGACCGCCAGAAGATGTTCGATGTTGTGAGCACCTCATCGGGATATAGCTGGACGATGAACGCCTACTGCCCCGCCCCGGGGATAGGGCCAAAATCTCCCGCCGATAATGGCTATCAACCGGGTTTTGCGGCTGAGTTGATGCTTAAGGACTTGCGATTGTCCCAGCAGGCTGCCGAAAGTACGGATGCAGACACTCCCATGGGGCAGTTGGCACAGACGCTTTATACGCAATTTGTTGAGGACGAAGACGGACTGGGCCGCGATTTCAGTGCGATGCTGCCACGATTTGAAACGCGCAGAAGATCCTAAGGCAAGTTCTTGAAATCAATACCAAGATGATCTGCGAATTTCCGACAGTACGTCATCCAATCCCGAAACTCGTCTGAGAATACATACGTCATTCCCTTGCTGTCCCAATGGGAAATCTTGCTGGCCTTGAGTTGTGACAGATAGCCTTCCGGAGCATCCTGCCCTTCGTTCACCGCTTGATCGTGAGCCGCTTTCTCTAGAGCCTCGGCAATTCGGGAAAGAGCCAGGCCTTTGCCGTGATCGGCACGCTCGGGGTTGATCCGATTGGACGTGTTGAAAAGAACCGCGCAGTCCATCAGACTTTCGCTATACGCCTGAGTGGCTTTTGCTGGATTTGGGCTGAAGCCCAAAAGGACCAACGCCACAAGGAAGAAAACACGGTGAGACATGCGTGTTTAATCGGTGAACTCTTCGGCCAGAGAAAGGCTGATTAAAGGCAGTTTCTTGATCTACATCATATTCATAAATTATTATATGTGTAAGGTGTTCCTGTAAAAACAGGAGAGATATCATGATTAGGAAAAATGTTGGTGGAATTGACCGCATCGCGCGAGTGACCGTCGGGATCGCCCTGCTGACGGCATTTTTTATCGGACCGGAAACTGCCTATAACTGGCTGCTTTTGCTGGGGGTCGTTCCGCTTGTCACAGGACTGCTGCGCAATTGCCCGATTTATACGATCATCGGCGTGACGACCTGCCCTGCCAAGTAAATAGCCCTGTAATCGGCGCGGCAGATCACTCTGCCGCGACGCGTTTCGGTCTGGGTGCAAGCATCGGTTTTAGGTAATGGCCGGTATGGCTCTCGGCGACCTCGGCCACCTCTTCAGGGGTGCCTTCGGCGACCACACGGCCGCCACCGTCGCCCCCTTCGGGACCGATATCAATGATATGGTCGGCGGTTTTTACAACATCAAGGTTGTGTTCGATCACCACAACCGTGTTCCCGCTATCAACCAATTCATGCAACACTTCCAGTAGCTTACGCACATCCTCAAAGTGCAGACCTGTTGTCGGCTCATCCAGAATATAAAGCGTGCGACCAGTCGAGCGTTTCGCCAGTTCTTTGGAAAGCTTCACACGCTGCGCTTCACCACCAGACAGCGTCGTCGCTTGTTGGCCGACTTTGATGTAGCCCAAGCCAACACGCACAAGCGCATCCATTTTTTCACGGATCGACGGCACAGCCTTAAAGAACTCCTGCGCATCTTCCACCGTCATATCAAGGACATCGGCAATGGATTTGCCTTTGAATTTAATCTCCAACGTCTCGCGATTATAGCGCGCGCCATTGCAGGTTTCGCAGGTCACATAAACGTCGGGCAGAAAGTGCATTTCGATCTTGATAACGCCATCACCTTGACACGCCTCACACCGCCCGCCTTTGACGTTAAAGCTGAAACGGCCCGGCTTGTAGCCGCGCGCCTTTGCTTCGGGCAATCCGGCGAACCAGTCGCGGATCGGGGTAAACGCGCCAGTATAAGTGGCTGGGTTTGAACGCGGCGTGCGCCCAATTGGTCGCTGGTCGATGTCGATAACCTTATCGAGATGCTCAAGCCCCTTGATCGTCTCACAGGGTGCAGGTGTCTGCCGCGCACCGTTCAATTGCATTGAGGCTGTTTTGAACAGCGTCTCGATCGTTAACGTCGATTTGCCGCCACCGGAAACGCCTGTCACACAAACGAATTTACCAAGTGGGAAGTCAACGGTGACGTCATGCAAGTTATTGCCGGACGCTTTGACAACTTTGATTTTCTTGCGATTCCCCTTGCGGCGTTCTGTTGGTACAGCAATCTCGCGCGTGCCCGTAAGATACTGACCTGTAATTGATTTTTCGTTTGCAGCGATATCGGCAGGCTTGCCGTGCGCAATGACCTGACCGCCATGAATTCCAGCACCCGGCCCAATGTCAAAAACGTAATCCGCTTCGCGGATTGCTTCTTCATCATGCTCGACCACGATCACGGTGTTGCCCTGGTCGCGCAGGTTCTTCAGCGTCGTTAACAGCCGATCATTGTCGCGCTGGTGCAAGCCGATAGAGGGTTCATCCAACACATAAAGCACACCTGTGAGCCCTGACCCAATCTGGCTCGCCAAGCGAATGCGCTGGCTTTCGCCGCCCGACAATGTGCCTGCATTCCGGCTTAGCGTAAGATATTCGAGACCGACATTGTTCAAAAATCCAAGCCGCTCACGGATCTCTTTCAGAAT
>ERZ1740060.849-NODE-849-length-12691-cov-10.906537_pt1 | contig 12691 bp, 9 predicted proteins | sample MGYA00581743_ERZ1740060 | MGnify/ENA primary metagenome ERZ1740060 (study PRJEB43018, sample SAMN04849235) | marine metagenome | isolation source: floating plastic debris | place: Pacific Ocean | collected 2008-08-27 | study: EMG produced TPA metagenomics assembly...
TTGGTTATCATCTAGCGCTAGAGCTGATATATGAAAAATGCTAGATGATAGATGAAAAATGCTAGATGATAGATGACATCTAGCGCTAGATGATACTTGACATCTATCGCTAGATGATAGATGATAATCTACCGCTAGATGATAGATGATAGATGGTAATCTAGTGCTAGATGATAGATGAGAATATTTTATCCATCAACTATCATCATCTGTTGTCTATCACACGGACACAAGGCTCTGTATACTGAGTGCATTGGATGGTTTGAGGTTATATTACATGACACAATTCATTTGAGTTTAGTGTTGTATCAAACACCACAAAGACACGATGTCACAACTATTAACCTCAAACCATACCAGTCTTGCCAGAAAATTATGTTGTAAACAACTGGTAAAGCATTTTTTATGGTACAAAATTGGAAATGAATCATCTTCTAGGCTCAGAAGTATGGAGAGTGGGTCGACATTCCTCAATAATCTAGACAGATTATACACTTATATTTCCCAGAAACAACAATGCAGAATTAGAAAAATTGACAGTAAAATTAATGATTTAGGACCTAGCATTGCTGCATTCAGATGGGTATGCGAAACGATCATAAGTGGATGCAAGACTGAAAGACAATTGGTGACTTTTGCAGTCATCTTCCTGATAGTAATTGTACGTATGCTTGAACGGACAGAACAGACAGACTTGAATGATAAAGCAGATCATATCTCATCTATACTGTGTGACAGTATGAGTAATATTATTATGGAATTGCGTGACAGAAAGAATCTTTACATGGGTCTAGCTATGAGTTGTCTGACCATTGGAGTGTGCTTGATAGCTCAGTCCCTGTGGAATATTATTTGCTTGTAGTTGATTAATGTTATGTAATATTGTAACACAACAGATCATTAACAATAGCTTAACTAGCGAAATCAAATAGCATGACAACCAATATTTTTTTGTGCTTGACAGTTCAATCTCTGTGAGATAGCACCTAAGATCATAATATAATACTGTGCAGATTTAATTGAATTACTTGAACAGTCAAGACAACAGTCAACAAATAAATATAAATAACTTGTAGACATAATTTATTATATTTGCTTGCATAACAAGAGACAGACCAAGAGCAGTGTTGGTTTTATTTATTGAGCTTGATAAATGTTCTGACAGACAGATAATAACACTGATATTGCAATGAATTCAACTTTTGAATGCGAGAAAACAATATGTGCTAGAGAATTTACCAACTTGTGTGAGTTACTATGGAAACAGATCCGTGTCCTTGTGGAATTACAGTGTGAAGGTTGTAACATTGAGTCATCAGAACATTTGCATAGTTGTCAAAAACTATACAAGGAATATTACCTCATACATGATGGATTTTTGTTCAGAATATATGAACATCATTTTGATCAAGTGTTTGATGATGTCATAGAAGATGTGCACCTTGGAAGAATTACCAGACTTAAAAAAGGGATGCTGAAAACACAGATACTCAGTTACATAATAGAACGCATTGAGAACAAAAGTCTGTTCTCCTAATGATGGTGCCCAGCCAATTGCTCAGAACTTTCCTAGTGCAGCACCGAGCTACACTTACTGTAATTTTGCTGCTAACTACTGTTATTTTTAGTTTGTGTGTGCTATTTTTTGAAAAAGGAGAGATCACATTTACATTATCTCCCCTTAAATCTAACAGAACTCTGCTGAATGTTATAAGGCAGACAAATGGCAGTTTATACTACAACTGATGATTATCTGCTAAATACCCCTTTCAGTGGTCTTATATGTGGTATGTATTAATTTTGTACACTATAAATGTGCGTTTAGCAAAATAAAGATTACATGATCATAAGTAAAAAAACAGCTTAAAATCATATTTTTGAAGCTCAACCTATTTTGTCTACGTGACTGTGGAGATTGACATTTATGTGTGCATGACCTTTGCACAAACAATGTAAAAATCTAGGTTTATGACGTTGTCTGGTACCAGGGAGGGATACATTACTGGCAAAAAATAATCTCTTTTAATGAGCTTTTGCGGACAAGATAGGGAATTTTAATGGGGAAAGAAGCAATTAAATGCGGTGAGAATGCAAAAAATCTTGACAGGTTCCGGATTTTGTTGAAGATCCTGTAGCCTGTAGATCTTCAAATACCTCTGTGTTTCAATAGGAGATGAAAAATAGACCACCCTGTCAACTTGTTCAAATTTTGCTTCATGAACACAAAGGGTAATCAATCAATCAGTCTCCGCAAACTCTTGCTTGCTGGTTGAAATTTAGCAAGTGCTACACTTGGTAAAAATAACCTATTAAAGAAAAAACCTCTGTTCATGTACAGAATTAGCTGTTTATTTTGGAGGTTAGTTTCTGCTTAGGCAGCATTCTAACCAAGAATATTATGTTATCAGGCCCTAGCGGTAGCGGAAAGTCTATGCTTACCAAGAAGCTTCTCGAGAATGCTGCCAGAATGATGATACCACCACCAATAGAATGTATATTCAACTACAGCTGCTGGCAGGAATTATATGAACAAATAGACACTCCATTCCCAATAAAATTTGTGGAAGGTATCTCAAAATTTGAAGATCTACCCAAGGACAGGCAGCCAAGAATGTTAATAATTGATGACTGCATGGATGAAGTTGCTAACTCACCTGATGTTTCAGACATGTACACAAAATACTCGCACCACTATAATTATTCTGTTGTTGTGTTAACCCAAAATATGTTTGCCAAAGGAAAATATTTTAGAACCATATCTCTGAACACACAATATTTATGGCTTTTAAAATCAATCCGGGATAATTCAACAATCAAGACACTTGGGGCACAAATGGGTCAGCAAAAGTTTCTGTTTGATTGTTATACTGATGCAATGAAAACTAAGTATGGTCATTTATTTATCAACCTAAGACCATCAGCTGATGACAATACTAGAGTGAGAACAAAAATGTTTGATTCCCCATCAATAGTGTATGTGAAAAAATAGTTATAATTTTCATCAAAATTTGGCTAAAGCTAATAAATGAACCTTCTTCCGAAAATTAGGCAAAATGGGGCAAAGGTTTTCGAAAACGGACCAAGCATTTACATGTACATTTCTACATTACATTACTAGCTGCTGTGTAGTTTACCTACACTGCAATTTTTTTTGTTCAATTCTTGTTGAGCTTGTAGCATTTCTACCCTCTGATTTTTGTATTTTCTATACTGATATACATGTATGGTCATGAATAAATTAAGAAAAGTATTGAAAGGTTCAGATCATAATTTCAGTGCATGCATTATTTCATACACAGTAAGGTATTATGAATTCAAGCTTGGTCGATCTTAGAATGTGCTCCTCTTTATTAACTGAATTGGAAGCTACACTATTAATGACAGGCAATAAAATGTTCAGAGCCTAGCCTAGGAAACCACAAGATTTTTTATATAAATTGAGCTGAAATCCTATAGAAAAGCACACAGCAGCTGGATTCCTCCCTTGTACTTCAATACCACAGCAGGACAACACGCTTCTACTATTCTCAATGTAAGTGTTCAAAATTCAATCTTCTATTTTTATGAACAAATTCTTTTTTTTATTTTCTTATTATATTTTTTATAAATGAATTTCTTTATTTTTATTTTTATTTCTTACAACATATTTTGATACTCCTGTACAACTCATCAAAATGGTTTTGTTCTGAAATTCACTTTATTTAAATTTTAATTTAAGATGGAATTTAACTGGTGGTGTGATGATTGCGGGAGGGACATGACATTAGAGCAGGCTCAATGTAATTGCTGGTGGTTTAATGCAAGCGATGACAATGCTATAGCCTTTGCTGAAAATGTGAGCTCACTTCCTCTAAATTGAATTTGGGAATTTTTAAGGCAAATTTCATTATGTGTCTGGTAGTAACTATTCATTAGTTATCTTTCAACCATAATTTTTTGGCTAAAGATACCTTTTCAACATTTTTCTCATGGTTGTGATGTAATAGGAATAAATATTTTTTATATTTTGTGAATTTGATATTCCATTATTACTGTATTTAGATGGCACCCAAACGCAAAGATCTCAGTAAATTCGCAAAGTCACTCCTGGATGATCAGGCCAAGGAGTCATCCCAACTCGGGAGAGAGCTTGAGGATGAACTAGATGGGGAGTTCGACGAAGAGATGGTAAGCCCATTGTCATTTCATGCAAAATCTTTAGTCATTGTCCTCTTGTTTCATAATTGTGACATCACTATTTCAATTGTGTATTCACTCACTGTTTCAATAATCACTTCTAATTTGCTTGAGAATTTGACATTAAATGGGAGTTGTATGTTGCTGTTTTTTTCAACTACCATCAACTGACAACTCCGAACTGTTTCAATACCAATATAACATTTTGCTTATGAATTTTGGGATTAGAATAGTGGTTGTGTTGCAGACTTTTTCAACAACCAACAGCACAAAACAATTTAGTCTGAACTGAACAAGTCATTTATTCCTATTAATGTTTCTGTTTCAGGTTGACTTCATTAATGATGACGATGAAACTGACATAATTATTGATTCATCTGACGGTGAGGACAAAGCAAGCAAAAAGAGCAAGGGAAAAGCACCAGCAAAGGTTAGTTGAAATACCAGGAGTGGAACTTTTTCAATAATAAACATGAGTTGCCTCCTCTTTCCTAAAGAGAGCACAACTTGTAAATTTAGCTATTTCAATTTCCTGGTGATATTATCAACTTTTGTCTTTTTTCAAAATTTGAGTTACATGAAGGCCCCCTTCAACACTTTATAGGTTCAGACTTCACACCCCTTTTGCACCTTCAATCATGTCTTGCAAATACGCACCCCTATTCTATTGCGTGGGCGTGAATTTATGCTAATAATTATGATAGTACTTGTGTGTTTTGCAGAAGCAATTTACAAAGATTTTGGTCATGCCAAAATCTATTGGGAAGGTCAAAAGGAGACTACAGTTCGAGTCAGATGAAGAAGAGGGTGGTCCATGCATCTCAAAGAGCAGGAAAGCTCAAATCCTGGATGAGCTGCTGCCATCAACATCAACTGCTGATCCTAAACCCAAACCACCCGCCGCCGTAACTACACCCGCTGCTACACCCGCTTCCACATCTACTGCCACTGTTGATGGTCGACCTGCCCTTCTACCCACTCCGACGCTTCCTGTCTACCATCTTAGACTTGAAGATTTCAAGATTGAGGATATTGTTGTAAAAGTAAGTTTCTAGATACATTTGTATGTCATTGCTTACCATATTCCAGTGGTTTGTTGGAAAGAAACATCCACACATGTAAAATGTTGCATGTTATCAATGAAGAATGGTTAACATCTTGCTCCAATGATCATAATGATTATATGATTGTATCAGACCTAGTAAATAATATTCATACTTGAAGTATAATAAAATACCATTATCTTCAAATCCTTAATTCACTTCATATCTCTTTCAGGGTGACACAATCCATCATAGAGGAGATCATCTCAAGCGACCAATTTCAATTACAGCTAAACAGCAGCTAGGACTCGGGTGTAAGTATTCACTCTGAAACTGAATTTCACTGTATTTATAAATAAGCCCAGGGTTCAGCTCTGAAACAAAACATACACTATGCTCCAGTCTTTCCTGGTTTTCATAGCCCTACAACACTTTTCAGAGTTTTAAAATCAGACCCCCTACAGAGTAGTGCTAACTCTGAGCACTCAAAGACACCCCATCAAGTCACCACTGCACCTGAAAGTTGAACTCCTAGAAAGGTAGTAAATGAAAAAAAATCATGATAAGTCATCACTTGACCATGAAACCTTATTAAGAAACAACCTGTGTTATTGAACATGGTAGCTGTTGTGGAAAAATTTCCTCAAACATTGATGTTAAAAATTACAGTTTGCATCCTGCTAGTTGCTGCCATGCTTTCATGAACATTACTGTTCTAATTTCAGTTCTGGTGGAAAAAATAGCTTGGAACAACCAGATGCAAATGTATCATGGGCCACCTATTGGCTATAACATCAGATTAGCTAAGGGTTCTGAACTTGGCCAAGCCCTGGCTGCCATCGAGGAAAAGATGGCAAGCAACAAGCCGGCAGACACATGCAGATCCCGACTGCAGAAGGACTATTCGTATTTCAGAATACGGGACAACCAAAAGAAGACAACAACAATGTGAGTATAACAACTTACAAAATAGTTATCACAATCTATAGTAGTATGCTGTTACTATTTTGGACCAATATGAGATCGTTAATTACTTCATAACTGTATACTGTAGAGTATAGAGTATTTTGCAATGCAACACATTCAGAAGATTTACTTAATTGTAAAAATATTATAATTATTTACTTAATTGTAAATTCTGATCCCAAAAAAGGAATTAATACATGTACATGTATGTTACAAACATTATCATTCACCAATCGTAATTATCCTTATTTTCAATTTGCAGCTTACAGAATAATGAACACACCCTATCCCTGGAGCAGGCCAAACAGATATCACAGACGATCATCAATGATCAAACCCACTTAAGTATAGCTATGCAGGTGGGATTTGTATCATTAGGGGGCCGTACCATGTTGCAACCAACAATAAACATGGTGCGTTTCGATGGGTCCCTGACCCACAACATTACATCAAATCCGGCAGAGCGATTTGACTTCTTTGCCAATTAGATTGGTCAAAAAGTCAAATCTCTCTCTCTTCTGTGTGCTTTTGTGTGATTTTGCTGAACTTCTATTATTTTATAGTCTTTTTCACTTGTGGTGACAAACAATGACTTTTTTCTGCTCAGTTTGTAACATAGAATATTCATCAAAGTACAGTCTTAAGCGACACCAAAATGTGAGGCATAATGAAATGTTTAGAGGCTTTTCTTGCAATAAATGTGATAAAAAGTATACGGCTAAAAGTTCACTTATGAAACATGCCAGAAAATGTCAAGCTACACAAAAACCAAGCACCCAATTCATACAGGTAGGGGGTATGAGCAGACATGTTGATACTAGTGAAAGCACGCATCAAGATCAGGAAGAAAATGAAAAACCACCCAGCACCACAAACCGACCTCTTGAAGCTATTCTGAGATCTAACTGGGGAGCAATCAAAACATATTTCAAATGCAGAAAAGTCCAGGACATCTTCAATTTTAGACTGATCAATCAAAAACGGGATCTGAAAAGATCACTAACAAATATATGGCTGAATAAAATTCAAAATCAAGTCAAAATGAACTGCAGTTTAGGTTTCATTCTCAAACACAGAGTAACACAGGAGTTAAGATATTTCCATTCATCTATAAACAACACTCAGATTTTCTCATCGCCTGTAAGAATCACATGCATTGAAGATTTGCTCTCAACATTGGATGGAATCTTGGATTTAGATCTATTTGAAAAGGCAAAGCTTTCACGGCCAGACAGCTCATGGGGTGTTGTCCAAGTTACAAACATATCCTTCTATTTGGCCAAGACTAATTTTTCAAAAGTTGGTTCGCCAGTTTCCATCCCAGATTATATCAGGAAGAAGACATGCATACATACTGTAAGCTATGATGGTAATCAAAAGTTCACTGATAATCTGTGCTTTTTCAGATGTCTTTACCTCAAACAGAACTGCAAACACGATAACACACGATGTGTGTGCTTGAGAAAAAAATCGTGCAAAACAGGTGTATTAGACTTACTGAATTGTTATGTCACATCGATCAATGCTTCAGCAACTCCTCAATCATTTAAAGGAGTAACTCTCAATGACCTCCCGTTACTTGAAAGAATTTTTGACATAAGAATTTCTGTATACACACTTGAACAGCATGGAAAAAGCAAATTGGTCTATCAATCATTCAGTAAATCTGTGACACATTTGAATCTGTGTTTGGTTGGCAAACACTTCTGTTACATTAAAGATTTATCACAATTTTCTAGCTGTTTTTCTTGTTCAATTTGTTCTCAATGTTTTACAAGAAAATACAACCTAATGCGACACAAAACCACTTGTGCTAAATCTAAATCTCAACTGAAATTCGGAAATGGAGTTTTCCACCCTCCAAAAAACATATTTGAGAAGATTGAATCAATGACTGGAATCGTTGTACCTGACAAATATAGGTTTTATCCTTATAGAGCAACTTTTGATATAGAGTCCTATCTTCCCAAGTCGAATGATGTAAATACACCTAAGCTCACATTTAATGCTGACCATGTTCTCATGTCTATTTCGGTTTGTTCGAACATCCCAGGCTTTGAGCAACCTTTGTGTATGATAAGTAATGGTGACACAGATGAACTAGTGGAAAAGTTTGTCATATATTTGGATCACCTAAGTTCTGTAGCGGCAAAAATATTGCTGGAGGAAATTCAACCATTTCTTTCCGATCTTAGAAATATGAGGGATCAAAGATTGCTTGCAGAGTCACAATTCAAAAACAAACCCTGGTCAAATCCGTATATTTACGCTTCTAAAAGTTGGGATAAAACAATAGATGAAGTCATTGATTACTTCTCTGAGCTACCAGTCATCAGTTTCAATGGGCAACGCTATGACATAAATGTTATTAGAGCCCCACTGATTCGCTATCTATCTAAACATGATAAAATTTTGTTTGCTATCAAACGAAATAACGCTATGAAGTGCATCAAGACAAAACATCTAAAATTTTTAGACATTACAAACTTTATTGCACCAGGCTTCAATTACTCTGCCTTCATAAAGGCATATGATTGCCAAATGGAAAAAGCAGTATTCCCCTATGAATATTTTGACTCACTTGATAGACTGAACGAAACTGAAATTCCACCCCAAAGTGCATTTTTCTCATCCCTCCGTCAGCAAAACATTTCCACAGAAGAATACATGAAATGTTGCCAAGTTTGGAAAGATCATGACATGAAAACTTTACGTGATTATTTGATTTATTACAACAATCTGGATGTTCTTCCATTTTTGGAGGCCATTGAAAAGCAACATGCTATCTACAGGGAGAGAGGACTTGACATGTTCAAAGACGGGGTCAGTGTACCTGGTCTTGCCACAAAGTGGTTATTCAAAGAATCTGACACAAATTCATTCTCCATCCCACTAATAACTAAACAGAATGCTGATTTGCACCGAACAATCAGAAATAATCTTGTTGGTGGTCCATCCATTGTCTTTCATCGATTCCATGAACAAGGTACCACTCAAATCAAGAAGGAAAAATATAAGTCGAATGCTCTAATATGTGACAGAATCTTAGGGTATGATGCTAATGCACTGTACCTGTACTCAGCAATGCAAGACCTTCCAACTGGTAGTATGGTTCGTAGGAGACGGGAAGATAATTTCCGTCCTAAGTTTATTGACCACTATGGACGATTGGCATATGAATGGTTGGAATACATGTCTTTAAAACTCAATGATCAAATCCAGCACAAATACAACCATGGAGAGATGCGGCTTGGACAACACAATCTCCCTGTAGATGGATATCATAAACAATCTAATACAGTATTTCAATTTCATGGGTGTATTTTCCATGGTTGCCCAAAATCCGACTGCTGTAAAACAAAAGGTCATTTAGTAAATCCAATAAATGGTCAATTATTCACCACACTCTATACCGACACAAAAGAAAAAGAGAGATATCTTAAATGCCTGGGATATAATGTTGTGACAATCTTTGAATGTGAATGGGATTATGTAAAACAGAATTCAGACAGTATCAGACAGTTTGTTTCATCATTAAATGCACGAGAAATGATTGAGAGGAAACCCATGACAGAAGCAGAAATAATCACTTCAGTAAATCAAGATAAATTCTTTGGTTTTGTTGAATGCGATATTGAAGTTCCGCAGAATCTCAGGTCTAAATTCAATGAGATGCCACCCATTTTTAAAAATGTAGACATCTCAAGGGATGACTTGTCAGGACATATGCAAGAATTTGCTAGAGAAAATGGAATTCTCAACACTCCGCAACGTTCTCTGATTGGAAGTATGTTTGGAAATAAAATTTTACTCCTCACAACACTACTTCAGTGGTACTTGAAGCATGGGTTAAGGGTAAGCAAAATCTATCAGGTTGTTCAGTTTAAAAGATCAAAGTGCTTTTCAAAGTTTGGTGATGAGGTATGTAATTCAAGAAGGGAAGGGGATAAGGATCCATCTAAGAAAATTCTGAGTGAGACCAGTAAATTATCAGGTAATGTGATTTATGGCACCACAATAACAAACAAGGAGAAATTCACAAATCTCAAATTCACCTCATGTCCCCAGAAAGCATCATACTATGTGAATAGTAATAGATTCTTGGGGATCGAAGAATTAGCTGATGATGTATTTGAGGTTCAACTTGCAAAGCCAAAAATTGATGTAAACACCCCTATATGTATTGGATTTGCGATTCTTCAATATGCTAAACTCAGGATGCTGCAGTTCAAGTATGATTTGATGGACAGATTTTTTGAGGATAAAAGTTATCAATATGTCACTATGGACACTGACTCTGCATATTTTGCCACATCTGGACCACTAGAGCAAATGATCAAATTTGGAATGAAGAATTGCTTTTATAGAGAGTATGACCAATGGTTCGTTCCTACATTCTGTGATAAACACAAAACATCCTTCATAGAACATAAAACTAAAGGTAAAGTCTGGGAAATGCAACACTGCTGTAAAATTGCATACGATTATCACAAGCGGACCCCAGGATTATTCAAAGAGGAATTTGTTGGGAGTGGTATTGTTGCATTAAATTCAAAAACCTACCATTGTTACAGTGACAATGCATCAAAAACATCAACCAAAGGTATTATGAAGAATCTGAACAAGTATAACAAGCAGCAATTCATGCGTACACTTGAATCAAAATGTTCGACTTTTGGAACAAATAGAGGAATCATGCGTAGAAACCAAAAGATGGTTACATATACACAAATTCGCTCTGGATTGAGTTATTTTTATGCAAAGAGGAAGGTGCACTCTGATGGAGTAACCACTTCCCCTATTGACCTATGAACATTTTCATAAAATGTGTTATGCTCATTTTAGAAATTTTTCTTATTATTTTGTTTATATGTTTATATGTTTATATTGTTTTATACTTATGTGGTTATCTATGAGTTTACTTGACATTTATTCCTTATTCCATTTATATTAGTACATTATCAATAAAATTCTCATCAAATACTTTAAGTTTTCTATTCAAAACATTTTCATAAAAGTGATTAATCATAAAGTTAGCAATAGAATCTCTTTCTGTGCTGAATTCAGATAACAAAAATGTAGAAATTATATCATGGAACAGAAACCCTCTAGATCTAATCAACAAAAACAAGAGACAGTATTGCCCACACACTGTTGATAAACCTTGAACAGGAATTAATGAATAGATAATCTCATTCTTTAATTGTTGTAGCTTGAATAGAAACTTCTTGTTAGGCTCATTCGCATAGGAATCAAAATATTCTGTTCGACCATTCATAGGTACATAAACTGCTACCCAGTGGCTCCCTGGTTTATCACATGAATCTAGGTTAACTATAGTTAATGATGGTGAGCTCAGTGGTTCGTCAAGGAAATGATTCAGTGGCTTCACAGCTGGATTGAGTAAGTTTGTATACCTATCACATTGCAGAATCTTTAGTAGCTCTGTAGAATTCATGACTTGGAGGCTAACTCTACTGTTCTCATTTTATCAATTTTCAGCATGTCGTCATATTCGTAGTATACCATGACACTAATTGTATTTGTCAGAGGGGATGCAAATGTCAGCTCAGCAATAGTGTCACTTGTTCGAAGCAAATGACTACCCTCACCATGACACCAATCAGGAGTTAGGTCGAATGCATATAGACAGAGGCTGTTCTTGAATGTTTCCAGTGAAATATTATTACCCGCATCTGTTAGTGACTTCCCAGACACTGACAGAAGATTCATGTATGCACGGGTATAGATATCATTTTCGTAATCTACTTGAAGAGGTTTTTTTAGAACATAGCCTCCGTTCACCATAATATTGATAGATGAAAGCCCAAAATTCTCAAATTTGAATGGTGAATGGTCATAGGATCCGTTTTTCGCTGTATGATCGATAAGACCAATAATGATTATTTTCGCTTCTTGTTTGTTGTTGATGAGAGTAATGTTTTGGTTCTGTCTACCAGGTGATATGGTGAAAAACTGTGCGTCATTTGTGTTTAGTTTATATTTCGCTTTTTTGCCATCATCAAGCATTTTTGCATGGGATGAAGCGATTGTTGGATGTACTTGTAGACGCCGAACAAGTAAGGTAGCTTTCAGGATGTCAATCTTGTACTCATCAGTGAGCCCCCCTTCAACATTTTGTAAAATGGTACGGGGATTATTGAATTCAAATTCAATTCTTAAATTTAGGCCAGGAATCAAGTACTGTCCCTGGGAGAACAGAGGTGTGATAGGTCGTCCTATCATGTCCAGTGTTTTACTTCCTGCCAGCAGAGCTGCCCTGGCTTTCATTTTTGCTGTTTGGCTGCCGGAAAAATTAGCAACATGCTCTTCTTCCATGTCATCATTTATCCACTTTGCCGCGGTCAAGTGAGAACTCTTGGCGTCACTTCCATGGTTTAAGACAGAAGAAAGAAATGCTTTGTAGCTATAATTTGGATTGCTCTCTACTTCCTTTTGATTCATGTATATTCTAACATTTGAAATCATGCTATGAAGTAGATTGG
>ERZ1740060.851-NODE-851-length-12652-cov-3.657776_pt1 | contig 12652 bp, 9 predicted proteins | sample MGYA00581743_ERZ1740060 | MGnify/ENA primary metagenome ERZ1740060 (study PRJEB43018, sample SAMN04849235) | marine metagenome | isolation source: floating plastic debris | place: Pacific Ocean | collected 2008-08-27 | study: EMG produced TPA metagenomics assembly...
GAGTTCTGCCGTGAATAACAATCCTGGCGCATCGTCAAGCAGCCCCTCCAGCTCGCTCCTTCCTGGGCACGTATCTTGGGGATGAAACCCCAGACCAGGATTACTTTCCGACACACAATCCTTGAGTTGCTTCCACTTTCCAGAAATACACGTCTGGCTCACTTTACTTTTGGCCCGTTCCAAGGAGCGCAGCAGGTAAGGCCGGTAGCTTCCCAGCACGCCCAAATCCTGACTTTCATTGACCAATTCCCAGCTGGCAACGTCGTGTTCTATATGCGCGCAAGGCAAAAACAGTTCTAACGTAATTTTGTTCTCAATCGCTTGCTCAGCCTTATGGATTAGGCCACACAGGTGCGCTGCCACCTTGTCCAAGGGGTAAGTCGTTGACGTCCCACCAAAGGGTTCTGGGTTGTCCTGACCCACCACGCGCAACTCAGCAAAGACATTGACAAACACACCATCTTTTTGCGTTTTCTTAGGGTTTTCTTCGAGAGAAACGAGTAAATAACCTTGCTTACTTGTGGTGTCAGGCGGTTGGATGTCGGAGAGCGTCAAACCATGTTTTGCCAACAGGCGATCGCGCCATTGAGTCAGCTGAGTAATCTGCCCATTTGTTGTGTTGTTTTCTGTTCGTATGCGCGTGAGAGCACCGTGTGCGAAAGCAGCTGTTAGCTTGGGGTCATCCAAATCTTCTAAGGTTTGGTAGATTTGGTCAAAATTAAAAGGATCTCTGTCAGCATAAACCCGATGGAAGCTACGGCCAAAGGAAGCTTCAAAGGCTTCCAGAAAAGCTCGACTAGCCTCAGGCAAGTTATCAATCGTAAAGAGACTATGCAGCTGTATCCAATCCGCTGCTTCTATATCTGCCACCTGCGTTGGTGTTAGATTACTCCCTTCAATTTCTCGCTTGAGAGCGACTATCTTGGGATTGTCAGAATTCTCCAAGCAAAACGCATCGTAAAGAATCTGTGTTTTGCCCTTGCTTTTCAGATGCTCAATAAGATTGAAAACATCGTTGGTCAGGTTTCCCTCATCAGAAATCGCGTTAAGGCTTAAGCTTAGTTCATCGCTTAAAAAAACAGCCAGATCTGTCCTATTTGGGTAAACCGCTAGGATAGTCTTTCGGAATGCTTTTTTATTTTGGCCGTCTTCCCAATCTATGGACACTTTGAAAGCTACTTTCCGGCTGAAATAGGCAAGATTCCACCTATATAATCATATTTTTCGATGAACTGGCAGCCCTTGTATAGCAATCGTACGGATGCATTCGTACGCTTGCGCGCTACTTAGCCCGCAAAGATAAACGGTTTCAGCGGTTGCTGGCATATTTAGCTGAGTGGCCAAAGCTACAAACAAAGGACATCCCGTCACCTAGTCCAGCGCCGATAGCTGCTGCTGAAGCATCGAAATTTTAGAATTATCGCTATTGCATTCACAGAAGGCTTTATACAGCTGATCAATCCAGCCCTGAGCACGGGCCGTCTTGATCAGGTTGAACGCATCACTGGTAAGGTTTCCGGCATCAGAAATTTCGTTCAGCTGTTTATCAAGCTCCTCATCAAGAAACATGACCAAATTAGTTCGAGCAGGATAGACCGCCAATATTGCTTTTCTAAGCAGCTTGGTCGCTTGCCCTTTATCCCAATCGATAGAAGCAACAGATAATTGCTCAGGCGAGGTTTGACGAACAGCAGACACAGCCGCACCTTTGACCAAAACCGGTACGGCAGAGTCGTCGGCGTCCACTGCCATGTCGTATGCTGCGCTGGCAAACTTAAAAGCAAACTCAACCGAACGACCCGCACCCAAAGCATCGTAGAAGCCTACAGCAAATTCGATACGGCGATTATTGTCAATCGTTTGTGCTAAACCGATGACAAAAGGCACATGCCGCGCGATCGCCTCTGCCTGCTCAGGTGAATAACAACCATTGAGCACCACACAGCTAATCGGCTGCTCAAACTCCTGCGGGTCAGCAAATAGCTTAATCAAGCTTGCCAGAGATTCCTGTGAGGCAGGCTGCGAAAGCCCCTGCTCATCTTCTAATATCAGCCCAGCCGCCGTAGACCCATAACCAGATAAATGGACATCCTGCGGTGCTTCTTCTAGAAAAGCCCGGCGCACATCGCGCGATCGCACCGCATGTTTCAGACGCAGCTCAAACTGGTCACGATGCGTCGCCCGCCGTAACCCTTCATCAATTTCACGCAGTTCTTCATCTAGCCGTAGGCGATCCGTATCCTTTGGATTGGCCGCTAAAATCAGAATTTTTTTCTTGAACATGAGGCATGAGACGGAACATCATTCCCGACATGAACAGAAGCAACAATTAAGTTGCCAATTGAGAAGCTCAAACGAGCAACTTAATTGTTGCTTTAGAAGTCGGCGCGATCGCGCAAAGCATTTCCAAGCCGATCTAACACTTCAGGAAGTGCGATCGCACCCACATCCCCATCCTTTCGAGTCCGAACGCTGAGCGTATTCGCCTCCACTTCTTTGTCACCAATCACAGACATAAAAGGAATTTTTGCCTTTTCAGAATTGCGAATCATCTTACCTAGGCGCTCACCACTCTTGTCGACTTCCACACGCACGCCAAGCTTACGCATTTCAGTCGCTGCATTGTCCGCATATTCCCAGTGCCCTTCGGTCACAGGCAGCAGCCGAACCTGCTCCGGCGCAAGCCATAGCGGAAAGTCTCCCGCATACTGCTCGATCAAAATGCCGATCAATCGCTCAAGCGAACCAAACGGTGCACGGTGAATCATAATCGGGCGCTGACGGGAGCCGTCTTCTGCCACATATTCCAAATCAAAACGCTCGGGCAGCGTGTAATCCACCTGGACCGTGCCAAGCTGCCACTCGCGCTCTAGGGCATCGCGAACAATTAAGTCTAGCTTTGGACCATAGAAGGCCGCTTCGCCAATCCCTTCAAAGTGGTCCATGCCCATCGTTTCTACCGCTGAGCGGATAGCGTTCTGCGCCTTTTCCCAATCCTCATCAGAGCCGATGTACTTGCTCTTTTGCGCCGGATCGCGAAAGCTGAGCCGCGCCCGAAAAGACTGATCCATTTTCAACGCACGCAGGGTGACCTGAATAAGATCAACAACCTTAAGAAATTCTTTATCTATCTGATCCGGAGTCACAAATAGATGGGCATCGTCTTGAGTAAAGCCGCGTACTCTGGTAAGGCCACCTAGCTCGCCAGACTGTTCAAAACGGTACACCGTACCAAAGTCTGCAAGGCGCAGAGGCAGTGCCTTATAGGAGCGAAGCTGACTCTTGTAAATCTGAATGTGGAACGGGCAGTTCATGGCTTTAAGCACAAAGCCCTCATCTTCGCTTTTTCCCATCATGGGGAAAAGATCTTCGGCATATTTCTGCCAGTGGCCAGAGGTTTTGAACAAATCGACCCGGCCAACGTGAGGCGTCACAACCGGCTGATAGCCACGGGCCACCTGCTCAGCTTTTAGGAAATCTTCTAGTGTTGAGCGTAGGACAGTACCCTTAGGTGTCCACAGAGGCAGGCCGGGCCCAACGTCGTCAGAAAAAACAAACAATCCTAATTCTTTGCCAAGCTTGCGGTGATCTCGCCGCTTGGCCTCTTCCTTACGACGTTTATATTCTTTTAATTCTTCAGGAGTTTCCCAGGCAGTGCCGTAAATGCGCTGGAGCTGGGCCTTAGTCTCATCGCCGCGCCAGTATGCACCTGCCACACTCTCAAGGTCAAATGCCTTTGGGTGCAGCTCCTTGGTAGTTTCGATATGAGGGCCAGCACACAAGTCCCACCACTGATCACCCAGGTGATAAAGCGTAATGGGTTCTTCCAGTCCTTCCAAAATCTCCAGCTTGTAGGGCTCGCCAAGTTCGTTGATGCGGGCTTTCGCTTCTTCTCGGCTGACCTCTTCACGGATAACGGGCAGACCTTTCTTGATGATCTTGATCATCTCTTTCTTGATGGCCTTGAGATCTTTATCCGTAAACGGTTCTGGCGCATCAAAGTCGTAGTAAAATCCGTAGTCGATCGAAGGGCCAATCGTCACCTGAGCCTTGGGGAACAGACGCTGCACAGCCATCGCCATCACATGAGAGAAGGTATGGCGGATACGCTCTAGCTTCTTAGACTCCCTGGTCTTTAGAAGCTGAATCGGTTTTTCCTTTGTAGGTGGTTGCTGTTTAGCTGGCTGAAGATGACTGTTTTTTGACTTTTTAACGTCTGAATTGGCGACCATAAGAATACGATTGAATACAGTGGCAGCCATACAAGGGCAGACCACTAGGCAACTGGATATCGGGCGATAGGATGTGCAAGTTAGATGTGTTGTTGACTGCGCGGATGTTAAGCATTTGAGCACATCAGCTCTGCCGCACATCTGCCGCACAGATGCCACACAGATTTTAGTGCTGCGCTAAACCTCAGTATTGGCTCAACACACGTTAATTATCGCGATTTAGTGTAGCGCAACGGGGTTTACTTCTGTGCAGTTTGCCATTAGCAGTTTGCCACCAGGGTTGGGCCACGGTGTTCCTCATTCGGCGCTACCCGCAGCCATTACTGATCCACCACACCAGTAACCAGTTGTGAAAACCGACCCCATAAAAGCATCCACATCCTAGTAACACCTGCTACTATTTATACAAGGTAGAAAACACAAGCGCACGACCAGTAGCAGAGTCATTTCTCTCTACAGACAGAAGATGGGTCTTGTAGGTTTTTCTATCATTTTTTACGAAAAGTTAACGGTGTGCAGCTGTGGTACGCTTATCCGCTATAACTTGTTAGCTGCTGATTCAAACCAGTCAAATCCCGGTCCAAAAACTGTCTGAGGTAATGTGGTATCTCACAGAGGTGACCTTGAGGGGATGCTGGAGTATCTACACGACTAGCAAGCAGCGCTCAACGGGCAATGCCAGATACATCTAGCTGTACTGTTTTTTAGCCTTTCATCGAACTCTCAAGTATTGAAACAACAGAATTTATGACAACTCAATCAACTGCTGCTCCAAGCCTGAAAGAGCCTGTAGTGGTTCATCCCATGGCTGATTTTCAGCGTAAGGTACGCTCATTGGTCGAAACCAAATCTATCAAGACTTCCGATAGCCTGTGGAAAATCGCCTTCATCTTTGGCGACAAGTGGGCTCACTGGAAGGCTGAGCTGGAATCGTTTGAATTCACGATGCAGGACTCCATTGGTGAACTACTCGCGGTGGAGTGCTGGGAAGAGGAAGAAGAATTTGAAGAGGTGTAAAATCCTCCCTCTTAACTTACTCAAAGGTTGTTTGAAAAGTGACCTTAATCACTTCACTCGCCCCCAGCCTCCGAGTTCCGGGGAACATCGCTGATCCAGAAGATTTAGCTCCCGCTGTCAGTGAGTTTTTTTGACATCTTGCTTCAGAGCCCCGATTTTGGGGAAACACACTCGCGCACCAAGGGCCAATTACTGGATTTCTGAAAAAGGGCTAACGCGATACCTTTGATACTTGTCAAACAGCCTCTTAGCGCTTACCTCACTCACTTAGCGCTTCACTCACTCAGCGCTCTTGTGAATAAGCTGATCTAAGTTGCTCGGATCAATGTCGTAGGCGGCGCCAAAGCCCATAACAAAGCGTCCGCCCTGTGGCTTGAGCTGAAAGATGCGAAAATCCGGCAAATCAATCATGATTTTGATGATGTTGCCAAAGCGCTCGGCGAATTGCTGCGCGATCGCATCCCATTGCTCACTGCCCCTTGGCAGCAAACTCCCTGTGCAGTCGTAGCTAAGTCGCTTACGGGCAAAGATTTGAGTCGTTTTGGATTCGTCTTCTATGAAAAGGGCGCTGGCTTTACCCGTGGCGCAGAGATTTTGGGTATGAGCAGATAGCCCGCTGACAAATATGTAAATGTTTCGCGCATCGTCAACGACACAAGGAGCGTAGCTGGCTTGTGGTAAGCCTTCTGCACTCACGGTGCCTAGCATAATGCTGCCAAACTGACCCGGAAATGCCTGGTAGGTTTGCAGCAATTTTTTTTGGTCAGCTTTTTCCATAGGTATTGGCGTACGTCCTATCACCGGTGGGCAGGTGTAATGGCAGCTTCTCCAAAGATACTGGTTTGAGGGAAGACAATGCTAATCTTTCATACGATTGCAGGCACTATCCCTTACGCCACACGCATCCTGTGGCGACTGAGCGCAGCGACGAATATGAGGGCTACAAATCAATGAATATTTGGGTAAGACAAATAATGGCTGCAAGGAATCAATAGACGAACAACACAGATGCGACGAAAGCGACAAGTCTAGAGCAACAAATCGTCCAATAGGCAGTGCTGTAAGTTTTCGCCTCTTCGTTAAGATATACTGAGGTAATCTTAATATTTCTACACAAACTTATCAAATCACCCTATAAAGCGCAGTTGAAGTCGCACCTATTTTTCTTCCAAACACAGATTCTCTTGCTTCATGACCGCCCGCACTCTTTCTGCTGCTCTGATTAGAGAATCGTTCGTCTCTATCTCGTTGGCCACCTCTATCCTGCTGATGTGGCTAGCCACCGTCTACGCCAGTCTATTTGTTTTGCCCGATGCCAGAACGCTGCCCATTGTGGGCGTGCTTGGAGTGGTCGTAGGCCGCTCCTTTTTACATACCGGCCTGTTTATTGTGGCCCACGATGCCATGCACGGGTCGCTGGCACCGGCCTATCCTCGCCTAAATGATCAATTGGGACAGCTCATTCTGTGGGTGTATAGCTTTTTATCTTTCGACACGATGCAGGCGTGTCATCATCAGCATCATCGTACGCCTGCGCAGGCGAGCGACCCAGACTTCTATACGGGTGGTTTTTGGGTCTGGTATCTCAAATTCATGCGCACCTACATCAAAGGGGGTCAAGGCTGGGCAATTTTCTGGGGCATGTCTGTCTTTTTCTACCCCATGGTGATGTTGCTGCACGTACCTGTACTCAACGCTATATTGTTTTGGCTATTGCCCCAGGCGCTGAGCTCATGGCAGCTGTTTTACTTTGGAACTTATCGCCCGCACAGACGCCCACCGGGTGGCCATACCAATGGCCACCGAGCCAATAGCTCAACGGCGTCAACTCTGGTATCTTTTTTGAGCTGCTACCACTTCGATTATCATTGGGAGCATCATCAGTATCCACACCTGCCTTGGTACAAGCTGCCGTCTGTGCATCGGTTGTAGCGGTGTAGAAATGGATGAGAGCAGCTATCTTGGCCTGTACTTGATATCAAAATACCGATATCAAAACATCTGGATATCAAAACGCCTGAATATCAAAACACACGAAAATATCAAAACATTTAGGAGCATCGCAATGTCTTTATTTTCTTTTTCTGGAACGCCACCAACAGATATCGGCGTTACCGATGGCCAGCTAAAGAGCTGTCCAGATACGCCAAACTGCGTGTGTTCTCACACGCCCGAAAGCGATAAAGAGCACGCGATCGCATCTTTTGCTTATACCGGTTCTGCCAGCGATGCGATCGCCCGCTTAAAGCAAATCATTGAAGGCATGGAACGATCAAAAATCAACACGGTCTCCGATGATTACCTATATGCGGAATTTTCGAGCAAGCTCATGGGCTTTGTTGACGACGTCGAATTTTACGCAGTGCCTGGAGAATCTGTCATTCACACCCGGAGTGCGGCGCGACTAGGAAAATCTGATTTGGGTGTCAATCGCAAACGAACTGAGGAAATTCGTGCTCAATTTGAGGCGGGTGCGTAGAGGTTGCATCGGGTACGACGTTGCACCTAGTACGACACTGAGATGCTGCGCTGAGAGGCCAGCATGACATTGAACCGCAGTATGAATCCGCTTTAAAAGTTCCACATAGTCCGGTTTAGCCGGTCGCCTGAGCTGTAGGATATATGGGAATTTCGTCATACAGCTTTTTGGCAAGATACCGATGATCGATACGATTGCGGCAGACCTTTCAGCAGTGGCTTCTCCTTTGAAGCCAAACAGTTCGTCCCCTCTACCGCTCGGTGATCGGCTTAAAGGAAAAGACGGCGCTGAATTTGTACTGGCCGCAATCGATATTGGCACCAACTCCATTCACATGGTTGTTGTCAGCATCGACCCGTCTTTGCCCTCGTTTAACATTATTGGCAAAGAAAAAGATACCGTTCGCCTGGGAGACTTTTGCGAAGCCACCGGTGACCTGACCGAGGAGGCAATGCTTCGTGGCATTAATTCACTAAAACGCTGCCTGCAGGTTGCCAACAGTTTCAATGCGGACGACATTGTTGCGGTGGCAACTAGCGCAGTGAGAGAAGCGGGCAATGGGCAGGTCTTTATTGAGCGCGTCAAAAATGATGCGGGGCTCTCGATTAAACTGATTTCGGGCGAGGAAGAGGCCCGGCGGATTTATCTGGGCGTCATTTCTAGCATGGAGCTAAAAGGGAACTCCCATGCCATTGTTGACATTGGCGGTGGCTCTACCGAAATCATCTTAGGACGCGGCGGGCCGCACGATTTTTTGAGTAGTAGCAAGGTGGGAGCGGTTCGCCTCACGTCTCGATTTATTACCAGCGATCCGCTTAGCAAAAAAGAATATGACTATCTGCGTGCCTATGTGCGCGGCGTGCTGGAGCCCACCGTTGACTCGCTAAAACGCAAGCTGGCAAAGACAAACGATACCCAAGCGCCGCTAAAGCTAATTGGCACATCTGGAACCATTGAGTGCCTAGCCATTTTGGTGGCGATGGGTAAAACAGGCGTAGAACCCGATCCAATTAATGGCTATCGCCTGACCTATGATGAGCTGACTAAATGGCTAGGGCGGCTGCGCAAAATGAGCTATGCCGAACGGCTAGAGCTACCGGGAATGTCGGAGCGGCGAGCGGAAATTATTGTGCCTGGGGCGGTGATCTTGCAGACGGCAATGAGCTTGCTAGGTGTAGATCAGCTCAAGATTTGCGAGCGGGCACTCAGGGAAGGATTAGTGGTCGACTGGATGCTGACCCACGGCTTGATTGAAAACCGGATGGCGTATCAAGACTCGATTCGCGCTCGCTCTGTGCGCAAGCTCTCTCGCAAGTACAAGGCCAACGGCGAGACAGTGGCAGGCTTCGCCGTAGCCATCTTCGACCAAACCCAGGGCATCATTCACGACTTGGACTCACTAGCACGAGAGTATTTGTGGGCAGCAGCGATGCTGCACAATAGCGGTCACTACATCAGCCACTCGGCCCATCACAAGCACTCTTACTATCTCATTCGCAATGGGGGGCTGCTGGGCTTTACCGAAACAGAAGTAGAAATTATTGGCAATATTGCCCGCTACCATCGCAAGAGCCAGCCGAAGCGTCGCCACGAAAATTACAGCAATTTACCGAGTAAGCATGAGCGCAAGCTAGTGGACCAGCTGAGTGCTATTTTGCGAGTGGCGGTCGCGCTAGACCGGGCCCGATGCGGTGCGATCGCCAGCGTAGCTTCTACATTTGATGCCAATACACAAACGCTGAAGCTGCTGCTCACCCCGACCGATCCGCAGAACACATGCGAGCTAGAGCTGTGGAACCTTGGCTATAAAAAAGCTTGGTTTGAAACGGTGTTTGATGTAAGCTTACGGGCCGAAGTGGCTGACTACTGATCTATGACTACTGAGCTTAATAGGGAGATAAACCAGGAACTTTATTGGCGATCGCAGTGCCAGCGCACTGTCTGTCATAGTCCTACGGGTCAATCCCTTGGATGAATGAACTACCATTGATTGACCATTCATCAATCGACTGAAAAAGCTTGGTCAACACAACGGTGCTCAAAACAACAGCGAGAAAGCTGAAAGTTCTGCTCATCATTGAGCAATGTAACCCTGATGATGTATCGGTTCCACTGGTAGGCTACCGCTTTTACAACAGCATTAGTCAGCTGTGTGAGACAACGCTGGTGACCCATGGTAGAAACAAAGCCAGCCTTGAAAAGAGTCATCCTGATCGAGATATTGTTTATCTATTTGAGAGTGAGCTAAACCGCCGTTACTACCCCTTTGCAGCTTGGCTCAGCAGCATCCAAGGAAAGACGATTTGGCCACTGCGATTGGCGCTAACCTACCCAATTTACGCCGAGTTTAATCACAGCGTATACGTTCGCTTTCACCGTGCGATTGAACAGGGAGAATACGATATTGTTCATGCCATAACACCGATGATGCCACGCTACCCGGTAAAAGTGGTTCGAGCCTGCGCCAATACCCCTTTTGTCATCGGTCCGGTGAATGGCGGTATCCCTTACCCTAAGGGGTTTCGTTCGCTGGCGATACGCGAGTTTTCGGGGCTCAACTTTCTGCGCTGGGTGGGCCGTTTTTTGATTCCGGGCTACAGAGAGACCTATCAACAGGCAAACAAGATTCTGGCCGGCTCAAAGTATACGGCCAGCTTGATTCAAGACTTGTTCAAGATTTCTAGCGATCGCATCGTGTTGTTCCATGAAAATGGCCTTACGCGTGATTTTTTCCCGATGTCCGCTGCCTGCTCTTCTGTAGATAACAGAACTGATTCATATCCAACCGATCGACCGCTATCTCTTTTGTTTGTAGGACGGCTAGTACCTTACAAGAGTGCAGATATTGTCATTGAAGCAGTCAGTTTGCTAAGTGAAGCAGTGCGCGATCGCGTGCAGCTAACCATTGTTGGAGATGGCCCCGAGCGGCATGCGCTTCAGCGGCAAGTAGAACGGCTCAACTTACAAAGAAGTATTCACTTTGCAGGCTGGATCGCCCATGCCAAAACCACTCAGTTTTATCGTAAAGCGGATATTTTTTGCTTTCCTTCTTTGCGAGAGTTTGGCGGGGCCGTCGTGCTAGAGGCAATGGCCCATGGTCTGCCTTGCATTGTGGTGAACCATGGTGGCATTGGCGAATATGTGACAGATGACACAGGCTTTCGGATTGAGCCCGTGTCACGAACGGGAATTGTGCGAGCACTGGCCGAAAAAATAGTATTGCTGGCCAATAACCCCGCGCTGCATGATCGAATGTCGCGCTGTGCGGTAGCCCGTGCACGAATGTTTGCATGGGAGGCCAAAGCGCGGCGCATTGTTGCGCTGTATCAGACGCAGATCAAGAAATCAGAGGTGATGGTTATATCTGTGTGATGACGGTGCTACCCCATTCACAGCATGGCTTGTTACACATCAGTGGTGCCAGGTCTTGTTTCTAAGAAGTTTTTTAAGACCGCTGATGAGTTATCTCGTCGCCAAATCATCATGAGTTCAATGGCCGGTGCCAGCTCATAAAACGGGCGATAGCAGACACCTTCTCGCTGAAGCTTTTGAGCAGCAGAAGGCAATATGGCAATACCGATATGGGCAGCGACCAGCCCTAAAATCGTCTGGAGCTGCTCAGCAGTTTGACCAATGCGGGGGATGAAGTTAGCACTTGCACAAAAGTCAATAATTTGGTCGTACATTTCTGTGGCAAAGGGCCGATCACCCAGAATAACCGGCTCGTTCGTGAGGCTAGTGATAGAAATTCTGGGATGAATGCTCAGCGGATGGCCCACAGGCAGGGCAGCTAGCAAAGGCTCTTTCCACACCGTTTGCTTCGCGATATCAGCATCATCAATGGGTGAGCGAACAAAGCCAACGTCTAGCGTGTGCGATTTTAGCCCTTCGATTTGTTCTACGCTGGTGGCTTCCTGAAAGGCGAGCTGCACAGCTGGATACTCTTGGCGAAAAACTCTTAGCCAAGGGGGCAAAATGCTATACATTGCCGAGCTGACAAAGGCAACAGAAAGGTGTCCGGCTTCGCCTCTAGCGGTGAGCTGCGTTTTCCGCATGGCTACATCCAGCCGGGCAAGCACCTGCTGAGCCTCTTCCTGCAATACTTTTCCTGCCTCTGTGAGACTCACATGCCGCTTTGTTCTTTCAAACAAAAGCACACCGAGACCTTTTTCCAATTGTAAAATTTGAGTGCTCAGCGGTGGCTGTGCCATGTTCAACAGTTTGGCAGCTCTACCAAAGTGCAGCGTCTTGGCGACGGCCAAAAAGTAGCGCAGCTGACGTATGTTCATGTGCTCAAGGCCCACATCTGTGAGTGAAGGATTAATACGCTCATCATATCAAAGGGCACTAATAACCGTATTGGACAGCTGTAAAGGGTTTGACTAGGGTAGGGATAGGGCCGATGCGGCCTTTGGCAATACTTTTTTGGGATAATTCGCAATGTCTGGGTGGAATGCGGCGGGATATCAGGCGCAGTGTGATTTTGTTTGGCAGCATGGAGAAAGCTTGCTGACGCAGCTGACACCACAGTCAGGGGAGCAGATTCTGGATTTGGGCTGTGGGACGGGTCAGCTGACAGCGCAGATTGCGTCGAGCGGCGCGGCGGTCATGGGGATAGATAGCGATCGCGCAATGATAGATCAGGCTACAGCGAATTATCCTGAACTGACCTTTCAGGTAGGCGATGCGGCAAACTTCGAACTAGCTGAGCCAGAAGATGCGGTGTTATCTAACGCGACACTGCACTGGGTGACAGATGAAAGGGCAGCGGCGCGGTGCATTGCAACTGCACTAAAATCAAGCGGGCGCTTCGTTGCCGAGTTTGGCGGGAAAGGCAATGTGCAGACTATTTTGTCGGCGCTGTTGAAGGTGAGCGGGCGAGCAAGCCTTAACCCTTGGTATTTCCCCAGTCTAGGCGAATATG
>ERZ1740060.852-NODE-852-length-12637-cov-3.962407_pt1 | contig 12637 bp, 13 predicted proteins | sample MGYA00581743_ERZ1740060 | MGnify/ENA primary metagenome ERZ1740060 (study PRJEB43018, sample SAMN04849235) | marine metagenome | isolation source: floating plastic debris | place: Pacific Ocean | collected 2008-08-27 | study: EMG produced TPA metagenomics assembly...
GCATTAATGCTATATGTAAAATTCATAACTCCTAACTCCTAACTCCTAACTTTTACTTCCCGCTTCCAGGACCTCCACCTTGAAAACCACTGTATGTAGAGCGTGTGGGGACAAATATCCATGTACCGTTGCTACCGTAAGAACCCGATAAGCTAGTTCCGCGACGAGGGGAGAAATTTGCTTGTTTTTCTTCGCGTAATACGAAAGCTGATTTCTGAGTATAAGCGTCGGTAACTGACCATAATGCCATTAGTACCGCAATTCCAGCAAAAACTTTTGTAAGCATAATTTTTTATTATGATGTAAATATTGTTTTACCTGCTTTGATAGTCCAAAATCTAAAATCTAAAATCCAAAATTGAATCAGCTAATATGAACAGCTTCTACCGGTATACGAGTATGACTACCGTCGAGAACTGTAAGGGTTGTCTCATCAACAGGTGCGTCTGGGGTAACTTCTACATGAAAACCATATGAATCTTGAGTTTCTAATATAAAGAATTGTTGTGCAAAACCTGTTACTTTTTCAAGTTTCCCTTCTTCCCGATGAAATGTTAAATTCAAAGGAATAGTCTTGCTGTATACTTGTTCTCCATAAGAATCATTGATAACCAATCTAGCCTGCATTGAACGAGGACTTGTTTCGTCAGATGTTACATTGATTCTGACTCGCACTAATTTATCAGCACCACCAAGAGTTGCTCGTTCGCTGGGGTCGCTATCATTAATTGTTTTGGAAATTACCTTTTTACCACTACGTGGGGCTGCAATAAATGTCATTATAGCTAAAGCTGAAGTCCCAAATAAACCGGGCCATAAATGACGACCGTCTACAACTCCGTTGGTAATTTTCACGTCAAAATTCACGGAATTTGTCGTCGCTTTAGGTTTATTAGCCTGATTCCCAATTACATCGTCTACTGAAAATGTAGTTAAGGATCTAGCTTTTCCTCCCGATAAATTTTCATACTCTAGTACAGAAATAGCAACGGTAACCTCTTCACCTTTCTTAGCACGTACATCTAAACCAGCATCTAAATCATCTTCGTTCCAGGTACCAGATTCGCCATCTTCGTACCAAATCCCCGATTCTCTCCATGCATTTTTAGTCGCAGAAGCAATCAGCTTTCCTTGTTTATCAAGCAACTGAATCTCGTATACCACCCCATGATTGTTTGGTATAGAAGCTTTTGCATCAATCCGCAATGCTCCTACTAGTTGAGGTTCAAGTTTGAGTGCTTCAATTTTGACTACTTCTTGTTCAGCAACTCTGACATTCCTAGAAAAAAGCACTTTGCCAAAAAATGCAGATGCAATTAATCCTAAAAAAACAAAACCTGTAGCACCAAAAGCAATATAAAGCGCGGGATCTATAAAACGATTTGTTTTCTTAATATTTATATTCGCTGACATAATTTTTTCAGCTTAACAGTATTATTAACAACACAATGACATAATAACCTTCCGGAAAAAGTAAACTTAGTTTATAAAACTACGGTAAGTCATATTTAATCAAGTATTCAGCTTTTTTGTAAATGTATAAAATTGATTTTATTCGGTTGAAAATGATGATTATACGGATATAAAGCTATTAATAACTGTAATTTCATAAGTAAAAATACAGTATTAGTTAGTATGAATTAATCACTATTGTCTAGGTTGATTTTAAATAGTAAATCTACTGACTTTTTTACTTTCCTCTACTAGGTCCACCACCTTGAAAAGTACCGTAGGATGAGCGACCTCCGGAAGGAGCATAGTAGCTATTTGTATTAGCACATCGTACTAAAGCCCATAGAAATGTAAATGAAATTAGTCCAACCAAAATTATTTTTATCATAGTTTTTATCAGATTAATATTTATGAACGCTGAGATTGTATCTTAGTTTCACAGTCATCTTAAGCACAGCTTTATCATAACCTTTTATAAAAGTAGATTTGGTATATGAAATATTCAAAGTGCAAGCTATACAAAGAATTTAGCTTTTTTTATATTGATACATAAATAATTATTTTTAAGCAAAAAATGTAGATTATACGGTTAGATAGCTTAATATCAATAAATAGAAGTAAGTATAATCACAGTTGCGGCTTTCTATCTTTATCAATAAGTTAATCTATAGGTAAATTCGTATTAAAATATTTATTTATCAATAAAGTATACCAGTAATATTTACCAGTAAATTCCTAAATTTTTATAAAAAATAAAAATTAATATCTACTTTCTTGCTAATACAAAAAATGTTGTAATATCATGCCGAACTCCTTTGTCTGTAACGGAATTTTCAATAATATTCGCAAATTCGGCTTTCAATAATTCTTTTTGTTCTACTGGCAGTTTTGATAAAAGATTTTGGGGATGAATCCAAGTATTTCCATCAAAAATTTTCTTAGCATCATCAACCGATATATATTTCCCAAACTGTTCGGTTATCACTTCAATCTGATTAAAACCAGCTTCTTTCAAAAGGTTTTCACATTTTTCAACCGTACCTAAAGGTTCGTGAATATTGGGTAAATCGATACCACAATTAAAGCATGATTTAATAATCGCAGGTGTCATTAAAGAAGTTTCTGCATAAGCATTAAAAGCTGCTATTCCACCTGGTTTAAGAAAACGATACCAATCTTTAAAAGCAGCAGAAATATTTTCAAAAATCATCACAGCAGAGCAGCATAAAACAGCATCAAAGCTATTTTCCTGAAAATCCAGATATTCTGCATCTACTTCAACTAACTCAATATTACTTAAATTTAAAACATTGATTTTGTCTTGAGCTTGCTGGAGTAAAGCAGAAGCAATATCAACTCCGATAACTTTACCTGTATCACCAACAATTTTGGCAACAGGAATCGCAATTAAACCCGTACCAGTTGCAATATCAAGTACTTGATATCCCTTTTTCAAAGATAATAATTCTAAAAAACGATTAGCACGACGGTTAGCAAACTCACTAGCATCGTAGTTAGTTCTATTGTTGAAATAGCTAGCTACCTGCTGCTTATACACTTCATATTTGTTCGATTCGACATTTACAAAATTAGTTTTTTTCAGTATATTTAGTGAAATTAATCAATTAAAGTCGTCGTCATTTAACAATCTACGGCGAAAATTTATCTGCATCGAGTGCATAAGTGATATTTTGACAACCCATATAATTGCTAGATGGGTATTAGACAGCTAAGCAAGAAAAGTAAAAAGATTATAAATGATTACTTATATATCGTAATTTTACCTGAAACTAGAGTTACTACATTGTAGCTAAAAAAGATTTTGAAATGTCTTAATCCAACATCAAGTAAAGTGATTATATTTTATATAGCTAAGCTATTTAGATAAAAACAGATATTAAATTATTGTACTAAATAAAAACATGATAAAATTGCTTTCGATGGATGCTAACAACGTTATAGGCATTTCAATCAAAGGGAATGTAAAGACTAAAGACTTTGAATTAATAAAAAAATTCATTAGTGAAGTAGAGGTTCATTACGAGTTTTTACGAATATATGTTGAAATTGAAGATATTGAAGGATTTTCTCTAGAAACTTTAATCAGAGAATTTGAATTTACCTTGAGTCAATTTCACAAATTTGAAAAAGAAGCCATAGTAATTGAGAAGAAATTGATTCAAAGTCTGGAAGGTATGAAAGATTTGCTTGTTGCTGGTGTAACAGTTAGATGTTTTACGTTTGAAGAGAAATGCGAAGCACGTTGTTGGATATTAAATTGATTTAGTCTTTAATCGCAATGATAAAGAAAGTTGTCTTGTTTTCCGCTTGATATTTCTATTGCTGAAAGTCTTTGGGATACCATTTTATAAAAATTGGAAATTGGGAATATTAACAGATATATTTTTATACGAAAATAAAGACATTGCACTGCAACATCTCTACATTTTAGAATATATTTAGTTGTAAATTCAGTCTTGAATTATTTTCCTAAAACCTGAAGCGTTACAGGTGCAAGTCCCGAACTAATCATTCCTAATTGTCTAGCTGCTTTACGGGAAACATCAATTACTCTACAGCGAACAAATGGTCCCCTATCGTTAATTCTTACTATTACAGAACGACCATTATTTTTATTTGTAACCTTTACTCTGGTTCCAAAAGGTAAGGTTTTATGTGCTGCTGTTAATTTTGTATTACTTCCATAATAAGAAGCAATTTGAGACGAACATTTACGAGCTTTTCTACGTCTTTTACGTTTTCTTGCAATCAACAATGACTGATTATTCTTTACTCGTTCAACTACGTTAGTTTCTCCAGTTTGTGAAGAAGCAAAAGCTGCTTGCTCATTGTTAAAAGAAGCTGTTAGGGAAAATCCTACAATAGTACCCAAGAAAGCGAGCAAAATACGTTTTTGAGTCATGTATCTAGCTGATAAATTAATAGGGAACCACTTTTATTACGACTACTTAAATTGCATTCTATTTCTAGAAGCAATTACATATAGGTAAATATGGGAACACACAGATAAAATCTTTAGAGTTGGTAATTACTGTTTTAGTCAATTTCTCTATCAATTCAAAATCGATACCATAACTGATTAAGTAGTTATGCAACTGTCTAAAGAAGTAATTACTGTTTTAATATATCAACCAAAAGAAGTAGTCACAAGTAAAGAAGGATACGAAGAGTTGAAAATTGAGAGAAGGGGATAAGGAGACGAGGAGAATTTAAAGCTTTGACCTTTGACCTTTAACCTTTAACCTTTAACTTCAATTATTAATTACTGTTGGAAGTAAATAATCTTAGTGCTGGAGAATCTTGTAATTGCAGAGAATTTTGGGGTATACCGATATCTATATTTTCTCTATCAAAAGCATACTTGAGCCGACGACGAAATTCTCTAGCTAAAGCAAATTGTGTACCGGGTTCGGTTTTAAACCACAGCATTATTTCGATACCGTTTGAACTAATATTATTAACACCTAAAACATTTACTGGGTCGATAACTGAATCTTTCCATTCTTCATCAGTTTGCATTCCACAAGCAGTTTCCTTCACTATATCTAATGCTTTATCTATATCTGCTTCCGGACTAATGTCTACAGTAAAAACTATCCGCGACCAGTCTTTTGTTAAATTATGAACTATGGAGATGCTGCTGTTGGAAATAGTACTCAAAATACCGTTTGCTTGACGTAGTTGAGTCATTCGTAAATTGACATGTTCTACAACACCTACTGTTCCACTGACATTAATTAAATCACCAATAATAAATTGGTCTTCCCAAAGCATAATTATTCCATTGATGATATCTCTAATTAAATTTTGAGAACTGAATGAAACAGCAAAACCGACAATTCCGGCTCCTGCTAATATTGGTATAATCGGGATATGTAGTTTTTCTAAAAACCATAAAATACCTAATACCATCCAGATAGACGTTATTGCTCCTTTGATAACATTAGAAAAGGTTGTTAAGCGAGAAATACGTCGTGCAGAAATATTAGATTTTTGGGATTCTCTATCTAAAATTTTTCTGAATAAGAAATCGATAATAACGTCACTTGCTTTGATACCTAAAATTGTACTTAAAATAATTGCTAATAATAAAGGTTTTGTCAGCAACCAATCTTCTAACCAGCGAGTATAAGGAAACATTCCCGTAATTGCAGCTAATCCTAATACCCATAGTAAAAATAGACTAATTACTAATATCCATCTTTTGAGTTTATTAATGTTTAATTTTCGCTGCCAAATTATTTTTTGCTGACAGTATTCCATCATTTGCGCGTTTTCTTCTGCTTCCAAAGCTGCATTTTCGGAATCAATTCCAGAATCACTTAGCAGTGGTTCTTCTTGTTGGAGTCTTTCCCCTTTTTTACCGAAATTCTTATAATAGAAAACTAGTAATGCAGTTAGTAAAATAATCCCTGCTAGTATTCCCAAAGAATTAAAGAATTTCCGCTGTATGCTTGCAGGTTGCCTTTCCTGCAATGCTTTAATAAGTTTAGAACGAATATTTTTACTGTATTCACCAGCTAAATCATTTACGGATAAACCATGAAGTTGAGCATCTAATTCAGTAACGCTCATTAATTTACTTCGTTTTAATTTTCCTGTGTCACCAACTAAAATAACTGTTTGCTGCTTGTTTTGAGCGGGGGTAACGTATAGCGTTTTGGGATTAAAACCTGTAGCAATAATTTGAGAGAGATTTTCTTCGTACATCTCTACCCGAATATCAAGTGGTGAAATCGTATTTTGATTCAGGTTATTACTAGTTCCCTTCCTCGCAGCTATATGTACAATTTCGCGTCCATCCAAGGTTATAGGAGCATAGACAATACTACTTTGATTGCTAGAAGCGTTAGTAAAAGGATTTTGATTTGAACTTCCTGCTTGAACTTCGGTGTTTGTAAAGATAATTAAACTAAAGGTTAAAAGGCTAATTACTATAAAAGCTTTAGCACGTAGCTGCTTTCTCAAACCCGTTAGTCGATTAGCCATATCTCTACCAAAGTATTTTTCAACTGCTTGATGGTTATAGCGTTTCCCAGTGTCCACTCGGTATATCTCAAAACCTATCTCCCCTCTTAATAAGGCTACGGTGTACACAGAAATAATTAGAATTTGCTTTCACAGCGTTTTATCCCCCCTACCCCCCTTAAAAAGGGGGGATTTTTCAGAGTCCCCCTTAAAAAGGGGGATTTAGGGGGATCTGACGAGATGTGTGTACACCGTAGCTTAATAAGGAGAGGGGTTGGGGTTGAAGTCAAGCTATACCTCAGCTACTTGATAAACGCTATGTTATTTTAAATCGAAAGTGTATTGATTAGGGAGTGGGGAATAGGGAATAGAGAACAGAAAATAAGATAAGATGCTATTTGATTGCACTTACAAAGTATATCGGCGCATCGCACCAAAGACCTTTTTCTGTTGTTGGTAGGTTCTGCATTTCTTTGATATATTCGGCTTTGCATTTTTCTAATTTATCTGCTGGAAGCTGAAATACTTGATAACCAAACACGTTTTTCGCATTCATCAGCCAAATATCCTCAGCAATTTTTTTATCTACCGGAAAATACCAACCAAACTGCTCTGTTTCTATCTGAATATCCCTAAAATCTATTTCCTGCAATAATTGATTGCATCTTTCACTAGTTCCCATTGATGCGTTAGGATTGGGAACATTTATACCAAATCTCTGTGCGACTTCTCTAAATAAAACTGAAGGTGGAAAAGCATTTTCATACCAAACATTAAAAGCTATAAATCCATCTTTTTTGATTAATCTATGCCAATTTCGCAAAGCTGTGGGGATATCAGTTAAATAACAAATAGCCAAAGAACACAATACAGCGTTCAAGCTACTATCGTCAAAATCTAACTCTTCTGCATCTGCTTCGATAAATTCGACATTCTGTAAACTTGTTTTAGCTAATTTTGTTTTAGCATTATTCAACATCCCCGTCGAAATATCAACACCAATAACTTTACCTTCGCTACCAACTTTTTGGGCAGCATTCAACGCAACTATACCTGTACCCGTGGCAATATCTAAGATTTTCTGTCCGTTTTGTAAATTCGCAAATTCAACCAACCGATTAGCAATAGGAATATAAAATCTACCATTATCGTAATTAGTTCTGGCATTAAAGTCTGATAATAATTGTTGTTTGTACTTATTTAAATATTTTTCTGGCATATCTCTTTTAAATTATTCCACAATTCTAGATAAGGTATGTGGCTAACACCAGCAAATTGAGCGTCACTAACTTCTATAACTATCCATTCTCCCGTTTCTAATTGTCCGATATCGACAGCTACGTAAGGAATATTCAAACGTTGGGATGCTAGCAAAGCTAATTCAAGCACTTGTTTTGATTCTGGTGACGATAACTTACTTAAATCGTCGCTGCCATCCCAATAATATCCGCATCCGACAATACTTTGTTGACAAATGAATACTCTAAATTCTCTTCCCATGGGAAAGCCATTTGGTGCTAAGCGCTGATATCGCAGTTTCACCAACTTTCTAATAATAACCTTGCCTCGCGAACCGTATTTTAGTTTTAATAAATACTGTGTTAGCTCAAATAATTCTTCTTGATTGTTAGCAACGCATGATTTCCAACCTTTTTGCTTTTTTGATTGTACTGAGCCTTTGACAAATACAGGAAATCCTAATATATTTCCAGCCTCAAAACATTCTTCTGTAGATGTAATGATAATACTTTCGGGTGTTAATTCCTGTAAATAAGGATAAAATAAATCAAATTCTATTCCTTTTTTATGTTCGGATGGAGTATTTATTAAATTAATATTTTTCTCTAATGCAGCATTATAAATAGCTTGATATCGTTCAAATTATGGAATAAATCCAATCCACACACCAGTAACTTTTTCTTGATATATAGGTATATGGTATAAAGCATTTTCCGCAGTTTCGCATCGTTGAAAATCTCGCGGAATATAGTAAATGTTACAGCCTAATAATTGAGCAGCTTGTGTCATCTGCTGGTTCTCTTTAGCGCTTGCAGATAATTCAATTTCTTCTATAGATTCACTCAGAATAATCATTATTTATTTAGGCTATTTTTATCTTATTTATCCCGATAATTTAAACTTTTTTATTAGCTAAGAAAGAAATTACTCCACCATAAAATGCAGCAAATTTTCCTTCGTCTACGGTTGCTTCGTTATTATTCCAAGTCGCAATTACACAATACTGTTTACCATTTTTTCCCATTAACCAAGTTGTTATATTTAAAACACCTGGTTCGGAACCACCTTTAAATGCGACTCGTTCCCAATCTTTTGGATTAGCAATTCCAGGATTAATGCTCATCAATGGTAAATCAGCAACTTCTTCTATTAATTCGCAAAGTTCTTCAGCATTGTAAAACCATTCTATATCTAATGCATTGGGATTAGTGTCGATAAATTCGTTTACCTCGGGAAGTGGTTGATTGGCTAATTCTACTAATATTTCGCGACGTTGTTTTATATCACTTTCACGATAACGCTGCAATAATTTTCGATTTGAATCAGCTTTTAAACCGTATAGTTCGCGAGTTGTTAGAAAAGGAATATTATTCTCAGAAGAGATTGATTCAATTGATTCTTTACCAACTTGCTTAATTAAAATATCTGTAGCTGTATTATCGCTTATAGATATCATTAAGCTAGCGAGTGTTTGCAGTGTTAATTGTGAATCTTCTGGCCAAGTTTGTAAAATACCAGATGGTAAACTTTTATCTTGATTTTCTAGGGTTACTGTGTCCGACCACGATTTTTGACCGGAAGCAATTTGCTGTTTTAGAGTTTTAAGTACCGCTAATTTAAAAGCTGAGCCTACTGCTAAGCTTATCTTACCGTTTAATTCGGCAATAACTTCAGAATTTTCTTTAACTATAAAACTAACTTTTCCCGGCAACTTTTCAAATTCGGCGATCGCATCAGATAAGCTACTAATATTTAAGCCTGGTTTTAACAATAATCCGATTATCTGACCGTCGCTATTTAAAGTTATTTGAGTACCGACCGAACCTTGACTAAAATTAACTACAAAATCGCTACCATCTTCCTCTATTCCTTGATAGCTTCCTAATTCTTTTTTTATATCGTTAACTATAGATTCGATTTGTGTTATCGGTACTTGTGCTAAAAAATCTGATGCAAACCATTCAGCTTTGATATCTTCGCTGGTAAATAATTTTTCTAATACTGCTTCTGGAGCCATTGATTTAACCGAATTATTCACTTTAGTCAATTATAGATTTTTTATCAATGTAGAGTCCGGGGTAATTAGGAAAAATTAACGAAGAAATAACAAATAATAGGATTAAGAAAAATATTGTAAATATTTTTTTCAATGTATAGGGAGTAAATATAGATATAATTTTGAAATGTTATAAACCATGATAACCATAACAATAATAATGGTGCGTTCGACTGAAGTCATAACGCAACGGCAATATTGGGGGAAGAAAATCTACACCCGGACACTTGCTACAACGGGGGGAACCCCCGCAACGCAGTGTCCTCACAATTTTCCTCCCCTACAAGTAATAAATTCAAATGGTAAATTCAAATAATAAATAATTACCCTTTGACGCAAAGAACCTGTTTTAAGGTCGCAACAACTTCGACTAAATCCGCTTGATTTTCCATTACCTGTTCAATCGGTTTATAAGCACCAGGAATTTCATCTAAAATTCCTTCATCTTTACGACATTCTACTCCCTTTGTTTGCTCAATCAAATCGTCAAGTGTATAGGCTTTCTTTGCTTTAGTTCTTGACATTAAGCGACCAGCACCATGAGAGCAGGAGCAAAAACTTTCAACGTTACCTTTTCCTTTAACAATATATGATTTTGCTCCCATTGAACCGGGAATAATTCCATAGTCTTCTTTATCTGCTCTCACCGCTCCTTTACGAGTAACGTAGACATCCTCACCAAAATGCACTTCTTTTTCAGAATAGTTATGATGACAATTTACTACTAATAAAGGTTTAAATGCTTTTCCTCCAGCTAGATGCTTTTCAATAATCTTTTTAAACCTTGACATCATCACATCACGGTTAAAACGAGCGTATTCCTGTGCCCATTGCAAATCACGCCAATATGCTTCAAATTCTGGGGTACCGGTGACGAAATGAGCTAAATCTTTATCTGGTAAATTAGCATCAGCCATTTTAGCCAAATTCTTAGCAGTACTAATATGATACTGCGCCAACTTATTCCCAATATTGCGAGAACCAGAATGTAGCATCAGCCAAACTTGATTTTCTGTATCTACACAAACTTCGATAAAATGATTTCCTCCACCGAGGGAACCTAACTGTTTCATTGCTTTACTTTCTAAATCTTGCACTCCACTATGCAAGTCTTTAAAATCGCGCCAATTTTGCCAATTAGTTACAGCTTTTTCCAAGTCTTTATTTTCATTAAAGCCAGTCGGAATTGCTGCTTCAATATCAAGGCGAATTTTCTTTAATTTTCCTTCTAATTTATCGGCTTTAAAAGGGGTTTTAATCGCACCCATACCGCAACCAATATCAACACCCACAGCCGCTGGAATAATCGCTTCTTTTGTGGCAATTACCGAACCAACTAAAGCGCCTTTTCCTAAGTGAACATCGGGCATTAAAGCTACATGTTTAAACACAAAAGGTAGCGATGCTACGTTCTTAGCCATCTGGGTTTCATTCTCTTTTAATTCGTGATTTGCCCAGGATAATACAGGAGATTCTGTTGATAATTCTAACTTTTTGTAAGGCATAATTTGATTTTAGATTTTGGATTTTGGATTTTGGATTTTGGATTTAAATTTTGTATGAGTGGTTTGTCGGTTACCGTATCCCAAACTCTTTAAGACGGATTTCTGATTGATTTTAAATAAACTCGGTTAATATTAATTGACATAATCGATAAATTTAAAAATAAAACTTTAAAATAAAAATTTAAAATAAAAACTTTAAAATATTCTATATTCGCAGTCGTAAGCGCTGCATCTAACCGTTTTTCTGTTTTGCACTAGCAATAACCCCGCGTTATTATTCGGAGTTGCTAGAACATAACTACGAAACTTAACATCTCTTGTATTACGATTGTAGTACAAATAATTATAATGTCAATTTTTAAAAATGAAAAAATCAAAAATTGACAAAAATATATTAAAATTTTCTATAGGAAATACCTCTATGTCTAGCCTATAAGGGAATTTGAGGAAGTTCTTAAAGATTGGCAAACGCTCAAATCTTCCTTCCACTTTACCCTCTACCCTCTACTCGCTAAATCCTACCTATTATCAAGGAATTACACAGATGACAGTTCGTGAAGATACAATTTGGGAACGTTTTTTATCTCCCGTGGCTGGTCTGTTGATTAATGAAGAAGAACTCAAACGCTATTCTCAAAGCGTGGACTGGGAAGCAGAAAGCAGTCGCTTCCGAAGGGATGATGTTGTAATTCCAGAGTACTACAGTTCGCAAAATTTTCACGGAGTGAAGCAAGGATATTTGAACCCTAGTGCTGCGGTGACTTACGATGCGGTTACTCAGTATCTTTTACCACCTAATGAAACTTGGATTCGTCAAGCTTTAATTAAAGGAGTAAAGGTAAAACCCCGACGCATTCTTGATTTGGGTTGCGGTACGGGTTCGACAACCATTATCTTAAAGCAAGCTTTTCCGGATGCAGAAGTAATTGGATTGGATTTGTCTCCTTATATGTTGCTCCGAAGTTTCCACAAGTCTCAGAGTGCTGGTTTAAACATCGAGTGGCAGCAGAGAAATGCTGAGAATACAACTTTTGCTGATGCTTCGGTTGATTTGGTTACAGCTTCTTTGTTGTTTCATGAAACACCGAGTACAGTTGCACAAAATATTTTATATGAGTGTTCTCGGTTGTTGGTTCCTGGGGGACAAGTTTTAATCTTGGATGGTAATCAGAAGACTTTACGTCAGATGGAATGGTTGAACAATCTTTTCGAGGAACCTTATATCCACGAATATGCTGCTGATAGTACGGATGCAAAAATGGGTGCTGCGGGATTTGCGATGGTACGAACTCAAGATGTATGGTTTACTAGTCAGTTGACTAGCGGTATCAAGCCGATGACTGTGGAAGATACGACTACTCAAAGTAATATTAGGCAGTATATACCAACTACTAAT
>ERZ1740060.853-NODE-853-length-12634-cov-8.615788_pt1 | contig 12634 bp, 16 predicted proteins | sample MGYA00581743_ERZ1740060 | MGnify/ENA primary metagenome ERZ1740060 (study PRJEB43018, sample SAMN04849235) | marine metagenome | isolation source: floating plastic debris | place: Pacific Ocean | collected 2008-08-27 | study: EMG produced TPA metagenomics assembly...
GGCAAGGTCACGGTCGAGTGCGCTGGCTAGTGCGAGTGCTCGTGCTCGGGCGCTGGTGAGGGTGCTGGCAAGGTCATGTTCAAGGTCGAGGTCGAGGGTGCTGGCAAGGTCACGCGCTAGATCACGGGCGAAGTCGCTGGTGAGGGTGAGGGTGCTGGCAAGGTCACGATCGAGGTCGAGGGTGATGTCGGGGTTGAGGACGCTGTCGAAGTCACCCGCGAGGGCGCTGTCGAGGGCACGGAAGATAACACTGATGAGATCGATATTGGGGTTGCGGTTGAGATCGCTTTCACGAGAAAGGGCGCGGGCACGAGAAAGGGCACTGTTGAGATTCGAGGACAGAATCTGGACACGTTGAGAATAATTTGAAAGATCCCGCATTTTTACATGGAATTTCAGCGCGGTCACCAATCTTGCCTTTCTCGAAATGGGTGTGTCGTCAGCAAGTTTATCAATCCTTTGAATAGTGGGTATGGCTAGGTTGCTTAATTCACCTGACTCGTACAGTGCTTGCAACTTTCTTAAATCTTCTACTGAACCACTGAGAATAATATTAATACTGCCTTCCTCATAGAAAACAACCTCTAATGAATTACCTACTGTTCTTTTCAGGAGTTCGATAATAGCCTGAACTTCAGGTGCTGTTTTATCATTCACAGTGCCACTTACGGCAAAACCGATGAACTTTGAACTAATGGCAGTACGCTTTGCAATTGCCGTGCTTAATAGGTCGTCTAATATGTCTAGCCCTTGACCTGTTGGACTCGCAGCCCAGTCAAAAAGTGCTTGACAACGCTGTCTATGGCTATCACTGCCTTCTTCTGGAATAGTTCCTTGAGGTGGATTCAGAGCACAAACTAACATCGGGAACTGATCGGCAGGGAATGCGTTCAATGTTTGAAGCAGACGTAACCGCTCTGTTGCGGGCCACTCAATCACATGTGTTGCTTCGGATTCACTCGCAACTATACTTTCCCAATCTTCAATGCCAACGGTTGTACAAATAGATTTAAAGGCTGAAGCCTGAATTGCGTCCTTTGCCCAAAATCGCCTTAAGGTAGAAGGTGTGGTATTGGCTAGATCGGCCCAAACTTTGCAACTTTTTGCCCATCCCTTGAGGCATCGTTTTTGTTCAACTAGATCTAGCCCTTGTTCGGACGCTCGGATAGTTGCAGCCATCGTACTTTTTACAGCCTGAGTCATACCAACAGTTCCAGTTCAGTTTTGGCTCAATATAGACTGAACCCTGAAGTGGAACGGATCTGACGCTTGAACACTATTGTTCCAGCAGATACTGAGGGCATGGCATTCAAGCTAATTTCTGAAAAGTCGCCTCTGAATCAGGTGGCTTTCCATGTCGTTCACGGAGCACTTATATGCTGCGAACTACTAGAATTCTAATCCCTTTCTGCATCCTAAGCCTAACTACCCTAGGGTTATCTGTTATCTACCACGGTGGCCTCATGGAGCTACAGTGGGGGACAGACCATCTCATTCGTATCGAAAGTCCGAAATCCGCTGAAGTCTCTTCAAGGAGTAACTGAGTTAGCTAGGCGAAGCCCCTCACGGAGCCCCGTCCGCCTTCATTACCCCTAGTAGCTGTACCTATGGATCAAAACTCGATACGACTATATCTTTTGGAACACTTTATGAGTGATGAAAACACCTGATGGCTTTAGTTTCACTTATAAGATCAGGCTGTCTACTTAAATGTGTCAAAACATTCGTTTTTGCGACAAGCGCGATGGGCCCATAAAGTGCAGGAAGAAAGGATTGGTAATGTTCCCCAACTACCCGGCCACCCGATAATTCTCATAGGCTAATCTCTGTTGTCGAGGGATGAGGTAGTGGGTCAACTAGCTAGTGTCTGTGAAATCATTCTTAGGAACCAGAATTTGTAACTTTATTTAGACTCACTGGTCTAGCGTCATCCCAAACTTTATCAAACTGATTTTGGAAATAGTTGAACCAGAAGTGATCTCGCCTTCGTGTCAACTCAAATCTCGGTCGATTTCTGCTGACCCATCTTTGGGACGTCATTTCAATAAAGATGATTCCTCTGTCTTTGTCAGGATCTATTGAAAGTGTATTGAAGTGGATATGTTCATCAATCATCTTAAGCTCTATTTTGCCTTTACTTTCAGGTAAGCTAGACAGCCAAGATATGTTAGTAATTGTGCTGTGTGCATTGGCTTTAAGCATTTCTATCGGGTAGCTAACTCCTGCTTCAGATACCTGTTTTGCAGCTTCGCTATCAGGATTCACTATGATAATTTGAATCAAGGCCCCATCTTGCAGTAATTCGGCAAAGGTGTGAATATGCTCCCTAGTCATTTTTTGAAGCGTAACCCCTGTGCAACAAACTTTTGAAGCTTTTTCCAGATAAGGATCTAGTCGTGGAAGCTTTTTCATGAAAAAGCTACTAGCACTTGCTCTTTCTCCAAATTTGTTTTCTATTGTATGCAGAGCTTTTTTTGTATTCTCTTCGATTCTTCTGATTCTTCTTAGCCTTTCTGTCAACTCAGAAACAGCAAGGAGACCCAGAATTGCTAGTATCCACTGTAAGACTATATCTGTGGGAATCTTGGAAGTTTGAGAAAGTGCTATGACATATGAGGAGAATCCTATTGTCATAAGAGTCGGCCCATGATCAACTGAGAACCAAAATAGGTTAGTTAAACGTCCTTTCATGCTCTCTACCTCTAAACTCTCCTCACTCTGAGTACACTCAAGCTATCAGTTTTTATATATTCTTGTCCGAGATAAATACGAAAATGCTCATATCTCGCCGCAGCCTCTACACCACAGGCGATCTAAGATTGTTCTTAATTTGAGCAAGCATAGAGAAAATTGATGCGACAAAACAGGAGTTTCAGTCCGATGTAAGCGAAATAGGCCTTATTGCGGACAGGAGGCCAAAAAGTCGGTTAATCGCGTTCTCAGTTCCAAAAAGGGTGGTTTTCTGAGCGGTCTGAAACGCGGCTGCTTGTGCTGCGCGATTGCCTGTCAATACTGGAGTTTGGTCGTTTGATCTGTCGCAAAAAGGGGCATTAATTTAGCGATGTCGCTAGAGCAGCCGGCGCGATCTTCCTTTGGAAGGGCTTTGCCATCGCAGAGAAACCAGGACGCAGACAAGGGAAGCTAAACCTTGCCTCTACCCCGCCAGTCACTTCAGTTATCGTCGTGTGCTCCTTTCCGACGTGTCGTAATACAGCATAAATATTACGACACGTCGGAAAGGAGCTGTAGGCTACGAGCCTTTGAAGAGAAAAGGATGCCTCAGCTAATGAAGCATAGAACCCTCATGAGAGAACGAAAGTAGGCATCCAAACTTGACACATTGAAGCACCGAGCTGGGTTGGAGCTGCTCAGTGCTTCAAAATATGGCCTCAACCACCGGTAAATAGCTGACCGGCAGCAGAGGATGAATGACTAGCGAAGGTTGCTCTTGCCACGGCGAGCCCTTTCTTCTAAACGAGTCTCATGGATATTTTCAACGGCCTTAGTCTGACTTTCCAAGAACGCTAAGCGTGTTTGCTGGATGTCCTCAACGGCTTTGGATTGTGTGTTGAGCTGCTCTAGTCGAACCTTTTGAATATCCTCAATGGCTTTGGTTTGGTTGTCGAGGAATTCGAGCCGTGCCGCCTGAACATCCTCAACAGCTTTGGATTGTGTATTGAGGTGCTCCAGTCGTACCTTTTGGATATCCTCAATCGCTTTCGTCTGGCTATCGAGGAATTCGAGCCGAGTTGCCTGAACATCTTCAACGGCTTTGGTTTGTGTATCGAGGAACTCAAGGCGTCGTTGCTGAATAGAAGAGGATGGCAGCGTTTCAGCGGCGTTAGCGACAGGTGTGAAAGTCAGTGTGGTAGCCGCGAGAGCGAGAGCGGAAAATAGTAGGCTTTTCATGAGTTGGCTCCTTTGGGAATCAATGCGTTTGCTTCATTGATTTCAGAATGCCAGTGATGCAGGACTACCTTCTGAGGTCGTCTTAAGGGGTATCTGAGAGAACGTGAATAGCTTTGGATGAGAGTACCCAGGAAGGTCTCAGCGTCTTCTCATGAACGAGCGTTGTGATCGATATTTCAGTGTTTTGCAGCCTTGAGAGTGACTGCCTCGTATGAATTAAATAAGTGCGGGGGCGCAGCCTACCGCAGGCGATGACTAAGTCCGCCCTTCAAGGGCGATGGCAATGCCCGCCGTAGGCGATCGCACATCTGAGCAACTGGCTGTAGTATTTAGCCAGTCAACTAGCAAGCAACGATGCAGGCAATAACCTACCAAGTTGAAAGCTGGCGCAGACAGGACTGGCTTAAGGGGCAGCGATATTATTCGTGCGAATTACGTCAGAATCTCTTTGGCCAGTGGGTAGTCTTGCGCCGCTGGGGCCGTGTGAGTGCCTTCAAGGGGCAGAGTCTAGAGCACGCTTGTGCAAGCTATGACGAAGGTCTTCAGATATTGAGTGCGATCTCAAAGCGAAGAGCGCAGCGCGGTTATGTCAGCTTATTGGCCCGATGAGCGCCTCTAGAGTAATGAGCAAATCTTAAACCCATATTTGCAGAATTACTTTTTTCTGTAAATACGGGTTTAATGGTTTCTTTTAATAAAGATTTCTGTAAATACAGTTATCCGTAAGTTTCTTCGAGTAATTCTCTCAGCATGTTGACCATTGTTACCCCTTCCATGACTGCTGTACCTTTTATTCGCTTGTGCAAGCTTTCAGGAATATCGAGAGTCAGCCTCTTCATCGTCTCCTTTTCTGATTTTTTCTTTTCACTTGGACTAGCGGTTTCAGGGGCGGATTTCGATTTAGCAGAGACCGTCACTGCTGCTTGCTCCTGTTTAGACTGAGTTTTAGACTCCGCTGAAGCCTCTCTATTTTCAACCCAATCATCGACGGTCGCTTTTTTTTGTGGCTTAGTGCCAAAATTGACTTTCTTACCGGCCATAACTTCCCTCTAGCAGTTCGTTTGTTAATGCTCTGATTTCTTTTGCGGCTTGCCCTTTTGACGCTGTCTCAAGTACCGTCTGTCCTGTTGCTGCGGACTCTGCGAAAGGGACTCGCTGACATATCTGTGCGCTTAGAACAGGGACTTCAAATCCAGATAGTGCATCCACCACATCACGGCCAATAGCAGTATTTACAATTTTACGATTAATCGCAAATACTGATTTAAGGTTTTCCTTAAATACAGAAGCTTCTTTGATCAGGTCAATAACTTCTTGCGCTGACCAAACATCATAGGGAGAAGGTTGAACTGGAATTAGGACCACATCAGCAGCCGCGATCGCAGAACGAGCCAACTCGCTCACTCGTGGTGGCCCATCAATGACTACGTGATCGTAGTTTTTTGAAATTTCGGGAAGGTCACGGTGGATAGTGGGCCTATCCAATCCCACCACGGTGAAAGGCGGTGAACCATCCCTTGCTGCTGCCCAATCCCGTGCTGAACCTTGCGGGTCAGCATCAACTAATAAGACTGAACCTCCCTTTTCTGATAAGGCGTGACTGATGTGAACGGCAAGAGTCGTTTTACCAACCCCACCTTTTTGATTTTGGACTGAGATAATCATTGTGATTTCCCGTATTTCTGCAAAACATTAAAGCAGTGAATCAGGTTTTCTGTAAATATATTTTTCTGTAAAAACGTAATTAAGTTTATAAAGATTTCTGTTTTTACGATTTTCTGTAAAAACGTGCTTTGGGCATGAATATGTAGGTTGTGCCGTCTAACCTTCAGTTGGTTTTTCTAGGGACTCTACTCGTGCTTCTAATTCTTGTGTTGCAGCTTCGATTTCCATCTCTAGTTGCTTGATAGAAGGCAGCTGCTCCTGGAGTTCTTCCGGCAGGCGATGGGTTGAGATAGCTATTGGAGTATTGACGTTACGTAGGGCGTACTCAGCCGTTGTCTTCCGTTTGGTTTTGCATAGCACTATCCCAATAGTGGGTTGATCGTCGCCTCGACGGAGCATATCGTCGATAGCTGCGACGTAGAAGTTCATCTTGCCTGCGTACTCAGGCTCAAATTCTGTCATCTTGAGGTCAATGATGACGTAGCATCTTAGCTGTGTGTGATAGAAGAGTAAGTCGATTCGATATTCCTTGTCATCTACAGTGATTGGATATTGACTGCCTAAGAAGGCGAACCCGACGCCTAGTTCAAGTAGAAAATCCCGAATGTGGCTGACTAAACCGGCTTCTAGCTCTCGTTCTAAAGCACCTCTTCGTAGAGTCAGAAAGTCAAAGTTGTACGGATCTTTGATGAGCTGTTGAGCTAGGTCAGACTGAGGCTGTGGCAATGTCCTCTCGAAATTTGTGACCGCATCCCCCTGACGTTGGTAGAGATTGCTTTCAATTTGCATGGTCAGGATGTTTCGGCTCCAGCCATTCTGAATCGTCTGTTCGATATACCAACGGCGAGCTTGAGGGGCTTTAACCTTTTCTATCAGTACGCAATTATGCTTCCAGGGAATTTGTGCACCAAGCTGGTGCACAAATTCTTCGTCAGGCCATGCTTCAGCGAAGCTCCTCATATATTTGATGTTTCGCGATGAGAATCCTTTTAGTTCGGGAAAGTCCCGTTTTAGGTCTTTAGCCAACCTTCCAATTACTTTGCTGCCCCAGCCTTCAGTTTTCTGCCTTTTCAGAATTTCGGTCCCAATTTGCCAGTACAGCAGAATGAGTTCCCGATTAACGGCTAGAGCTGCTTTAGTTTGTGCTGTTTGTATACGCTCTTTTAGGCTTGAAAGAAAGAGTGTATAAGCATCTGATGGAATGAGAGGAGGCTGATCGGGCATCTCTGTAAATAGAGCAATATCGCTCCATCATATAGTGAATTTGTACTATAAAATCATTAAAAGCGTATTAAATGAAATACGTTTTTACAGAAATCATTAAATAAGATTTTGATGATTTACATTTTTCAGTAAGGAATTTCTTTAGCGATTATGCGGCGCTAGCCCTCCTCCACGAGCCGCAGCAACTGCCGCCACGCCAACGGCGATACCTCCTCACGCTTGACCATCCAGAGCCCTGGCCCCACAAAAGGACAAGCCTTACCCAGCACTTGCAATAGCTGCGCCGCCGTAGCTCGGATAATGCCCTCAACACTCTGAGTAGACGGTTTATCTGTGACCGCCACCAAGCAATCGCCTGACAGCATCAAAGGCTGACCCTCAACGCAATGCTCAAGCCGATAGAGCAGCCGGCCGTCTACATCCGTTGCCTTCCCTGTCACTCGCGTTTGAATACCGTCTACGTCGCTTCCAGGTTGCTGGACTCTAACGATGTCTCCCATTGTCAGCTCAACAGCCTCTTGCGGCCATTCAATTTCCTGAGCATCTCCCGGTTCTAATACCAACTCAGAGGGGGTGCTAGACGGTCTCAAATCATTGCTACCGCTGGCTGTCACAGACCTAGCTGTTAATAACTCTGTTAGATGTCTTTTAGGCTCTTCTCCAGTTTCAGAATCTGGTGGTGTAGCTAGCTCCGGAGAAGAGGAATTTTTACTCTCTTCGTTACTTCTAGAGAGGCCAATGTTACGAGAACTATTGACCTTGGCTAGAATCAATTGCCGGTGTTTCTGAAATAACCCCCAGCTAAAGCCCACCCCAAAGAGTTGTTTAGACACCTCAGATAGCGACTGCCAAAGCTTCTTAATCCCGAACGTTCCTACGATTACAACCTTGCTCAGCGCTACCATTAACCGCTCTAACGCCTCTGCTGCGATCACAGCATTGTGGTCAAAGCTCGACTTCGCCGCATGTTGCCGAGCACTCTTAAAGTGACTCTTAGCCCAGCGATAGGCCCAGCTCTTACGCGTTAAATCATTTTTAGACTCCTCACTAGCAAACTGCTCAAACCCCGGCAGTTGAGGAGCCACTGCCACCATCCAGTCGCCTAGTGCTGGAATCGTCTTCAACCCCAGCGCGCGATCCCCATAGTTAACCAGCTCCTTCATCACCTCATTGGATTGTCCAGGCCCCGTCCAGGCGATCGGCGGCAGCGAGCCCACCGAAATACGTTTCGGTATTGGCAACGGCTTCTCCGCCAGTACATCGGCCAGCAACGCCTCATCCTGCCCGGTTACACAATGCTGCCAGCGCTGTAAGAACACCGCCTTATCGTTGCCAATACACCGAAAGTCGTCATCGAGGATAAAAGAGCCCCTCTGAAGGGGTAGGCGATGACCATTGTGCTCCGCATTGAACGCCTTCTTATTGGGAAATAGCTCACAGATACCGCCAGCTACCCTGACCCCAGCAACGGAAAGGGCCGCATGAGCCGCACAGGCCAGTCCCCAAGCACTGACAGGTTCTGCCAAGGGGAAATAGATATGTAACCCCTCAGAAGCACTAGAGCGAACCAGCAGATACCGACAGAGGCCCAGCGACTCCATCGCCCCTAGAATCGACTCTATTCCGCCATTCCGGGGATGAAAGGGACTGCCCCTATCAACATCAATCATCAGGTAGTTAGTGAGCTTCCCGAAGCGCTTACCGATGATGTAATCGCGTCGATAGTGAGACTCAATAGAGCCAAGCACCAGAGGCACCTTCTTGTTGGACGGATTGACGATAGTAATCCAGCCATCCCTCTTCTTGAGGATGGGAGACCAGCTGGGGCATGTCGTCCAGAGTGCAAAAAAGTCGTGATCCACCTCACCATCAGGGATAGAGGCGTCTTGCTTAGTAAATTGTTGAAAAGATTTTAGATTGTCGAAACCCTTACGATCAAAGGGTTTTAAAGATCGCGCCGAGGTGCGATCGCGCGGCTGCTTACGCAACTGCGAGAAATCGGGTACCATGAAAACAACGTACGGAGCCCCGCACGCCCTTAGCCCTGTTGCACTTCGGGAAAAATCAATAGCTGTTACTCCGGCCAAGAAGACACAGTTATTAGATTAAGAAGGCTTCAGGATTTACAAAACTGAGAAACGGTCTAAACCTTTGAGTTTGGGCCGTTTTTTAGTGGGAATTTATTGTTCTTTGCTGTTACTCCCTGCTGTAGTAGTCGGTATTTTGAGATCTCCTGATTCTTTAAGTCGCTCTAGATAAAGCTCTATCGCAATTGCTGCAACTGTTGCCAATGGTTGATCCCTTTTCCCTGCCCATTGCTGCAAATCATCAGCAACGGTATCAGGCAAGGTCACATAAACACGCTTTGCCACAACATCAGAACTCATAGAAATCCACTCAAATATACTCCTGAGCTGTAGTTTTAGCACCTGTAAAGCGGCTCTTTTCGAATAAGCCATTTTTAAGTATCTTAAAAGTAACTAATTTGATGCTATCATGCTTTTGAGCGATCGCACGTCGTAACATTTCGACGCATCCGTGGGCGTTTCACGAAACGCCACGCCCGTTTATCGACCAGCTCAAATAAGTTCAGAAACGCTTCAGCGATTGCTCTCGAATCTGCGTTTCAAGGAGAAGAAGCCCCGTGTCAGTTTCCATGCGCTTCGTATGCGTCTCAGAAGCGTCGCAGGCCACTGCTGTCGAGGTGTTAGCCAACGCCTCAGACGAGCGCATCACCCCGTTTCAACTGCGCAAATTCGCCGCTATGGTGCGGGGTGCTCCTGTTCTCTCTGGCACCCTGCGCACTTGGCGCAAGCGTATCGGTGTTCAGGCCGATAGCGAAGGCTTCTACACAATGGATGACCTCCGTTTGCTGGGCCGCTATCTCGAAGCCCTGGCCGCAGGGCGCACCACTAATCAATTTCTAAATCAGGAGTACGGAGACCATGCCCAAGACCGACCCGCGTAAAGCCTCATCAGCCAAAGTATCCGAACCCTCTACGCCTCAAGCGCTCACCACCGCCAGCGCCGTTCAGTCTGAAGTCGTCGCCGTCACCCAGCAGCTGGCTAGTGACGTCTCCGCAGATGCCTACGCCATTGGCCAACAGAGTGCCGAGTACGTTAACCAGCAAGCGTTCAGCGCCTTTCTCAAAGGTTTCAACGAGGGGGCTGCGAATGCCAAGAGCCCTTTCTCACAGCTGCGCCAACAGCTATCAGCCTCGAAGCCGCAGCCGATCCGTCTGCTCTCAGCGTCTGGTTCGACGAGTACGGCACTGCCCGAGAGCTGCCCAGCGTCCGAGTAGTTGTAGCGCCAACCGTTTGGCAGAAGGCTATTGCCCTGTTCCTGGCGCTTGCCTGCACATTACTCACGCTGAACCTGATCGCCATCGTCCTCGGCCTGTCCTCGGCTTGTTCACGCTCGCCGGTCGCTTGTCCTCGGTCTGTTTCCTTGTCCTCGGCTGAAAGACCTGTCAGATAACGTCTACGCCCGATTGTTCGCGCCTGTACGCGGACATCTGAGGGCAATAATCCCGGAGAAACCGCCATGTTTATCCGCCTTATGCTTCTGCTCAGTCTGAGCGTCGTCATGTTCGGCAGCGGCACCTACACCGGCTGGCGCGCCGCTCGCTGGCTAGACCCGCTACTGGATGCCAAAGACCGCAGCGCCGCCATCGGCCAAACGGTAGGAGGGTGGTTAGACCGTGAATAAACGCGACCTGAATCAAGAACTATTTGGCAGCGCCACAATGCCGCCTGCCCCCAGAGAAATCAGCCTAAGCGAACTAGCTGAGTTATCAGAACTAACCGAAGAACAGGCCAAAGTCAGAGTGAAAGTGACGCACCTAGCCACCCAGGTTGAAGCCCTGAGTGATGGCCTAGACCTGGCCGACCAACGTATCGGCAGACTCAAAAGCGCGCTCAAAGGAGCCGTCAGCCAAGTTGAACGGCTATCAACCGCTGACGATTTGCACAGCCAGCAACTAGGCGAGCTGGGTGACCAGCTGCGCACTGTCGAAGGTCAGCTCGAAGCGCATCAGAACGCCCTCGCCTTCCTGCGCAACAGTGACGGCCAGCAGCAGCAAACTATCGAACGACTGAAGCAATCGCGTATCACGCTGACCCACATTCTGTTATTCGGCATTTTGTTATGTGCCGGGAGTGCGATCTCCCTCGATGTCGATAAAGCCTTTAGCTTTCACGACCGTCTCAACCAACTTGAATATCGTTTGCATCCCTGACTCTTTCCCTTTCCCCCTTATCCCCTAAATCCTATGGCTTTCCTACTCGCCAAACGCCTAGAGAACCAGCTAACGACCAAGAGCCGTCTGACCGATGACACCTTCAACCCGAGCAACCTAGAGAACCTACAGCTGCCCCCCGGTGTCAAGCTGCCGACCGACTGGCTGAGCTTTGATGAAGCCAGTGCTGACCAGTTCATTGACCAGATGACAACAGAAGCTGAGAAACGCTCGCAAGGAATCAGAGCCGCAGATAGTGCGATCGCCCTTCTAAAGATCGACACCGAGCTGGTTAAGCGGATGAAGAAGTTGATCGAACTTGCCGCCAAGAACGAAATGGCGAGAGAAGAAGCCTTCAAAGAATTCCAAGAACTCCAACACAAACTCAAAGTTGTGCGAGCTAAGGCAGGTATCGGCCTCGCTGCTGGCATCGAAAAAGAGAACGTCGGCTTTGCGGCCTATCGCCGTCAGCTACAGGAAGGACTCAGAAGAGTGACGAACCTCGCCGCCGGTGGCACCCACGAAGGCGCACTCTCACTGACTGGCAGCAAGCCCACCGAGAACCCGATCAAACTCGTCAGCTAGAGCCACCGCTCTTTCCCTTCCCCCTTTCCCCCTTCCTTCCTCACTATGAGCCATCGCCTCACCTCAAAGTTTGGCTACTACTCCCTATCGGGATTTGCTGGTAGCGCCCTGGTGCAGCTCGCCGTCATTTGGCCGCAGACGTGGATCGCGGTCGCCGCGCTAGGCGTTCTAGCGCTGCTCTACTTTGCCTTTCTGTTGGTCTGCATTAAAGGTGTTCTCCAGGGGAAGCGCTGGGCCGGAGTGCTCAACTTCAATCTGCTGGGCGTCGATGCCATCGAAAGCACCGCAATTGTGCTGCTGTTTGTCGTCGGAGGGCTATGGACGTGTCTGGAAATTCTGTAGGTAATCCGCTGATGCAGCTGCTCGATGCTGATTTGAATAGTGATCGCAACCGAGCCATCTTCCGTTTCCTGCTCGCTAGAGTTGCCACCGCCATCCGCTACGTCTTCCCGGCAAGGGCCACCGCCTGCTACAGCGGCCTAGTGATTGGCTTTGCGCTCACCTTCATCCCGATTGCCAAGAATGTCCCCGCTCGCCTTACCCTAATGCTGACCCTTGCCGGTGCGGGCCTGGTTGCTGTCTCTGCCCACGAGCTAGACGAGCTACAGGACGACATTGACGAAGCCAAAGAGCAGAAAGAACGTGACCGGCAGCTGCGCCTGTACGCCGACACCGAAGCCAAGAACAAAGTTGCAGAAACGAACCTGCTGCGCCATGGCTACGAGCTAGACAAGTCGCTACCGCCCGAACTCCAGCAGGCGTTCTCCCCAGCTACCTCAGAACCGGCCCAAGCCCAAGCCGCAGACCGCGCTGCCTTTGACGCAGCGGTCACCGCAGTGCAACCCAAACAACAGACTGGGCAGAACGCTTCAGCAGAAGAACAACAGCCTCAACTATCTGGAGCGCATCCGACAGCTAAAACAACAACCGTCGCAGCTGTCCACCCCAAAAACAACTTCCCCGACACGATGCAACACTTTGCTCAGCGGCTAGTCAGCATGACCGTTGTGTGT
>ERZ1740060.854-NODE-854-length-12627-cov-4.456491_pt1 | contig 12627 bp, 5 predicted proteins | sample MGYA00581743_ERZ1740060 | MGnify/ENA primary metagenome ERZ1740060 (study PRJEB43018, sample SAMN04849235) | marine metagenome | isolation source: floating plastic debris | place: Pacific Ocean | collected 2008-08-27 | study: EMG produced TPA metagenomics assembly...
TCCCTCGAAGAACCAAGGCTATGACAGGTTTGGTCATTTAACGCTCCCGTCGTTGGAAAAGATGGCAGAGGCTTGGGCCCAGGAGCTCGACACCTACTGGATTGAAGCCAAGAAGGATGTCAGCCTGAGAAGTGTTGAGCAACGAGAGATCCCGGATTACCTAGGGATCGATGCGATCTACACATTCATTGAGAAGCAACCTCCAAAGGCTCTTTTAGAAGTGCGTTCCCACATGGAGGAACTGTTGGATGGAGCTGCAAGAGCCTCGCAAAAGGTGAACAAGCAGATCCTGGATCGGATTGCGGTAGTCTTTCGAGCCAATCGGGTGTGAGGCATGCAGAGTGACAATCCCATAATCTACTTCGGCCCTTTTCGGACTTTTGTGCCGCGTCCGAATTACTGCGATCGCGAAGCACTTTGTCGCCACTCGCTGCGTGCCAAATACGATAGTCCTTAGGCTATCACTAAGTCACCTTCGAAAAGACATATCCCTCCGCTTCAGCATTTTGGCCTCTGTATTCTAGATACCTCTTTGATGTCTTCCGCATGTAAATCTGGGCAAGTGTGACATTCCAAACGCACATAGAAGATGCGATCGTTCATGAGATGATGAAAAAAAGTGTGTGGTTCGTCCCAAAAAAAGCTTTTGACTTACTATCACCTCAGCACAGTCCTTGTCGCGGTAGCCAGCGACAGCTTTGCCAGATCGCGGAACATCGCCCGGCCACCAGCCGCCTTGGCAAACCACGTCAGGGAGCGAGTTTAGTTCGCCCATGACGGAAAAAGTATCGGGCACGGATATAGGTGAGTGCCGGAACTTGGAGTCTTTTTCCGCTTCGATCGAGAACTTCAAATGCCCGTCCTCAATATACGCAAATGCACCGTCATGCCCTGGGTTATAGGAAAGAATTTTCATGTTTTGCTATTTATACTTAACTGAGCTTTGCGGGTTGATCGACGCATTGGTTCTTGGGTCCCATGACATGCTTGTACAAGGTCCCAATCGGATCGAGTCGATTTGGACATTGGCGGGAAGGTGACGGGCTGAGAGCCGCCCTGCAAGTCGAGTTGAACGCGGCGGCCAAGCATTTAGATGCAGCTTCATTGGTAAGTGGGGGATTGGAGTTGGTTCCCAAAGCGCACGTTGGTGTACAAGCTTGTCATCGACAAACCAACTGATCCGGTGCGGCGACCATTCGATCATATACTTATGCATTTTGCTTGATGCGTCGAACCCCAGATCAATGTGAATCGGAGACCCTCGGTAGCCGTAGTCGAACCGGGACCCTTCGATGCCGGGATTGTAAAAGACATTGACGATTAGGCGATTGGGCGCGTTGCCCGGTATTTCTATGTCAATTTCTTGGTGTGGTGAGATTCGGTGAAGAAAAAACCCGGTGACAGTTCTCGGCACTCCGGATGCCTGGAAAGTTGCTTCGAACCTTCCGTAGGAGAAATCAGCATTGCTGGTTATGGCGCCGGCGCTATATCGCCGAACACCCAGTTCTTCTTGCCGTACGACGAGAGTAACTCGCCCGACATCATCTTCGGTAACGTTGTCGGGACGGAACAATCCGGCGTTTCCGGTGAACGTGTCTGATCGCTTGGACCAATGCTTGGAATTAATCGGATATACTGCAACGCTTGAAGGCAAGCACTTTTCTCTTCCGATACTCGTGGGATGGTGAAAGGGTATCGTCTCTCTACACCTTCAACAGCTCCGGCAACGATGAAGACAATTTGATCGATCCTCGAGACCTGGGCGGGTCCGTGGACATTCTGGCGGCGTAATTTGCTGTAAATGCCAAAACACAAGAACCAATTGCACCTTTGAAGCGTGTCGAAACGGATGAAATGTCATGTGCTTGGATCACAAGGTCTAAGGCGGGCGTGAGGGCTGGACGGCAATCATCTTCCCGCTTGTCATCAGGACGATCAGGCCGCGCTCGGCGTCGGTGACATCAAGATAGGCACGCACTTGAGCCCGATAGTGATCGAGTGTCTCCTCTGTTGGATCCACATCGCTCTTCCAGTCGATCACAACAATTGGTCGACCTTCCGGATCAACCGTAAGCGCGTCCGCGATCCCGGCTGTCGCAACCAGTTTAGAACCCTCTTGCTGAAGGTCATAGACCGGGAACTCTGCGAGCAATGAGGGGCGCACGGCCGCCACCTCTGACAAGGCCAGCGTTCGCGTCACGCAACCGGCTAGTTCCTCAGGCAAAAGCCCGTTCGCCGCATCGGAGGAAGGCTCCTCGCCGAGAGCATAGATGAGGTCAGTGGCACGCGCGGTGAGCGCCTCGCCGGCCTCGTCGCATTCCCCTGTCAGGACTTCTTCCATGAGCTTGTGAAGGATCAGTCCACGCTCGCGCCCGCCCTGGACGGAGGTGGGCGCTTCTGCGTCTGGCGCCGGAGTATCAGCCGAACCGGCCCAGATGTCCGGTTCTTCTTCCTGGAGTACCGATCCGGTCGCCGCCTCGTCGCGGCTCGGCGCAAGCCAGGTCACGTGCATCTGTCTTTCGGCAATCGCACCGGCCTCAGCGGCGAAACTCTCCCGTGTCTGGTCGTTTGCGGCATTACCGGTCAACGCGATCGGGTCGAGCGGCAGATGCGACACATCGAGGTTAGGGAGATCTGTCAGGGACAGGTCCACCAGGCCGATCCAGGCTGATTTCGAAGGCGTTACGTCGAGTCGCGGCAAGACCAGGAGTTCCTTGGCACGGGTTGAGGCGACATACCAGAGCCGGACCCGCTCGCGGTCCAGTTCATCCTTCTCTGCCTGCCGCGCCGCGTCATAGCCGGACGGAGGGACACCCAGAACCGGGCAGTAGAAGGTATCAGTCTGCCGATCGGTCACGGCGCTATCGGGCGCTATCACCCCCGTCATAGTGTTGATGGGGATGACAACCGGCCATTCAAGTCCTTTCGCGGCATGCATCGTGTAGAGGGCGACGGCTTCTTCCTGCGCATCAGGCCGGCCTTCCACCGCGCGGGCCTCATCCGCCCATGCCGCCGTCATTGCCTCGGAAAAGGCCCGCAGACCCCGTACCGCATAGCTGACGGCGAGGCTGAGATAGAGATCGACATTGGCAAGCGCTCGTTCTGCCTGACCGCGATGCCGCTCCAGAAGAACCGGGCGTACCCGAAGGACGTCGATGGCTTGCGAAAGTAGATCGTGTGGTGTCGTGCTGTTGGCGCGTTTCTGGAGCGCTTGCAGCCGCTCGATCACATCGCGCGCCATCGGATGAACTATTGCCCCGGGGTCGACGCCGAGGTCGAGCCGTGGAATCCGGTCGGGTTCATCTTCCGAACGCGGAAGCGCCCAGACGATGTCCAGGAGTTCCTCTTCGCTGAGCCCGACAAGCGGTCCGCGCAGCAACGCTCCGAGCGCCAACGTATCACGACGATCGGCGAGAACCCGCGTGATCGCGATGAGGTCCTGCACTTCCTGCCGGCGAAACAGACCTTTGCCGGCCTGGGTTGCGACCGGGATGCCCCGGCGCTCAAGGGCTTCTTCGTAACGCCAGAGTTCCGCGCCGGTCCGGGCGAGCAAGGCGATGTCGCCCGGCTGACAGGGGCGTCGTACACCGGCTTTGCGATCCTGGACCGGATGGCTGCCGATCAAGCGTGCGCAAAGTTCAGCCACTGCTTCGGCTTCTGCGTCGCGTCGTTGCTCGGCGCTGGCCTTGCCGTTCTCGTCAGCGACCGGAATGTCGATCGCCGCGACGCAGCCGCCGTCTTCCGGATCGTCGTGGAAAGGATCGAGCGCTGTGAAGCCGGGCTGGCCATCAGCCGACAGGACAGTCTCGAACCGTTCGTTGACGAAGGTGAGGATCGAGGCACAGGAACGGAAATTGGTCGAGATCGAGATGAGGCCGTCCGCGTCCTGTGTCGAGAAGGCCGTGCGGGCCTGGACGTAAGCGCCGACATCCGCGCCGCGGAAGCGATAGATTGCCTGCTTGGGGTCGCCAACCAAGAAGAGTTCGCCCAGCCTAATCCGGCAACGCGTCCAGACCTGCGGATCGTCACCTGCATCACCGCAAAGACGCCAGAAGAATTCGGACTGGAGCGGGTCGGTATCCTGAAACTCGTCGACCAAGACCTTTGAATACCTCAGGCCGAGCGCCTGTCGCACAGTTTCATGGTCGCGCAGCAGGTCGCGCGCGGCGTAGATGAGATCGTCGAAATCGAGCTGGGCGCTGGCGCGCTTGTGCTCACGATAGCGCACAAGGATTGTGCGTGCTTCGTCGATCAATATCGTAAGGACGTGGCCGGATACCGCCTGGAGCAGTGCGGTCCACGCGGCACAGCACGCCTCATACAGGCCGCTGGCCGCATCGTTCAGCCTGTCGCCGTCTGCCTTGGACAGCCCTGCCTGCTTTGCCGCTGCCGCCCATTTGCCCTTCTTGCGGTAGGCGTAAAAGCTGCCCGTCCCGGTCGTAAGGTCGGGATGCGGGCGTGCAACCAGCAACCCAACGAGCCCGGCGGGCGTGGAACCATCTGCAACCGATGGAAGGGCAGCCGCCATTTCAGAAAAGCGCGCAGCGAAGACCTCCGTTTCCGGCTCATCGACGCCGGCCCCTTGCATAAAGGCCGAAAGGTCGCCGGCCGCCTGCTGGAAGGCTTGCAGGTGACCTGCAAAGGGCATCGCCTCCGGTGCTACCAGATTCCTCGACCGCCGGAGGGCTTCGGCGATCTTGTGCATCAGTGCGACTGTCTCTCCTGGGTTATGCAGCACCAACTCGGCGAGGACGCCGCCCTGATCGCCAGACAATCGCTCGCGCAGCCAGTCATCGACGATTTCGAGGAAGTTGAGATCGGCCTGGTTGCGGTCGATGCCCGCTGCGCCCGGATCGATATCTGCTTCCGCCGGGTAGGGCTTGATCAATCGCTGGCAGAAGCCGTGGATGGTCGAGCAGGTGATTTCGTCGATCGCCGTGCTGGCCGAAATCAGATTCTCGCGCTGTGCCGCAGACAGTCCCTCCGGCAGGCCGGCGCGGAGCTCCGGTGCGATATGGCCAGCGGCGAGATCTTCGACGAAATCCTGGACGCGCAAGAGGAGCTCGCTGGCCGCCAATTCGGTAAACGTGACCGCGGCGATGGAACTTGGCGCGACACCCTGCGCCAGCATGACAGCGATCCTGCCAGCCATCACGGCGGTCTTGCCCGATCCCGCGCCGGCCTCAACGAGAATGGATCGGTCGTGACGGCTGATCGCGTCATGCCGGGCGCCATCATCATTCAGAAATTTCACGCTGCTCATCATTCCGCCTCCCAGATCGGCGCGACCTCGCTGAGCCGCTCGGTCGAGGCGGCTTGTTTGCGTTTGCAGTAGGTTGCGCCTGCGTTTGCCGGCAGGGCAAAGGCGAGATCGTCGTAGTCGCCTCCGGTATCCGGCCCGGGCAGTGCCGCGCCGCTGGCCAATGCGGTTCTCGCCGCTCGCAGATATGCCTTGATTTCCGCCAGGACGATGTCCGGCTCGTCGAGCTGGAGATCAAGCGGTTCACGCGGATAGAGCAGCGAGGCGCTGATCGCGATGTGGTCGCCCAAGAGCGCCTTGACGGCGAAGGCATAAAGACAACGCTGAAGCTCGCGGCCGCCGTTCACGCGTATATCGCCTTTGGGCAGCTTGCCGGTCTTGTAGTCGCGCACGAGCGCCCGGCTGCCGTCATCAGCGATGTCGAGCCGGTCGATATAGCCGGCAATGTGGAATCCGGTGTCGGGGATGATCACCGGCACACTGGCGTCCCAGGGCAATGCCGCCTCCGACTTGCGCTCGGACCCGCCGAACGGGACTTCGCCAAAGGATCGGGTGCCCGGCAAATGATCATTGCCATAGGCAAGCGCCTGTCCGGCAAGAGCGCGCGCGTCCCCGAGCGTGCGGCCCCAGATAACAGCGGGCGGAACGGGCCGCTCGCTTTCCCACTCGGCAGCCACCGCACCAGCGGCTTCGTTCACCGCAGCCTGAATGGCAGCCGCGTCGGCCGACGCCAGGCCGCCCGTCGCTTCGAGGTTTCGCAGGGCGCGGTCTAGCACCAGATGGATGAGGTCACCGGTTTGCAGGGCGTCAAGCACGAGCGGCTCGGCACTGCCTTGCGGGGATTTCCAACCGAGAGCATAGCGCCAGAGGAAATTTAGGGGGCTGCGCAGCAGTGTTTTGAGCGAGCTCGCCGATTGGGTCCGCGCGAGGATCGTGAGAACCAAAGGATGGTCGGACCTGACCAGACCATCATGAGCTGTCACATCGGCCACGCGCCAATCGCGCCAGCAGAAACGCGCACTCAATGCCTGGGGATCGGTGGCGAATTCTTGCGGCCGCGCCATCAGCCGGTCGGTTTCACTGAAGGCATGGGCGGGAGCGGCGTTGCGCCGCAGATAGGCTTCCTCGTCATAGGTGGCGAGGAGGGGGCTGCGACCCAGCAGCCGGCCGTCGCTGTCGCGTCGGGCGCGGGAGAGGACGACGTCGCTGCCCGTAGTGGCGAGAATCGTATCAAAGTCACGGCGATCTGCCAGATTGACGGGAAGCGGGTCGAGCTCGCCCGTTGGAATGACGTGGTCCGGGATCAGCCGATCTTCGGCGATCCCGCGTGGCCAGCGGGAGGAATTGAGACCAATCAGCCGAGTGAAGCGACGCGGCGACGCGGCGAGGGCGCTGGCCGGCATCCAGGCTACGGAGACGGAGGCCTCGAACCCGTCATCCTGTTTCAATAGTTCCAGCGTGCCGTCGATCGCGCCAGCCGGCCCTGCCAGAAGGGCTTTGCGCCAGATGGACAATGCCCGGCCCTTGAGGAAGGCTTCGCCGATCTCCTGTGCCGCGTCCGGTCCCTTTGCCAACAGATCCACTGCAGCATGCAACACCGGGACGTGATCCATGCCGTCAGGCCAGTCGTCTGGCGCGAGGCGCGCCAGCAGTTGGTTCCAGGCGGATGGCCTTGACAGGGGTGCATCGCTTGGAAGCACGCGCAACCAGCCATCGGGAAGAGACGTCAGAGGTGCAGAATCCCAGCACAGGGCGGCGAGACGGCGCAAGCGCGACTGCGAAAGCCCGCGCACGACGATTTCGGCGAGCGCCGCTGCCGCTTGTCCATCACGTGTGGTGACGGCCGGGACGCCATGAACGAAATGCAGATCGATATTGGCATCGGCGCGCAGCGCGAGAAAGTGATCGTCGTAGTCGGTCGGCGACGCGGTGGCGATGGCAATGTCGGCGGGCGATACGCCCGAAGCAAGAAGCGACCTGACCCAACGCAGTGTCTCGACTGCCTCATGGTAAGCTGTCGCGGCACTGACAGAACGAATGGCCGGCGCCTCAGCATCGCCACGAGCGACAGCAACGATGCTTTCTTTGAGCCAAACCGGGACAGGGCGAGGACCTGACGACCATTGCATGGGGATATGCTCGGCGAGCGCCTTCAGCAGAGGCCGCCAGCAGGGAGACAGTTCGGTCAGTCCAACGATTTCCATCGAGCCGAATATGACGGGCGCGTGTGTGATCCGGCCGATGGCTGCGGCTACAATATCGACCGGACGCATCATTGCGCCCGGAAGTTCGGCAAGGACAGCGGCCTCCAGACGAGCGATGGCTTCAACCCTTGGATGATCATCTGACCGGGAGACGAGATCGATACCGGCTCGCCACGCCTTTCGCAGTGTGTCGGCGGCCGCGCCGATCATGCCCGGCAGCATCTTGATATCTTCCAGTTCGCCCATCTGAGTTTCAGGGAGAACCGCTTGGATCGCCGCGCGCAGGCTTTCGTCGTCGATCGCGCGGGTGAAGCCGCCCGCTAGCCGTACCGCGGCTTGTTCGAATGACATGATCTGGAGGCCATGTTGACCATTGCAGGCAGCCGCAAGGCGGGCTTCCCGCGTTGCGTGTCGTCCATAAACAATAAGCGTGGACCGGCACGTCGTGGACATCTTCAAGTTCCTTCTTGAAATATAGCTTTGACCAAATCGGGAAGTGCTTGTGTCGAAAGCTTTGAGGATTCAGCATCCCGAACCAAAAGTTCGATAGTAAGAAATTGATGGAACTTCTCTGATATCAGATTGCCTGCGCCCGCGAACAATTCGACGGGTTCGCCGGATCGAATACTTGCCAGCACGGCTCGAAGATCGGGTGTTTCATCCCCAGCCTCCACCATCAGAAACCCGTCGTGCTGCTCGACGGAAAACCCCTCACTTCTGAGTGCGAGCGCGAGAGTTGATGTCTTCAACGTGCCGACCCGCGTTGCGATGATCGATGTGTACTCGCCGAGAGCCTGGATGTTCTCGGTCCGAAACCCGAGTTGGTCGTAGTGCGCACGCGCTTCTTCCAGCATCTTCAGAGACGCCGCATCCGTATAAGTCGGTAGGGCGGTTCCCTCGAGTACCGCGAACATTCGATCAATCACTTTGTCATGAATGTCACCTGGATCGCCGCCGAAAACAGGAGGCACACCGGCCTTCGCGGGTTTGACCACGATGACCTTTTCACGATCATGGATCTCTTGAACCACCCATCGCCGCCCAGAAAATATCAGCAGCATCCCAGGGGCAAGAACATTGTCGATCGGCAAAGTTCCAAGATCCCGGCCGTCTGAAACCAAACGGAATTCCTCAGGTGTCTGGAACACTGCGTAGAAGCTGTAATGCTCGACCAGCTTCTCGCCTGTTGGGCCTAATAGTAGCAGCCCGCTACCGGACTGTTCGATTAAACCAGTTTCGGGATGGCCAATCGCGCGCAACACTTCTGCGAAGACTTCGGTCGTGACCTTTCGGAAGGGTCCCTCGCGGCACAGGACGTTATAAACCACGCTTGCGGACGCACCGCCGCGCTGCGCAATGACCGACAGTATTTGGTGGACCAGAGTCGAGAGATGAAGCGCCTGCGGTTTTGGCGGTTCGCACCAGCCTTCCAACAGCAGATCTATCATCGCGATGGACCTGATCAGGCCGAGGCGAAGACGATCCACGAAACTGCTCTCCGACGTCAACTTGGCTTCGACAGAGTACTGCCTGAGAATGGCCGGTTGTCCTTCACGCCGGCCTGACCGGCCAAGCCGTTGTCGCAACGCCGCGACGCTGAATGGCGCACCTATTTGAGCCACGCAGGTAACGTCACCGATGTCGATTCCAAGCTCGAGCGTCGACGTGCAAACGGCGGTCGTCGGTTTCGCAGGGTCCTTCAAGCGGCGCTCCACGAAATCACGATGTTCGCGGGAGAGGCTCGCGTGGTGGGGATAGAATTCCTGTGGCAGGTGCTCCCGTTCGCAAAGCTCCCGCAACCGATCTGCGTAAATCTCGACTCGTTGGCGCGCTCCGGCGAAGACCAAGTTATCGCTGCCTCGAAGATGCTTGAACAGATGGGCTGATATCGCGTCCGTTGCGGATGGGCTGTTTTCATCTTCATCGCCGGAAAGGTAACCGCGAAGCTGAAGCTTCAATTCAGCCTCGCCGCCATCTGCTTCGATCAGCTGGACAGCGTTTGCGGCGTCAGGGCGAAGATAAGCCTTGGCGAGGTCCATGTCGCCCAGTGTCGCTGACAGACCTATCCGACGGATTGGGCGCTTTATCGCGAGCTCGAGCCTTGTGAGCAGAGAACGAAGCTGGACACCACGTTCGCTATCCAGAACTGTGTGCAGCTCGTCGATCACGACCGCCCGCGTGGTCCCAAACAGGCGGGCAATTTCCAAACCGCGACGAATGAAAAGCGCCTCAAGGGACTCTGGGGTTATCAGAAGGATCCCCTTTGGAGATTTCAACGCGCGCGTCTTGATGGATTGCGAGACATCCCCGTGCCAGGGAACAACCGGAAGCTCTGCTTCTTGGCAGATGTCCTCCAGCCGCATGGCCTGGTCCGTGATCAGAGCTTTCAGCGGACCAATGTAGAGCAGGTCGAAGCCGGTGCCGCCCGACGGCTCATCAAGCACCTGTGAAATCAACGGCAGAAACGCCGCCTCAGTCTTTCCGCCCGCCGTGGAAGCCGCAACAATCAAATCGGCATTGGTTTCGCAGATCGTCCGGATCGATCGCGCCTGGATATCGCGAAGTTCGCGCCATTCTTTCTGGCGTATCCATTTCTGCACAGGCCTCGCCAGTTTGTCGAACGCACTGCTCATCGGCGTCAGAGCTTGAAGCTGATCAGATCATCGTCACCGGGGTCTTGGGCACCAGTCGACTCGTCTACCTCGGTCATGTCTTCGCCGAGGTCTTCGGAGACTTCGATCTTTTCGATCAGATCGCTCCACTCGACACCGGGGTTTTGCTCGAGCACGGAAAGCAGGTTCACGAATGCCGTCACAGTATTGCGCGGGGTGCGGAAGTAAGCTTCACCGATCCGGTCCGAGCAATGCGCCATGAAGGCCTCAAGTGCGGCGTCCGGCAGAGCACCGGCATCGTCCTGCATGATCCGCCGGACATTGGCCAGAAGTACGAAGAGGTCTTCAGGGGTCAGACTGGCCAGCCGGACAACCGGTCCTGAAAGGTCGACCAACCCGTCTCGCGCGAAGTGGTTCTAGGCCTGACGCGACTGTAGGGCTTCGTAACTGTATAGCCCTCGACGGGTGTTCATCAGAAACTCTGGGGTCCCGCCCATGAGAAATCCGAGGTTCTCGGCACTACCTTGCAGCACATCATTCAGAATCCGGAGGATCTGTTCGTAGTTTGCATTGCGCGCCTGCGACGAGGTGAGCTTGTAGAGATTCACCAACTCGTCGAGGCCGACCAGCAATCCTTTGTAGCCGGCCTCGCACACGAATGCCGACATTAGCTTCAGATGGTCATAGACACTGGCATCGTCGATGATCGTTCGCACACCAAGCGCCTTGCGTGCGTCGGTGCGTGTCGCGAATTCACCGCGCAGCCACCTCAGGGCCGCGGATTTCAATTCGTCGTCGCCGGTCTCATGGCCTTCCCAATATCGACGGATGACTTCAGCGAACTCAACTCCCCCGGTAAGTTCTTCGAAGTGGCCAAGGCGTTCACGGATGACAGCCCCGGTTGGCAAATCCCGTTCTTCGGCATCTCGGTGAGCCTGGCTGACAAAACGCTCCACCACGCTGGCCAATGCCCCACCATCGGGCTTTGTCCGCGTCGAGAGGTTTCGGGCCATCTCGGCATACAGCCCCCGAGCTTGTCCGCCGGTCGCGTGAATGCGGCGATCTGGTGCCAGATCCGCAAACATCACGACCAGACCTTTTTCTAGGGCGACGAGGCGGATCAGGTTCATGAAGAAGTTCTTGCCAGACCCGTATTCTCCAATGACGAACCGGATCGCCGATCCGCCATCGGATATCCGGTCCATGTCCTTGACGAGCTCTTCAATCTCTCGGACGCGGCCAACCTGAATATGGCGCAAACCGAGCTTGGGCACGACCCCGGCCCGAAGCGCCTGTACGATTGCATCGCGTTCACGTGGTTTCAACTTCGACATCCCTGCCCTCCGCACTCATCTTTTCTTTTACCGCCTCCGCAATCTCCGGAGACACGTCATAACCATCATACTCGTCCAGAAGCGCTTCATCGTAGGTCTCAAAAGCCCATTCATTCACGACTTCCAAAGCCCCGGACGCCATCAAGCCGTGCGAGGCGCAGATCGTCTCGAACTCGGTTTCAGACCAATGCTCCCGAGTTACCAGGTCGAGGACAAGGGCGCCGTGTTTCGGGTCCAGCCCTGCCAACTGACTTTGGTTGGCAGGTCCGGAAACACCGTTTTCGTCCTCTTCGATATCGAAGATCTGGCCCAGTACGGACGACACGCGCTCGGTGTCCGAACGGATTGCTGCGATCCGCGACGCGTCGAGCTTGGGTCCGCTGGCTTTTTCAAGATCGGGTATCGCTTCGCCCGGGCGACCCGGTTGCGATGCACGAACAGTGCGAGGACCATCCGAAACTTCGCCAGCATGCAGGTCCGAGTAGGCCAGCGCAGGATCAAGGCCCAAAGCCTTGTAGATTTTTTCGATGCTCGCGACTTCGTCGGAGTGAATAATGCCATCGGCATGTGCTGCACCAACAAGCGCTGCCCGAATAGCGGCCTGACTGTCTTGGCCCACCTCCTTCAGTTTGCGCCGCAGAAGTGTCATGTCCGGTGGAACGGCCAGGAACCATTCAAGGTTTGCGCGCAGCCTGCGGAGTTCCTGATCGCTTAGAGCCGCGGCAGAAACCTGACCTTCTAGCGCCCTGCGTTCAGGCTCCGCGATGCGACCATCCGCATGGGCGACGAACGATCCAAGCGCCAATTCCATCAAGGCGCTGCGATACTCGTCCGAAACTTCTTCCAGTCTTTCGATGGGTTCGCCGAGGCTGAAGAGCACAACAGGCTCCTCCGCCTTGGGCGAACGGAGAGCAAACCGAGGGTCTGGCGCAAGACCGAAACCGAGGCGCGCGAGCGCGTCGGCCGCTCCTGCCATCTGCCGTTTCCCAATCTTCTCGTTCGTTTCTCCCTCAAGGTATCCGATCACCTCCTTAAGCGGCACCAATCCGCCGCGATCGACGATATCGGCGGCCAGATCGGGCGGTGTCGCCTCCAACGCACCCATCACTGCCTCGCATATTTGCTGCACGGGTTCGGCCAGGGCATCGGCCACTTGCGCCTGGTTGATCTCGGTCTCTTTGGGGACACCGTTCAACAGATCGCGACCCCGGATTTGG
>ERZ1740060.855-NODE-855-length-12614-cov-3.633968_pt1 | contig 12614 bp, 13 predicted proteins | sample MGYA00581743_ERZ1740060 | MGnify/ENA primary metagenome ERZ1740060 (study PRJEB43018, sample SAMN04849235) | marine metagenome | isolation source: floating plastic debris | place: Pacific Ocean | collected 2008-08-27 | study: EMG produced TPA metagenomics assembly...
GCGTTTCCCGGAAAAAGAAGATTTCCGCCTAAGGCAATTGGAAGCACAAAAATATAGATCAGAAATAGATATAAAGGGAAAAGCCAGATCGCTTTCTTCATATGATTTTCACTATTATTCTCCTTTATGGCCACATGAAATTGCCTGGGAAGAAGAATTATGGCAAAGAAGGATAATAAGTTAAGCCAAAACCAATCCCCATACCCATCAACATGGTCTATGGTGGTGAGTCGTTCAAAATAGGGTAACTCATTTGATTGCAAAAAGATATCGGAAAAACCATTGAATAGCCCATAAGTAACGTAAAGCCCTAGCACCAGAAATGCGAATAATTTGAATAAAGACTCAAAAGCAACCACTGTGATCAGACCTGTGTTCTTTTGACTGGTATCAATTTTTCGAGAGCCAAAAAAAATGGTGAAAACGGCTAAAATCGCCATTAAGTAAAATGCGGAGTCATTGAAAAAAAGTCCCCTTGACTCATTGACTTCTGCGTTAAAAATTCTGAAACTGCTAGATATCGCCTTTAACTGAATAGAAATGTAAGGAATGATGGCTAAGATGCATATGACCGTGGCATATGCACCTAAAAATAAACTTTTGCCGTATCGTGCCGAAATAAAATCGGCTATTGAAGTAATTCTTTGCGCCTTACAAATTCTGATGATCTTACGTAGAACAAGCCAAAATAAAGGAGCCATTAGAATAGGTCCCATATACGTAGTTAGAAAATCTAGACCCTGGTTGGCAGCGCGACCTACACTCCCGTAGAATGTCCAGGCAGTACAGTAAACCGCCAATGATAGCGCATAGATGTAGGGACTCGAAAGCCACTGCTTATCTGCATTTTTTTCAGCCCATCCTGCGATAATAAAAAGTAGACCCAGGTAGGCTGAAGATAATATGATGACTATCCATTCAATACCCATTACTATCGTCAGATTTTCCTTTTCTAACTACAAGAAAGCTGGCTAAAATCATCAATAACCAGATAAAAGCAAGATAGATAGGTAATACAGGTAACCCATAGATCATAGATGGTTTATTAGCAACTGCTACAAATGGATAATGTAATGCCAGCGCCATGGCAATAAAAATCACGATCAAATAGGTAATGGCTCTCTTGGACATGACCTTACTTTAAGGTAAGGAATCCTATTTTAAACAGTATTCCCAAGAAACCAAGTAACATTATTCCAATCAATAATGAAGTGACAAATGTCATGTTAAAGGCAGATTCAATGATGAATCTGCCCGTTAACGTGATTACTCCATATATCGTTAGAAATAGGATAGTAGCGTTTCTACTTAACTTCATAATAATTAGAGTCTAATGATCTTGAGCTGCTCCTGCTCCTCTAGGGAATCGGATGTTATCTACAATTTCTTGCACTTCCTGAGGTGGTGCCGCCGTAACATTACTAACTACTAGTGAAACGGCAAAATTGACGATCATACCAACGGTTCCAAAACCCTCAGGCGATATACCGAACCACCAATCTTCACTTGTGGTAGGTTCACCAATCCAACCTAGTTTATACCGTGCCATGTAGAATATAGTAATGGCTAAACCAGTTACCATTCCGGCTATTGCCCCTTCCTTGTTCATACGTTTGTAGAATATTCCCAGAATAATGGCAGGAAAAAAAGATGCAGCAGCAAGTCCAAAAGCCAACGCAACAACGGCAGCTACATAATCAGGGGGGTTTATACCAAAATAACCGGCTACCATAACCGCAAGCACCGCAGCGCCTCTCGCCAACCATAACTCAGCTTTGTCTGAAATATCGGGAGCAATTTGTATTTTCACCAGATCATGAGATACAGAGGTTGAAATCACAAGCAGTAAACCGGCTGCTGTAGAAAGTGCAGCTGCCAAACCACCAGCCGCCACCAGGGCAATTACCCAATTAGGAAGATTGGCGATTTCGGGATTAGCCAAAACCATAATGTCACGATCTATAGTTAGCTCATTTTGTTCTTTATCTGCTACATATTGAATCTTACCATCATTGTTCTTGTCTTCAAAGGTGAGAAGACCCGTTTTTTCCCAATTACTGAACCATCCAGGCATCTCAGAATAGCTCTGATCACTGACGGTTTCAATCAGGTTTGTTCGTGCAAAAGCCGCAACAGCCGGTGCCGTGGTATACAGTATAGCAATAAAAACCAGCGCATATCCAGCTGAAATTCGAGCATCTTTCACTCTAGGTACAGTAAAAAAACGGACAATAACGTGCGGTAGGCCAGCCGTACCTACCATAAGCGCAAAGGTGATGAAGAAAACGTCTATTATTGACTTACTGCCATTGGTATAAGCAGCAAAACCTAATTCTTCATGTAAACCATTCAATTTATCTAATAGATAAGTTTCTGTGCCACTAACGGTAGAACCAAATCCAAGTTGCGGAATGGGGTTATTAGTAAGCTGAATGGAAATGAAAATAGCTGGTACCATAAAGGCGAATATTAGAATGACATATTGTGCTACTTGTGTGTAAGTAATACCCTTCATCCCTCCTAAAACAGCATAGAAGAAAACTATTGCCATTCCTATATATACTCCATTATCAATATCTACCTCTAGAAATCGGCTAAAAACTACTCCTACACCACGCATTTGTCCAGCTACGTAGGTAAAAGATACGAAAAGGGCACAGAGAACAGCTACAGTGCGTGCTGTGTTAGAATAGTACCGGTCACCAATAAAATCGGGGACAGTGAACTTTCCAAATTTTCTAAGGTAGGGTGCCAATAGTAATGCCAACAATACATAACCTCCGGTCCAACCCATGAGATAAACAGCTCCATCATAGCCGGCAAAAGATATAATACCTGCCATTGAAATAAAGGAAGCTGCGGACATCCAGTCTGCTGCAGTAGCCATGCCATTAGCTAACGGAGGAACACCTCCACCAGCTACATAAAATTCTTTTGTAGAACCCGCACGAGACCAAATGGCGATGCCAATGTATATCGCGAATGTGATTCCTACTATTATATAAGTCCAAAGTTGTACATCCATAATCGTTATTCTTTTTCGTCTACATCAAACTCTTTGTCAAGCTTATTCATCCAAGAAACGTAGATAAAAATAAGCGCGACAAACACATATATCGAGCCTTGTTGGGCAAACCAAAATCCAAGCGGAAATCCTCCGATCTTAATCTCATTTAACGGTCCTGCCAGTAGAATTCCTGCTACGTAGGAAACCACAAACCAGATTATTAGTAGTATGGTGAGGAACTTAATGTTCTTCTTCCAATACAATTTCATTTTTTCTTTATCCATTTCAGTTAGTTTAGGTTTTTATAGAAAGATGTGAGTTTGGAGCCTCCATTGGGTGACATCACCATCAGTTGCTGGACTGTCTCGATAGTCTCCTCGAATAGTATGATACTCTAATGTAACTTTTGCATTATGACCATTAACATAATAATTCACACCTATATCAAAAGATGTAATATTATCTTCTAAAGCATCGTAGCTGCCGGATTGGTAAGCTACATAAGGCATAATCTTTAGATCGGAGAGAAAGTACCCGGCATGGGCATAAATGTTGGTACCTGTACCTGCCCATCTTGAAACATAGTTATCTCCATAGTCGAAACTGATAAAAGAGGCATAGGCATTAATACTTCCACCCGGTGCTGGGGCATCATAAAAAATATCTCCTGCCACATGAAAAACATTTTCGTGCTCGCCTGTAGCACTGTCAAAGGATCCATTAACGTGACTAAAAAATCCTGTTCCAATACCCAGTACTTTCTTCTTACCGAAATAGGTCCCCACTTGGTACGGTAGCTTAGTTGATTCCTTATCAAATACGTTGTATCTAAAGTAACCTTCAACTATTGTATTTCCGGTAGGATCTCCGTCTATATCATTTCGATTGCGGCCATCATAGGTAATTGTCGATGCTTCTGCATCGGGGAACCGTTCTACAGGTGTTCCACTCTCATCAGTTATAAATCCGAAGTTTATCCCTCCGCCTAGCGCATTGGACGGGTTAAGTGGATTATTGACTGCGAGACGATAGTCGAACTGCCCGATCTGACCTTTCGCATAGACGCCAAAGTGTCTGGCAAATTGATCCGTAACACCAAGTGAATGCCAATGTGTAAAGGGTCGCGCCTGATCGAGGGTCATAAAATTTAAGGTAGAAGCATTAGCTAACCTTGTTAAACCCTTCCAATAATGTAAACCTGTCCCAACATGCAACGCATCGTTACTCGAAATCTTAAACTCGGTCCAAGCGTCATGAAGGAAAAATTGAGCTGCATCGCCATTGTTTCCAAGGGAGGTCTGATTCCTGGGTGTAAAATTATTTAAACCAAAATGTGTAAGGATTAGAAATCGAGGGCTGATCTGAGCGTATGCGAGAAAACGACTTCGTCTGGCAAATGATGTTAATTGTAATTTAAGATCATCAACTTCTCGATTATTAGTTTGTAACCATTGTTGGTGCCAAACTATAAATCGAATATACTTTTTGCCACTTTCATCTAAATTGACCTTTAGCGGTTTGTAGGAATGATCTTCTTCTGGTTTAGCTACCAGCCCATCAGAATCTTGAGCATTTGTAAAATATACCAAGCCGAACACCATCCATAGAGCAGCAAGTACTCTGATTGTTGCATTTTTCATAGTTCGAAATTTTAGTTGTCTTCTAAGGATTTAAGACGGCCGTCTAAAATTTCAATGAACCAAGGTTATTTTTTTTTGAGCTATAGTGTTCAATTCAGTATATACTTTTGGTAAGTATATAGTTTTATTAGCGGAAACGCTACCATTTTATTACAATGAATTTATCACCCAATTCCGTGATAAGCATCCCTGATTCTCTCAAATAGTCGCTATTAGCGAGTGTTTCTTGGAGCTCAGTATGATTTAAAATTTTATAAGTGGGTCGGTAATCATAGCGTTCAGGAGCTTTTACATTGTACTTCTTTACCCAATTCATAACGGATACATGGCTTACTCCAAGTAGCCTTTCTATCTCACGGTAGCTTACACCTTCCAGGTACAGTTGAAGTGCCTTAATCACATAATAATCATCAATACTTTTTCCTAACTTATAGACTGTAAAGAAATAACTGCATTTTTTGCACTTAAACCGCTGGCGGTTATTTATGATCCCGCTTTTGATAGTTTGGGCTGATTCGCACTTTGGGCAATTCGGTTTACGCATAACTATATTAAGTTAGCATATATATATTATTTTAGCAATTTATAGCCAAACTTCTGCCGCTACTGCCACTAAAGCTCCGGCTACTGCCACTCCCAGCTTTTTAGCATTGAAGCTATGGTCAGTGCTACTTTCAAATACTATGGTGGTGGAAATATGCAAAAAATTGCCGCTTACCAAACCGAATAAAACGGTAAATACCTCTTGTGACGTAGTGTTGGCATTCACAATATGGTTACCCAAGATCATTCCCAGCGGCGAGGCCAAAGAGAACAGTATCAAAAGAATCAATGCCACTCTTCTGCTTTTCAAATAGCATAATAAAATAGTGATCAACGCAAAAGCCGCTGGTCCTTTGTGCAAAACTATGCCGAATAATAATGCACTCGCTTCGTGCTGCTCATGAATCGTACTGGGATGCGCAAGTAAGGTGCCTTCTAAAACGGCGTGAATTGAAAGAGCCAGAAGTACAGGAAGTGCCGAGGACCATGACTTTTTTTGATCACTTTTATTTTGATGAATATGTCCGTGTTCTACGCCGCTACTGAAATACTCCAGAAGCTGCTGTAAGAAAAACCCAATCAACACATAGATACCTGCAGTAGTAGGATCTTTAGCATCGTGAAATAATTCGGGAAGAATATGAATTACGGTAATGGCAAAAAGATATGCACCTGCAAATACCAGGCTCAGCTTATAGATACCCTTTTTCACATCAGAAATGAGGAAGGCTAATCCGCCGGATAGCAGTGCTGTGAAGAACAGAATTACTAGAAAGAGGGTCATGTCATTGAGCCAGAGAATAAATAAATTACCATGCTACATTACTTTCTGACCACGAAAATCATTCGCTCTGAATCTTCCGGCACATACGGGTTGAAACTATAATCACCATAGATATCTTCGAGTAATAGGTCTGCTTCTCTAAAATAATTAAGAAAATCTAGTCGCCTTATAGCGCGCACGCGCTCCTCATAATGATGAGATCTACCTTGATCTTGAAACTCAATCTCTTTAATGATAAAATTATCATCGCTCAGATACTTTCTTATCTTAAAATTGATGCCTTTGATTATTTTAACTTCCATAGGCTTGAGTGCATGAATTACAGTGTAGGGATTTAGAAAATCGAGCAAAAACTTTCCCCCTGGCTGTAAAGAAGCAGCTATAGCTTTTATTGCTTTTATGTTTTCATGCTCTTCATTAAAATAGCCAAAGCTTGTAAAAAGATTTAGCGCTATATTGAATTGATGGCCAAGAACCGGCTCCCGCATGTCGTGCACAAAAAAATGAAGCTTTTCATTCTCAAACTGCTTGGCATGTGCTATGTTTTGTTCAGAAAGATCAAAGCCTGTAACATCAAACCCATTGTCATTTAGATATATTGAGTGACGCCCTTTTCCACAGGCTACATCCAAAATATGATCGTTAGTAGATAGATCTAAGGTCTTGACCAAGTTATCTATAAAGTGTTGAGATTCGGAATGATAAATAAAATGATAGAGTATATGTTAATAGGGTGAAACAAACCTTTCCCCAAACCATTCTCTTCTTTGTGGCATCTATCAAAGGGCTAGAATATAAGGTTGTATATTGGAAGTGCTAAAGCTTTTTAATGAGCCATCAGCATCGCTATAAATCAAAAGAGCGTCAAATTCCGGATTCCGACTCAAAAAAGCAAGAGCTTGGTCAAGACCAAAAACCATAAATGCGGTGGCCAATGCATCGGCCGTATGACAATTATCAGCAATGACAGAAGCGCTTAAAAGCATATGCTGTATGGGATATCCTGTGGTAGGGTTAATAGTGTGTCCATATTTAACTCCGTCAATGGTCTGATAGTTAAAGTAATTACCAGATGTAGCCATACCCTTATCCGCCAAACTAATAATACTATGATAGTTTGGTTGGAGCTCTGTAGAATTAGGATCAATGACACCTATACTCCAAAGGGTATCTTTTTGAACATTTCTACCGGCTACGGCAACTTCCCCACCTATCTCTACAAATGCATTTGAAATACCTCTTGATTTTAATAACTCTAAAACTACATCCACACCATAACCTTTAGCAGATGCACTGAAATCAAGTTGTAGTCTATCGTCATTTTTTTGGATTGTGTTCTCCGATATGACCAGTTTATCGTAACCTACAAATTGCATTAAAGAATCTATCGTGGTACTGTCAATGTTTACTTCATTTTTGTATCCAAACCCCCAAGTATTTATTAAAGGGCCTAAGCTAGGGTCGTATGCACCTTCTGTTAACTCATACATCTCTTTCCCTTTTTCAACCGCATTTTTGAAATAAGGAAGGTCAAAAGTAAAACTTGCCCCTTGATTAAATTGAGATATTTCCGAAGTATCGATATAAGTATTCAGGGATTGGTTAAATACGTTCAGAACGGAATCTACAGCGGTTTTGAAATTGCGGCCTTCAGCATCAAAATAGGTAATATTATAGGTAATAGGTCAAATCGATTTGCCGAAAAACTGTACGATTACATCTAGCTTTGGCGCCTGCCGATATATGATGATAACATAAATCACAGAGAGCAAAACAACAGAATAAATGATGTTTTTTGAGCGATTACTCATGCCTTAATTTTGTGGCAAATGTAGTGAATTGGGTAGGCTTATAGTTAAATTAGCTAGAGAATATGAGAGAAGAATACCTGCAGGCGGACGATGAAAATATGAATGCCGCTGAGCGTGAGATTGAGCGTGCTCTGCGCCCATTAAATTTCAGTGATTTTACCGGCCAGCATAAAATAGTGGAGAATGTCAAGGTATTTGTACAAGCTGCTAAAAAGCGTGGTGAGCCTCTAGATCATGTGCTATTACATGGCCCTCCGGGTCTTGGTAAAACTACCTTATCTCATATCGTAGCGAACGAATTGGGTACGAGTATTAAAATAACCTCAGGTCCGATATTAGATAAGCCTGGTGACCTTGCCGGCTTACTAACTAACTTGGAAGACAATGAGGTATTATTTATAGATGAGATCCATCGATTAAATCCTATAGTAGAAGAATACCTCTACTCTGCCATGGAGGATTTTAAGATCGATATTATGCTTGACTCCGGGCCAAGCGCTAGAACGGTACAGATCAACCTCTCCCCTTTTACCTTAGTAGGGGCCACTACACGTTCCGGTCTGCTTACTTCTCCACTGCGTGCGAGGTTTGGTATAAACGCACGTCTCGAATACTATGATTCCAAAATACTATCCGGTATTGTCAAAAGATCTTGCGATATTTTGAATACTCCTATTGACGATGATGCCGCCTATGAAATCGCCCGTAGAAGTCGTGGTACGCCCAGGATAGCAAATAATTTATTACGCAGAACCCGGGATTTTGCAGACGTAAAGGGAGATGGTAAAATCACCAAAGAAATTGCCAAAATGGCCCTCGAGGCCTTGGATGTGGATGAACATGGTTTAGACGAAATGGATAATAGGATCTTGTCCACCATCATTGAAAAGTTCAAAGGTGGACCAGTAGGTATTTCCACCATAGCTACGGCCTGTGGCGAAGAAGCAGAAACGATAGAAGAAGTTTATGAACCGTTTTTGATACAAGAAGGCTATATCAAGCGAACTTCCAGAGGCAGAGAAGCAACAGAACTGGCTTATAAACACCTAAAGATTGTGCCTCCGGGCAAAGTTCAGGGGTTGTTTGATTAAGAATTTTTTTGCGAGCCAGAAGAAGTTTTGGTTAAGTGTATATAGAGACCGCTAAGCGTAAATTTGGCAAAGTGTCATAATTGAATAGATAATTACCTAACGATTATATTTCATATCTATATCCTGTCGTCCGAAGGAGGTACTCGTACAAGAGCTTTTCGAAGTACTAAATCCTTTAGCGAGTAACTTAACGGCTGGCAAGGGCAGCATTACCATGAAATAATTCCAGAAATCTGGTAAAATAGGAAAGAATAAGCTGCTGATCTAAATGTTCATCCTGCATAATGCCTTGTGCTACTACTAAGGCAAATTCAATAAGTCTTGGATTATTTCTGAAAATTAGTCCCTTCGATAACTGCTCTATCGAAATACTGTAAGATTGGCTATTGAAAGCATCTACAGCGCTGTTATAATACTGCAGGCCAATCAGCTCAGTAAACGAAATATCTTCGTTTACAGCGGTTACAAAATTATACTGATCATTTGCAGGAGCATTTTTACCATTAATTTCCGCCAACCGTTGTTGGATCTCTTTTTTGTCTTTTACATAACCATAAATAGGATCTGTACTTTCAAGAAGTATGGGGTTATTATCCGCATTGGCAATAATGTAGATATGATAGCTGGTCTCAACTATAGTATGTTCAATATCTAAAGCATGGAAGAGGTAAGAATAAAGTGATGTCGCCGATAAACAGTCATACGCTCCTGATTTTGAGAGCGTTCTAAATGATGTGTAGGGCGTATAACGTTTCAAAAATTTGCGATGCGTCTTATAGAAAATGAAAGAAATGAAATCCTCCTGACGTTTGAATTTACTCCGCTTTGATTCAAGACCTTGAATATAGCCAGTGAGTTTCTCCGTTAATTCGCGAAGATCAAAGTCACTGGCATCAGGATCTGCCATGAGCAATCTCCCAAGCACCTCATCAACATTATTAAAGTAATTTGCTTCAAATTCCGAATGAAAATTAATTCTTTCTAAATCCTGCGCGCTTGCTGAAATACATAAACCTAACCATAAACTCAAAAAGGAATTCTTAATCATCTCTTATCTCCAACCTAATTACTTAACATTAAGTTAACATTAAATTAATAAATGAACAACTTATGTTAACATTAAGTTAACATTGGAATTGTATCTTCCTCAGCCAATACAAAAACTTTTTCATCAATATGCGGAATAAAGCAGCCAGAGAGCAGTTAGACCAGGTTTTTGCACGACAACGAAAAAGAGCATTGAGCTTACGAGTGGAACCTGTGCAACGCCGAGTGGTACGACTAAGGCTACTTAAAAAATGGATTGAGAATAATGAAAAGTGGATACAACAAGCTATCTATGCTGACTTTGGAAAACCTGCCGATTCGGTCAGTTTATCTGAGGTTTACCCACTGCTCACTGAAATAAAAGATGCCATCAATAACCTTAAATCATGGTCGAAAGGGGTAAAAGTAGACTCCTCCATGGCTTATCTCAGTACTATCTCCCATATTGCCTATGAGCCTAAAGGCGTATGTCTCATAATAGCCCCTTGGAAATTTCACTTTTTACTTGCTCTAGGGCCCCTGGTATCAGCGCTTGCCGCAGGAAATACGGTAATGCTCAGACCCTCGGAAAAGACTCCGAACACGTCGAACTAGATTGATAAGCTCATCAATGAACTTTTCCATGAGGACGAAGTAGCTGTATTTCAGGGCGATGCTAACGTATCAAAAGAACTGTTGACATTACCCTTTGATCATATCTTTTTTACGGGAAGTACTCAGGTAGGAAAAATAATAATGAGTGCTGCCGCGGATCACCTGGCATCGGTCACGCTTGAGCTAGGAGGTAAGTCACCTACTGTAATAGACGAAACGGTATCCATTAATGATGCCGCGAAAAAAATAGCTTGGGGAAAATTCATGAATAATGGACAAACTTGTGTCGCACCGGATCATTTGATCGTGCATGAAAGTATCTTTGAAGAATTTATTACAGCACTTAAAATACAGATCACAAAGCTTTTTGATTCGGAAAACCTTGGCTTCTCAAAATCCCCTGATTACGCTCGAGTTATCAATAAACAACACTTTGAGCGGTTAAGAGAACTGTATAATGACGCTGTTTCAGGTGGGGGAAAGTTGATTATGGGTGGAGAAATGATAGCCTCAGAATGTTTTATCTCACCCACTTTGCTTACAGATATTTCTCCTGTATCTAAAATAACGAGTGAAGAGGTGTTTGGTCCGTTGTTACCGATGATTAAGTACTCCTCATTGGATGAGGTGATTATGCAGGTGAATAGCCAACCAAAGCCACTGGCATTCTACTATTTTGGAAACTCTCGGAAAAATCGAAAACGGCTGATGAGAGAAACATCATCTGGCACATTTTGTGTCAATGATTGCGTAATACAGTTCAGCCATCCGAATTTACCTTTCGGAGGTGTAAATCACAGCGGAATGGGTAAGTCACATGGAAAATACGGTTTTCTGGCCTTTTCGAATGAAAAAGCAGTTTTACGTCAGCGGGTTGGTTTAACCACTACCAAGTTAGTTTATCCTCCTTACGGAAAGCGAACCCATATTATACTAAAACTTCTCAAAAAGTATTTTTAGTGGCTCATATACAATCTTCAAGAGGATTGACGCGTTCATTTCACATGAAGATGATGTGGTGTGCAGTATTTTTAACAGGCTTTGCTTGTACTAGTGAGGAATATGAAGTTAACACTGTAGTTGGCCGTTGGGAAATGGAATGGAATTTAGAGGAGATGACTACTACGGGTCAGATCGAGTTTACGGAAGAGGGAACTGCTAGTATAGTAACTGATTTTATACGGAATGAACTCTTGCCGTCCGGATCTCATACAGCCGATTTCCGATGGAGCCTTACTCCGGAGAGCTTGGAATTAACTCGTATTGATAATCAACTCACACTGTCCTATCAAATCATCACCAAAGACAAAAGCACTATCAAGCTGAATTATGCTGATGAAATTCAGATCACCCTACTCAGGATACGGTGAAGTGTTTCTAAAACCACTCTTTTCTTTGCTACCTTTGATAAAGGAATATTTGTTAAAGCATCATGAAGAAAGTACTGATAGTTATAGGTGTTATTGTCATTTTATTAGTGGCTGTAGCCGCCATAGTCACTGTAGTTTTCAAAGATGATATAAAAGTAGCCGTAGATAAAGCACTTGCCGAATCAGTAAATGCAGATATCGTCTGGGATGCCGAGGACTTTAGCCTTTCTCTTTTTAGCAACTTTCCTAATGCTACGGCAGGGCTCAATAATTTTGGGATACTAAACCGTGCGCCTTTTGAAGGTGAGATCCTCTTCGCCGTACAAGAACTTGAAGTAGAAGTAGATCTATTCAGCCTTTTCGGTGATCAAATTAAGATTAATGGGATCATCCTGAACACACCAGAAGTTAATATTAAGGTATTAGAGGATGGCAGTGCTAATTATGACATAGCAGTCCCAAGTGAGGATACTACAGTTATAGAGCCTACAGCATCAACGGAGGCTACCGCTTTTAACATTGGAATAGATCATTGGGAGATCATAGATGGCCACATCGTTTACGATGATGCCAGCCTGCCATTTAAACTTGAACTGAATCATGTACAGCATAACGGTAGCGGTAACTTAAATCAGGACGTATTTGACCTGAATACGTTCACTAGGGCAGATTCAGTCACCGTGGTTTTTGATGGGATAGAGTATGTCTCAAATAAGACGTTAGAAGC
>ERZ1740060.856-NODE-856-length-12607-cov-8.776450_pt1 | contig 12607 bp, 8 predicted proteins | sample MGYA00581743_ERZ1740060 | MGnify/ENA primary metagenome ERZ1740060 (study PRJEB43018, sample SAMN04849235) | marine metagenome | isolation source: floating plastic debris | place: Pacific Ocean | collected 2008-08-27 | study: EMG produced TPA metagenomics assembly...
TTTGAGATGATTGCAGGTGTCTCGTCTAAAGCTTCTCTTTATAAATCAGCTCTTAAGGGTCCAGTTATCGCTGAACGCGTGGGTGAAGTCGTAGCCTAGGGTGAGGGAATCACTGCGGTTGAAGTCATCGGGCTCGTTTTGGACGCGATCGCGGGGCACATCCACCACACTGGTACCAGCAACCGGTAGCGTTAAATCGAAAGGTACTTCCTCATCTAGATATTCCAGCAGCAGGGTAAGGTTAGTGCGATCGCTAATGTCCCAGCTCAAGACCGGTGCAATAAAAAAGCGCTCGGTATCCGTGGAATAGCCGCGAAAGCTGTCCTCATGCTGATAGGCCAAATTGAGGCGATAGGTTAACGCGCCATCCTCAGTCAGTGGACCTGAAAGATCGAGGGTGGGGCGAATCAGACCTTCGCTCCCAACTTGAAAGCCCAGCTCATAGAAGGGATAGGGCAAGGGTCGCTTAGTGACGAGGTTAACAATGCCGCCTGGATCGTTTTGCCCATACAACACCGAAGACGGTCCTTTGATCACTTCAATGCGTTCAACGTTAGCAATCTCTTGGCTGCTGAGGTTATCTGTGATGCGAAAACCATCGCGAAAAATCGGACCATTGTTAAATCCATTCGTGCTAAAGCCCCGCAGGATCAAGACGGCGTTGTTCGAAAAAGAATTTAACTGCCCAACCACACCGCTAACGTTGCGCAGGGCATCATCCACTCGCAGGATTTGTTGATCTTCCAATACTTGTTGCGGCACGACTTGAATTGCCTGAGGGATATCCAGCAATGGGGTGTCGGTGCGGGTAGCACTGCTGGCATTGGGTACAAAGTAATCCTCTTCTTCACCCGTAACCACCACTTGTAGAGCATCGTCATCGGGGGTTTGTGCCAGCGGATCGCCTAGGGCGACATTCACAACTAGGCCAACAACACCAGTGCTAATGTCGATATTGGGCGGAGCCTCTGTGCCGGTAATCGCAACCCGCACCTGGTTATCGGGCAAGGCACTCACCCGCACTAAAGCAATCCCGTCTATGGGGTCACTGACAAAAAAATCCTCGCCTTCCAACTGCAAGACCGCATTGGGGATATCGGCTACGGTGGCATTGCCGGTGGTGGAAGTGACGGGGGCCAGTAGCTCCCCATTGGTTTCGAGCTGCAAAGTGAAGCCTGTTTCGGTGGCGTCAAGCTGAATGTTGGTAATGGTTACAGGCTCAGCCTGAGCCAGGTTGGGCAAGTCTTGAACTACTGCAGGTTCATCAGCGATCTCTAGATCGGCAGCGGTGCCATTGGCAGGGCCTGGGTCCGAGGTGGCCTCAGGCTGCTCCGATGCAGACCCAGGGGCTTCAGACCCGACAGCGGGCAACATCCCCAGCACAATCACGCCCGCCAAGGTCGGCAACGATAGACTCCACAGCAGCTTCACCATAATCCTCACTCACACAGGGTTAATCGCTAATTGTTCTTATTAGCCAAGTGAGAAGAATGCTAAAGGTGAAAACTAGGCGTCACCTTTGCCAACGGGACTTTTTCCTTTGTGAGCCGAACTTTTTATACCTATAGGGCTGACGCAGTTGAATCCGACTTTGGCAACTGAGCGCCCTAACTGCGTTGACCCAACTGATAGGCTTTGGGGCTAATCGCAAACTTGCGCCGAAAGGCAGTGCTAAAGGCTTCTGGGTTGCGATAGCCCACCTGAGCCGCCACCTTGGCAATGGTGGTGTGAGGGGAATGGAGCAATTTTTGTGCCTGAGTCATCCGGTAATCTCGCAGATAGCCAAAGACAGTGGTGCCAAACAGCTCACGAAACCCTTGCTTGAGCTTGCGATCGTTGAGCCCCACCAGCCGTGCTAATTCCGTTAAAGAGGGAGGTGTCTGGACCCGTTCAGTCAAAATGGTTTTGGCGTAATGGAGTTGCTCAATATCCTGGGCAGAGAGTGAGATCGCGGCGGTGTAAGTTCCCGCCTCGGTCCAAATCGCGAATTGGGCTGCCAGTAGTTCCAGCGCCTTACCTTCCAGATAAAGTTGCGCCATTAAGCCGCTGTAAGGACATTGCACAATTTGTTGCACCAGTTGCTGCATGATGGGGGTGATGGCCCCCAATGATTGGTGAAACCGTTGGCGGCTGTCTCCTTGCAAGAGCCTTTGCAGCGGGTTGACCAAGGTTGAGTTGCCCAGATCAAACGATTGGAAATAACTGGCATCCATCGAAATCATCACGACATCAGTCAGCTCCTCTGCTGCCCATTCCTCGATTTCAAGTTGACCAGGCAGATGATAGAGATAGTGGTGGTTGGCCCATTCGTAATAGTCGTTATCAATGTCTGAAGCATGGGGAGTCTGTACCCGCGATGTCCCCGACAGATAGAATTTTGAGACCAGCGGAAATCGTGATTCGTGCTGTCGAGAGACTCGGATCGATTGCTGGAGACGACTTTTGATGATTTCTATGGTGAGCCCACTGCGGAGGTTTAAGACGCGATTACCGCCATCCCCCAACTGGGGCAGCACGCGAGAGTAATGCCCCAGTTCTTTGGCTTGACACAAAACCTCGCCTCGCTCTTCGGCTTGGGCGAGTAAATCCTGTGCAGCATTCTCGGTTAGCTCAAAGGTCATGTCAGCTCAATTGGGCATCTAATTGAGATTGGTTTTTGTTAATGATAGGGCAAGCTTGAGCTTAAGACAGTCAAAATCAGACTTCTTGATATGAGCCAGTTACGGACCTGAGTCAACAGGGTATATGAGCTTTGGGCCTGCTCAAGGCCGCTTCAGGGCTAGGGTGAGGCCATCGGCAATGGGCAACATGCTCAGCTCAATGCGCTGATCACTGTAAAGAGCCTGGTTGAGGTCTCTCAGCGCCACCGTATCGGGGCCGGTTTTCTCTGGGTCAGCGACGGCCCCGCCCCACAGCACGTTATCAATGGCGATTAGTCCCCCCGGTCGCAGCAGTTGCAAGCACTTTTCGTAGTAAGGGCGGTAATTGGTTTTGTCGGCGTCGATAAAGGCAAAATCAAAGGTACCTGCATGTCCTGTCGCCAGCAGCTGATCGAGGGTGTCGAGGGCGGGGGCAATGCGCAGATCAATTTTGTTGGCGACGCCTGCCGATTGCCAGTGTGTTGGGGCAAATTCTCCACATTTTTCTTCAATGTCACAGGTGATTATGTTGCCGTCCGGGGGGAGGGCCATGGCCATCCACAGGGCGCTGTAGCCGGTGAAGGTGCCGATTTCGAGGATCTTTTTAGCGCCCATCAGTTGTATTAGCAACGCCATAAACTGCCCCTGATCAGGAGCAATTTGCATGCCGCCGCTGGTGAGTTGCGCGGTTTTATGGCGTAGCTGGGTAAGGGGTTCGGGTTCGCGCAGGGAAACGGAGAGCAGATAGTCGTAGAGGAGGGCATATAGACTGCCCATTTTGTCAGACATTCTTTTATTCTCCTAAAATTCAGAAATAGAAAATTTATGCTCCGAGAAGCAGAAAATCAGGGCATGCGCATCGTAATAGGTCTGGATGTTGAAAATCTTTTAAATACGGATCTTTTTCTGCGCGAAATGGATCTTTTAAAGAATCACCTAAGTTCGGCAGATTTATGGTTGAGCGTCTATTTTTAAATCTTGGCCACACCCATGACCGGAATTTTCAGTAGAGAAAGCAGCCGGTTTTAACCAGGACGCGGTTTAGTTGGGTGCGAGCAACTGCTGCTTGAGCGCTTCTAGGTAAAGCTCGGTGCCGATTACGCCAGGGTAGGCCCCACATAAATATGTTGGGATAAAGTAAACCCGCCCAGCTTTGCTGGCATCTAGAGACTGGGCAACTTCATTTTTCTTCCATGCCTGCTCCACCTTTGAAAGTTGATGGTTTTCAAATTGATCCACCCCATTGAGCTGTTTAAAGTTGCTGAAGTTATTTCCTAACAAAATAATCAAGTCGGCTTCATTTAACTGCAGCAGGGTTTCGAGGGAAATGGGTATCGATCTACCAGAAGCATTCTTGTCGAGTCCAGGCGGTAATACCAATTGAAATCCCAAGGATTCAATCAGTGAGCTACAAAGCCCAGCCTCATCTGTAAACACATTGATGGTTTGTAATTCTGATGAACCGAGCAGTGCCACCTTCGGATAGGTTGCCACTAAAGGGGCAAAAGTTTCTCGTGCTGAGGCAATTTGCTGCTGCGTTTGGGTTAACAGTTGTTCAGCTTGTTCAGAGCGATTAACGGCGTTTGCAATTGTCCTGAGGTTTTCTGCTACGAGATCGTAGTCTAACCATAATGTGGGGGCGATGTTAGAGAGGGTTTCATAGTTACTAGCCTCCATTTCATCGATACCTAAAATTAAATCAGGTTGAAGTTTGAGAATGGATTCAATGGAAGGGGTATACGCTGAGCCAACATTAGCGATCGGCTGAGGGATGAGGTCACCTAAATAGGGAATTTGTTGGCTGGGTTCTGTGTAGTCTCCCTGTTGAAATGAAACATGATCGGCATACCCGACGGGTTGAACCTTGAGGGCGAGTAGCGGTTCCAGGGTGTAGGGCCCCAAGACCACAATTCTCTCGGGTTGACCGCAGATCTCGGTTTCTCCCATCTCATGCTGAATGGTGCGACAGTCGCCAGAGTTAGATGTAACGCTGCCACCCGTCTCATCTGATTGAGGGTGCTGATGTTGGCAAGATAAGAGCGCCACCATGATTAAAATGACTAAGGCTAAAAGTCGCATGTAATGACATCCTTCTCCGGAGGCTTTGGTAATTCCCCAATCATAAATGTGGGGCGCAATTAAAACGTATAGGAGAAAGACGCTCGTACTGTGAATGAATCACTCCAGTTATTATCAAAAGTTCTAACACCGCTGACAGACTCGATGTAATCAATATCAAATAAGTTGTCAACGTTCAGGCGCAGTTGCCAATTATCCCGCCCGTAGAATACTGCTGAATCGGTGCGAAAATAGCTGTCTGCCCGATAACTATTAGCTAAATCGCCCTCTCGTTCTCCCACATAGTTAAATCCAAGACCGAAGCCTAATCCTTCTAAATCTCCCGATTGAATTTCATAGGTCGTCCACAGGCTGGCACTATGTTCCGGCACACCAAAGAGTCGATTGCCTACGGGGGTCGTGTTGTCTTCAGTAACTGTCGCATCAATGTAGGCATAGGAGGCAACGACATTCCATCCTGGTAGGATCTCTCCTGTCAGATTGAAATCAATACCGCGACTGCGTTGCTCCCCTGTGGCAATAGATGCAAACGGAGGGATGAGATCGGCTGGATCACGAGTGGCGACGTTCTGTTTCGTGATGTCGAAATATGCAAAGGTGGCGCTCAGACGGCCTTCAATAATTTCACCTCTGATGCCCACTTCAAACCCTTCCCCTTCTTCAGGAGCCAAAAGATTGCCATTTACATCAGTATTCAAAAAATTTGGCGCAAAGGAGCGAGCATAGTTGGCATAAATAGAAATCGGCTCAATGGGTTGGTAAATGATACCGATACGAGGCGTTAAAGCAGACTCATCGCTACTGCTTTCTGTGCCAGTCAAATTCTGTCTCACCTCTTGAGAGAGCGTATCATAGCGTAATCCTGCCACCAGAATTAGGTTATCCAAAATGTCGATTTGGTCTTGCAAATAAATGCCCAGTTGATTCACTGTTACGGTCCGATCAGCAGTGTGGGTCAGACTGCTGACAAGGGGAGATTGAACATCTACAGTGTTGTTGAAAATATTAATGGGAGAGGGGTTGGTGAAATCACCCCTTCCTGCCGAATCGCCTATTGAACTAACCAAATCAACCCCAAACAATAAGATGTGTTCTAGAGGCCCGGTATCAAACTCACCTTGAATGTTGGTAACGAGGGAATAGGTATCTGTATTGCCGGACTGCTGTAAAAAGAAGCGATTGGCAACGCCAGTTGCTGGATTCACAGCCAATGGAAATGGGATGACGCTGTAATCAAAGGAGCTAGAGGTGTGGAGAAACTGATTGCGTAATTGCCAATTATCGCTAAAGCGATGTTCTAAGGTATACCCCACACTCAAAAAGTCCTGTTCGATGGTGCTATCGGGATCGTTGAATACCCGCTCTGGGGGAACGTCGGCAAAGCCCTCACCAAAGGCAAGGGCACCTGTTGTAAAGAACTCGTCATCTTCCACGTATTCCAGGCTAAGGGTTAGATCGGTGCGATCGTCAATCAGCCAGGTGAGCGTGGGGGCGATAAAGAAGCGCTCAGCATCGTTATTAAAGTCTTGAAAGCTCTCTTCGCGGCGATAGAGGGCGTTGAGACGGTAGAGCAAGCGCCCATCTTCGGTTAATGGCCCTGAGAGATCGATGCTGGGACTGATAAATCCTCGATTGCCGCCCTGGAGCTGAATGTTGTAGTAGGGCTCTGACAACGGTTGCTTGGTGACCAGGTTGATCACGCCGCCCGGTTGGGCTTGACCATATAAAACGGATGCTGGGCCTCTTAAGATTTCGACTTGCTCCAGGTTCGCGACCTCAGGACCTGCTGCATCTTGAGAGAAGATGCCAGGGAGAAGAAAGCCATTTCGTAGAACGGGCGCACCAGAAAATCCTCGAATGGAGAAGATTAGACCACGGCTAGCGTTATCGCCCAAAAACGAGATGCCCGCTGAGTTTTCAAGCACCTCTTCCAGGTTGGTTGCTTGTTGATCTTCGATCACCTGGCGCGGAATCACCTGAATTGAATTGGGAATATCCCGCAATGGTGTATCAGTGCGGGTCGCCGTGCTGGCGTCGGGTACCAGGTATCCATCTTCCTCTCCTGTGACCACCACCTGTAGGGCATCTTGATCCGGGTTTGACACCAGCGGATCCCCAGGAGTGGCAGTCACTACCCCACCAGTCGCAAGGGTGCTGAGGTTGATTGCCGGAGGGGCATCTGAACCGGTGATGGCAATACGCACCTGATCACCGGGCAATGCACTGACGCGCACCAGGGCAATCCCCTCAGCGGGGTCACTGACAAAAAATTCGGCTTCCCCTTCTAGTTGCAACACCGCATTGGGGATGTCGGCGACGGCAGCGTTGCCGGTAGTGGAGGTGACGGGTGTAGATAGGTCACCGGTGGTTTCCAACTGCAAGGTAAAGCCCGTTTCGGTGGCTTCGAGTTGAATATCGGTAATGGCGACCGGCTGGGTTTGGGCAATTATCGTATTGGGCTCGATTTCAGAGTCTGGCTCGGCTAGCAAGGCGGCAGCTGAGGTGGAAATTGCTGGGTCGCTTTGCAAGGGTAATGGGTCTGCTAGGGCGGGCTCCATCGCGGCGATCGCGGTGATCGCCCCTACCCAGATAGTCCAAGACGCGCCGTATGCTGGTCTCACCATGATTGTTCCTAAGCCTCACACACACTAATGCAAGCCATATTCATTAGCTTGGTGAAGGCATATTAGAGGGAACAAACATTAGCGATCTATCCAAAAGGGACTCTTTTCTATCCCAAAGGAACTTTCTCAATCCACGTCATCCACACCTTTGACTACGATGCCCCAGTTGATAGGCTTTGGGACTGACGGCAAACTTATGGCGAAAGGCTTTGCAAAAAGATTCTGGGCTTTTATAGCCCACCGTTGCGGCAACACTGGAGATCGATAAATTAGGGTTGCAGAGTAATTGTTGAGCCTGTTGTAAACGATAGTCTCGCAGATAGCTAAAGGCCGTTGTGCCAAACACCTGGCGAAAGCCTTCCTTGAGTTTGCGATCGTTGAGGCCGACCTGCCGCGCCAAATTGCTTAGGGATGGGGGATCTGCCGCTTGCTGACTTAAAATCTCCCTGGCCTGGTGTAATTGCTCAAGATCGTGAGCGCTGAGGAATGTCGTTGCGGTTGATGGCACCTCCGCCCAAAGGCCAAACTGAGCCGCAAACAGCTCCAGTGCCTTGCTTTCTAGATACAGTTGCTGCATTAGCCCCTTGTGGGGGCAGTGCAAAATTTGCTGCAGTAATTGTTGAATGGTGGGCGTGATGCGCCCTAGGGGTTGATGAAACCGCTGGGTCCTGTCCCCCTCGATTAGTTTTTGCAGTGGGGGCGATAATCGCGTTTGAGCCAGATCAAACGTGCGGAAATATGTGGGGTCAACATCGACATAGATGACGTGAGCTAGCTCATCGGCAGACCACTCTTCAATCTCAGTCTGGTTGGGTAAGTGATAGAGATAATGACGGCCCTTGATCTCTTCGTAGTCTGGCGCGACATGAAGTGCTCCTGGCGTGTGCATCTGAGACGCCCCAGACAGGTAGAACTTAGCGATCAGATTAAAGTGCGATTGATGCTGTCGAATGAATTGGAGATTTTGGGTTAGCTGACCCTGAAGAATGCAGATGCTGAGGCCGCTACGCAGCTTGAAGGCGCGATAGTTACTCATTTCTGCCAGTTGCTTCGGCAACCTTGACTGATAGCCCAGCTCTAGCGACTGCCAAATTGGCTCCCCCTGCTGCTGAGCCTGTAATGACATCTCCTGAATATCAGTCTCGGTCAGCTTGATGGCCATGGTTGCGTTGGGTCTGCTGCTGGACAAATGGTATTCATTCTCATTAGAGTAGTGTAGCAAACCGCCTTTGGGGTATCCGGTTCAAGCTGATGGCAAGGTTTCTGGGCAGGCAGCCGCTGGGTTAAGGACTATAGGTTTCCACCTGTCGCAATCGCCGCACCCCGTAGCCCCCTAAGGCGATCGCCAGCCCACAACTGGCAAAGAGGGTCATCTGCAAGGCCATGCCCGCCCCAGGGCCGCTGCCAAAAATCCCCCCTAGGGCGTCGGGCCAATCGCCCGACGCCATCGCCGGTTCAAACACATGGTCGGCTAAAGGACCAGAGATCGCTGCCCCCAGCGGCGTGGCCAACTGGGTCACCAAAAACCGACTGGCAAACACCCGCCCCTGCACTTCAGGCTCCACCTGCGATCGCCAAATTGCCTGACTACAGCTGCCGGGAAACGGAGAACAAAATCCACTCATTAGGGCAGTACTAATTTGAGCGGCGAAATTCCGGGCCAGGGCCAGCACAATCAACCCCACTTTCCAGATGGCGCTAAAAATCAGTATCCCGTGGATGCGACGCTTCGGTCCGCCCCAAATACCCAGGGTCAAGCCCCCCAACAGCCCCCCCATGCCAAAAAAGGCAAACAAGGTGCCCATCAGGGTGGCATCGCTGCCGCTGCGGGCCAAAACCATGGGGGGCAGCAGGCTGAAGCTGGCGCTGTCAACAAAGTTGCTAATCAGAAAAAAGCTTAGGAGCGTTCTCAAACCCGGTCGGCCCCAGAGATAGCGGAAGCCAAAGGTGAGCTGTTGCCAAACTGGTTCCGTGGATTGGGGTCGTTGGCTGGGTTGGGGAATGGCGACAGCGCTGAGGGTAGAGATCGCAATGCCAAAGGTCACCAGGTCAAGGGTGAGAATGCCGCTGAGCCCAGTGACCGCGTAAATGCTGCCGGCAATTGCTGGGGCAATCACATAGCTGCCAGACATTTGTAGGGACTCAAAGGCAGAGGCGCGGGCGTAGTGCTTTTTGGCCACAATCAGCGACATTGAGGCAGAGTGGGCCAGCCCCTGCACATAGCCAAATACTCCGTTAATGCCACCAGATACATAGAGATGCCAGATTTGTAGGCGATCGCTCAGAAACAGCGCCAAAATCACGATGGTGGACAGCCCCGCCACGGTATCCCCCAGCAGCATCAGGGTTTTGCGATTGAAGCGATCCACCCAGATGCCCGCAAAGGGGGAAATCAGCAGCCGAGGAATCTGGGTCACGGCCATCATCAAGGCCAATGGCGTCGCCTGACCGGTGACCTCCCAGGCCCAAATTGTGATCGCAAAATTGGTCATTTCTGACCCCAGCAAGGAGGCAAATTGCCCCAGCCAAATAATGAAAAACGTTCGCACAACACCCTAGCTCCGCTCAGCAATTGAAAGCATCGTTGCCCCAGTATTTCGACAACGATGCCTCAAGGAGCTTAGGCTAATTAGGGCATTTTCCCCCAGAGGATTTGACTCCGAAACGCATTTTTTTGCGCCTGAAACGCATTTTTTATTACAAATACACCTGAGGGGTTTGAGCCTTTAATTAACGCTCCCCAAAAAATTGACGAAGCTGCGCTAAAACCAGCTTTGTGCCGATAGGACCATTGAGCACATTCCACTTGTAGAAGCTGGCAAAGTACACTTGCCCGGCTTGGCTGGCCGTAAGGGACTGAGCAATGCCATTGTCTGCCCAGTCTTGCTGGATAGTTTGCACTTGGTTGGCCTCCATCTGTTGGGTAACCGAGGCGTCTACAGGCGATTCTGAGTTTTGATCATCTGCACTCGCATCAAAATTCCAGCCGAGGACAATAATGGTGTCGGCATCGTTTAAGGTCGGCAAAATTTCGATGGACATCAGCGGGTTAGCCGCATCCAGCGCAGCAGCAGGCGGCGGCATCAGCTCAAACCCGATACCGCTGAGCAATTCTCCCAGATAGCTATCGGGGTCGATAACGATGAAGCCCTCGTCTAAACGACTCGCCCCTAGCAACAGCAGTTTGGGCTGGGCCGCCACTACATCGGCCAGATCATCACGGGCAGCAGCAATCTCAGCCTCATACTGCTCAATCACCGCTTCGGCTTGGGCGGATTTGCCCAGTGCGGTGGCCAGATCGCGCAGACTGGCTTGCCACTTGCCCTTCGCGGTGCGGTCTTGCCACAGCAGCGTCGGCGCAATCTCAGACAGCAGCTCGTAGTCGTCAGCGCTGCGGCCCCCTTCTCCAATAATTAGATCTGGTTTCAGGGCCACAAGGGTCTCTAGAGAAGGGGTGTTGTCATTGCCTAAATTGACCGGCTGGCTAGTGATCAGATCACCCAGGTATGGAATCTGCTGGGCTGGATCGTCAAACACCTGGCCTGTATGGGTGTTGAGGGTCATAGTGCTGGCGGCTGGCTGTACGTCCAGCGACAGCAACAGATCCATCATATGCAGACTCAGGGTTACCACCTTTTGAGGTTGGCCACAGACTTCCGTGTCACCCAGATCATGTTGAATCACCCGACAGTCTGTAGCTGCCTGAGGTGTAGGTTCTGCCGTAGGGCTGGCTAAATGATTCTGGGCAAAGCGACCACACCCAACCGTGAGCCCCAAAGTCAAGAGACTTAATATCAACCAATTTGCACATCGCTTTAGCTTTGGCATCGACCTAAAACTCAATCGAGAAAGAACCAATCAGGGTGAACCCTTCACCCGGATAAAGACTTGTACGGCCGCCACTGGTGCTTTCGATGTAATTAACGTCAAAAAGATTACGGATATTGAGACCCGCCCGCCAATTATCTCGTTGGTACGAGAGGGCCGCATTGGTGAGGAAATAGTTATCCAACGTGAAGCTGTTGGCATTGTCGCCAAAGCGATCGCCCACCACATTAAAGCCCAACCCAAACCCTAGCCCTTCTAAGGAACCCGATTGAATCTCATAGGTGGTCCAGAGGTTGAAATTGTGCTCAGGCACGTTGAACCGTCGGTTGCCTACGGGGATATTGGCATCGTTGCTTTCCGTGATTCTGGCGTCAATATAGGCGTAGTTGGCAACGATGTCCCAACCGGGCAGAATCTCACCCGCCACGTCCAGCTCCACCCCTTGGCTGCGTTCTTCTCCCGTAACGACGGAAAAGCGCGGATCAAGGGGATCTGGCGTTGCCACATTTTGCAGGGTGATGTCGAAATAGGCCAGGTTGATCGCCAAGCGCCCCCCTAGCAGCTCAGCCTTTACCCCTACCTCAAACTGCTCCCCCTCTTCGGGTTCGAGGAACTGAGTACTAGCGCTTGAGGCAGGGTTGGGGCCGAAAGAGCGGCTATAGCTGGCAAATAAAGATACTTCCTCGATCGGTTGGTAAACCACACCCAGTCGGGGGCTAAAGGCCTCTCCCGTTTGAGTTGAGTTTATGCCAGTGGGCAAAAAGGGTGGGGCAGGTGCAACCACTCTTTCTTGCTCAAAGGTCTCATAGCGAATCCCCGCTAGTAGCTTGAGGTTGTCTGAAAAAGCAATCAAATCTTGAACATAGACCCCGAGGAAATCGAGCTGAAAGTCTCCATCAAAAAATACGGGTAAAGCATCAAAGTTGGGGCGGGGCGTCTGACCATAGATCGGTGTGAAAACGTTTAGTGGCGCATTCGTGAAAAAGTCGCTCCCTGCTAGCGTAAATTCATCCCGTCGATACAGATCAACCCCTGCCAGGAGGGTATGGTCGATGGACCCAGTCGAGAATTCGCCCACCACGTTGGTTTGAAGTTCGTAAAAGTCTTGCTCAAACGCAAAGAGGCTATAGTTGCGAATCAAGTCCCCCGTTGGGAGCACTGCCCTAACAATGGTGTTTTCGAGTCTTTCACGACGATTGGTGAAGTTGAAGGCATTGCGGAATGTCCAGTTGTCGCTAAAGCGATGCTCGAACTGATAACCGGCTCGGATGTATTCAGCGGTAACAATATCCTCGGGTTCGTTAAGGTTGCGCCCAAAAGGGATGTCGGCCACAGCATCATCAATGGCGACTAGGCCAGTATCCCCTGGCCGTTGCTGATCAACGTCAGTTCGACGAACAGACAGGGAGCAGAAAAAAGCTGAGAGTGGATTTGTAG
>ERZ1740060.857-NODE-857-length-12602-cov-32.927393_pt1 | contig 12602 bp, 4 predicted proteins | sample MGYA00581743_ERZ1740060 | MGnify/ENA primary metagenome ERZ1740060 (study PRJEB43018, sample SAMN04849235) | marine metagenome | isolation source: floating plastic debris | place: Pacific Ocean | collected 2008-08-27 | study: EMG produced TPA metagenomics assembly...
GAGACACGGTGTCTCAATTGTGTATCATTGGTACTTGGTGTATCAATTGTGTAAATTGTGTATCATTGGTACTTGGTGTATCAATTGTGTAAATTGTGTATCATTGGTACTTGGTGTATCAATTGTGTAAACTGTGAATCCTTGATACTTGGTGTGTCAACTGTGTAAACTGTGCCGACACTTGGTGTGTCACTTGTGTAAACTGTGCCGATACGTATCAATTGTGTAAACTGTGTAGACACTTGGTGTGTCAATTGTGTAGACTGTGCATACTGTGACCATTGTATTGCATTGTATTGTGTATTACTTTGTAATATTGTGCATTTGTGCAAAATCTGTATTCGAACCCTTGCATTGCATTTCATGCTCAACCATAAGAATTATTACCATAAAATAACAAGCAATCATGGCTAATACTACAACATCACATGGCCAATTTGGCGCATCATTCACCAGTTTTCCTACTCTGAAAATCGACCCCAAAGATGTTTTTGGGAGTTGGAGATCCTTCCTGAGCAAATTCTCCCTTGCCTTAAAATATCAAGTGATTGCTGCAGGCAAAACCACAACTAATGATGGTACAAGCACTACTACCACTGACAACTTTACTGAAGACATGAAAGTTTTGTCATTGTTAAATAGTGTTGGTGATGAGGGGCTCAGAGTCTTAGAGTCCCAGGGTGTTGAAATTGAGGGTGATCTCACTTATGATGCGGTTTTGACTGCTCTCAAAAATCACTATGGCAGGGAAGAGTCATTAAATCTCAGAGTACATAAATTTGTACATGCATACCAGGTTTCAGGCGAAGATACTAGAGATTATCTCCGTAGAGTAGAACATTTATCTCGCAGTATTGCTGTATTTAAATGTGGTGATCATGTTGACCTAGGTATTACCGATCCCGGCCAAATTACTGCTGCCAATAAACTTGGCGATAGAGTTAGAGAAATTTTGACTTTAACAGCAGTAGTCAATGGTATCCGTGACACTAAACTCAGAAAAGAATTAATGGCCAAAGAGAATTTAAAGTGGAATGCCCTGTGTAAAATCATAGCTACTCGTGGGACAGCAGATGATTCTAGTGCTAAGCTAGACAAACCCCCCACGCAAAGAGAGTCTCTGATTTCGCCGGAAAATATCAAACAGGAAGTATCATACTCAAGGTTTAGAGGCCATTCCCCATCAAGATTTCGCAGTAACTCCCGCTCTAGATTTCGCAGTAACTCCCGTTCAAGATTTCGCAGTAATTCCCGTTCCAGATATCACGGTGATTCCCAAGCCAGATTTCGCAGTAACTCCAGAGATTCCAGGTATCGCGACAGAAGTTGGAGTCGTGAAAGATACCCGAGCCAAAACAGGTATTCCAGACGTGATTTCAGCAGAGATAGACATTCTAGCTATGATGACCGTAACTCCAGATATCCCAGTCGAGACAGGAAACAAATTAGAAATACCAGCCGGTCCCCCCGTAGAGATTCAAGCTATGAGGGTTGTTATTATTGTAAGGGTACTGATCACAGATTACGAAATTGTAAAAAAGTAACTTGCATTACATGTGGTAAAAAGGGTCATACTGCTATTGATTGTAAATCAGAGAATTCGCAGAAAATAAGAGAAGTTGTGGATGATGGGCCCAGATCTTTGCGTAGCAGATCACCAAGCCCATATCCAGGGAGGGGAAGAGAAGCCACCCCCACACAATATGTAAATCGGATTTCGCTGAACAAAAAGACAATAGGTTTTACTAAAGATGCATGACTAGAATTGGATGATTGGTATTGCTTTGATGATTTTGATAAATGTGTTTGTGTTAGAGAAGTTACCACCGATTTTGATCTTTATGAATTCAGAGCACATTTAGGTGTAAATGGCAAAGAATTAGATTTTACGTTAGATACGGGTTCGCAGGTCACAATAATAACAGAACAGTCTTCACGAGATTTAAAGTTGGATTTAGTAAAACCAAGTAAATACTTGGTAGGTGCAGATGGTACTCAATTAAATGTTATTGGTGAAAGCGAGGTTGAGTTGTCTAATAAAAACAAGTCCGTCGATTGTTTGGCAAGTATTATGCGTGGTTCTAGGAGGAATTTGTTAGGTATTGTCGAGATTCATGGTCTTCATTTGCTTCATGTTGTTAATTCATTGGCGTGTTGTTTTTTTGTGTTTGACCCATTTACAGAATTCGCGGAATTGTTTCAGGGCTTAGGCACAATGCCTGATATTTTTAGCATTGCATTGAAACCCGATACTAAGCCTTATAAAATATTTTCACCCAGGCCAATCCCTATTGGTCTGAGAGATCAGGCTAAACAAGAAATTAATAAAATGTTGGAATTAAATGTTATTAGACCAGTTGACGTACCAACTGAGTGGTGTTTTGGTTTGACTATTGCATTCAAAGCCGACGGTAAAATTAGAATGTGTGTTGATCTTACTATGTTAAATCGTGGCGTTCAACGTGAATTATATCCGTTACCTAGAGTTAGTGACATGCTTTCACAGTTATCCACTGGTCAGTTGTTTACTAAATTAGATGCAAATTCAGGATTTTGGCAGATTATTTTGGAGGAAGAAAGTCAGTTATTGACAACATTTTTAACCCCATGGGGTAGATTTTGTTACAATCGCATGCCTTTTGGTATTTCATCAGCTCCAGAGTTTTTCCAGAAATCAATGGAGAAAATTCTACATGGATTAGAAGGTGTAATATGCATGATGGACGATATTCTGATTTTTGGCAAGAATTCAAAGGAACATTGGAAAAGAGTTAGATTAGCGCTTGAAAGAATACGTGATTCTGGTATGACGCTAAAGAAAGAAAAGTGTCAGTTTGGCATGACAGAAGTGAAATTTCTTGGTCATTTGGTTTCGGTGCAGGGTATTAAACCTGACCCTGATAAAGTCACTGCAATTATGGCCTTGACACCTCCTACATGTAAAAGGGAGGCAAGGAGTCTTATGGGAATGGTAAATTATCTCAACAAATTCAGTAAAAAGCTTGCTGAAATTTCTGGACCGATTTATGCAGTTACTGGTGCTAGTGATTTTGTATGGGGCCCTGATCAAGATGCAGCTTTCTTGCTAATTAAGCATGAGATTTCAAAAGCCCCTGTGCTTTGTGCTTTCAACGTTCATTGTAAACATCGTGTTTCAGCTGACTCATCCAGGCAAGCCTTGGGTGCAGTATTACTGCAATTAAATGCTGATGATGAATGGCAACCAGTTGAATTTGCGTCAAGAAAATTAACTGATGCTGAAACTAGATATGCTATGATTGAATTAGAAGCTTTAGGAATTACATGGGCTTGTGAAAAGTTCGATTTTTATTTAGTAGGTAGAGTATTCGAAGTAGAAACAGATCACAAGCCACTTATTACTCTCCTTGGTGAGAAAGATCTTTCATTGTTACCACTTAGAGTTCAGAGATTTAAAATGAGATTAATGCGTTACCAATTTCAGATTTTTCACACTCCAGGTAGATGCATGTATATTGCGGACTACCTTAGTAGGCCTAGTGCCAATGGTTTCCTCGATAGTGATTTCGTTGAATGTCGTTCTGTTGAGAGGTTCGTTGCAGCATGTGTCAATGAGATTTTACCTGATAGCACTCAGGAAGAGGAGATAATCCGAGCTATTAGTAAGGATAGTGATTGTTTAGATTTGATTACTTACATTCAATCTGAATGGCCTGAAGACATTTCATCTTTGAGTTCAGAAATGAAAAGATTATTCAAAGTCCGTGATCACCTTACAACTTATGGCGATGTTGTCTTATACAATAGAAGACTTTTCATTCCCAAGTCTTTACGTTCAAAGTATTTGGAGTTATGTCATGATGGACATCAGGGTTCTGTCAAATGTCAACGCCGTGCCAGACAGGTATTTTGGTGGCCCGGTTGTTCTAGCGACATTGAAGAATTTGTAAACAAATGTAATACATGTATTAAATTTCGCAAATACAAACACCAACCTTTAAGTGAGCCTACACTACCTTCAGGTCCATGGGTTGAGTTAGGCAGCGATATTTTGGATTTCAAGGGTCAGTTGTATTTACTCATAGTTGATTATTACACGAGATGGATTGATGTTAGACGACTGTATTCTTTATCATCAAGCGAAGTTATTAAAGAACTTAGTTCAATTTTTTCAGTATTCGGTGTACCCAAAGTATTAAGAAGTGACAACGCAGGGTGTTATACTAGTAACATATTCAAAGATTTCGCAGTAACGTGGGGTTTCCATCAAACCTTTAGTAGTCCACGTTATCCTCAAAGCAATGGTATGGCAGAAAAGGCAGTTGGTACATTTAAGAGTTTGTGTTACAAATCAAAAGACATTCATGCAGCTTTACTTGCTTATAGAGCAGCCCCAATGGCTGAAGGCTTTTCGCCAGGAGAATTAATGTTTGGTCGAGCTTTACGCACACCACTTGGTGAGCCAAGGAGTATTTATGTTGATTATGAAGAGTTTGAACGCATAGCAGTTAGTTTGAAAGAGAGACAATTCCAAAAATGGAATAAAAAGCATAATGCCAAGTATTTGCCTGAGTTAACAAAAGGTCAATTGGTGTGGGTTAAAGCCCCCACAGATGTTGGTCAAAAAGGAATTGTACAAATGAAGGATAAACACCCACAGAGTTATTGGGTTTTAGTTGGTGATTCATTGGTAAGGCGTAACAGAAAGCATTTATTTGTATTACAGCCAGATCAAGACGATTCTGACAGTGAAGATGGCATTTTGCCTCTTCAGTTGGATTCGTGGGAGGATAATGGTAATGATGGTAATGCTTTCGATGGTAGCTTACTAACACCTAGTGTGGCACCTAATGCTAATAACAGCAGTGATTTACATGCAGATTTAGATAACCAGGCTTTGCAGGAATTTTTGGATGTCAATGTACCTAACATAGTAGATTTAGAAAATAACCCTTCTGCTTTGCATACTAACGATCAAGCTACTCCCAGTCCTAGTATTGATGATGAGTTCGCTGAAAACCCAAATGAAGGTATTGAGGAATTAAACGAAGGTGCTTCGTCAAATAACTTTGAATTACAAGATCAGGAGACGGTTTCAAAGTATGGGAGGAAACGCAAACCAAAACGAGATAAAATGTACGAGTATTATGAATGAAAGAATTTAGGTTTTGTTTTTTTTTCAGATGGTTCATGGTGTTTTAGGGAATTGTTTGATTTTGTGGCAATGATTATGTTGTAATTTTACTAATCCACTGATTTGTTTTTCGTTGTAGCTATTAATTGCTAACCTACTACTAATTACTAACGTGTTAAATTTGATTATCATTACCAACAAGCAAAATGTCAAACTTCCAAAAAAGCCCGTGTGGCATGTGCAAGATGCAAAGACCAAACCATCCATATCAAGAGTGTCCCAAGATGAAATGTTACAACTGCAATGGCTACGGCCACAATAAATGGAATTGCGAGAAGCTGATTTGTTTTAAGTGTCAGAGAAAAGGACACTACTCGTTCGAGTGTCATAAGTTCAACCCCGTTCAGCAAAATATGCTGATTACGGCTCACCCCGGGAGGACCCCCGAGAAGTTGCCAACCTACTCACACCCCTCTAGAGTACCCATTTGCAGCAAGGAACCTGCCCAGATTCCACCGACCAGGCCCGGTACGGTGGATGATGCTGTGGACGCGATAGGGGAGTTTATGGAGAATTACTCCTCCAATTTGGTCGAATTACAGGAGAGGTTGGACTCTTTGGAGAGAAGGGAGATTGATAATAAGACAACTCTTCAGCTTACTATCGTCGATGCGGACAATGAGCGGAAGAGGAAGATTGATGTGGCTAGAATGGAGTATAAGAAAGTTAAAGCAGCAGTGGAGGAGGAAAGAGAAGACCTGATGAGGAGGATGAAGGATGGCCAGGCCTGGGAGACAATCAAGGCCAACTTTAAGATGGCCTGTAGAGAGACGGTGGACAAGAGAAAAGAAGAGGAGGAAGAGAGAGAAGCAGAGATACTCGAACCGTTCGATGAAGAAATACTCGCAGAGGCTGAAGAACAAGAGAGGAACCAGGACCAGGACCAGGAAGTAATCGAGGACTCCGACATAGTGGAGGACCCGGAGGTTACCAATACAGATGCAGATACCAACGTCGAGCTAAACATCGAAATCGACCAAGAAACAGAAGACCTGGTTAATTCCGAGTCCACTTCCCACTCAGTCTGGTCCCGCCTCTCGGGCTATTTCAGGCGTTAGAGCCTTATGAATTCGCTGCACTAAAAGAGACTTCGCTGTATAAAATAACAATTAAATAATTATCTTCATAGAATTCGCTGAACTAATAACCAAGTATTATTGCATCATAGGATTCGCTGTAAAAACCAAGATTTCGCTGTACTGAACACAAATGTTAACAGGTCGTTACAACTTTAGCAATCACTTTCAAACTTAGGAATTCGCTGTACAACTCGCATCTATGTTAGAATTCGGAGACAACAAGTTGTTGTATATTTCAGATGTTTTCTGAACTAACCTTACTAACAAAATACTAATTAGGACCAACTACATCAAGGAGTTGACTACATGCTCGAAAGGGGAGATGAGATGTTATGACGAATGTCCAAGACTTATGGTTCAGGTCTACATAAGCAGCCAATGAGATACAGCTACTGGAGTGACGTCATACGGCGGTAGAAGTAACCTCTCGCGGAGACTCTCGGAGCTCAGCCCTTTACACATCTACAAGCCTAGGTGAGTGGACGTGCTTACAGAAGCTCTCTATATCCGAACCTATAAGTTTTGCATGGCGCTGCGAGTAGGGTATCTACTCATCCATATGCAGGACAACAATCTACAAACTGGTTAACTAGCTAATCTACCAAAGATTTGCTCCCTAAACTAGGGAGTTGGTGAGACAGTTTATTTTTATTTTTTTCATCTGATAAAACTTATCCTCTTAGAGGTGGTACTCACTAGTGCACAGTGAGTGCAATCCCTAGGTATAATACATCCACAGGACTGCTGGGTTGAAAGTAGGACTAGTCATCAGAGCAGTAGTGGACTAAAGTGAGTCATTAAATTTTACACTGGTTTTGTTAGTGATTCATACCGAAAAAAACCTAAGGGTGTCTTGCTTGTTACTCAATGTAAGTCATCAGACCCTATTCTAGTCATCACCCCAGTCTGTATTTCAGCTTGATAGATACTTGCTAATACTCGTTGATATACTAGTTGTTATGATAGACTAGAAATAGATAAATAAATCTTCTCAATAGTTGATTTATTGTGTCAACCTTTTGAACCTCGAAGACTTGTGTCTCAATTGTGTATCCCCTTGTGAAAACTGTGCACTCCCCCTTGTGAAACCGAGACACGGTGTCTCAATTGTGTATCATTGGTACTTGGTGTATCAATTGTGTAAATTGTGTATCATTGGTACTTGGTGTATCAATTGTGTAAATTGTGTATCATTGGTACTTGGTGTATCAATTGTGTAAACTGTGAATCCTTGATACTTGGTGTGTCAACTGTGTAAACTGTGCCGACACTTGGTGTGTCACTTGTGTAAACTGTGCCGATACGTATCAATTGTGTAAACTGTGTAGACACTTGGTGTGTCAATTGTGTAGACTGTGCATACTGTGACCATTGTATTGCATTGTATTGTGTATTACTTTGTAATATTGTGCATTTGTGCAAAATCTGTATTCGAACCCTTGCATTGCATTTCATGCTCAACCATAAGAATTATTACCATAAAATAACAAGCAATCATGGCTAATACTACAACATCACATGGCCAATTTGGCGCATCATTCACCAGTTTTCCTACTCTGAAAATCGACCCCAAAGATGTTTTTGGGAGTTGGAGATCCTTCCTGAGCAAATTCTCCCTTGCCTTAAAATATCAAGTGATTGCTGCAGGCAAAACCACAACTAATGATGGTACAAGCACTACTACCACTGACAACTTTACTGAAGACATGAAAGTTTTGTCATTGTTAAATAGTGTTGGTGATGAGGGGCTCAGAGTCTTAGAGTCCCAGGGTGTTGAAATTGAGGGTGATCTCACTTATGATGCGGTTTTGACTGCTCTCAAAAATCACTATGGCAGGGAAGAGTCATTAAATCTCAGAGTACATAAATTTGTACATGCATACCAGGTTTCAGGCGAAGATACTAGAGATTATCTCCGTAGAGTAGAACATTTATCTCGCAGTATTGCTGTATTTAAATGTGGTGATCATGTTGACCTAGGTATTACCGATCCCGGCCAAATTACTGCTGCCAATAAACTTGGCGATAGAGTTAGAGAAATTTTGACTTTAACAGCAGTAGTCAATGGTATCCGTGACACTAAACTCAGAAAAGAATTAATGGCCAAAGAGAATTTAAAGTGGAATGCCCTGTGTAAAATCATAGCTACTCGTGGGACAGCAGATGATTCTAGTGCTAAGCTAGACAAACCCCCCACGCAAAGAGAGTCTCTGATTTCGCCGGAAAATATCAAACAGGAAGTATCATACTCAAGGTTTAGAGGCCATTCCCCATCAAGATTTCGCAGTAACTCCCGCTCTAGATTTCGCAGTAACTCCCGTTCAAGATTTCGCAGTAATTCCCGTTCCAGATATCACGGTGATTCCCAAGCCAGATTTCGCAGTAACTCCAGAGATTCCAGGTATCGCGACAGAAGTTGGAGTCGTGAAAGATACCCGAGCCAAAACAGGTATTCCAGACGTGATTTCAGCAGAGATAGACATTCTAGCTATGATGACCGTAACTCCAGATATCCCAGTCGAGACAGGAAACAAATTAGAAATACCAGCCGGTCCCCCCGTAGAGATTCAAGCTATGAGGGTTGTTATTATTGTAAGGGTACTGATCACAGATTACGAAATTGTAAAAAAGTAACTTGCATTACATGTGGTAAAAAGGGTCATACTGCTATTGATTGTAAATCAGAGAATTCGCAGAAAATAAGAGAAGTTGTGGATGATGGGCCCAGATCTTTGCGTAGCAGATCACCAAGCCCATATCCAGGGAGGGGAAGAGAAGCCACCCCCACACAATATGTAAATCGGATTTCGCTGAACAAAAAGACAATAGGTTTTACTAAAGATGCATGACTAGAATTGGATGATTGGTATTGCTTTGATGATTTTGATAAATGTGTTTGTGTTAGAGAAGTTACCACCGATTTTGATCTTTATGAATTCAGAGCACATTTAGGTGTAAATGGCAAAGAATTAGATTTTACGTTAGATACGGGTTCGCAGGTCACAATAATAACAGAACAGTCTTCACGAGATTTAAAGTTGGATTTAGTAAAACCAAGTAAATACTTGGTAGGTGCAGATGGTACTCAATTAAATGTTATTGGTGAAAGCGAGGTTGAGTTGTCTAATAAAAACAAGTCCGTCGATTGTTTGGCAAGTATTATGCGTGGTTCTAGGAGGAATTTGTTAGGTATTGTCGAGATTCATGGTCTTCATTTGCTTCATGTTGTTAATTCATTGGCGTGTTGTTTTTTTGTGTTTGACCCATTTACAGAATTCGCGGAATTGTTTCAGGGCTTAGGCACAATGCCTGATATTTTTAGCATTGCATTGAAACCCGATACTAAGCCTTATAAAATATTTTCACCCAGGCCAATCCCTATTGGTCTGAGAGATCAGGCTAAACAAGAAATTAATAAAATGTTGGAATTAAATGTTATTAGACCAGTTGACGTACCAACTGAGTGGTGTTTTGGTTTGACTATTGCATTCAAAGCCGACGGTAAAATTAGAATGTGTGTTGATCTTACTATGTTAAATCGTGGCGTTCAACGTGAATTATATCCGTTACCTAGAGTTAGTGACATGCTTTCACAGTTATCCACTGGTCAGTTGTTTACTAAATTAGATGCAAATTCAGGATTTTGGCAGATTATTTTGGAGGAAGAAAGTCAGTTATTGACAACATTTTTAACCCCATGGGGTAGATTTTGTTACAATCGCATGCCTTTTGGTATTTCATCAGCTCCAGAGTTTTTCCAGAAATCAATGGAGAAAATTCTACATGGATTAGAAGGTGTAATATGCATGATGGACGATATTCTGATTTTTGGCAAGAATTCAAAGGAACATTGGAAAAGAGTTAGATTAGCGCTTGAAAGAATACGTGATTCTGGTATGACGCTAAAGAAAGAAAAGTGTCAGTTTGGCATGACAGAAGTGAAATTTCTTGGTCATTTGGTTTCGGTGCAGGGTATTAAACCTGACCCTGATAAAGTCACTGCAATTATGGCCTTGACACCTCCTACATGTAAAAGGGAGGCAAGGAGTCTTATGGGAATGGTAAATTATCTCAACAAATTCAGTAAAAAGCTTGCTGAAATTTCTGGACCGATTTATGCAGTTACTGGTGCTAGTGATTTTGTATGGGGCCCTGATCAAGATGCAGCTTTCTTGCTAATTAAGCATGAGATTTCAAAAGCCCCTGTGCTTTGTGCTTTCAACGTTCATTGTAAACATCGTGTTTCAGCTGACTCATCCAGGCAAGCCTTGGGTGCAGTATTACTGCAATTAAATGCTGATGATGAATGGCAACCAGTTGAATTTGCGTCAAGAAAATTAACTGATGCTGAAACTAGATATGCTATGATTGAATTAGAAGCTTTAGGAATTACATGGGCTTGTGAAAAGTTCGATTTTTATTTAGTAGGTAGAGTATTCGAAGTAGAAACAGATCACAAGCCACTTATTACTCTCCTTGGTGAGAAAGATCTTTCATTGTTACCACTTAGAGTTCAGAGATTTAAAATGAGATTAATGCGTTACCAATTTCAGATTTTTCACACTCCAGGTAGATGCATGTATATTGCGGACTACCTTAGTAGGCCTAGTGCCAATGGTTTCCTCGATAGTGATTTCGTTGAATGTCGTTCTGTTGAGAGGTTCGTTGCAGCATGTGTCAATGAGATTTTACCTGATAGCACTCAGGAAGAGGAGATAATCCGAGCTATTAGTAAGGATAGTGATTGTTTAGATTTGATTACTTACATTCAATCTGAATGGCCTGAAGACATTTCATCTTTGAGTTCAGAAATGAAAAGATTATTCAAAGTCCGTGATCACCTTACAACTTATGGCGATGTTGTCTTATACAATAGAAGACTTTTCATTCCCAAGTCTTTACGTTCAAAGTATTTGGAGTTATGTCATGATGGACATCAGGGTTCTGTCAAATGTCAACGCCGTGCCAGACAGGTATTTTGGTGGCCCGGTTGTTCTAGCGACATTGAAGAATTTGTAAACAAATGTAATACATGTATTAAATTTCGCAAATACAAACACCAACCTTTAAGTGAGCCTACACTACCTTCAGGTCCATGGGTTGAGTTAGGCAGCGATATTTTGGATTTCAAGGGTCAGTTGTATTTACTCATAGTTGATTATTACACGAGATGGATTGATGTTAGACGACTGTATTCTTTATCATCAAGCGAAGTTATTAAAGAACTTAGTTCAATTTTTTCAGTATTCGGTGTACCCAAAGTATTAAGAAGTGACAACGCAGGGTGTTATACTAGTAACATATTCAAAGATTTCGCAGTAACGTGGGGTTTCCATCAAACCTTTAGTAGTCCACGTTATCCTCAAAGCAATGGTATGGCAGAAAAGGCAGTTGGTACATTTAAGAGTTTGTGTTACAAATCAAAAGACATTCATGCAGCTTTACTTGCTTATAGAGCAGCCCCAATGGCTGAAGGCTTTTCGCCAGGAGAATTAATGTTTGGTCGAGCTTTACGCACACCACTTGGTGAGCCAAGGAGTATTTATGTTGATTATGAAGAGTTTGAACGCATAGCAGTTAGTTTGAAAGAGAGACAATTCCAAAAATGGAATAAAAAGCATAATGCCAAGTATTTGCCTGAGTTAACAAAAGGTCAATTGGTGTGGGTTAAAGCCCCCACAGATGTTGGTCAAAAAGGAATTGTACAAATGAAGGATAAACACCCACAGAGTTATTGGGTTTTAGTTGGTGATTCATTGGTAAGGCGTAACAGAAAGCATTTATTTGTATTACAGCCAGATCAAGACGATTCTGACAGTGAAGATGGCATTTTGCCTCTTCAGTTGGATTCGTGGGAGGATAATGGTAATGATGGTAATGCTTTCGATGGTAGCTTACTAACACCTAGTGTGGCACCTAATGCTAATAACAGCAGTGATTTACATGCAGATTTAGATAACCAGGCTTTGCAGGAATTTTTGGATGTCAATGTACCTAACATAGTAGATTTAGAAAATAACCCTTCTGCTTTGCATACTAACGATCAAGCTACTCCCAGTCCTAGTATTGATGATGAGTTCGCTGAAAACCCAAATGAAGGTATTGAGGAATTAAACGAAGGTGCTTCGTCAAATAACTTTGAATTACAAGATCAGGAGACGGTTTCAAAGTATGGGAGGAAACGCAAACCAAAACGAGATAAAATGTACGAGTATTATGAATGAAAGAATTTAGGTTTTGTTTTTTTTTCAGATGGTTCATGGTGTTTTAGGGAATTGTTTGATTTTGTGGCAATGATTATGTTGTAATTTTACTAATCCACTGATTTGTTTTTCGTTGTAGCTATTAAT
>ERZ1740060.858-NODE-858-length-12597-cov-3.313507_pt1 | contig 12597 bp, 10 predicted proteins | sample MGYA00581743_ERZ1740060 | MGnify/ENA primary metagenome ERZ1740060 (study PRJEB43018, sample SAMN04849235) | marine metagenome | isolation source: floating plastic debris | place: Pacific Ocean | collected 2008-08-27 | study: EMG produced TPA metagenomics assembly...
AGTTTTGTAATAGGATTTTCGTTAGCATCAGGTTCGCCACCGGTATTTACAGTAATATAACCTCCTGATTGAATGATTCTATCATATGCACTTCTATTAACCACAAGATCCTTAACTACCGGAAATGCAGCTGCTCTCCAAGGCTCTACGGTAATGGTATCACCATCTTTAAAGCTTCTCATGTGTAGCTGACACGTAGTAGTTTGTTTAGGGCCATGCGGTTTTCCATTAATGTAGAGACTACACATACCACAGATGCCCTCGCGGCAGTCATGATCAAAGTGGACAGGGTCTTCCCCCTGACGTACTAATTGCTCATTAAGTACGTCAAACATTTCTAAGAAGGACATATCTGTAGAAATATTGTCTAAATCATATGTTTTAAATCCGCCTTTATCGGCATTATTTTTCTGTCTCCAAACTTTGAGTTTAATCCTCATACCCGTCAATTAACAATTAGCAATCTACAATTAACAATTTCAAAACCTCTACTTATAACTCCTCTGCGTTAGTTTCACATTTTCGAAAATGAGTTCCTCCTTATGTAAAGTTTCCGGTTTTTCCGGACCATTATACTGCCAGGCTGACACATAAGAAAATTCATCATCCTTTCGTTTTGCTTCTCCTTCGTCCGTCTGTGATTCTTCCCTGAAATGGCCACCACACGACTCTGACCTGTCAAGTGCATCATCAATCATGAGTTCTCCTAATTCAAGGAAGTCTGCCACGCGATTGGCCTTCTCTAATGATTGATTGAGTTCATCATTCGTACCTATCACTTTCACATTTTCCCAAAACTCCATTCTCAGTTTTTGTATTTCCTTTTTGGCTTTTTTGAGATCAGTTTCATTTCTTGACATACCGCAATTATTCCACATGATCAAACCAAGCGCTTTATGAAAATCATCTACGGTCTTATCTCCGTTAATGCTTAGAAGCTTGTTAATCCTTTCTTCAACAGATTTTTGAGCTTCTATGAATACTTCATCATCTGTGGATACTTTTTGATAGGAATTTTGTGCTAAGTAATCACCGATAGTATAAGGTATAACAAAATAGCCATCGGCAAGACCCTGCATTAGCGCACTGGCTCCCAGTCGGTTAGCTCCGTGGTCTGAGAAGTTAGCCTCACCTATAGCATACAAACCCGGGATGTTGGTCATTAAATTATAATCAACCCAAAGACCACCCATGGTGTAATGTACCGCTGGGAATATCATCATAGGGGTTTCATAGGGGTTTTCTCCTGTAATCTGTTGATACATATCAAAGAGATTCCCGTATTTACTTTCTATTACGTCTCTTCCGTCTCTTTTAATGGCGTCTGCAAAATCTAAATAAACTGCTAAACCTGTTTTTGCAACACCTCTGCCTTCATCACATACATATTTGGCGTTTCTTGATGCTACATCCCTTGGAACAAGATTTCCAAAAGAAGGATATCGTTCTTCTAAATAGTAATCACGCTTCTTTTCGGGTAGACTAGTAGGTTTTAATTCTCCTTTTCTGATCTTTTCCGCGTCTGAATTTTCTTTAGGCACCCATACCCGGCCGTCATTCCGCAAGGATTCGGACATTAATGTCAGTTTTGATTGATGGTCGCCGGAAACAGGTATACACGTGGGGTGAATTTGCGTAAAGCAGGGATTGGCCATTAATGCACCTTTTTTATGGGCTCTCCAAGCGGCCGTTACATTAGAACCCATGGCATTTGTAGACAGATAAAATACGTTACCATATCCTCCGGTAGCTAAAACCACAGCATGCGCTGAATGAGATTCAACTTTACCTGTGGTAAGGTTACGAGTTATAATACCACAAGCCTTACCATCTTTCATGACCACATCCAGCATTTCCTCACGTGAATGCATGGTAACTTTACCATTTGCCACCTGCCGGCTGAGGGCGCTGTACGCGCCAAGTAGTAACTGCTGTCCTGTTTGTCCCTTAGCATAAAAAGTTCGGGATACCTGGGCACCGCCAAATGAGCGATTTGCCAATAAGCCACCATATTCACGCGCGAAAGGAACACCCTGAGCTACACACTGATCTATAATATTCACGCTCACTTCCGCCAGCCGGTAAACATTAGCTTCACGGGAACGATAGTCACCTCCTTTTATGGTATCGTAAAACAGCCTAAAAATACTGTCCCCGTCATTCTGATAGTTTTTAGCGGCATTTATACCTCCCTGAGCGGCTATACTATGCGCCCTTCTGGGGCTATCTTGAAAACAAAAAGCTTTTACATTATAACCCAATTCCCCGAAAGATGCCGCCGCAGAGGCACCTGCTAATCCGGTTCCAACAACTATAATATCATACTTTCTCTTATTAGCCGGGTTAACCAACTTCACTCCGAACTTGTGCTTCGACCACTTTTCTGCGAGTGGGCCTTCAGGTATTTTGGAATCTAATTTCATATGGAATGATTCTACTTATAATGATTGAAGAAACATAATTATAGGAATGGCAGCAAAAGCGCCTGGGATTAAAATAGCATATCCTATTCCTATAGATTTTATAACAGTGTTATACTTAGGATGGTTTAGGCCAAGTGTCTGAAAAGCACTTTGGAAGCCATGGATCAAATGAAACATAAGGAATATCATTGATACTACATATATAGCCATGTACCACCACTCTGAATAGGCCTGTTGCACTACAGTGTAAAGATCTTTGACTTCTACTCCGTCATAATTAGCTGTAGGTATGCCACCCCAATGCATTTCGTACCAAAATCCTCTTAAATGTATTACTAAAAAGATAAAAATTATTGTACCTAGTATGCCCATATTACGAGAACTCCATGCGCTATTTGTTGATCCGGCATGTTCTGCATAGTCCACAGGCCTTGACTTTTTATTCTGAATAGTAAGCAGGATAGCCCATATTATATGGACTAGAAAGGTGCTGTAAAGTAAATAGGAGGTTGTCTTAATGATGGGATTGGAGGTCATGAACTTTGCGTAAATGTTAAATGATTCACCACCGTCATCTGCCAGAAGTTGAAAGTTACCGATAAGATGAACAAGAAGAAAAATGATAAGAAAGAGGCCGGTTAAAGCCATCAGAAGTTTACGACCGAGAGTACTGGAAATAGCTTGGGAAAACCAGCTCATTTATGTTTATTTTAAGTTAAATTGATCAACTAAATTCAATCATAAAGGTACATGCCGATGGCTAAGGATACAATTTGAAATGCTATTTTGACAGAATCTAAATAGTAGAGACTAGATCACTTCGTATGCGATTACCGAAATACCAATGACGAAGAGTAGTCCCGCGAAAAAGAGTTCGTGCTGGATGAGTGTTCTCATAAATGTTCCAATTGTGTTTAGTAATTTCACACCAAGTCAGAGGCGATATCCATACCAATTGTTAAAAAATCCCTCTAGATGCTTTAAAGCTGGATTTGACCTATTTTATAATCCCAATTTGGGATATTATTTTAAAATAGGATAAATTCTCAACAGAAGAAACGAGTTGATCCTCGCTTATTGAAACACGAAATTATGCAGCCAGAAAGCCTTTTTTATATAATTCTATCTATTATCGTTGTTGATTATCTGCTAGATCAGTTACTGGACTATCTTAATCATCGAAATGCGAGAACGGAACTTCCCTCAGAAGTTTCAGATATTTATGATGCTGAGAAATACCTGAAGAGCATTAAATATCAGAAAACACAAGGTTCTTTCTCGTTTATAACGTCTGCTTTTAGTTTTCTTCTATCTTCTGGGATGATCTACTTTGGGGTTTTTGGAGCGCTCGATAGTTGGTTATCTGCCTACATTTCCCAAGGTGTTGTTCTTGCGTTAGTTTATTTTGGTGTTCTATTCATTGTATCAGACCTTGTTAATACTCCGTTTCAACTCTACGGCACATTTGTGATTGAAGGAAAATTTGGATTCAATAAAACAACCGTTAAAACATTTCTACTGGATAAGGTCAAAGGATATCTACTGGGTATTGTAATTGGTGGCGCTTTGATAGGTTCATTACTTTTTTTGATCTTGAAAATTGGTGCGGATTTTTGGATCTATTTCTGGGTGATAGCGTCATGTTTTATCTTGTTCTTCAATATGTTTTATACCTCGCTTATTTTGCCTTTATTCAATAAGCTAACCCCTTTAGAAGAGGGTGCATTGAAGGATGCCATTCATTCGTACAGCAAAAGCATTAATTTTCCTTTAACCAGTATTTTTGTTATTGATGGTTCAAAAAGATCAAATAAGGCTAATGCGTTTTTCTCCGGGATCGGTAGGAAGAAGAAAATTGTTTTGTACGACACGTTGATTAAAAACCATACTACAGAAGAACTAGTAGCTGTTTTGGCACACGAAGTGGGTCACTTTAAAAAAAGGCATATTATACAGGGTTTTATAATATCCATAGGTCAAATAGGTCTGATGCTTTTTATTATGTCGTTGATGATTTTCAATCAAAATCTAAGTTTAGCGCTAGGTGCAGAACAGTTGGCCATACATGTAAACCTTATTGCATTTACTATTCTGTATTCGCCGATTTCTAAGGTATTTGGAGTTATCGGAAACGTGATTAGTAGGAAAAATGAATTTGAAGCTGATGAATATGCCTCAAAAACTTATGACCCTGTTCCTTTACAAAATGCACTAAAAAAATTATCAGTAGATAATTTGAGTAATCTCTATCCGCACCCTGCTTATGTATTCTTTAATTACTCTCATCCGCCATTGCTAAAGCGATTAGAAGCTATGAAATAAGAATTACTGCGTTATTATAATGCCGATAGAAAGCTCAAGACCTGTAAGGTCTAGCTTGGCATCTTCATACGCCACCTCACGTGTGGTTAGTCCTCCGGTGGTATCCCCTCCGGTATAACTTCCTGAAAGCCCGAAACCAGCATCACCTACTAAGTAATTCGCTTCCAGGCTCAGTCCCCACTGCCGGGTAAGGAAGATAACGTATTCTGCACCGAAGAAATAGCCGAAACCGGGTTGGTTATCATAGTCAAAAGAAGAGTTAGCTACCTCCCAGGATTCAAACCGTCTAATCGCCTTATCTAAATTCCCGTAGTTCAGCTTATTATCGAAGGTTAGGAATCCAAAACCACCACCCTTAACCCTAAATTCTTGTCTTTGACCAACGAATTGTAATACGAGTTCTACAGGTACCATTAACGTGAAATTCGGACCTACTAAGGCATCTTTAGACTCGAAGTCACCGATATCTTTAATATTCAAACCAGACATTCTGTAAAGTGAAAATCCTGTTTGTAGAGCAAAATATCTATTGAGATCCACTCCAATTCCGCGTAGAGAAAATGGACTTATAGGCGTAGAAAAGTATCCATTCTTTGGCAAGAAATAGGAAAATGATAAGCCAACTTCCTGCGCTTTAGCCCCGTTATTCATTAGTAAAATGAATAGGGCCGCCAAAACTGACACTTTTAGAGTACAAGCTATTCTCATAATGTTTGCTAACTTAACTGCTAATTCAAACCTAATCAAACTATGACTAAAGCTCTTCGATGGAAAGTACTTCTTATAGTCGTTTTAGCAGCATATATTTTTAGTTGTACATCGGAGCGAAATATTACGCCTGCTGATCTAATCATTTGGGGAGGTAAAATCTACACAGTTGATACAAAACAAGCAGTTGTCGAGGCCGTAGCTACACGTAACGAAAGAATAGTTTTTGCCGGCGATAGTCTTGAGGTCTTGAAATATAAAGGAGAAGATACCAAGCTTATTGATCTGATGGGAAAGACAATGACCCCGGGATTGATCGAAGGACACGGGCATATCATGGGTCTCGGCTACAATGAGTTAAACATAGATCTATTGGGTGTTAAAAGCTATGATGAGCTAGTGGCCAAGATTAAAGTGGCCGCCGATAAATTAGCTCCGGGAGAGTGGATAACAGGCCGGGGTTGGCATCAAAGTAAATGGGATATGTCTGATGAGGAGGTTATAAAAGGAGTCCAGGTACATGATAAATTGAGTGATGCTACTCCTGATAACCCTGTATATCTCAGTCATGCCAGTGGTCATGCTGGTTTTGCTAATGCGAAAGCCATGGAAATAGCAGGAGTGCAGCCTTTGAACAAAGAAGGAGTTATACAAACCGAGGTAGAAGGTGGTGAAGTAATAAGAGACGCTCTAGGCAATCCTACGGGGATATTTAATGAGCGAGCTCAAACATTGATCACCAGAAATATTCCGAAAACCACAGTAGAAAAAGATAAACAAGCTTTGGAACTGGCCATTAAAGCTTGCCAGAGACATGGGATTACCAGTTTTCATGATGCGGGGGCGAGTCGTGAATCTATTGCTTTATTCCATGAATTTAAACAACAGGAAGCCCTGGGTCTTAGACTTTATGTGATGCTTACCGGGCGGGATAAGGAGCTTTTGGAAGAGTGGTATGAAAGAGGGCCGGAAATAGATACGCTGCAGAACTTACTCACCATACGTTCTGTAAAACTTCACTGTGACGGCGCATTAGGATCACGCGGAGCTTGGCTTATCAAGGAATATACAGACAGACCCGGTCATTTTGGACATGAAACTTTACCTATGGAATTTGTTTTGGAAACCGCCAATAAAGCGCTGAAAAGCGGTTTTCAGGTCTGTAGCCATGCTATTGGGGATCGTGCCAATCGCGAGGTACTGGATAGATATCAGGCTGCCTTTGAGCTTAATCCCCAGTTGACGGATAATCATCGTTTTAGAATTGAGCATGCTCAACATTTACACGTAGAAGATATTCCTAGATTTTCAGAACTAGGTGTGATACCTGCTATGCAAGCGGTACACATGTCTTCGGATCGCCCGTGGGCTATTAAACGTCTAGGCCGGAGAAGAATCATTGAAGGTGCTTATGTTTGGCAAAAGCTATTACAATCAGGAGTGCCCATAGTCAATGGTACTGATGTTCCGGTAGAACCCTTGAATCCTTTGGCTTCGTTTTATGCGAGTGTTTCTCGTAAGACCCTTGACGGTACACCATCGGGTGGATATGAGCCCGACCAAAAAATGACCCGTGAGCAGGCCTTGAAGTCATATACGTTGGATGCTGCCTATGGTGCCTTTGAAGAGAATATAAAGGGATCTATTGAACCTGGCAAGCTCGCTGATTTTACGATATTTTCAAATGACATTATGACTATTCCGGAGGAAGATATTTTGAAAACGGAGGTAGAAATGACCATTTTTGCCGGAGAAGTTGTGTATTCTAAAAAATAATTTAATTCATTATGACTATTAAATCACTCTATACCTTACTGTTAGTTTCTCTGTTTGCTTTATGTTTTTTCTCTTGTAATCAGTCTCAGGATAATTCGGGAGAAACGGAAGTTTCGGAAGAATCACCAGGCAATGAGCCGCCTGCTACCACTATAGAAAGTCCTAGAAAAACCGCCTCAGGTAGTGTGTGGGATGTACAGGTAACTGTTGATTATGGTTCACCCGCAGTGAAAGGCCGAGAGGTTTGGGGAGGACTAGAACCTTACGGTAAGGTGTGGCGCGCTGGCGCCAATGAGACTACCTCTATTGAATTATCTGAAGCAGTGATCATCAATAATGTTAAGGTGGAAAAAGGTAAATACGGGTTTTATCTGATACCTAATGAACAAGGGCCGTGGGTTGCCATTTTAAATACGGACTGGAATAGGGACGAACACGGAGCTTGGGGCGCGTACAATTACAATAAAGAAAATGATGTAGTCCGAGTAGAAATTACTCCCGAATGGCAGACTGAAATTAAAGAAAGACTGGAATATGAAGTAAAAACAGACGGAATCCTTCTCATCTGGGAGAAGGTGAACATTAAAATTCCTCTTACTCCATCCGTTTAAGATTGATGAATGGAATCGGGTAATCCGACTTAATTATCCAATTCCATTACTACTATTGAAGGTATTTTTGAGCTTTCTTTTTAAGTGAATCTCTGTCTGAAGTAATGGACGGATCACTGAATATTTTCGAAGATAATTCACGAATTACACCTTTTTTATAGCCAAGGCGGTCAGCAATATCTTCACAAAAAACAATTTCACTTTTAAACACTTGTCCGTCTATTTTCATAAGCTGAACCACATGGTATAAGTGCTCAAATTTTTGATCATCAGTTAATGAACTAAGGTCTCCAATAGGCTTCGCAGGGTTTTGCATAAGTTCATTAACCTCTTCTTTACTCAAACCATTTGAAATACCAATCATTTGGATCAATTTGGCTTCTTTTTCAGCTACTTGACTATCACTTGCGGCCAACTGAATTAAGACGTTTAATCTTTCTTTTACCATTTTAATCGTATTACGTTCTTTTGCTTTACTAGCCAAGATAGCTAAAAAATACATAAATCAGCAACTCCGCTCAAGTATCCGCACCGGTGACGTAAGTTCTTTTCATTTTTAGTACAAAACTTAACATCTTTAAAAAATTGAAAGGATATGCAACTGTTAAGTGAAATGCAGGTCTTTGCTATATAATTTGAATTTGACATGAAAATTTTGAGATCATCATTTATCATCTTGCTATTCTTATCTGCTCACGGGTTGATGGGACAGTCCGAAGATAGAGAAGTACGAAGCTTTGAAGCCATCAAGGCAGTGCAAGGCATAGATGTATATTTAAAGCCTGGAAGTAAGGAAGCAGTGCGTGTAGAAGTTCGTGGGATAGACCTTGAAGATGTTTTGACGGAAGTATCAGGCCGAAGACTCAAAATTTATCTTGACGATGGGCGTCATAGAAATCATTCAGTGAAAGTCTATGTAACGTTTGTTGAACTTAACGATATTTCAGCCAGTTCTGCAGCTACCATCATTTCAAATGGAACCATTAAAGGAAATAACTTAGATGTGTCGGTTTCTAGTGCAGCAGATATCGAAATAGAGGTAGACGTACATGATATTGAGGCTTCTGCATCATCAGCGGGTGATATTGAACTTTCCGGTAGCACTAAATACATTGATATTAATGCCTCTAGTGCCGGTGGAGTAGATGCTTATGACCTTCAGGCAGAGCAAGTTCGCGCAAGGGCAAGTAGTGCTGCGGGAATCAAAGTATATGTAACTGATGAGATCGATGCCAGGGCAAGTAGTGGCGGCAGTGTCAGATATAGAGGCAACCCTTCAAAGTCTCAGACGGATTCCAGCAGTGGAGGGTCAGTGAGAAGGTCTAACTGATCACCAGTTTTTAAAGGATTTTCTCACTCTTTCTTCCTGGAGATTAAGTTCAAGATTAATCAAAGCCTTATTAAAATCCCTTTGATAGGAAGCCTGCATTTGCTTCTCAAGCACACTTTTTATTTTAGCCGCTGGTCGCTTAAATACAAAATTGATCATTAGTATTAAACTTTTGATAGGTAACGTAGCCGGTTAATTAATGTTTCAACATATATATATATATAAATAGACATCCTTAACCCATTAAAGGTTGCCAGGGAGTAATCAAAAGGTCAGTTTATTCGATGGAGTGAGCTATTTCCGGGATGGATTTTGCTAAATAAATGATCTAAAAGTATATCGAGCTTCCAAAAGTTTTATTTCGCTTGATATCTCGCTGCTGGGGTGAATTATTTCATCGTGCCTATTGAATTATGCTTACGTCACTTTTTAATTATTACGGCCGAACCTATTTTCTATGAGCCAGATAGATGTTTTATCTGTAAACCTTAGTAAAATTTAATGGTGTGAAGATTTTGAGATAGCTCTGAAAGTTTTGATCAACCGCATGGCTTTTATTCCGTATCTCCTTGTCTCAACATGTAAATAGTATCCTGATGGATAGGTTGGATTTCAGCTTACGGATGATTGACTTGATTCGTTGTTCTTTGCCCAGAATATAAACTCTAACCCGGCGAATAAGATGATAGAATCACCCAATAGCTCGACACTTTCCTCTACTGCATTCTTCACGTCTCTTACGTAGTTTTCTTCCATAACTGTTTTCCACATGATGGTTTCTCCGAACAGGCGTGAGTAAATGAATGTTACCAACATACCGCCTATCATCAGACCAAATGGGTAACTGATCATATAGTGGGGAAGCTGGTTCATGAGTGAATCGCGTGAGCGAAAAGACTTATACCCTATGAATACGATAACTATCAGTACCAGTGTTTGCCATGCTCCATCGTAAACATAGGCATCAAGTACGGCATCAAATTCCCTTATAAAGGCCATCAAAAAAAAACCACCCACCAATAGTGATAGAGAAGCTGTCTTTTTGTAATTGATAGTGCAGAATAAATAAGCCAGTACGGTGATGAAAAAGGTACCTTCTTGAAAATACTCTGTTAAAGAATTCTCATAGAATTTTCCTTCTGTGGATCGGGCATCATGTAAAAAAACCAAGCTGAGGGCCAGTAGATATCCTGAGTAAATGATAATTCGAATAATTTTAAAAATCTGTTCTTTGGTCATTTTATGCATTAGCTATAGCACTGCGAAGATAGTTCATTCTTTTGATGTCCAGTTAAAACTACGTTATGGAAATGTTCAGTAAAGCGTTCATTGATATGTTCACTTCCGGACAATATTTTGACAGAAATACGGCCAGATTCGATTACCCTGCCATGGCATTAATATTGCCGATAATATATAAAGCTGCACAGTGCTTCAATAGCCTTTTACTAATGAATAGAATCAAAACTTTTCTTTGCCGTTGTTCGGGGGTTGATAAAAAGCTACTTGAAAACTGCCCTACAGATGCGTCTAAATATGCAGGAATTGGGGCCACACTACTTTTTACCGGTCTTTTTGCGGGTTTAGGTGCAGGATACGCGCTAATGATGGTCTTCGAAAATGCTTTTATAGCGGCTTTAGGAGCATTAATTTGGGGGCTTATGATCTTTAACCTGGACAGATATATAGTGTTGAGCCTGCGTAAATGTAAAAACATCCGGATAGAGCTTCTTACGGCCTTACCTCGTGTAGCGCTGGCCATCTTGATTTCCAAACCACTCGAGCTAAAAATCTTTGAAAAAGAAGTAGAGACAGAGCTATTGGTTATGCAGCAGCAGGCAGTAATAAAGTTGGAGAGTAAGGTAAGAGGCAAATACGCGGTCTTGCAGCGAGAGCTAAAATCTGAAATAGAGTTACTCAAGGGAGAGCTTCAAATAGCTTCACAAAAACGTGATGAGTTAGTTAAAATAGCTAGAATGGAAGCAGATGGAACCGGAGGAACAAAGAAGCGCAATGCGGGTCCCATTTATAGAATTAAAAAGGCAGATGCAGATAAAGCTCAACTGGAATTTGAAACGTTAAGTAAAAAGAACAATGCTCTGGTAGCTGATAAGAATAAAACATTATCTTCTTTGGACAGAAAAATAGAAGCCGATCTGCGGACACTTGAGCCAGTACAGCTCGGTGGGTTAGCCTCCAGACTTGACGCACTGAAGAGATTAACAGCTTCTAGCGATGCGATTTGGATGGCTAATCTTTTCATTATCCTTCTTTTTATTATCATAGAAACGATTCCTATTTTGGTGAAGCTTATTTCTTCCAAAAGTCCCTACGATTACCTTTTGGAAACTTTAGAATACAGGTATAAAATGAAGTCAGTGAACGATAGGGCCTATATCCATCATCAACTAAAGAAAAAAGCAAACAAATACCCATCGCCGGAAAAGAAGTTTATCTTTGAAAAATTGGACGTAGAATTAGATAAATTCTGATGTTTTTAATAAAATGATCGCTTTTCGATCGCTTTTTTTGATTTTTCAACTGCTTTTTCCCAAAATTCAGTTAAAAAACGAACCAGTACGAGTATAAATTGATAGTTTTGACGCTTAATCAATAAAATTTTCAACCACTATGTCAAAATTACGATTCAGTGCTCTTGAGCAGGCTAACAACCGACCAGCTATAGAGATAGAAGCACCGGGAAAGATATCAGATTTTTACGGAGAAAATGTGTTCAGCCTTTCCGAAATGCAGGCTCTTCTTGCCCCTGATGTTTTTAAGCAAGTGAAAAAATCCATCGACCAAGGGCTTAAGATCGATGAAGTCACTGCGGACGCTGTGGCATCTGCTGCCAAAGCCTGGGCACTTTCAAAAGGAGCCACCCATTTTACCCACTGGTTCCAACCCCTAACCGGAACTACTGCCGAAAAGCACGATACATTCTATGATTATCCATCAGGAATCGAGCGATTTAAAGGAAGCGCCCTTGTACAGCAAGAACCGGACGCTTCATCCTTTCCGAACGGTGGTATAAGAAGTACGTTCGAAGCCAGAGGTTATACAGCCTGGGATCCGAGTTCACCCATGTTTAATTATGGGGTTACACTTTGTATTCCCACTATCTTTGTTTCATACACTGGTGAAGCCTTAGATAATAAGGCTCCTCTCTTGAAGGCAGTGGAAGCAGTAGATAAAGCAGCTACCAAAGTGTGCCAGCTTTTTGACCGGAAAGTGACTCGGGTTAAGCCATCTCTGGGCTGCGAACAAGAGTATTTTGTAGTAGATAAAGCACTTTATAATAGTCGGCCCGACCTGGTTATGTCAGGAAGAACTGTTTTTGGCCATAATCCGGCACGCGGTCAGCAGTTAGATGACCATTACTTTGGTTCTATACCTCCTAGGATCTACGACTTCATGAAAGCTTTTG
>ERZ1740060.860-NODE-860-length-12570-cov-3.464163_pt1 | contig 12570 bp, 4 predicted proteins | sample MGYA00581743_ERZ1740060 | MGnify/ENA primary metagenome ERZ1740060 (study PRJEB43018, sample SAMN04849235) | marine metagenome | isolation source: floating plastic debris | place: Pacific Ocean | collected 2008-08-27 | study: EMG produced TPA metagenomics assembly...
CAGAGTTCTCGGCGGTTGAAGACGGAATATAAAGTGCGTGTTAATTGGTCTGGCATGGGTGTGAAGAAAGATATGAGTCAGCAGGAAGGGAAGCTGACACCTGATGAACTTGATGGAATTAAAGCGGCAGCGGAAGGCTTACTAGAAAAGGAAGATCCATTCACGACGCAAACTCAGTTTGATGCGCTGAATCGTCCGATTGAGATTATTTCGCCGGATAAAAGTGTGACGGTACCGGGGTACAACGAGGCGAATCTGATGGAACGAATGCAGGTGAGAGTGAAAGATGCTGCTCAGCCAACTGTATTTGTGAAAAATATCGACTACGACGCCAAGGGTCAGCGAAAAGCGATTGAGTATGGCAATGGTGTGAAAACAATCTATGACTATGATGAGAAAACGTTTCGGCTGACTCGTTTAGTGACGGTTCGTAAGGAGGAACCGAGGCGACTACAGGATATGGCCTACACCTACGATCCGGTAGGGAATATTACTCACATTGAGGATGCGGCACAGCAGACGATTTACTTTAAGAGTGAGGTCGTTACCCCCTCGACAAGCTATGAATATGATGCGCTGTATCGATTGATTTCGGCACAGGGGCGAGAGCATCGAGGGAATGCACGTAGCGCAGCAAGTGATGGGCAGCAGTTTAAGCCTGAGTATGATTTTAATGATTTGACGCGGCGAGGGCTAGCGCATCGTCATGATGGACAAGCGATGCGGAAATATACTCAGCGTTATCGCTATGACGAAGTAGGCAATATCCTGTCGATGAATCACAAGGCGGCAGACAATGGCTGGGACAGAGCCTATGAGTATGACCGAGAGAGCAATCGTTTGTTGAAAACAACTTTGCCAGGGCGAGATGGAGAGTACGACTATGACGCTCATGGCAATATGGTGAAGATGCCGCATTTGCCAGTGATGAGATGGGGTTTTGAAGACCAGTTGGCGGCAACGGCGCGGCAGGACGTTAAAAAAGGGAATGGAATAGCAGAAACAACATATTACACCTATGACGCTAGTGGGCAGCGGGTGCGTAAGGTGACAGAACGTTTTGCCAAGAAGGGTAAAACGCCAACGCGGATGAAGGAGCGGCTTTATCTGGGTGGGCTTGAGATTTATCGAGAATATGGAGATAGTGAAGAAAAGCGCTTAGAGCGACAGACGCTGCATGTGATGGATAATGAGCAGCGGATTGCAGTAGTAGAAACAAAGACGGTTGATCGGCGGGAGCAGTCTCCGGATTGGGATGAAGGAACTGCGCCGAGGGTTCGATATCAGTTAGGAAATCATCAAGGGTCGGCTAGTTTGGAGCTGAATGGTGAGGGAAAAGTGATTTCTTATGAGGAGTATTATCCCTTTGGGAGTACGGCATATCAGGCGGGAAGAAATGCGAGTGAGGTTGGGTTAAAGCGGTATCGGTATACGGGGAAGGAGAAGGATGAGGTGAGTGGGTTGTATTATCATGGGGCGAGGTATTACGCGTGCTGGCTAGGAACATGGACATCAACAGACCCAAAAGTAGGAAAAGATGGCTATAACCTATATAGGTACGTAGTTAACAATCCAATTAAATATGTAGATCCTACAGGAGAGAGCGCTGCTGATTTCTATCAGCTCATAACAGGTCTCAGGAAAGTTTATAAGATATATAAAAAGATTAAAAAGTCAAAAAAATATAAGGACGCATATGAGAAAGCTAGGGATCTAGAAAAGAAATTAGATGATATCAAAAAAGATAATCTTTTTGAAAAGGCGAAAAAGAACGCGGGAAAAATAGAGAGAAGTATTCTAGCGAAGAAAAACCTCAGTGTTGAGTCTATTTCTTCATATATAAGTAGATACAGCTCAAAGGAGAGAAGCAAAGCCGTAAAACAATTAATGACTGCTTCTAGTAAAAGGTTAGAAAAAGCTTTTCTGCCTTTAGTCACCCTTTACGCAAAGCGTAGAAGAAGCCTTTCTGACTTTTCTAAGACAGTAGATATACAGGCTCAAATTACAAAAGCGTTTAAGCCTAAAATAATGGCGCTGAAAAAAGAAATTAGAAAATTAGAGTCTGCGGTAGGAAAGCTTGAGAGGCAAGCTGAAGCGCTTAAAAATTTTGTTGAAAAACATCCCAAGAAGAATTTCATACTCAATCACATACTAGGTCTTAAGGGACTGAGCTTAGAGGACTATTTTAAGACAGTGAAAAAACTTACTAAAATCAACGGGGTTCTGTCAGATCTAAAGAGTGTTTTGTCTACTTACACTAAGATAACGAAAAAATATGCTGATCTGCGTAGTTCAATTTCTAGTTTTTATAATGACATAGCAGCAGGTCTATCAAAAATAAGACCGGGCACAGTAGGAATTATGAAAATTGAATAATCCAACTGTTTAGATCAGAAAACGCAGCACTTATTGTGTCTATGACTATTGTCAAAAGACAATTCCTTATCTCATAAAAACAACATAGATAGTGAAAATGTTCTGTATTACTATTCCAAAAGTAGAAATCTTTAGCTTTTCTAGTTTCATATCCCAACAGATAGATACTAACTTTAGATTTCAGAAAAATATTCAACGCAATGGCTTCCTTTTCTCAAATCTTCAACCGATTCAGTTGCAAACGCTGACAGCTTATCTTGAAACTCAATCGGTAGAGATTACAGAGATTACGCTATTCTCTGTTCGAGTTTCTCCCATCACTCCGTTAGATGATTCTGAAGCTGCTTAAGAGAGAGCTTAGCGTAGCTTTAGGGATGTTCTTGAAGAACTCTTTCTTAGTGAAGAATTAAATTTCGTCGCTGAAACAGGCTTTTGTCTTACAGATGTGAGTACCGCATTAGAAGTTCAAATTCGACAACAGTTAGAAGCATTAGGTGCAAATATCATCGTTGAAGAAATATCATCAGAATTACCTGTGTCAGAAACTACTCATCAGGTCAGTGGCTATATCTTCTTCGACGATGGCACACCCGCCACAGACTTAGCCATCCGTCTAATCGATAAGAAGTTCGGCAACGCAGGCACTATCCTCGCGGGCACCGAAACCGTCAAAGCAGATGGCTCCTATACCTTCTCCTACACACCTCCTAACACACTGCCCATCAATGTCGAAGTAGTCGCTGTAGAATCAAACAGCGGCCCAGAAGTCTCTTTGTGCAAAACTATCTTTAATGCTGGCACAGATATAACGCTAAACCTCGTTGCACCCACAAAAGTTACAATTAAAACAGACAGCGGCAAAGACCTCGAACTCACTCTTCGACAAGCACCTGCACCAGAGTTTCAGAGCCTAACTGCCGATTTATCTCGACAGATGCCTTTGATTGAAAATATCGCAGAGGCGAAAGAAACTGAAGATCAGCACGATCTCAGCGTACTGCACCAAACCACGGGCTGGGATGCCCGACTCATCGGCCTCACCGCCAAAGCCTATCAAAACACTCAAACCACTGGCCTTGAACCGGAAGCACTCTATGCCCTCTACCGAACAGGGCTTCCCTTCAACAACGATAAGCTTGCTCTTGTAGACAGTAAAGTTGTTAACGATGCACTTACAACAGCACGAGACTCAGGCATCATCATACTGGATGATACTCAAATTCGTACTGAGACAGACAAGTTCAACACATTTTCTCGCAATGCTCGCCTTTCACTTAAAGCCCCTGATGCAGTCTCCACCATCGGAGAACTAATAGATAAATCTACTTTAAGCCCAGAAGAAAAGATAAAATTCGCAGATATCTATTTCTCACCTCAAGCAGAAAGCATTGACCTTTGGAAAAAAGTAAAAGAAGCCGATATTGATGATACGAAAATATCAGCCCTTCAACTTCAGGGGAAACTTGCCTATCTTACCCTCAATAACGCTGAACTCACTAACAATCTGCAAGCAGAGATAAAAACGATCGACAAACTGTCTTCCCTGGTAGAACAGGGACTGCATACACCTGAAACATGGGTGAAACGGATAGAAGCGATCGCCAATAATGGGAACACCACAATTGATCAACTCATTCCCCCAACCTATATAGGCGAAACAATTCAAGAACGTCTTGAGCTATACAGCGAAGAGTTAGCTCACAAAGTCCGTCTTAGCTTTCCTACTCAGCTCGTACAGCACATGCTCGACCAGGGCGAGTTAACTGTGTATCCTACGGACTCCATCTCTGATGATGAAGCCGAGCAGATAAGAAAAGCTCAGCAGCTCACACAGTCGGTTTCCACTTTTCTAAAGAACGCAGCTCCCTTAGGCTACCAACTAGGCCGCACTTCTCTAGACACCTTTGTCGAAGCACATCAATCCCAGCTTCAATCAGGCATTACTGTAGATTTTGAAAAAGTTTTAGATGGTGTGCGTCAGCAACATAACCTCTACCAAATCACCCCTACAGACAACGCCCTAAAACAAATAAACCAAGCCAAAATTCTCTCCGCTCACAACGTTACAGACTATACCTATGCGCAATTTATAGACCGCTTCAAAGGCACCGACCTTACCCTGATAGAGGCCGACTTAGTTTATCGCAAAGCTCAGCAGGTCACAGCCGTAACCCAGAACCTAATTACCTATGCTCAGCAGCTATCCGCTAACCCTCTTATTCCTACACTATCTAGTTCTGCTGAAAAGCGCGACGAAGCTAAGAAAACTCTACTCAAAACATTTCCCGGCCTCGATACCCTGCTCGGCTCTTTAGACTACTGCGAGTGTAAGCACTGTCGTTCTGTACTTAGCCCTGCTGCCTATCTGGTAGACCTTCTTCAATTTCTCGATCCTAAGCCAGATATCTGGGCGTATTTCACTGAAAAGTGGAAAAAGCGTCATAACAAAGATTACTCTCATCCTGTCCCTTTCGACGTTCTCCAACAGCGCCGCCCCGATATTCCACATATCGACCTTACCTGCGAAAACACTCACACGGTTTTGCCATACATTGATCTTGTTAACGAAATCTTTGAACACTATATTGCTAACGACAATAAGCTGAGTGCTGATGCTGCTCGCAATATCGAAAATGAAGCTACGGCAAACCTACTCGCTGAGCCACAGCATGTTCTCAACGCAGCTTACACCAAGCTTAGCCAAGCAAAATACCCGCTCACACTGCCCTTTGACCTGTGGATAGAAACTGTTCGTCAGTTCTTTGGTCATTCTGACATGACACTGGCAGAGACTCTAGAGATATGCAGTAATCAGCCTGCTCTATTTGGCACTTCTGGAAACGCACAGCCCTACAATCGCGCCGCTATACATGCCGAGCAACTCGGACTATCTCCCTCTGAATATACTATCTTTACCGAACCGCAGACCATAAACGAGCTATATGGCTACAAACAAGACGAAAGCTTCGACTTAAGTTCTGCAAAAGTCTTAGCTCACCGCTTAAACATCTCCTACAAAGAGTTAGTGAAACTGATTAAGGTTCAGTGGATTAGCCCGAGCCAGCCGCTGGAGTTATTTGCACCAGACGTAGGCTGTAGCTTTGAGCAGACTACTATCCGCTACCGAGATAATTCGCCCGCGTCCGACTCGGTCTTTCTCCGATTTAACCTGTTCGTTCGCCTATGGAAAAAGCTAGGCTGGACAGCCGATGTCTTGGATGCAGCACTCTCTGCCTTTACGCAACCACTAGCTGAAGCCCAGTCTCCATTAAATATTCAGCTAAGGACAGTTCTTGTCTATTTAGCTCACCTACAGACTTTAGCAAGCAAGCTCCGGCTAGGCCGCGATGGATATGAAGAACTGCTGACCCTCTGGAGTGATATCCCCATACATGGAGAACATTCTCTCTACGCTCAGTTATTTCTCAGACCCAGTATTCTCAAAGAAAATCAGGTGTTTTTGCCTAAGAGTGGTGCCTATCTCAGCGATTCCAATCGAAAGTTAGTAGACTATCGCTTACCTTTGCAGGGCGCTTTAGGGTTGACGGCTGTAGAGATTGAGCAAATCTTAGCTGATGCTGGTATAGATAAAGAAGCTGTACTTACCTTGGCTAACGTCTCACTACTATATCGTTATGGCCTTCTGTCAAAAGCACTGGGGTTATCGGTTGAAGACCTCATATCCCTCAAAGCACTGTCAGGATTGAACCCCTTCCATTCGCCAGATAGTAGATTACTGACAGATGATGGAGCAACTGATCATATACAGACGCAGACGCTAGCATTCGTTGCGATCGCAGCCCAGGTCAAAGACACAGGCTTCTCCATTAAAGACCTCAACTACCTATTCCGCCATCAGTTTGATGCCACAAGCTCATACCAAAAAGATTCAAAAGAGATACTGACATTCGTCAAGACAATCGTTTCTGAAATCAAACGCATCCAAACAGAACACACCATACCCACTGACTTCTCCATCTTTACTGACGATCTTATTCAGCAAAACTTAGCCATATTGCTGCCGCCAGATACTGTTTCTGATTTCATGCAGATATGGACTGGCAAAGAAACAGCACCGCAACCGAAAGCATTCTTTGACAAGTATCTGAAAAAGGCAATCGTTGACAACAAACATATTTCTGGCTTCTTTGAAGAGAACGATGCTAATGTACTCTTCCCCCCAAAGACATCGGAACCCAAAACATCAGCTCAGTTACAAACCGACCTATTAGAAAGACGCCAACTCATCGCAAGCCGACTCATTCCTTATATACAGACATATCTCAGTAAGAAGGCAATTAGCGAACTTTTTGCCTCAGAGCTAGACGCTGATATAGACATTGTAGAAAGCTTACTAACGGACACAGAACTCTTCTCTATCAGAAAAGAAAGCGCAATGACAGCGCTGATGAACTCTGGTATCGCTGCTGAAATAAATCTTGGCAGCAAAGCGTTTAACCAGCAGACAAATTCTCAACCGCTTGTTTTTGAAGGCTATATGGAGGTCCCCACTACTGGAGCCTATCGCTTCTATGCCAAAGTAGACCAAGCAGATGCCACAGTCAGCTTAGAGTTTGGCCATCAGGCGCAACCATTACTGAGTCTTTCTGGCGGCGAGCAAGAAAAAGAAGTCGATCAGCTTATCAATTTGCAAGTTGGAAAACTCTATCCGTTTACTCTAAGCGTCAATACTCCGAGCGGTGGAGCGTTTCAGCTAGAAGTGCAAGGGAAAAATATACCTCGGGGGTCGATAGATCGCTTAACGCTCTACCCAAAAGCCGTTCAAAATCAAATTGAGAGAATCTATCTTACTTTTTCAAAAGCACTACAGCTCATTTCAGGCTTTTCATTCACCGAGTCAGAAATTCGTTACTTTAGTCGCTCTGTCGCAGGACTAGGTAAGCTGAGTCTGAGCCAATTACCTACCGCAGAAGGAACTGACGACGACCGCGAACTCTTCAAGGGCTTTCTACGCCTTGCCCACTATCAACAGCTCAAATTAGCTTTGAATGAAAGTGATGATGCCTTGATCGAAATATTTGAGAAGGGCAGTTTAAGTGAAAGACGAACAGACATTGCCAAAATAACCCGACGCACAACCTTCGCCGTTGAATCGGTTGCTAGTTGGCTTCAGCTATCTACAGATAAGTCACTGGCCTACGAGCAGGATTGCTGGAGACTATGGCAGTTGCTGCACGTCGTGACAAAATTAGGCGTCTCTGTTGAATCGCTAACAAGCTGGCTTGACATTGTAAATATAGACACATCAGGCGATCGCCGACAGTCCATTGCAGAAGACCTTCGCAACACAATCAAAGCTCGATACAGTCTCAAAGATTGGCAGCGAATAGCTCAGAGCACTTTTGATCCACTGCGTCAGAAAAAAAGGGATGCTTTAGTTGCTTATATTCTGAGCACTCATCCAGAGCTAGAGAGACCTGAACAGTTATTTGAATACTTCCTAATCGATCCTGGCATGGAACCTGTGGTGCAAACCTCTCGAATTCGCACGGCTATTTCCTCTGTGCAACTATTTATTCAGCGATGCTTTCTCAATTTGGAGCCTCAAGTCGATGCGTCCGCCCTGGATTCTAAGCACTGGCAATGGATGAAGCGATATCGCGTATGGGAAGCCAATCGGAAAATATTTCTTTATCCCGAGAATTGGCTAGAACCAGAATTTCGAGATAACAAAAGTGCTCTTTTTCAAACACTGGAAAGTGAGCTGCTTCAGGGCGATATCTCAAACGAATCAGCCGAGAATGTATTTTTCAACTATCTCAAGGGGTTAGAAGAAATTTCTCGTTTAGAGTTGGTCTCTATGTACTTAGAAGAGCATCCAATATCAGCAGAGTCGAATATCATCCACGTCATCGGACGGACACAATCCTCACATAAATACTTCTATCGTCGTTTAGAAAGTTTGGTATGGACGCCTTGGGAACCTATTCCTATTAAAATCGAAGGCGATCATATTGCTGCAATTGTCTGGAAAGAAAGACTAAATATATTTTGGGTGACCTTCACAGAGCGAAGCATGAGCGGGAATAGTAACAATATTGACGACCAAACTATGGATAAAGTCAAGCTTGGAGATCTGAAAGAAAATTCAAAGCTCACAGTTCGCCCAATATTGAACTGGTGTGAGAGATTCCAAGGTGAGTGGAAGGCACCTGAGTCCAGTAATTTTATCAGTAATGCTGAAGTTGGAGTTGACGATAGTTTCGATAAGAGAAAAGTATTCATCTCCATTGAGAAAGCATACGGAGAAAATGGTGAAGAGGCAGGAATATTTGTACGTTTAGAAGGAAGTGGTTTTCTACCATCAATACCTAGAGGCACATTCGACTACGTAATCAGCTTAGCAAGTAAGAATAGTGTCCCCGAGTTCACGACTAAACCAGGAGTGCCAAAACCTCACTACACAGGCTTGGTTTCTCAAAAATCTTATCATCAGTCGTCTTCCCGCAAGCAAAAGCTTCAAGTTACCTATCGTAAACCTGTAAATAAGGCTGGAGCATTGCAATGGGAACCTGTGTCAGAGCACTTGATCGAGAAGAAAAATAACTTCTCTTTGCTAACCAACAGCGACTTGTCCTATAGAGCAGATGTGAAACAATCGCTGTTAATGCCTTTTTTCTATTTAGATAAGCACCACAACTTCTTTGTTAAGCCGACAATGACCGAAGTTACCATAGATCAATTCAGTGAGTACTATAAATCTCCTAAAGGGAATATAGGTGGAAAAATTGTAGGTCATGAGCTCCCGAATAAGCCTTCTGTGCTACCTGAAGTAAAGAATAAATTGAAAGAGTCAGTTAAAATTCCAGAAATACAGAAAGATTTATATAGGATATTTGACTTTAAACGGATATCTGATCCATTAACCAATCCAGGCGTAGCTGTTGATTTCGGTGGAAACATCAAGACAATTTTCCCCTCAGGAGGTCGTCAAAACTACGTTTTGAGTCCTGATGTCAAGCTTCCCTCTGAATCATCCTATTTCTTAAAGGAAGGAGTCGTTACTGTCGATGGCAATGGATTTTCTATGGATGCCAGTGATCGCGTAGATATCGGTAACGCAGTAACAGACTTCCAAAGATAAATTGAAATTTTAGCAACCCAGTGCTACGCATCTCGACAATGAACTGAGAGACCATAAACAATGACTAAAAGAACAAAGCATACATTTCATGGCTCAAGATCGCACCAAATAGATAGTAACGTTCTCAATGGCTCTGGCTGGAGGCCGGGATTAAGAAAAACAACGATCGTGCAGTCACGAGATCTTGAATATCAGTTTTATCTACATTCTCACCCTTACATTCTTGAATTAGTTCAGAGGTTAGTACGTCAATCTATATCGGGTCTACAGTCGATAGATACTGAGTCTACGAATACGACTGAAAACACTCCAAAAAACAGTGAGTATATACTTTACGAAGATTTCTTTCAGGAAGCTTATCAACCTAACAATAAGTTGATTGATTCAAATCATCCTGTCAAAGATTTAGATTTTTCGGTGAGTGGAGCCTATTCCGCCTACAATTGGGAGCTGTTCTTTCACATCCCTATCACAGTAGCCATTCACCTTAGCAAAAATCAGCGATTTGAAGAAGCTCAGCAGTGGTTTCACTACATCTTCGATCCTACTGACGATAGCGATGGCCCTACCCCAGAACGTTTTTGGAAAGTAAAACCATTCCAGACAACCGATGTTGAAAGTGTCGAGAGGATTTTAGTTAACCTACAAACGCAAGAAGACTCTAAGCTGTTAGAAGATACCTTGGCTAGCATCAATGCCTGGAAAAACAGACCTTTTCAGCCTCATGTCGTTTCGCGTTACCGTCAAACCGCTTATATGATGAAAACGGTAATGGCATATCTTGATAATCTTCTTGACTGGGGAGATAGTTTATTCCAACAAGACACCGTCGAATCGATTAACGAAGCGACTCAAGTTTATGTTATGGCTGCCAATATTCTGGGCCGCCGTCCTCAAGCCATTCCTTAAAAGGGTTCTGTCAAAAAGCAAACTTACGCTCAGCTGAGAAAAGACTTGGGGCGATAGGGCAATGCTTTACGTCAAATAGAAGCTAATATCGAATTTGACCTGATTCCATCGCTCGATACTGCCAGTGATAACCCACAGCAGAGAACCCTAAATAGTGTCGGTCAAACACTATATTTCTCGATTCCTCAAAATGAAAAACTGTTGAGCTATTGGGATGAGGTAGCTGATCGCCTGTATAAGATTCACAATAGCCTTAACTTACAAGGCACATTTCGTCAGCTGCCTTTATTCGAGCCACCTATTGATCCGGCACTTCTAGCGAGAGCGACTGCCAGTGGATTGAACATAGGAACTGTGGTCAATGGTCTAAATCAGCCTTTACCCTTGGTACGATTTCAGGTGATGCTACAGAAGGCCACTGAAGTCTGTCAGGAGGTCAAAGCGCTTGGAGGAGGGTTACTTTCTGCAATAGAGAAAGAAGATACTGAGGCAATGGCTCTACTACGCTCTAAACATGAGCAAATTGCACTAACACTGGCTGAAACTCTGAAGTACGCTCATTGGCAAGAAGCCATCAAATCCCGAGAAGCCTTAGAAGTATCCTTATCAAATACTACTCAGCGCTATCTGCACTATCAAAGCCTGTTAGGAAAAGAACCCTCAGATATTTTAGATATTCCAGAATTAGATTCGCTAGATATTGCAGCTTTAAGCAAGGCAAACTACGCTCAAACTGAGCCAGACAAGAACGCGCTAGAACCCGTCGATTACGACACGACTAAAGAGTCATCCGATCCACTTACAGAGGGACAGCCATTAACCTCTAAAGAGAAAGAAGAACTGATTTTGCTCGAAGCAGCTCAAACGCTACAAAACGTTGCTGCTGGTATAGAGCTATTAGGATCGGAGCTTGGATTAATTCCTCAATTTGAGGTCAGCGGTATGCCTGTAGGTATTGGAGGTGTCGCTGGATTTGGCGGTGCGCTACTCTCTAGATTTGCATCTATTTATGCGAGTGCTATACGTACAGGTGCCAATCAAGCGTCCTATGGTGCAAACATGGCTGCCAAGATAGGGGCTTATGCTCGTCGCAGTCAAGATTGGACGTTTCAAAGCAATCTGGCGTTGGGTGAGATTGACCAGATCCTGAAGCAACTGCGAGCAGCTCAAATTCGTGAATTTGTTGCCAAACGAGACTACGAAAATCACCAAGTGCAAATTAAAAATGCTAAAGAGGTAGAACATTTTTTGAAAGGTGAAAAAATATCTGTTAACGGTAAGAAACACACAAAAGTTGGCACACAGGTTTTCTACGGTTGGATGAAGCGCGAAGTCCGCAGCCTCTATAGCCAGTGCTTCCAATTTGCCTTTGATGTTGCCAAAAAAGCTGAACGTGCTCTTCAACACGAACTAGGTAACCCAGACCTCAGCTACATCAAATTCGACTATCAGGCAGGCAAAGAAGGTCTCCTCGCAGGAGAAAAGCTCCATCTTGACATCAAGCGGATGGAAATGGCATATCACGACCAAAACCAGCGTGAATATGAACTCACCAAGCACATCAGTCTTCTACAGCTTGCTCCCATTCAATTGCTGGATCTGAAATACAAAGGCACATGCACCCTAGAAATTCCAGAAGAAGCCTTTGATATAGACTGCCCTGGTCACTACTTCCGTCGCATTAAAAACGTTGCCGTTACCATCCCCTGCGTCACTGGCCCCTACACCAGCATCAACTGCACCCTCACCCTCACCAAAAGCACTATTCGTAAAAGTGCCTTAGTCGGTAGCGATGGGTATGACAGTGCAGGCCCTGAAGATCCTCGGTTTGATACCTACTATGGCAGCAGCCAGTCCATCGTCACCAGCACAGGCCAAAGCGACAGTGGCCTCTTTGAAACGAACCTGCGTGACGAGCGCTATCTGCCATTTGAAAATGCTGGTGTGGATAGTACATGGCAGCTTTCTCTGCCCGGCAAGCCCAACGAGCAAGAGCCTTTGCAGTTTGACTACAACACTATTTCTGATGTCATCTTGCATTTTCGATACACCGCAAGAGAAGGGGGGGCGCGACTAAAGGAAGTTGCGATCGCTAGTCTCAAAAACAAGATTGAACAAGCACATGCTAAAGCCAGTACTAGGCTATTTTTGGCCTTTTTCAGCCATAACACCTGGTAAAG
>ERZ1740060.862-NODE-862-length-12549-cov-5.375460_pt1 | contig 12549 bp, 6 predicted proteins | sample MGYA00581743_ERZ1740060 | MGnify/ENA primary metagenome ERZ1740060 (study PRJEB43018, sample SAMN04849235) | marine metagenome | isolation source: floating plastic debris | place: Pacific Ocean | collected 2008-08-27 | study: EMG produced TPA metagenomics assembly...
CACAAACACTTCCAACAACCAATACACGAACGAGTGAATCTAAAACATTCTCACACGACAGTATACCCAATCCAGACACAGCATACAATCCAGCCCTACTATCCAGTCAGAACAACAAATCGCATCGTATTGACGCTCGAAGTTATTCTTTTTTCATGCTTAAACTTGCGAAGTGTAATATATAGAACCCATTTGGGATCTATTTACCAAGCTACAAGTCCAATACCCATCTGGGTTTCATGATTCTTACAGTCATTTATCATGATTTTTCGTTCTCCTGAACCCTTATAGTTACTAGGCTAGTTAAAGCGGCTTTTTCTAAAGCCTTTGCATTTCAAGAAAAGATACCAAATGGGTTCTATAAGCATCCTAGTTCTTTATAAAGATTTATTTGCGGAAGTAATTTCTACAAAGTCATAAGCTTTTCAAGTCAACGTACCTGGTACCAAAGTCAAAACAATTATCAATTATCAATTATCAATTATCAATGGTCAGTTTTCAAGCATCATCGAAAAACTAAACAAGTAATCTAACATTTCTCACTTCCTTTGACTTTGCCTATTTACCAACAACTCCACCAAATCCGAACGATTTTCAGCAGCCATTTCTAAAAGTTGTGCGATCGCCTCTTCCACAATCACTTCTTTATAAGGTGCATCTTGTTTACCTAATTCTAGCTGTAGCTCTAGATGCAGGCGGTCTAGCTGTTCTAATATCGTAGAAGAAAGCTGAAAAGTTGATTTGCGAACTACTAACTTGTTGACTTGTTGACTTGCTAGCTTGTCATTACTATTTTGATTATGTTTAACTTCCTGACTTCCCTTATTGCCAACTTGTTGACTTTCTGACTTGTTATAATGTTCAGAAGCAGGAACGCTGTCTAATTTATCAACAACTTCCTGACTTCCTGACTTTTCATCTTGTTGACTTGCTAATTTGCCTGATTCTTTTTCTTTTGGATTTTGATTAACTTCCTGACTTTCCTTATTGCTAACTTGTTGACTTGTTGGATTGCCTTCTCCTAAAGAAGTTGACTTGCTATCTTTTTTCTCGGTAACTTCTTGACTTTCTATATTTTCCTCTTGTTGACTTGCTGACTTGTTAACTTGCTTAGAAGTAGACGTATTACTAGGTGATGTTTTCTTGCGTCTAGTTTGCCGGATTGTTGACTTGCTGGCTGGTTGTCTTGTTGACTTTTTAACTTGTCGAGAAGTGGACTTGTTAGTTTTACTAGCTTTATCATCTTCTACTTCCTGACTTCCTGACTTGTCAGCTTCCTGAGAAGTTGACTTGCTCAATTCTTCAAAACCTGCCAAAACCTTGTCAGTAGAGGTTAACGGGTCATTGTCTTCTCCCAAACGGGCACGTTTTCTTGCCATGTAACTATTCTCCTCGGATTAATGAAGCAATTGCTTTGTAGGGTGCAACTAATTTAGAATCGTCAGCATAAGTATGTATTGGTTCCCCAGCTAAGTTAGACTCGGTAAATTTAATAGACTTGGGGACGGGTTCAAATATCTGAATACCTTTAAGTCGTTGACACAAAGAATTCAACACATCCTTAGTCATAACGGTATTTTTCTCTGCCATTGTTGGCAGCACTCCCAATATTTTTAACTCAGGATTAAGACGTTTTTGAATACTTTGAATGGTTTCGAGCAGCGCAGCCAATCCCTTAAGAGCAAAAAATTGACACTGAACCGGAATCAAAACAGCATCCGCAGCAGATAAAGCGTTTACTGTAAGTAGCCCTAAACTTGGGGGACAGTCAAGAAGGATATTCGAGTATTCACTTTTGACAGGTTCAAGCTGTTCTTTAAGAATGAGAAAATTACCAACCTTGGTCAAAATCTCCGTTTCTCCCTTAGCTAAAGTAATATCAGCAGGAAGCAGCGAGATACCCGATTTAGTAGATACAATTACCTCCCCCACTTCCGCTTGTTCGGTAATTAGGTCGTATGTACTAAGTTGTTCGTCCGCGATTTCTACACCTAACCCTACACTAAGGTTTCCTTGCGGGTCTAAATCCACAGCGAGACAGGAGCCGAATTCAGTTAACAAACCACCCAGGCAGATGGTAGAAGTTGTTTTCGACACTCCCCCTTTTTGATTCGCAATGGCGATAATCATGATAATTAACTTGCTGACAAGTTGAGAAGTTGACAATATAGGTTTTCAACAAGCTGACAAGTTAAAGATAACAGAAAATTTTAGTTTTGGGGACAGATACAGCGAAACTGTCACCAGGGGCAAGATGAACTAAAAACATTGATATGATTCAACTTCAGCCGAATAATTTCATCTACTTTTTTTGATACATTTACCCCGTCTCGATTTACAACCTTTCATATATAGGGAAACTTTTAATCGATGCTGTGTAGAAGTTATGAACGGTGAAGGACGTAAACTATACTACAAAAATTCATTACATCATTTTCAAACATCTAAAAAACCGCTATCAACTGCTGATAACGGTACTAGTAAAAAAATATTGTTTCAACTATAACGGGGAGCTTTACCAAAACGTTCAAAATTTAGGTATTCGGGAAAAAACGAAATTTTGAACCTTATGTATGTCAATCCCGAATCAAGTGATGTATCTAAGCACGGCGCAGCTTTACCCTCACAGGATTAAATGAGAGAGTAACGTAGGGTTGATCTCTTCCTTTGCTGTCACCTTCAATTTTATACTTTCTTACTAGTTCGTTACTATCAAAAGAAAACACTTGTTGGCTATGCTTACCAACGTCTAAAAAAGCATCTAAATCGTCTCCTAAAGTATCTCTACTATCACTAAGAATATTTTCAATTGTAAATCCTGGATGCCTTTGACTAATATCGATTCCTTTTCCATTCATTTGACCAGAAAAAGTAGTGAAATCCTTTTTCTCTTTACCATTTTCCCATTCTTTAAAGCTTGCAGCTACATGAGGAATTAGAGTTGTGCGATTTTCATTAATTTGTAGTTCCGTTTCAATATTAATCTGCGGACCATGACCCTTGAAATCACTATCCCCCACACCAACTTTTGGAGGTGCGTAAAACATTGGAGGTAACAAAAAAGTATCTTCGATTAACTTTCCTGTTGGGGAACGTAATTGTAATCTTACCGGATTAAAATCAATAGAAACAAACGGTTTGTCGCTTCCCCTGGTGTCACCTTGAATTTGATAACGTTGAACTAAATCGTTTCCGTCTTGCCTAATCTCCTGGATAGTATGCAATTCTACGTCTGTTGTTTCTAAAACATCTAGCCCTCCACCATTAAGAATTTCATCAATAACAAAACCAGGACGAACAGTCCTACTTATGTCAGTTAAAAAATTGCTACTAAATGTTGTGAAGTCAGATTTAGTTTCTTCAAAAATCACATTACCAGTAGCTCTAAGCGCAGTGCCTTGCTCTACTTCTACTGCTTGAGTTTGAATTCTGATCCGTGGACCGTGACCTTTGAAATCACGATCTGCGTTATTATCAGTATGGGAAGGCGTAACTGTAATATCGGGAATGTGAAGATTAATTTCGGGTAGTGCTTGGAGTCTTTGAAGTTCCCTGATAGCAGCATCAGCTTGAATCAGTCCTGCACCACTTTGGTTGTCCACTCCAGGAGCGCCCATATCAATCGCACTATTTTTTAAGGCTTCATAAAGAATATCCGGGGGCGTACCTGGAACTACTTCCAGCATTAGAGCAGCTACCCCAGCAGCATGGGGAGCAGCAGCAGAGGTGCCAAAGAAATTTGGAAATCCATCTTGCTCAATGTCGCTATCATCCACACCATCGCCATTATTATCCAAAGCAGGGAAGAAGGTCGTGTTTGTTCCATGTGGAGCTACTATCTCAGGCTTTTGACGTATTTCTGGAGTTGTTAACCGATTACCTAGTTGGTCAAACAAAATAGTGGTAGGACCAACTGATGAATCCGCTGCTAAATCAGTTGGGTTCCTATAAAAAGCTGAACCCACTGCCATTGCACCAGTTGCAGCATGATGTCCAAACACTGTCGATGAATTGGTTGCAAATTCGTTAATTGTGCTTGTATTCAAGAGAATATATTTAAGACGATTAGGAGTATCTCCCCGAGGATTCGTGATCGCAAGATTGAATTGAGTTGGAAAAAGGTTGTCATTGGTAAAACTTAGAACCTCTACTGCATCTCGACCAATATTGTTTCCTGTGCTTCTTGCTAAGACTTGAGTACCAGTATCATCAAGCAGATATATATTGAGATCGCTAGTTGCACCTCCACTTACGGAGCTAGCAGATAGAAATGGAGAATCCCATTGCAAAGAAACAGCTAAGTTAGTTTCTGCTGGTATAGTTATTTGTTGTAGAGTATCAACTCCCGGTCCTGGATCAAAATCGTGAGCCACAAAACCTTGAATAATCTGACCGCTAGAAACAAAAGAGTTTTCATAGGAATTATTAGCTTGATTGCCAGCACTGGAGAAATAAGCAACACCTCTGTCTACAACTCTATCTACAGCTTGAGCAATAATTCCATCTTGAAACATTGGTTGATTGTGGTAAGTCAGATCATCAACAATCACGTTAGCCCCAGCATCTGCTAAATCAATTATTCCTTGAGCAAAATTAGCTGTACCATTGAAACCTGTATGAAATGCTAAGTTAGCACCCGGAGCTACATCGTGGATAAGCTGTGCCATAGCACGACCTTCGTCTGTATTATTATTATCATCATCATCCTTCAAGATATCAACGGCTGTCTCGAATTGATTAGGATTATTAATTCCTGGTAAATCTCCACTTTGTACATCATTTGTTGCTCCCCCCAATGCATTGTAACTATCTGATATAACTCCTACTGTTACTCCATTGCCATCTACGTTGAAATCTCGGCGGGCAACATTAGAATTTATCGCTTGGTCAATTTGGCTAACGGGTTGTCTTGCATCAGCAGATCCTATATTAGTTAATGGCTGATATGCTGGGTTTGCAAATGTTAAGTTGTCTATAGTGGATATTTCATCAATTGCTTCAATTGGCAACAAACCTGAAACAACCGCTCCAAATACTGCGCCTTGTTGTAAACCTAATGCAGTTAGATCAGCTAACAGAGAATTTGCATCGTCTGTATCTGAGGCAACTGCATCAACGACAATTTGACCATCCTGTACCTGTAACAAAAAGTTACTTGATTCAAATAGGGATGGATCGCCGCCACTGCCTATATAAGTTTCGTATTCCAAGAAAACTTGGGCTAAGTCAGATCCAATATTTTTGAGAGAACCATTATCACTACTACCTACATGGATTAATATTTCTTGTCCTACATCTGAAGCACGCCAGTCTCTAGTAGGATTAATTACATCATCTAACAGTGTTGCTTGTCCGATTGCTCCTTGTACCTGAAAGGTGAGGTCGTTGTAATCTCGGTCTGACTTGCCTTCTACCAAAAGGTCTTCAAATGCAAAAGCATTATCGTCTGCTTCGATGTCAAGAAGCTTCACAAACTGAACATTGTTCTCGCCAGGGTTTGCTTCTGTCATAGAAAACAGAGGTCTAGTAGAGGTGCTACCACCTGGTTCGTCAAAGACCTCCTGCGTCCAGGTATCAGCAACCAGCATTAAACCAAAACGTTCTCCTGGATTCATTTCAAAGGTTTTGCTGCCAGAATATTCTCCAACATTAAAATCTGGTTCGTAAGGCAATTGACCACTGAAACGAGTACCTTCAACCGGGTCTGAGATGACAATATGTCCCAAAGTAGAATTAGTCAGCGCTCGACGTGCAGCTTCCTGAATGAAGTCAGAAGAACCTAGCTCTAGAGCTTCCATACCTTCTAGGCTAAATACAGCTAATTCTCCTTCAAAGTTACCCCCATCAAATAAGTAATCAAAGGTAACTTCTCCAGATTCACCTACTGTAAAAATTCCTGTTTCAAGATTCTCAACAGGTAACAAGCTGCTAGAAGTATCTGTGGGTGTTGAAGTTTCAAGTCCATAAGCGGTTTCTGGAATCAAAGCGGATGAATCCAAAGCTTGCAATGAATCATCAGTAGACGTGGAATTGAGTACGTCAAAATTCTGCGATGAAGAATCAAGCATAAGTAATTATTTTTATTAATTGAAAGTAGAGAAAATATTTAATTGCTACTCCATACTCAATTTATAAATTAAGTACAAATTACTGCGGCAATTACTGAACTATCGGAATATTAACTGAAAAAATCGGCACCCCTGACACCTATCAATACTCGTACATTTATCTAAAATTTTCATGGGATATTTGGTGAGATTTTGTAAGGTATATAGTCAATAATTCACCAGAAATCTATTTCCTCTCCCAGCATCAATTTTCTAATTGATAACAAACATTGCATTATGTAAATAAGTCTTGCGGCATATTAACGATGTATAAAATGAAAATGAAATTTGATGTCAATCAAACTAAATCAAATTAATATTCTGATACAAACAAAGACTTTTTTATACACATATCAGAGCTTTAGCATCTACCAATATTTATGCATTTAGAAGAAATGCTCAATACTGCTTCTCAACTCATATTTGAGTTGACAGGTAAAGATTTGACTGATTTGCAAACCGGCTTATTGAAAGCATCCTGGGAGAATCAAACATACGATAGTTTTGCCCAAAAGTATCAATATAATTCCGACTATGTTAAGGATGTAGGTGCTGATTTATGGGATTTGTTTTCTCAAGCTTTAAGTAAAAAAGTTAACAAAAAGAATTTCCGCCAAGCTTTACAGCAAATTCACTGTAATAAACAGCATAATTTGTATTTTAAAATACTAAATAAGCGAGATGTATCAACCTTACCTGATGTATCTTTATTTTTTGGACGTGGTGAAGAACGAGCGACTTTACAAAATTGGATATTGCAAGATAGTTGTAGATTAATTGCTTTACTGGGTATTGGGGGAGTTGGGAAAACTACTTTAGCTGCGAAGTTGCTCGAAGATGTTCAAGATAAATTTGATTATGTAATTTGGCGATCGCTACGAAATGCTCCACCGTTAAATAATCTTCTGGGGGAGTTAATACTGTTTCTTTCGGATAATCGAGAAACAACGGTAGATATCAAAACTTTGCTTCAGTGTTTGCAAGATTCTCGCTGTTTGCTGATTTTAGATAATGTGGAGACGATTTTACTTCCTGGGAAGTTAGCGGGAGAATATTGTCACGGTTATGAAGATTATGGAGAGTTATTTCGAGAAGTTGGAGAAGTTAACCACCGTAGCTGTTTAATTCTCACAAGTAGGGAGAAACCTGTAGAAGTTGCTGAATTATCGGGGATAGAATTACGGGTACGTTATTTAAGGGTACGTGGTTGTGAAGAAACTGCACGAGAATTAATTAGAAGTAAAGGTTTATCTGGTAGTTGTGAAAATAAATATCAGCTATGCGAGCATTATGATTTTAATCCTTTAGCTGTAAATATAGTCGCTTCGTCAATTCAGGATTTATTTGATGGTGAGATTAAGTATTTTCTAGAACAAAATACTTTTATTTTTAAAGGTATTCATCGTTTATTAAGCAAGCAGTTTGAGCGATTGTCTGACCTCGAAAAAGTGATTATGTATTGGTTAGCAATTAATCGTAGTTGGACTTCTATTTCTGAGTTGAGGGAGGATATTTATCCAGCAGTTTCTAATACTAGTCTGTTAGAAGCTTTAGAATCTTTGTGTCAGCGTTCTTTAATTGAAAAAAAAGCTGGAAGATATACGCAGCAACCAGTTGTGATGGAGTATATTACTGGTTGTTTTATTGAAAAAATTGTTAATGAAATAGTTTCTAGTAAAATTTATCTATTTACCAGTCATGCTTTAATTAAAACTACTGCCTCGGATTATATTAAAGAAAGTCAAATCCGATTAATATTAAAGCCTATTGGTGAGAAAATTCAAGGGAAGCTTGGCTGTATAACGATTCTTTCTCAGCGTATTAAAAATATTTTACAACTATTGCGAGATAAACAAGCTTCTATAAGTAATTATGGTGTTGGTAATTTAATCAATCTTGCGAATTATCTACAAGTAGATTTGAGTTATTTAGATTTTTCTAATTTAGAAATTTGGCAAGCTGATTTACAAAATATTGAATTACACAATGTAAATTTTACCAAAGCGCATTTTCATAAATCTAATTTTGCTTCTACTATATTTGGTATTCATTGCATTGCTATTAACTCTACAGGAAAATTACTAGCTACAGGAGAAACTTGTAATGATATTCATATATGGCAATTAAGCGATAACCAACAGTTAATAAGTTTGAAGGGACATACTGATTGGGTACAGTCGGTGGTTTTTAGTCCCGATAATCAAGTTTTGGCTAGCGCTAGTTTTGATACGACTATTAAATTATGGGATATCAGCAGTAGAAATTGTATTAAAACACTACAAGGACATCATGCTCCGGTAATGTCGGTTATTTTTATTCCTGTTTCTAATAAATTTCTTCTTGTTAGCTGTAGTTTTGATGGAACAATTAAGTTATGGGATATCAGCAGTGGTGATTGTCTAAAAACGTTATACGGACATACTAAAGAAGTATATTGTATTAGTTTTAATTTCAAATCAAATTTGTTAGCTAGCGGTAGTGTTGATGAATCTATAAAATTATGGAATCTTTCAACAGGTGAATGCATTAAAACATTAGTAGGTCACAGTCATAATGTTTGGTCGCTTGCTTTTACTGATGATGGGAAAAATCTTATTAGTAGTAGTTCCGATAAAACAATTAAAATATGGGATGTCGTTACAGGAATTTGTACTAAAACTTTAGTAGGACATTATCGGGAAGTGATGTCGGTTCAATTAAGTAAAGATAATAAAATTATTGCTAGTGGTAGTAGGGATACAACGATTAGACTTTGGGATATTGAGACGGGAAGAAATATTAAAACGTTTTTAGGTAATACAAGCTGGGTTTGGTCTGCTATCTTTTCACCTAATAACCAACATTTGATTGCTGGAGGGTATGATTTTAATGTCAAATTTTGGGAAATTAAGACGGGAAGATGTTTAAAAAAGATTCAAGGTAATTATAAACAAACCTATGCTGTTACTTTTAGCCATGATGGAAGATTATTAGCTAATTCATATTGGTTAAATAATAATAGTATCAAAATCTGGGATGTTGCAACTGGAAAATACGTCAAAATATTGCAAGGACATCACAGTTGGGTAACTTGTATTGCTTTTAGTCGAAATAATAAGTTACTTGCTAGTGGATGTTTTGATAAAACAATCAAAATTTGGGACGTTGCTACAGGTAACTGCTTGAAAACAATGCAAGGTCATCATGGTGAATTAACTTCAATTATATTTAGTCCAGATAATAAATTTGTTTTTAGTAGCAGTATCGATGAAACTATAAAAATTTGGAATATTGATACTGGTGAAGTGGTAAACGATTTACTCGGACATGATGAACCAATTCATTCGCTTGCTTTTAATTATAAAAATAATATTTTAGCTAGCAGTGGTAAAGACCAAAAGATAAAGTTATGGAATATAAATACGGGAGAATGTCTCAAAACTCTCAAAGGTCATACTAACTGGATATTTTCAGTCGCTTTGAATCGTAAAGGTAATATTTTAGCTAGTGGAAGTCATGATGGAACTATTCGACTATTCGACTTAAATACCGGACACTGCATAAATGTTTTAGACTATGATTCACCAAGGGTTTATTCAGTTGCCTTTAATCAGAGAGGTAATTTACTTGTCAGCGGTCACTGTGACGGAACTTTGAAAATATGGGATGTTAATACGGGAGAATGTTTAAGAATTTTGCAAAGTAGCAATCATGAAATCTGGTCACTTGCTTTTAGTCCCGTTTGTCTAATATCTCCGAGTAAATTAGCATCAGTTTTAGCTTGTTCTGGATATGATGAAGTCGTAAATTTCTGGGATTTAGAAAAAGGTGAGGTCATTAAGACATTAGAACCTAAAAAGTTGTACAAGAATATGAATATCACCAAAGTTACAGGTTTAACAGAAGCACAGAAAAAAACCTTGTTTTCTTTAGGTGCAATTACTACAGGTAATTTAGCTTGTTAACCTCTGCTGTGTTGTCACGGTGAAAAGCATCGCTCCTAAACCCACTACACGAATTAATCACTAATTTTTTGACGATTTTCTCCATTGGGAGGAATTATCTATCTATTTCAATGTGAAGGTTGATATTAAATAGATATAGCTGCAAGGTGATGTATTGATATGTGGAGAGCTTTGATACTTGATAAACAATGCGACTTTAGATGTATGGCAATGCTTTCTAATCATCATCATCCGGCAAATATAACCCACTACTATCAGTAGGTTTAGCGTGTAAATACATCTCAGTAATCGCCACAGAACTATGCCCCAAAGTTTTTTGCAGCAAATGAATCGGCGCACCCCTATCTAAACTATGGGAAGCGTGGGAATGCCTTAACCAATGGGGACTAACATTACCTTCAATCTTGGCGCGTTTGGCAGCATTCTTCACAATAAGAAAAACCATACTCCGGTGCAGATGACCCCCTTGACCAGAAACAAACACCGGGTCATCCTTGCCCGCATAGTCCTTTAAATCATTAATCTCGCGCCAAATACCTTTACCTACCAACACCGCCCGAGTTTTATCACCTTTACCAAACACCGTAATTTGACCCCCACCATCCTTGCGGTCTTTGAGGTCGCGCCACTTCAGGGCACATAACTCCGACACTCGCAAAGCAGCATAATAAAGTAAGCGGATAATCACTCTATCCCGTGGATTCGTCGCGTGATTGATTACGTTTTTTACTTCTTCTTCAGTTAGAATACGTTCGGCTAATCTATTTATTGCTGTAGGGGACTTAACTAAAATTCCCAGATTAGAAGATATTACCCCCAACTCCTTAGCAAAAGAAAATAAACTTTTAATCGCACCAACAGCCACGCGCTTGGAGTTGTCGGAACTTTTTAAACTTACCTCCCATAGCTGAAAATCCATCAAAGTAACATCTTTTAATGGCTTATTCCCAACACTTATAAAAAAACGTTCGGCATAACGACGATACCCATCAATAGTGTTGGCACTTTTGCCGTGCAACCAAAGATTAATAAGTTCAGTATTACTAATAGTATTTGTATTCAACATTGGTGATTCTTATGTCGAACATAATATCATTCATTAAACAATACTCTGGGGACAATTGTAAGTTCGCGCATAAGTTGAAAATGTCGCACATAAGATGAAAATTTGTTGCGCTGGAGATGAAAACGAGTGTCTGTAACCCTTGTTTTTTCGTGGTAGCGGAGCAGCATCCGAGTCGATAATATTGCGCCAAAGCTTTATCCTGTAAGGAGACAGCGACTTTTATGAAAGATGGAGCAGAAATTTTCAACTTATGCGCGAATTGTGCCGGAATTTTTCATCTTTTAAGCGACTTTTTTTCACTTTATGCGCGACAACGTGAGCCAGAACCCCTGTAAATTCGTTCCAAAAATTTCACTTTATGCGCGAACCTACAACAATTTAATTATTTAACTGGGTGATAAAGTTTATCTTTTTCGCTGAACCGCCACATATATTTGGCTCTATCTCGGTTTTTACTCCACTCCGAGAATTCTTCTTGAGTTAAGGTAGTGTGTTTTTCTTTGAGCGTTGGAATATTAACGTTAAGTCGCAGCGCTAATTTTTGTTCGTCCAGGGCTTCAATTTGGGGTGGTCGTCCGCTTTGGTTGTAAGGATTGCCCGAATTTTTGTATCTAGAGCGATTGTTTGATGCGATTCCATTACGTTGAATAGCAATTAATGCCCCTTCTAACTGTGCTACTCGGTTGTTGATGGTTTCTAATTTTTCTTCCGTGGAATCTGTGGAGCTGTTATCTCGCTCCAATATGTTATTTCTTAGTTTAGTAAATTCTTCTTCTAGCTTCTGCAATCGCGCTTCCATGCTTTGCTCCACACCCGGTATTTCTCCGAGTTCTCTCAGTAGTCCCCGAATCACTATATCCGTAGCGGTTTTACCCGGTTGTGGAAAATCGCGGCTTTACGTAATGCTTCTGCTAGCGGCTTAGGTAACTTAAAATTCATCGATTCCCGCTCAATCCGTGCCATGTCAATACTTGGGATACACCTTGTATAGACAGCTTAACTTTATTGGTGGAGACAAGTATATAGACGGTGTATATATGTGAAGATGGTTGTTTGAAACAAAGCCTATAAGACACGCTCCTGGCTAGAAATCAACCAAAAAGTTTACCTATTTCAGTAGCCGTCGCTTTTCCTTCAATCAAACTCGAATTTTGAGCTTCAACTTCATTCGTTGACTCTTCTTTATTTACCTGGGAATTCATATCAACCCCATTACCACCAGTACTTACAATTGGTGTAGCAACAGCATAAATTGCATCCAACCCCAAAGCCAGCGCCATAATACCAAAGTGTTTGTCTGCCATATCTCGCGCTATCAAAAAAGCAGAACGCAATTTATCAGTATTAGAATGACCGTTTTCTTTACTAGCGTATGGTAGAAATGCCATTACCAAAATTTCTCCTATTCTCCGAGTCGCTTCTTCTTTATCCA
>ERZ1740060.863-NODE-863-length-12543-cov-5.673366_pt1 | contig 12543 bp, 5 predicted proteins | sample MGYA00581743_ERZ1740060 | MGnify/ENA primary metagenome ERZ1740060 (study PRJEB43018, sample SAMN04849235) | marine metagenome | isolation source: floating plastic debris | place: Pacific Ocean | collected 2008-08-27 | study: EMG produced TPA metagenomics assembly...
AAATCAACGTCATCAAAGAAGTCCGTGCCATCACTGGTCTGGGCCTCAAAGAAGCCAAGGATCTGGTTGAAAGCGCGCCCAAGCCTGTGAAGGAAGGCGTTGCCAAGGCTGAGGCTGAAGAACTGAAGAAGAAGCTTGAAGAAGCTGGCGCTTCGGTTGAGCTGAAGTAGGCCGTTTACGGCTGGCGGCTTGACGGCCGCCTGTGAAACCGGCTCGGCGTATCAGGGCTGGTTCTGCGTATCCAAAAGATGGCCCGGACAGGCAGATGCCTGTTCCGGCGCCGTCTTTTTGGCGTCTGTGGGCTCTCCTGCGAGCACACTGACAACGGGGTCTCTCGATAAGGGCTGAAAGACAGCCTTTGTCCGGTGACCTCACTACGGATCGCCACCACCCGTCGTTCTGGTAGAAAGGTCCATACAAGGAGCGGACATGGCGATTCTCGATTCGGCAAACACCAACGACACTTCCGAACTCTCCCGCCGCATGAACACGGCCCCCGTCACCAGCTTCAATGAGCGCGCCCGGCCGCGGCGCATGTTTGGGTCGATCCGCGAAGTGGTCGACATGCCAAACCTCATCGAAGTGCAGATGGCGTCCTACAATCAGTTTCTGATGGTCGATGAACCGGAAGGTGGACGACCGGACGATGAGGGCCTTCAATCAGTCTTCAAGTCGGTGTTTCCGATTTCGGACTTTGCCGGCACAGCGATGTTGCAGTTCGTTCGCTACGAGTTTGAAGCGCCCAAATATGACGTTGATGAGTGTCGTCAGCGCGGCATGACCTATTCGGCGCCGCTGAAGGTGAACCTACAGCTCATCGTGTTCGATGTTGATGAAGAGACGGGCGCAAAGTCGGTCAAGGACATCAAAGAGCAAGACGTCTATATGGGCGACATGCCGCTGATGACGACGAACGGCACGTTCATCGTCAACGGCACCGAACGTGTCATCGTTTCCCAGATGCACCGCTCGCCCGGTGTGTTCTTTGACCACGATAAGGGCAAGACCCACTCGTCGGGCAAGCTCCTGTTCGCTGCCCGCATTATTCCCTATCGCGGTTCCTGGCTCGACATTGAGTTCGACGCCAAGGATATCGTTCACGCTCGCATCGACCGTCGCCGGAAGATTCCGGTGTCATCGCTACTCTATGCGCTTGGTCTCGACACCGAGGAAATCCTCCAGACCTACTACACCGCTTCCATGCATTCGAAGACGAAGAGTGGCTGGAAGGCTCCCTTCGACGCCGAGAAGATGGAAGGGATGAAGGTCACCCGCGATCTCATCAATGAGTCGACGGGCGAGGTCGCAGTCGAGGCTGGGAAGAAGATTACGCCACGCCAGGCAAAGCGCCTTGCTGAGGGCGGCCTTAAGTTCATCCGTATCGAAACGCCGGACATGATCGGTCAGTACCTGGCCGAAGACGTCGTCAACATGGACACCGGTGAGATCTATGCCGAAGCCGGCGAAGAGATCACCGAGGAACTGCTGGAGCAGCTCATTGAGCTTGGCTGCAAGCAGTTGTCGCTGCTCGACATCGACCATGTGAACACCGGTGCCTACATCCGCAACACGATCATGGCGGACAAGAACGAAGCCCGCGCTGAGGCTCTGTTCGACATCTACCGCGTCATGCGCCCAGGTGAACCGCCGACCATCGAAGCTGCTGAGGCAATGTTCCAGTCGCTCTTCTTTGATCCGGAGCGCTACGATCTTTCCGCGGTTGGCCGCGTGAAGATGAACATGCGTCTGGACCTTGATGCGGAGGACACGGTTCGCACGCTGCGCAAGGAAGACATTCTGGAAGTTCTGCGCACGCTGCTCGATCTGCGTGATGGCAAGGGCGAGATTGACGACATCGACAATCTCGGTAACCGCCGTGTGCGCTCGGTCGGCGAGTTGATGGAGAACCAGTACCGCGTTGGTCTGCTTCGCATGGAGCGGGCCATCAAGGAGCGTATGTCGTCTGTCGAGATCGGCACCGTGATGCCGCAGGATTTGATCAATGCGAAGCCGGCATCGGCTGCCGTTCGCGAGTTTTTCGGGTCCTCGCAGCTGTCGCAGTTCATGGACCAGACGAACCCGCTCTCGGAAATCACCCACAAGCGTCGGCTTTCAGCGCTCGGCCCGGGTGGTCTGACGCGTGAGCGTGCTGGTTTTGAGGTGCGTGACGTTCACCCAACGCACTATGGTCGCATCTGCCCGATTGAGACGCCTGAAGGACCGAACATTGGTCTGATCAACTCGCTGGCAACCTTCGCTCGCGTGAACAAGTATGGCTTCATCGAAACGCCTTATCGCAAGGTGGTCGAAGGCGTGGTGACCGACGACGTCGCTTTCCTGTCGGCTATGGAAGAGGCCAAGCACTATATCGCGCAGGCCAATGCCGAGCTGGATGACGATGGCAACTTCGTGAACGAGCTTGTGGTCTGTCGTCACCAGGGCGATGTGATGCTGACGCCACGCGAACGCGTTGACCTCATGGACGTTTCGCCCAAGCAGCTGGTGTCTGTTGCTGCCTCGCTCATCCCGTTCCTTGAGAACGATGACGCCAACCGTGCTCTCATGGGCTCGAACATGCAGCGTCAGGCCGTGCCATTGGTGCGTGCTGAAGCGCCGCTGGTCGGCACCGGCATGGAGCGGATCGTGGCTCAGGATTCAGGTGCGGCTATTGGCGCGCGCCGGACGGGCATCGTGGAGCAGGTGGATGCGACGCGTATTGTTGTGCGCGCAACCGAAGACCTCGATCCGGGCCGTCCGGGCGTTGATATCTACCGCCTGATGAAGTTCCAGCGTTCGAACCAGAACACTTGTATCAACCAGCGTCCGCTCGTGACGATTGGTGATGAGGTGAAGAAGGGCGAAATCATTGCCGACGGTCCGTCCACGGAGATGGGCGAGCTGGCACTCGGTAAGAACGTGCTCGTCGCGTTCATGCCATGGAACGGCTACAACTTCGAAGACTCCATCTTGATGTCCGAACGCATCGTCAAGGACGATGTGTTCACCTCCATTCACCTTGAAGAGTTCGAGGTGATGGCGCGCGATACCAAGCTGGGTCCCGAAGAGATCACGCGCGACATTCCGAACGTTTCCGAAGAGGCGCTGAAAAACCTCGATGAGGCCGGCATGGTCTATATCGGGGCTGAGGTCGAAGCGGGCGACATTCTGGTCGGCAAGATCACGCCGAAGGGCGAAAGCCCGATGACGCCGGAAGAGAAGCTTCTGCGCGCCATCTTCGGTGAAAAGGCCTCTGATGTTCGCGACACCTCTCTGCGCGTACCCCCGGGTGTGCGTGGCACGGTCGTTGAAGTGCGCGTGTTCAATCGCCACGGCATCGACAAGGACGAGCGTGCGATTGCCATCGAACGCGAGGAAATCGAGCGTCTCGGCAAGGACCGCGATGACGAGCAGGCGATTCTTGATCGCAACGTCTATGGCCGTCTTGCCGACATGCTGACGGGCCGCGAAGGCATTGCTGGACCGAAGGGCTACAAGAAAGGCACGAAGATCACGGTCGATGTGCTGGACGAGTATCCGCGCTCGCAATGGTGGACGTTCGCTCTTGATGACGACACGCTGATGGGTGAGATCGAAGCTCTGCGTGCGCAGTATGACGAGTCCAAGAACCAGCTCGAACAGCGGTTCATGGATAAGGTCGAGAAGCTGCAGCGTGGTGATGAGCTTCCCCCAGGCGTGATGAAGATGGTCAAAGTCTTCATCGCCGTGAAGCGCAAGATTCAGCCGGGCGACAAGATGGCCGGCCGGCACGGCAACAAGGGTGTCGTGTCGAAGATCGTTCCACAGGAAGACATGCCGTTCCTCGATGACGGAACGCCGGTCGATGTGGTGCTGAACCCGCTTGGCGTGCCAAGCCGCATGAATGTTGGGCAGATCCTTGAAACCCATATGGGTTGGGCCTGTGCTGGTCTTGGCAAGTCGCTGCAAAAGGCCGTTGAGGCTTACCAGCGCGAAGCCAATGTGGCGCAGCTTCAGGAGCGGATCGGCGCGATCTATGGCGATACGGCCAAGGTCGATGACATGTCGGAAGGTGACCTTGTTGGTCTTGGCAAGCAGCTGTCAAAGGGTGTGCCGATCGGTACGCCGGTCTTTGACGGTGCACGTGAGCCGGATGTCGCCGAGATGCTGGACAAGGCAGGTCTTGATCGCTCTGGCCAGGTGACGCTCTTTGATGGGCGCACAGGTGATCAGTTCGATCGCAAGGTCACTGTTGGTTACAAATATGTGCTCAAGCTGCACCACTTGGTCGACGACAAGATCCACGCCCGCTCGATTGGTCCGTACTCGCTTGTTACCCAGCAGCCGCTGGGCGGTAAGGCGCAGTTCGGTGGTCAGCGGTTCGGCGAGATGGAGGTCTGGGCGCTGGAGGCATACGGCGCGGCCTACACCTTGCAGGAAATGCTGACAGTGAAGTCCGATGACGTCGCAGGCCGTACCAAGGTCTATGAAGCGATTGTACGCGGCGAAGATGCCTTCGAGGCAGGCATTCCGGAGAGCTTCAACGTGCTCGTGAAGGAAATGCGGTCCCTCGGCCTCAATGTCGAACTCGCGCAGAGCGCGGAAGACGAAGAGGATGAAGACGGCATCATCGATGTCGATCTGCCGACGCAGGACGCTGCTGAGTAAAACAGACAAGCCAGAGGGCAGGGGTGCGCAACCTGCCCTTTGGGTGCGCGTGAAGAAGAGAACATCAGGGCCCGAACAGCTGCCAACGGCGCAAGGCAGCCTGCGGTGCCCGATAGGAGACACGCTTTGAACCAGGAAATCCAAAACGTCTTTGGTCGCGATGTGCAGAGCACAATGCCGAGCTTTGACCAAATCCGTATTTCGCTCGCCAGCCCGGAGAAGATTCTCTCCTGGTCCTACGGCGAGATCAAAAAGCCAGAAACCATCAACTACCGCACCTTTAAGCCGGAGCGGGATGGGCTTTTCTGTGCCCGGATTTTCGGTCCGATCAAGGACTATGAATGCTTGTGCGGTAAGTACAAGCGCATGAAATATAAAGGCATTATCTGCGAGAAGTGCGGCGTTGAGGTGACCCTCACCAAGGTGCGCCGTGAGCGGATGGGCCATATCGAGCTGGCTGCGCCGGTTGCGCACATTTGGTTCCTGAAGTCGCTGCCGTCCCGCATCGCGACGCTGCTTGATATGCCGCTGAAGGATGTTGAGCGCGTTCTCTACTTTGAGAACTATGTCGTGACGGAGCAGGGCCTGACGCCGATGTCAGCTTACCAGCTGATGTCGGAAGAAGAGTATCTGCAGGCCCAGGACGAGTATGGCGCTGACTCTTTCACCGCGATGATCGGTGCTGAGGCCATCCGTAAGCTTCTTGGTGATCTCGATCTGCCCGTGCTGCGTGAGCAGCTGAAGGTTGAGATGGAGGAAGCCACCGGTGAGCTGAAGCCGAAGAAGCTTGCGAAGCGCATCAAGCTCATCGACGCCTTCCTGAACTCCGGCAACAAGCCGGAGTGGATGGTGATGACCGTTGTGCCGGTCATTCCTCCGGATCTGCGTCCGCTTGTGCCGCTTGATGGTGGCCGCTTCGCGACGTCGGACCTCAACGATCTCTACCGCCGCGTGATCAACCGTAACAACCGCTTGAAGCGGCTGATCGAACTGCGTGCGCCTGACATCATCATCCGCAACGAGAAGCGCATGCTTCAAGAGGCGGTCGATGCGCTGTTCGACAATGGTCGCCGCGGTCGTGTGATCACGGGCGCTAACAAGCGTCCGCTGAAGTCGCTCGCAGATATGCTGAAGGGTAAGCAGGGCCGGTTCCGCCAGAACCTGCTCGGTAAGCGTGTGGATTATTCGGGTCGTTCGGTCATCGTGACCGGTCCGGAACTTAAGCTGCACCAGTGTGGTCTGCCCAAGAAGATGGCCCTGGAGCTGTTCAAGCCGTTCATCTATGCGCGGCTGGATGCCAAAGGCTATTCCAACACGGTCAAACAGGCGAAGAAGCTTGTTGAGAAGGAGCGCCCGGAGGTCTGGGATATTCTCGATGAGGTGATCCGCGAACACCCGGTGCTGCTTAACCGCGCACCGACGCTTCACCGCCTTGGTATTCAGGCGTTCGAGCCGGTGCTGAGCGAAGGTAAGGCAATCCAGCTTCACCCGCTGGTCTGTATTGCGTGCAACGCTGACTTCGACGGTGACCAGATGGCGGTTCACGTGCCGCTGTCACTTGAAGCCCAGCTTGAGGCCCGCGTTCTGATGATGTCGACGAACAACATTCTGCATCCCGCCAATGGTCAGCCGATCATTGTGCCGTCGCAGGATATGGTTCTCGGCCTCTACTACCTGACGATCGAAGCCGACAATGAGCCCGGCGAGGGCATGGTGTTCGGTTCGACGGGTGAGGTTCAGGCTGCCTTGGACTCTGGCGTTGTTACGCTGCACACGAAGATCAAGGGCCGCTTCAAGACTGTGGATGCGGAAGGCAGTCCGGTTACGCAGCTGCATGAAACGACAGCCGGTCGCTACCTTTTGGCCGATCTGCTGCCGAAGAATGCCAAGGTGCCGTTCGACGCTGCCAATCGCCTGATGACCAAAAAGGAAATCAGCCGCATGATCGATGCGGTGTACCGTTCCTGTGGTCAGAAAGACACGGTTATCTTCTGTGACCGGGTGATGGCCTTTGGCTTCCGTCAGGCAGCGAAGGCTGGCATCTCGTTCGGTAAGGACGACATGGTCATCCCGGATACCAAGCACGGTCTCGTTGAGGAGACGCGCACGCTGGTTGAAGAGTATGAGCAGCAGTACAATGATGGTCTGATCACCCAAGGCGAGAAGTACAACAAGGTTGTCGATGCCTGGGCAAAGTGCACCGACAAGATCGCTGACGAGATGATGAAACGCATCTCGGCTGTTGAAATCGACGAAGAGACGAACCGTCAGAAGCCGATCAACTCGGTCTATATGATGGCGCACTCCGGTGCCCGTGGTTCGCCCGCTCAGATGAAGCAGCTTGCCGGTATGCGTGGCCTGATGGCCAAGCCGGATGGCTCGATCATCGAGACGCCGATTACGTCGAACTTCAAGGAAGGCCTGACTGTGATGGAGTACTTCAACTCCACACACGGTGCCCGTAAGGGTCTGGCTGACACCGCGTTGAAGACGGCAAACTCTGGTTACCTGACCCGTCGTCTCGTGGACGTTGCGCAGGACTCCATCATTTCGGAAGTCGATTGTGGCACGGACAAGGGTATCCGCGTCCAGGCGATTGTAGATGCCGGCCAGGTGGTTGCATCGCTCGGCCAGCGTGTGCTCGGCCGGACAGCCGCCGACGATGTGGTTCATCCGGAAACCGGCGAAGTGGTCGTGGCCAAGAGCTCGCTCATCGACGAGAAAATGGTCGAAGCCATTGAAGAGTCGGGCGTTCAGGGTGTGAAGATCAGGTCGGTTCTGACCTGTGAAACCCGTCATGGCGTGTGCGCGACCTGTTACGGTCGTGACCTTGCCCGCGGAACGCCGGTCAACCTTGGTGAGGCTGTCGGCGTGATCGCTGCGCAGTCCATCGGTGAACCAGGTACGCAGCTCACCATGCGTACGTTCCACATCGGTGGCACGGCGCAGGTGGTGGACTCCTCCTTCATCGAATCTGGACACGAAGGCACGATCTCGCTGCGTAACCGCGCCGTTGCACGAAACTCGGAACGTCAACTTATTGCCACGGGCCGTAACATGTTCATCGTCGTGACCGACGAGCAGGGCAATGAAGCGGCTGTTCACCGCGTGACCTATGGTTCGCGTCTTCTGGTAGAAGAGGGTGACACCATCCGGCGCGGTCAGCGTATGGCCGAGTGGGATCCGTATACCCGTCCGATCCTCACTGAGGTCGACGGTACGGCAGCGTTCGAAGATCTGGTTGATGGCGTTTCGATGTCCGAGCAGGTCGACGAAGTGACCGGTATCGCCAAGCGTCTCATCATCGATTGGCGTTCCACGCCGCGCGGTGCGGACCTGCGTCCGGCAATCGCAGTCAACGGCAAGGATGGCGAGATCCTGAAAACGGATCGTGGCGGCGATGCCCGTTATCTGCTGCCAGCCGAGGCTGTGCTTTCAGTGTCGCCTGGTGACAAGGTGAAAGCCGGTGACGTGCTTGCTCGTATCGCGCTTGAAAGTGCCAAGACCCGCGACATCACCGGTGGTCTGCCGCGTGTTGCGGAACTCTTCGAAGCACGGCGTCCGAAAGATGCGGCCATCATGGCTGACATTGACGGTGTGGTGCGGTTTGGCCGCGACTACAAGAACAAGCGCCGGATTGCCATCCAGCCGCATGAGGAGGGGGCGGATCCCGTCGAGTATCTGATCCCCAAATCCAAGCACATGCAGCTTCAGGATGGTGACGAGGTTCAGAAGGGTGACTTCCTGATAGACGGTCTGCCAGCACCGCATGACATTCTTGCGGTTAAGGGCGTCGAAGAATTGGCGGCCTACCTGGTAAATGAAATCCAGGAGGTCTACCGACTGCAAGGCGTGCTTATCAACGACAAGCACATCGAGGTCATCGTTCGGCAGATGCTGCAGAAGGTCGACATCACTGATCCGGGCGACTCTGAGTTCCTGGAAGGTGAGCAGGTTGATCGCATTGAGCTTGAAGAGCTCAATGAGCAACTTGAGGCAGACGGGAAAAAGCCAGCCAGTGGCACGCCTGTACTGCTTGGTATCACCAAGGCCAGCTTGCAGACGCGGTCCTTCTTCTCCGCGGCATCCTTCCAGGAAACCACGCGTGTTCTCACCGAGGCAGCGGTCAATGGTAAGGTCGATACGCTCGAAGGCCTGAAGGAAAACATCATCGTTGGTCGCCTGATCCCGGCGGGGACAGGCCGAATGATGAACCGGGTCCGTCAGGTCGCATCTAAGCGCGACGATCTCATCCTGGATGCGCGCGAGGCAGAGCAGCCGATGGCGGATGTCGATGCGGTCTTGGAAGATCTCAGCGAACAGGCACCTGCCGAGTAAGAATCGACATAACCGTCGTCTAGAATCAATGGGCCGCCCCATGTTTGTGGGGCGGCCTTTTTAGTCCGCGCGGCTTCTTGAAAGTTGCGTCAGTGAGCCTACTTTGGACAGGAATGTTCAAGAGAACCGGGGCTGATAAGAAATCGCCGCATTTGTGGGAGATTTCGGGCCTCTGGGTCTTGACCGTTGTCTATCTCCATCGTAACTAGCGCCCACTTTTGCGGCAGGCCGTGGTTCGCAAAGCTCTTTCGTTCGTTCTAACGACAGGGCTCCTGAGACCAAACGCTGCTTTGACTGGCTGCAAATTGATGCATCGCACGACCGGCTATGGGTCTCCCAGGTTGGTCCTCTGATTTGCGAAGCGCCCGGGGGTTTCCCCAAGGGGCGCTTTGTTTGTTGTCGTAAAGGCATGCGCCGGCTTTGGCGCTTTGAGATTTGAAAGAGGCTTAGATGCCAACAATTAACCAGCTGATCCGCAAGCCGCGCAAAGTGCCGCTGAAGCGGAACAAAGTCCCCGCGCTTGAGCAGAACCCGCAGAAGCGCGGTGTTTGCACGCGCGTTTACACGACCACCCCAAAGAAGCCGAACTCGGCACTGCGTAAGGTCGCCAAGGTGCGTTTGGTCAATGGCTTTGAGGTGATCGGCTACATTCCCGGTGTTGGTCACAACCTTCAGGAACACTCGGTCGTCATGATCCGCGGTGGCCGCGTGAAAGACCTTCCGGGCGTGCGTTACCACATTCTGCGCGGTGTTCTGGACACCCAGGGCGTGAAGGACCGCAAGCAGCGTCGTTCGAAGTACGGCGCCAAGCGTCCCAAGTAAGCGCCGCTCAGGTTTGAAGGAAAGCAGCAATGTCCCGTCGTCACGCAGCTGAAAAGCGCGAAGTCAACCCGGACCCGAAGTTCGGCGATCTCGTCGTTTCCAAGTTCATGAACGCCATTATGATCGATGGCAAAAAATCTGTCGCTGAGCGCATCGTTTACGGCGCTTTCGATTCTATCGAGACCCGCACAGGCCAGAATCCGGTGGAAGTGTTCCACCAGGCGCTTGGCAACGTTATGCCGACCGTCGAGGTGCGTTCGCGTCGTGTTGGTGGTGCGACCTATCAGGTTCCGGTTGAAGTGCGCACTGAGCGCCGCCAGGCCTTGGCCATTCGCTGGCTGATTTCCGCCGCTCGCGGCCGTAACGAAAACACCATGGTGGATCGCCTTTCCGGCGAGATGCTGGATGCGTCGAGCAACCGTGGCACTGCCGTGAAGAAGCGCGAAGACACGCACCGGATGGCAGACGCCAACCGGGCCTTCTCACACTATCGCTGGTAATCGCTGCGCTGAGCGCCGCTAAGGAGCATTCCCCCTATGTCACGCGAATATGTCATTGAGGACTATCGTAACTTCGGCATCATGGCGCACATCGATGCTGGCAAGACGACCACGACTGAGCGCATCCTCTACTACACCGGTAAGAGCCATAAGATCGGCGAAGTGCACGACGGCGCCGCGACCATGGACTGGATGGAGCAGGAGCAGGAGCGTGGCATCACGATCACGTCTGCTGCGACGACCACCTTCTGGGAAGGTCGTGATGGTAAGAAGCGCCGCTTCAACATCATTGATACGCCTGGCCACGTTGACTTCACCATTGAGGTAGAGCGTTCGCTGCGCGTTCTCGACGGTGCAATTGCTCTTCTGGATGCCAATGCCGGCGTTGAGCCGCAGACCGAAACGGTTTGGCGGCAGGCTGACAAGTACAACGTGCCGCGTATGATCTTCGTCAACAAGATGGACAAGATCGGTGCTGACTTCTATCGCTCCGTCGAGATGATCGAAGAGCGCCTTGGAGCCAAGCCGGTCGTCATGCAATTGCCGGTTGGTGCAGAGAGCGATTTTGCCGGCATTGTCGATCTGGTAGAAATGAAGGCACTGATCTGGCGTGATGAAACGCTCGGCGCTGCTTGGGATGTCGTCGACATTCCTGCTGACCTTCAGGAAAAAGCTGAAGAGTATCGCGACAAGCTTATCGAGACCGTTGTTGAACTCGATGACGACGCAATGGAAGCCTATCTGGAAGGCGATCTTCCCAACAATGACACGCTGCGTGCTCTTATCCGCAAGGGTACCTGTAACGTTGATTTCTTCCCTGTGTTCTGTGGCTCCGCCTTTAAGAACAAGGGTGTCCAGCCGCTGCTCGATGCTGTGGTTGATTTCCTCCCGAGCCCGGTCGATATCCCGGCCATCAAGGGCATCGACGTTAAGACCGAAGAAGAGACGGACCGTAAAGCGTCTGACGATGAGCCGCTTTCTCTGCTCGCCTTCAAGATCATGAACGATCCGTTCGTTGGCTCGCTGACTTTCTGCCGTATCTACTCCGGCAAGTTGGAGCAGGGTTCATCGCTGATGAATTCGGTGAAGGACAAGCGCGAGCGTATCGGCCGTATGATGCTGATGCATTCCAACAGCCGCGAAGACATCAAAGAAGCTTATGCGGGCGACATTGTTGCCATCGCCGGCCTCAAAGAGACCACAACGGGTGACACGCTTTGCGACCCGATGAAGCCGGTCATCCTGGAGCGTATGGAATTCCCTGAGCCTGTCATCGAGATCGCTATCGAGCCGAAGACCAAGGGCGACCAGGAAAAGATGTCCATCGCTCTTAATCGCCTGGCAGCAGAAGATCCTTCCTTCCGCGTGAAGGTTGACCATGAATCCGGTCAGACGATCATCGCGGGCATGGGCGAGCTTCACCTCGACATTCTGGTCGATCGCATGAAGCGTGAGTTCAAGGTCGAGGCGAACATTGGTCAGCCGCAGGTGGCTTACCGTGAGACGATCACCAAGACCGCCGATGTGGACTACACCCACAAGAAGCAGTCGGGTGGTTCAGGTCAGTTTGCCCGCGTTAAGCTCACCATTGAGCCGGCCGAGGCCAATGATGGCTTTGTGTTCAGCGACACCGTTGTTGGCGGTAACGTGCCCAAGGAATACATCCCAGGCGTTGAGAAGGGCATTAGCTCTGTCATGTCATCGGGCCCAATTGCAGGCTTCCCGATGCTCGATATCAAAGCGACCCTTACCGACGGCGCCTACCATGATGTTGACTCCTCGGTTCTGGCCTTTGAGATCGCCGGTCGTGCGGCCTTCCGTGAGGCTTGCCAGCAGGCCGGTCCGAAGCTGCTTGAGCCTGTGATGAAGGTCGAGGTTGTGACGCCGGATGAGTATGCCGGTTCGGTCATGGGTGACCTCAACTCCCGCCGCGGTCAGATCCAGGGCACCGAAGCACGAGGTGTCGCCTCGGTGATCAACGCCTTCGTGCCGTTGGCCAACATGTTTGGGTATGTGTCGTCGCTGCGCTCTGCCACCCAGGGCCGTGCCCAGTACACGATGCAGTTCGATCACTATGAACAGGTGCCGCAGGCTATCGCCGACGAGGTGAAGGCGAAGTACGCCTAAGCCGCTGCACCTGAAACGAAATCAAACGACGTCAGTCGAGACTACGGAGAGCCTAAGATGGCGAAAGAGAAGTTTGAGCGTAACAAGCCGCATGTGAACGTTGGCACGATTG